>Ga0302046_10001556_pt1 | contig 21512 bp, 17 predicted proteins | sample RVTome_11_FD_200261 | JGI IMG/M metagenome (GOLD analysis project Ga0302046, IMG submission 200261) | Soil microbial communities from uranium-contaminated site in the Upper Colorado River Basin, Wyoming, United States - RVT147D111 (version 2) ...
AGCGCGAGATCCAGCTCGATCTCGAGACCGACCGGGGCCGCCGGTGGTTTCGCAGCCTGGCCGCGAAGGCCGACATCGTTCTCGAAACGTTTCCCCCCGGCAGGCTCGACGAATGGGGCTTGGGTTACGAGGTGCTGCGGAAAGACAACCCGGGGCTCATCTTGGTCTCGATCACTCCGTTCGGACAAGGCGGTCCCTACGTCGATTTTCTGGCCTCCGATCTCGAGATCATGGCGCTCGGGGGTGTGATGTCGTTGACCGGAGAGGAGGGCGGTGAGCCCATGAGGGTGACCGTCCCCGCGGCACCCATGTGGGCCGGTGCGGAAGCGGCGATGGGTGCCCTCACCGCGCTTGTGCACCGTACCATGACCGGACGGGGACAACGAGTCGACGTTTCGGCCCAGGTCGCCGCCATGGCTGCCGTCGCGCACGCTCCCATCTACTGGGATCTCAACCGCGAGAATCCGGAACGCTCCGGCATTTTCATGACCGGCCGGACCCTGACCGGTGCGCGCATGCGCGTCATGTGGCCGTGTCAGGATGGGTGGATCAATTTCATCATTTACGGTGGTCCGGCCGGGCGCCACACGAACCGAGAGCTGGTCCGGTGGATGGCGGAAAGGGACATGGCACCGGCCTGGCTCGAGGAAAAGGACTGGAGTACGTTCACGGTTCCCAAGCTCACTCAGGAAGAAATCGACAAATTGGAGGCACCTATCCTTGCGTTCATGGCGACGATCACCAAGCGCCAGTTCTACGAGAGGGTGCTGGATCGCGGCATGCTCGGTTATCCGGTCGCTACGGCGAAAGAAATTCATCAAGATCCCCAACTGAAAGAGCGCAACTTCTGGCAGGATGTGCGGGTTCCTGGCTCGGAACGCACGCTCAGATTTCCGGGTGGATTCGCAATCGTGAACGGGAAGCGTTTACAAGTCCGGGTTCCCGCGCGAGAGCCCAATGAGGAAGTTGAAAAAGGCGAAAGGAGACGCTGATGTGTGCCATCGCTAGAGAGCCTGTCCGTCCGCCGGCAGAGGCCGTCGCGGATCTCCGGAACACGTTGGAGTGGCTCCGGTCCGAGGGACAGCTCATCGAGACCGACAAGGAAGTCGATCCCAACCTTCAGATCACCGGCTTGCAGAAGCACCTGGACGGCGGTTGTCCGATCCTGTTCAACAACGTCAAGGGAAAGCCGAACCATCGGGTGGTGACCAATCTCTTCGGCGACATCGACATCATCAACAAGATGTTCGGCTGGAAGGACGACACGGACCGCACCCGCAGGCTCGCTCATGCCTTGTCGCATCCTTTGAAGCCGGTCGAGGTCTCCCAGGATCAAGCGCCCTGTCAGGAGCACGTGATCGAAAAACCGAAGGACGTGAACGAGCTCGTGGTCGCGATCCGGCACACCGAGTACGAGCCTGAGCTTACGGTTGGGTCCGGCATTCGTGTCGTCAGTGGCGAGCACTTCGATGGAGGTACCGATCTGGGGTACAACCGAATGAACTTCCGTTGGGGCAACGTCGGCACGTTTCAGATCTCGCCCGGCTCGCACATGTGGCAGGTCGTCTCCAAGTACTACCAAGACGACGAGCCGGTCCCCATCACGATGTGTTTCGGCGTGCCTCCGGCCTGCACGCTGCTGGCCGGAGCGGGCTTCGACTACGTGATCCTTCCTCAGGGTTGCGACGAGATCGGGATCGCGGGCGCCGTACAAGGAAGCCCGGTCCGGCTCGTCAAGGCGCGCACCGTCGACGCGATGGCGTTGGCCGACTGCGAGCTGGTTCTAGAAGGCTACGTCAACCCGCGTGACCGTCGTTTCGAGACCGAGGAGGCGGAGAAGGCGAACGTGCAAGGCCGCTACCACTTCCATCCCGAGTGGGCGGGCTACATGGGCAAGTCCTACAAGGCCCCCACGTTCCATGTGACCGGCGTGACGATGCGCAAGCCCGAGACGAAGCCCATCATTTTCGCCCTCGGTGTGCACATGCTCGATTGCCACAACATCGACTCGACGGTGCGCGAGGCGGCCATGTTCGAGCTCTGCGAACGGTTGCAGCCCGGGCTCATCCAGGACGTCAACATTCCTTACTGCATGACCGACTGGGGAGGGGCGATCATCCAGGTGAAGAAGCGCAACAAGATCGACGAGGGTTGGCAGCGGAACTTCATGGCCGCTCTGCTTTCCTGCTCGCAGGGGATGCGGCTTTGCATCGCGGTCAGCGAGGACACCGATCCCTACGACATGGACGACATCATGTGGTGTCTCACCACCCGGGTGAATCCCAAGACCGACATCATCAACCCGCTGCCCGGAGGGCGGGGTCAAACCTTCATGCCCGCCGAGCGCATGACCGCCGGCGAGAAGGAATGGACGGCCTCCAACACCCAGTTCGAGGGCGGGATGGGGATCGACGCGACCGTGCCGTTTGGATACGAAAATGACTTCCTGCGGCCGATCTATCCCATCGATAAGGTCAGACCGGAGGATTTCTTCTCGGCGAAGGACATCGAGAAGGCGAAGTCGCGGATGAAGGGTTGGGTGAAGTCTCTCGCCCGAACCGGGCGCTAAGGATTATATGTTCGCCTCCGCGCGGGGCGTGGATTGAAACGCCTTGTACCAACCTTCCTCACTCCTGCCAAAGGCGCCCTAGCCGATATCATTGAGACCTATGTGAATTCCCGGCGCACGGGAAGCAACGTACCATCCCGATTTCGCCTGCATGCTCTTGAGCTCGAGGGGCGGAACACAGAGGATGCGGTGAGGCGCTGATAAATCAGTATTGCTATTGCTTCCTCCAGGTTCAGGGGACAGACTGACCGCTTCGCTTGCGCCGCCCCCACCTCGGGGGTACGATCCTAATGAGGGTAGGTAAGCAAGGCTTTCAATGCCCACGAAAAAGAACAGCCAAAGTCAGTCGGTGGATTCCACCAGCGACTACGCCGCCCGCATTCGTGCTCTAATTGAGAGTGACCGTGTCGTCCAGGCGCGTGCCCTGGTTTCGGAAGCGCTGGAGGCGAATCCACGTGATGCCGAGCTGCTCACGCTTCAGGAGGTTCTGAAGCCGCCGCGCGCCAGGCCTCGCCAAATTACGGACTCCGACCGGAGTCAGGAGTTCGAATGGATCCTCGCGAACCGTGATGCCTACCGGGGACGTTGGGTCGCGATTCAGGGCGACGAGCTCGTCGCCGATGCTCCATCCTTCGCCGAGTTGCAGAGCCGCATCAAGAACCTCGAGACCGTGCCGTTGGTTCACCGGATCCATTAGTGGCTGCTCTCCTCCAACGAGACGGCAAGCTCTTCGCCGGCGGACGGTCCAGATTCCTCGATTCGGACGGGGGCGAGGAGCCCACTCCCAAGATCTTCGTCAAAGTTCTGCCAGGGGATGCACCTGTCCCTCTTCTTGCCCAGCTCGACACCGGGGCAGCGTGGTCCGTGCTGGACGGAGAGATCGCAGACGCCCTTGGTTTCTTGGAGCAGGCGGGCCCAAGCGTTAGCCTTTCCACCCGCAGCGGAACGGTGCGAGGTAAACTCATCCGCGCCTCCTTGACCCTGGTAGCGGACGAAGGAGAGTCCTACCAGGTCGAGGCCACTCTCTTCGTCTCCCGGGATTGGACCCACGGGAATTTCTTGGGTTACGCGGGCTTCCTTGAGCGAATACGGTTCGCTGTGGACCCGGAACGAAACGATTTCTATTTCGGCGCAACCTCGGAACGATGAAGGAACCACCGATCCGTAGCTCACGGCCCAGCCAAATCACTGACGCCGATCGTGCTCAACATTCCTTACTGTATGACCGACTGGGGGGGGCGCCATCATCCAGGTGAAGAAACGCAACAAGATCGACGAGGGTTGGCAGCGGAACTTCATGGCCGCTCTGCTGTCCTGCTCGCAGGGGATGCGGCTTTGCATCGCGGTCAGCGAGGACACCGATCCCTACGATATGGACGATCTCATGTGGTGCCTCACGACACGGGTGAATCCCAAGACCGATATCATCAACCCGCTGCCCGGCGGAAGAGGGCAGACCTTCATGCCGGCGGAGCGGATGACCGCCGGCGAAAAGGAATGGACCGCCTCCAACACCCAGTTCGAGGGCGGGATGGGGATCGACGCCACAGTGCCTTTTGGATACGAAAAGGACTTCCTGCGGCCGATCTATCCCATCGACAAGGTGCGGCCGGAGGATTTCTTCTCGGCGAAGGACACCGAGAGGGCGAAGTCGCGGATGAACGGGTGGGTGAAGTCTCTCGCCCGGACCGGGCGTTAGATTGTAGGCGCCGAGGCTGGGCCTACACCGGACCCAGATATCGGTCGAGCCAGTCCAACACTTCTCGAATGATCTCGTTGGGATCCGACGGGAGGTGTCCGCCTTCGAGACGGGCGTGGCGCTTGTTCGATGGGTCGGCCCCCAAGAGATCGAAGAGGGGGCGTTGGAATACCTCGAAAGGACGCGAGTAATCGTCCCGTCCGTTGATCATCAGGGTCGGGACCCGGGAGCGGGGAGCGAAGTGGACGACGTCCATCTCCGACTGCAAGCGCAGCGGACGGATGCCGCCCGCGAGAAGGATACTTGCGGCGAAGCGGTCGTCGATGGCGGTGAACACCGGCCCATAGGTAGCGCCCGAGCTGAAGCCGTAATAAGCGAGCTTGTCGGTCGCGATGTCGTCTCGTATCTCCAGGTAGTCGATGGTTCGTCCGACGTCTTTCGACCACTCGATCATCCGGTCGCGCCACTCGTTGGGAGCGAACGAGAGTGGAGCGAAGCGCTCGTACATCCCCTTGTAGATAGGATAGACGAGCGCACGTCCACTTCGAGGGAGGAAGTCGAACAAGTAAGCGGACGCCAGGCTCTCGCTCGAGCGGGACAAGAACACGTCGTCTCCCGGAAACCAGATCACGGTCTGATAGGGCGGTGCTCGGTCTCGCGGCAGGAACAGCAAGGCGGTGACGCGCTCGTTCCCGTAAGCCGCGTCGAAGGAGACTATCTCTTTCCTCCAGTAGGGCGAGCTCTCGTCGGTGGACTCGACCTCGGCTCGGAGCGGCGTCCGATCGTAGGCGTAAACGCCGAGATAGGCTTCGAAAACCGAGTCTTCGGCAGGCTTCTGCGTGGTGAAGTCCCAGGCGGGTGTCACCGGGTCGAGCAGCCGCTGCCCCGGAGCATCCCGGTAGAGGGCACAGCGAAAGCCGTTCGTGGACGAGCGGCTCATCGGCGGCTGTACCACGATGTTCTTGAACATGTAAGGAGGGTCGCTCCATGCGCCGCCCAGAATGTAGTGCTTGCCCTCCGATTCGTTCCAGACCCACTCCTTGACGTTCCCCGCCATATCGTAGGTGCCATAGTCGCCGAGCCCCGGATGGCTGCCCACGGGTGCCGGACCCTCGCGGCCGAAGTTGCTGACCCGAAGGATGTCGGCGACCTGGTCCTGGGCAGCGGCGAAGAACCAGTGGAAGATCGTCGGGAGACTCTTGCCGGCGAAGGCACAGTAGGCGGCGGCCTCGTACCAGCTCACGCCGCCAACCGGGTGCTCCACGGCGCCCTCGGCGTACGTACCGAGATTCCAGGTCGAGGGTCCGGGCCGACCGGTCACGTCGCGGAATGCATTCGACGCTTCCTCCCAGGACAGCTCCCGGCCGGCGTCGAGGAACGGCTCCACCCACCATTCTCGATTCTGGTAGCCGCCTTCGTCCACGAACGTTTTGAACTCGCGATTGGTGACCTCGTACCGATCGAGCCAGAAGCTTCCGAGCTCGACGTCGGGAAGCTCGTCGGGCGGGCGTACGCCCCCGACGCCGCTGAAAAGTCCGCCGGGTACGAGAACCATCCCGGCCGGCCGCGTGCCCACAGGCTCGAGTTTCAGTCCCGACATGAGCGCGGCGAAAGGAGCGACCCCGAAGGGAGCTCCCTCGAAGGTCTCGAATCCTTCCTTCGCGATCTTCCAGCGCATCAAGGCGTAGGGGATTCGTCTCTCGAGAGGCGTTTGACCGAGAAGCTCCCACGGTGCGCCGAGATCCGCGTAGCTCGCCACGTGAACCTCCGCCCCGGGAGGCTCCGTTCGGACCGTAATGGGGAGCGTGATGCGCTCCAGCATCCGCCGGAGTCCCGCGTCATCGGGAAAGCTCTCCGTCGCCTCGAGGGCGAGACGGTAGGCGCCGTGCATGTCGCCCGCGTCGGTGAGCCGAGCGATCTCGTCGAGCGCGCCGCTCCCCGTCCAACGTCCGTCCGGGCCTCGAACCCAGAACCAGGCGCCGATCAGGCCGGCGGTTACGAGCAGGGTCATGACCGCGGCCAGGCGCATCCTCGGCTCCTGCCCTCGCTCCTCGCTCCGGCGCAACGCGTCCGCGAGCTCAGCCGTTGAAGGGTATCGGTCGGCAGGATCCTTCTCGAGGCACCGCCGCACGATCTTCTCGAGCTTCAGCGGTACCTCGGCTCGGAGGCCCTTCAAGGGCCGCGGCGAATCGCGCAAGATGGCGATGATGACGCTGGCGTTCGAAGTACCTTCGAAGGGTCTCTCCCCGCTCAGAATCTCGTAGAGCACCGCCCCGATGGAGAATTGATCGGATCGATGGTCTACCGGGGCACCCGACGCCTGCTCGGGAGACATGTAGTGGGCCGTTCCAACTACGACTCCTTCTTCCGTGGCCCTCGTCACGGTGGGAGACTGGGAGTCGACGTCCTTGCTGTCCGCGAAGGGCTTGGCGAGGCCGAAGTCCAGAATCTTGAGCAAACCTTCCGCGGTGACCATCAGGTTCTCGGGCTTGAGGTCGCGGTGAACGATGCCGGCGGCGTGCGCCTTGGAGAGCCCGTCAACCGTCTGCCTGGCAACGTTCAACGCCGCTTCCAACGCGAGGGGCCCGTCGCGAAGCTTCCGCCGGAGGGTGTTCCCGGAAACGTACTCCATCGCGATGAAAGTCGTACCCTTCTCCTCGGCGATGTCATAGATGGTGACGATGTTCGGATGATTGAGCGCGGAGGCGGCGCGCGCTTCGCGCTCGAACCGGTGAAGACGCTTGGGGTCCGAGGCGAGCTCGCGGGGAAGGATCTTGATCGCGACGTCTCGACCCAGCTTCACGTGCCGGGCCCGGTAGACCTCACCCATGCCCCCCGCCCCGTGGGCTCGATGACCTCGTAGGGGCCGAGCCTTTGACCGGCGAAAAGAGACATGGCTTCGTCGCGGCGAAACTCAAGGGGACGAGAATACGGCTGTCTTAGCGTCCTGTCAAGGCGGCGAAGGTTGTGGACGGCTTTTCAGCCACCCTGCTACTCCTTCCACTCTCTCAGCTCTTGGTAGACGGCTCGTTCGATGGCGCGCCACTCTTCCTGGCGCTCGGAAATCCTTTCGTAGGCCAGCTCGCGCACTTAGACCTCGGGCCAGGTCTGATCCTTACTCTTGACCGGCGCGTTGGTTGATCTCAAGCACGGGCTTCAAGATGAGCACATAGCCGGCTTTCCTATAGCGAGCGATACAGGTTGGCGTTCGAGAAGCCGTACGGTCTGAGAACGGATGTCCGTTTCGAGTCGGGCAAACGTGCTCTTCTCTTCGACGGGCCGAATCCCTTCGACAGCACGGAGCTGGATGTGGCGCTGAAGTCCCCGTGGTACTCTAGGTGAAGACCGATGGCAATCTTACTCTCGACCGACCTCGACGATCCTGAAGCCATACCGTACTTCATGTGGGATGAGCCGATAACAGTGGCGGAGCTTCTGAGACGACTGGCGACCGCTTCCGACGCTGAGAAGAAGCGTCTACTCGCTAGGATCTTGAGGGAAGCTCGAGACACGGACGTTTGGCGGTTTGTTTCGCCCTCAGAGCTCGACGCCCGCTGGGCAGAGCTTGCACCGCAGCTCGGTCGACGCCGGGTCTTTTGGGAGTTCATCCTCAGGAGATGGCGCGAGGCAGGTCTCGTTGGCCGCTAGTCGTCTAACCGCGCTGCAGCGGGACTTCCTTGCTGCGTTCTTTCAGCGCGAACGGAGTTTCTTTCTCACCGGCGGTGGGGCACTCTCTGGATTTCACCTGGCACATCGAGAAACATACGATCTGGACCTGTTTACCACCTCGGACACGATGGACAGCGGGGTTGAGGCTCTCGCCGGTTCTGCCCGCGCTCTCGGGGGTTCGCTCGAAGCGATTCAAACATCTCCAGATTTCCGCAGATTCCTCTTGACGCGGGGAAACGATTCGATTCGTATAGACCTCGTGCGGGAGCGAGCGCCGCAGGTAATCGTCGACAAGCCGGAACGAGAAGGAATCCGAGTGGATCCACCTGAGGAGATCCTCGCCAACAAACTCTGTGCCCTTCTATCGCGCCTCGAGATCCGCGATCTCGTGGACGTTCTAAAGCTGGAAGAAGCGGGATACCGCGTCGATGACGCCCTTGAAGCGGCCCATCGCAAAGACGCCGGTCTGACTCCAGCCCAGCTCGCCTGGGTGCTCTCTCAGATCGAGATCGGGAAGGATGCGGTAGTTCCCGGCGAGGTTTCGCTGGAGAATCTTCGACGGTATCTGAAGGGCCTCATCGATCGACTATCGCACCTTGCGTTTCCCTCGGACCGCACGGGGCAATAAGCGCGATTGTGGATAGCGGGCCGCTGGTGGCCCGGCAAACGCCGCCTACCCGACTCGCAACATCCGTCAACCGTCGCGACCGCCGTTTCGACCGGGTGCAGGGTCGCTTCCACTTCCATCCCGAGTGGGCCGGTTACATGGGCAAGTCATACAAAACACCGACTTTTCGCGTCACCGCGGTAACCGTGCGCAGGCCCGAGACCAAGCCCATCTTTTTCGCCCTAGGCGTCCACATGCTCGACCGCCACAACACGACATGGACGACATCATGTGGTGTCTCACCACCCGCGTGAATCCCAAGACCGACATCATCAATCCACTGCCCGGCGGGCGAGGTCAAACCTTCATGCCCGCGGAGCGGATGACCGCCGGCGAGAAAGAATGGACGGCGTCCAACACTCAATTCGAGGGCGGAATGGGGATCGACGCGACCGTGCCCTTTGGGTACAAAAACGACTTCCTACGTCCGATCTATCCCATCGATAAAGTCAGGCCGGAGGATTTCTTCTCGGCCAAAGACATCGAGAAGGCGAAGTCGCGCATGAAGGGTTGGGTGAAGTCTCTCGCCCGAACCGGGCGCTGAGCGGTTTAACAATGGTTAATCAATTCTCGGCAAATTGCAGTCCGCGTTTCTCGCTCTGTCGACGGCGGTGACCGGTGCGGGCTAACCGCCTGCAGAATATGTATTGCGATGTGGCCGTGTCCTACCACGCCGATGTCAACCGCCAACGAGACCATGCCGCAGCAGCCGAGAACAAACGCTGCATTGCGTGGTTGGGTCAAGGCGGTGTCGCCGAAGCTTGAGGCGCGGCGGTGTCAGAGGCCTTTCGGGGGATTGACGCGCTGCCGAAATCTGACGTACAATTGGTATCAGATGTGTACGTCTTATAATCAGGGAAGAGGGCATGCAGAGCAAGCTTACTCTCCGAGTCGATGAGAAGATGGTCCGGCGCGCAAAAGCCTATGCAAAGAGAACCAAGAGGTCGGTCTCCCAGATGGTAGCCGATTATTTCGCGCTCCTCGGATCGCGGGCGGCGGGGGGAGAGGCTGAATGGACTCCTATTGTGAGGTCCCTTAAAGGCAGTCTTCGCGGTGCAGAAGTGAGCGAGGAGGATTACCGGCGCCATCTAGAGGAAAAGCACCTTTGAGAATCCTGTTCGACACGAACGTTGTGTTGGACTTGCTCTTGGATAGGCAACCCTTTGCGGCCCCCGCGGCTGAACTTCTGTCCAAGGCCGAGGCCGGAATCATCTCCGGTTACCTCTGTGCAACGACGGTGACGACCATTCACTATCTCGCGAGGAAGGTTATCGGAGCAAGGAAGGCAAAAAGACAGGTTCGGATGCTCCTCTCGATTTTCGAAATTGCCAGCGTCAATCGTGCGGCTCTGGAAGGAGCTCTGGAAGGGAGGTTCCGGGACTTCGAGGACGCGGTGCTACATGAAGCCGCGCGCCTGGTTAACGCCGACGCCATCGTTACTCGGAACGTGGAAGACTTCGAAGAGTCCGAGCTACCCGTGTACTCCTGCGAGGAGATGTTGAGCCTGTTGAAGGCCGTGCCGGAGCCCGAATAGAATCGTGTCCCTCGGAGGCTCAAGAAGCTGAGCGACATCCGCGTCCCGCACGCTCCCCTCCGGGGAGTTGGTGAAGATCTCTTGTCCGAGAACCGAACCGATCCGAAGTCGAGCCGGGCTGCGACGTGCGGAAGAAGAGACTCGTCACCAGGGGGGCGACCAAAGAGTGGTTTCTTGAGAGGTCACCTTGTCCACACTGTAGATCCTTTCTATCGAGAAGTAATAGCCACCGGGTACTGAACCATTGGATATGTCAAAATCTATTTCAAGCTGGAAGTAGCCATCCTTCATGTTTGCCGCAAAGGCTTTCTCAGTATCATCCTCTCCGAGATCCACGACATCGCCCACTCCCAGGTCATAGCAGCAACTACCGGAGCCGTAGTAAGACGGTATTCCCCAACCGGCGACCTCGTCTCCCGCAGCTTCTGCGACGGTTCCAGCGGGTCCGGATATCATCTTTAGAACGACGTGAAAGTATTCATCATTCGGTGCCAGCTCTTTGTTGTGCCGCAGCCTGTACAAGAAATCCACGGTCGCGTACTCTTCGCCGGCGTACTCGATCCGAAAGACTCCATCTTGTAAGAATTGGGCTTCCGTTCTGACCGATTCGTTGGAGTAGATCTTGATTTCTTCACCACTGAGACCGGGCGGAGCTGGAGAGGGGAGTGGGTCGACCGGCACCGTGGCGCTATTGTTCCCCTCGTTGCTTTCGACGACGTCGTTATCGGCGTCCGCTACGAACTGGAGCGTATGCGTGCCGGCGGTGGGTGTCCAGTTGAAACGGATGTTTCCGTTCGAGACTTCATCCGGGTCGAGCAATTCGTGGAGACCATAGCCCACCTGGAGTCCGTCGAGGAACCATTTGACCCTGAATGCGCCGGATACAGCGCTTCCGACGTTGGCGAGCTCGGCCACTGCCGTGGTGACTTCGCCCACCGTCGGTATCGTCGTGAAGCGGATACCACTTACCTTGAGATCGGCGCGGTCCAGGATCGTGTTGACCTTGACTCTAGCGCTGTTGTTGGTCTCCCTGGTCTCGTCGACGTCGCCATCCACGTCGGCAACGAATTGGAGCTCGTACTGGGCCTTGGTGGGCGTCCAATCGAAACGGATATTGCCGTTGGAGACCTGCCCGGGATCGAGCGAGGTGTGAAGGCCGTAGCCGACCAGCTCGTTATCGAGGAACCATTTGACGCGAAACTCTCCCGACGCCGCCTCTCCGGCATTGCGAAGGCTCGCGATCGCCGTCGTCTTTACACCCCGGGTTGGCGGGGGGCTGAACTGAATGCCGCCCACGACGAGATCGGCTAGCGACGTCGCGGGCGGCAGGATCAACAAGAAGTCGTCGAGAGCCACTTTCCTCCCATCCTCTCCCGTGTTCGTAGCCACCTCGATGCGATACTTTTTCTGGGCGGACAGCAGCGCGCTGCCGATCTTGACCCATTCGTCCTTCTTGCCGGATTGTTCCACGGTCCTTTCCCCCAACGGAGATTTGCCCGGCATTTTGAGCAGCCTATAGGGTGCGGCCGCACTCCATGCGTCGGTCGAGGATTCATAGGGGATGAACGCCCAAAGCTCCCAGGTACCGCTCTTGGGTACTTTCAGGTCGAGTCGAGCGGAGTTGACGTTGGGGCTGTCCGTGGGCGTTGTTTCGGCCCACTTCATGTCGTCCTCATCGCCGACGCCGGCAACGCTGGTCCACTGCCCGCTGACCCTGAATTTCTCTTCGTCATACCACTTGAGCTTTCGGTAACCCTTGTGCGCTTGAATGAACGGCAAGGGATTCTGGTACTCGTCTCCGACCAGCCTCATCGTACCGTTATGATTAGTATAAGCACTCGCATTCGTAAGGTCGCCGTGGTCGGCCTCCCGGATTTCGAAATGGAGGTGACAAGCACCCGTGCCGACGTTGCCAACCTTGCCGATTAGCGCTCCCTTGCCGACGGCCTGATCGACCGAGACGTAGACTTCGTAGGCATGCCCATACTGGGAGACCCAGGGGCCCGGCGGGTAGCGATGCTCGATGGCGGCAGAGCCCCAGTCGTTCTCTGATGACATGGCATCCCTGACGCATCCAGCGGCCGCACTGTAGAAGGGATCGTTGCAATCCTCTTCAAAACCCCCGCGGTTGAGGTCGATACCGGTGTGAAAGCCGCCGCAGCAGTCCGGGGACTCCATGAATGCGTACCCGCCACCCTTTTCCCCGAGCATGGGCTTGGTGAAACCGCTCTTCGTTACGGGCACCTTGCAGACCTCCGCCCGGGATCCGGCCACGAGAGCGCTCGAGACCGATCGGGTCTCGAGAACCTCCGCCATGCTCCGTTCAGGCACGAAGTAAAGACCCTCCAGTTGGCCGAGGGGTCTTGCGTCTCCGGTCAGCTCTCGGCCGACGCGACCGCGTCCGATGACGCAAGGCTGCTTAGGAGAGCAATCGCCGTCGTGGAGGAGTCTTTCGAGAGGTTTCACGGGTAGCTGTCCCGAAGCCATCGCCTCGAAGGCGAGTATTCTGCCGGCGGTCGCCTCTCGATCGACGAATTGCGGGTAGCCTCGGAGGAGCTCGCGCTCGGTCTCGGCGGCGGTCAGAGCGTCTCCGCTATCGAGGTAAGCCCGCGAGAGCTGGCGGAGGGCCATGGTGCCGATGGGGCTGCCGTCGACCCTTTGTTTTCCGTGGCGGTCGGCCGCATACCGGTACGCCGCCACCGCGCGACCGAAATCACTCTCCAGAATCGCCGTGTCTCCGTCCCAGACCGCCATCAGACCGGCCAGCTCGGCTCTTCCCGCCGCGACCCGACCCGTGACGGCCCGGGCCGAATCGCCGTCACCGGCCATTCGGTGGACCACGACCTGTCCCGACGTTCCGGCCCAGGCGTACCAAGGATCCGATGACCGCTCGAGCTGGCGGTACAGGGCGAGCGCCTCGTCGAAATTCCCCATCTTGACCGCCTCGACGGCCTCTTGCAGCAACTGCTCCTGACCGCGGGCGGTTGGCACGGGAACGAGCAAAAACAGCGCGAGGGTTAGGAGCGGAAAGCGGATCAGAGCGGTGCGGGAGGGATGGCGTAGCATCGTAACCTCCGGTCGGTAAGACATGAGGATGAGCTGATCCTCGAGGCAGGCTGGCTGGGGGCGGCTTGCCAGAGTCCCTGTGGGACGGGCCGATCATACTACTTCTGGCAAGAGGGGTGCTACTGACAGGGATGCGGCCTCCCTGGTACGATTCTTTCTCGACGGCGAGGCGCCCCCCCCAAAATCGGGGGGGTGCATTGGGATTCAGGGAAATGTCGATCGGTGGGTTGGCTGTTCGACATACAGGTGGAAGCGTTTTCGAGAAAGTTGCAGGGAGGGGTCTCTACATTCCAGAATCCGGGTGGCTAAGAGATGTGGTTCGAGAGGGAGTGAAAGATGAGCAGAATCCGAGTGCTTGTTGGAACACGCAAGGGTGCGTTCGTCCTGACGTCGGACGCAAAGCGCGAACGGTGGGACGTCCATGGCCCCCGCTTTGCGGGGTGGGAGGTCTATCACCTCAAGGGATCTCCCGCTGACCCGAATCGGCTGTACGCGTCGCAGTCGAGCGGCTGGTTCGGGCAGATCATCCAGCGATCGAGCGACGGCGGAAAGACCTGGGAGCAGCCTGGCACACCGCCGGGCGAGCCGACCACCATGCCGGACGGAACGCCCAAGGGCGAAAGCAACAAGTTCGTGTACGACACATCCCCGGAGACCGGCGCCCCACTCACCACGCACCAGTGGTACGACGGCACGCCACACCCCTGGGAGTTCAAGCGAGTCTGGCACCTCGAACCGTCCCTGACGGATCCCGATACCGTCTACGCCGGCGTGGAAGACGCGGCCTTGTTTCGCTCGACGGATGGCGGTGAGACCTGGCACGAGCTCGCCGGGCTGCGCGGGCACGGCTCAGGGGCCCGCTGGCAGCCGGGCGCCGGAGGAATGTGCCTGCACACCATCGTCCTGGATCCGAGCGACCCGGGGAGGATTTTCGTCGCCATCTCGGCGGCCGGTGCCTTCCGGAGCGACGATGCCGGCAAGTCGTGGCGACCGATCAACCGCGGGCTGACGTCCCAATATATCCCTGACCCGAACGCCGAGGTCGGCCACTGCGTCCACCGCATCGCGATGCACCGCTCGCGTCCGGGCGTTCTGTTCATGCAGAAGCACTGGGACGTGATGCGCAGCGACGACGCCGGTGAGTCGTGGCAGGAGGTGAGCGGGAACTTGCCGACCGACTTCGGGTTTCCGATCGACGTTCACGCGCACGAGCCGGATACGGTCTACGTCGTCCCCATCAAGAACGACTCGGAGCACTATCCGCCCGAGGGGAAGCTGCGCGTCTACCGCAGCCGCACCGGTGGAAACGAGTGGGAGCCGCTCACCAGGGGTTTGCCGCAGAGCGATTGCTACGTCAACGTGTTGCGCGACGCGATGGCGGTGGACTCACTCGATCCCTGCGGCGTGTACTTCGGTACCACCGGCGGGCAGGTATACGCATCGGCCGATGCCGGAGACCACTGGGCACCCATCGTGCGAGATCTGCCGGCCGTGATGTCCGTCGAGGTCCAGACGCTACCATGATCCGAGTCGTGCTCCCGGGACATCTGCGGACTCTGGTGCGGGCGACCGGAGAGGTTGAGCTCCAAGTCGAGGGTGAGGTCACGCTGCGCGCGATCCTCGACGCGCTCGAGGCCCGCTATCCGATGCTGCGCGGGACGATCCGCGACCACGTCACGCAAGAGCGCCGACCGTTCGTGCGGTACTTCGCCTGCGAGGAGGATTGGTCCCACGAGCCACCGGACGCACCTCTCCCCGACGCGGTCGCGACGGGGGCGGAGCCGTTTCACATCCTCGGGGCGATTGCCGGCGGTTAGGGCCCGCACTGAAGACGCGCTGAAACAGACGGTCGGCACGACCGCCTGTGCAATGAAAGGCGGGTACACTTCAATCCAAGCAGCCGACCGCTGCTTAGCTTTATCGTTAGGTGGCGACAAAGGAGAGCCGTGCGCGCAGATGCTCCTGCTTCCATCCGCTTTGAGGCCGCTGTTCCCCAGTTCACAGTGCCGGACGTCGTGCAGACAGCCGAGTATTACCGGGACGTTCTCGGGTTCCAAATTGCCGGCTACTGGGACGGAGAGCGTGCGAGCCTCGCTGCAGATCTCCCTCCTGTCTTCGGGATCGTGTGGCGCGACCAGATTCAAGTGTTCTTCAACCGCGCTGATCAGTCCGAAACTCGAACGGGCCGGGCCGAGGGCGCCTATGACGCCTATCTCCGCGTAACAGGGCTTGACGCGCTGGCGGCGGAGCTGCGCATGCGCGGTGCAGACATCCTCGATGGACCCGAAGACCGAATATACGGACAGCGCGAGCTCGTGGTCCGAGACTGCAACGGTCTGATCTTGGCATTTGGAGAGGAACCAATCGAGGGAGCAACGGGGAACATAGCTAACAACATTTCTTCGAGTTGACCCTTCACACCTCATCCTCGGTGACTTCGAGCTCGAGTCGATCGCCGTCGGCAAGATTCAGGGTCTCGCGTAACGAGACTGGCGCGATGAGCTCGAGCTGATCGTCGGGGTAGTCGGGAACCTCCGGGTACACGATGGCGGCTCGCACGTCTCCAGCTAGCTGGACGCGATAGCACCGGGCGCGACAGAACTCCGAATCGGGCGGCGGTAAGACCACGATCCCCGGGCCAGCCCTTAGAGTTTCCCACTGGAGGGCGTCCACGTCCTCGATCTTCAAATTGAGTGTCCCGGGGAAGGGATCGATTCCAAGCAGTGAGAGGAAGGCTTTCCGTACCCAGGGGAGCCCCGTAAAAAGCGTACCGTGGCCTCGGCCGGACGCCACACGTCCCGAGAGTGTTATCCCCGCCAATTCTTCATCTCTTTGTAGACGGCTTGCTCGATCGCGCGCCATTCGTCGCGGCGATCGGACGTCCACTCGTAGGTGAGCGGGCTCACGAAGACTTCAGGCCACCTCTGGTCCTTCACCTCGGTCACGTGCAGGCTCATCATGGTGCTTTCGAACGGTAGCGCTTCCAGGCGCGGTTTGGCGATACTGGTCTTACCCTTGATGAGAAAGACCTGATTCTGGGAACCGATGATCTGGAGGGAGGCACCCCCTTCTCGCCGGAGATTGGCCAGCGTCGCACTTCCTTCGGTGGCGAATCGCACCGTCTTGCTCGACGTCGCGACCGCCCACACGAAGGCCGTCGTCGGAAGACCATCCTCCCCGACCGTGATCAAGATACCGGTGCTTCCCGGTTGCAGCACGTCCCGCTGCTCGTCGGATAGCTCCGTCCTTACCGAAGAGCTCATGGTGTCTCCTTCCTTTCAATCGGTCTTGCGCGCATCAGGACGATCTGTTTCAGCAGGATCGCGGTAAGTAGCAAGATGCCTATCGCGTCCGTGAAGACTCTAGCATCCATCAACGTCAGTCCAGCTGCCGCCAATACGGCTCTCTCCCAGAGGCCGAGCCGCGCCACGAGCCAAGCCTCGAGCGCCGCGGCAAAACAAATGACGCCGAGCACGGCGGTGACAATGGCGAGCGCGACGGCGGCCGGGGGTCCCAATAGGAGAAGCTCCTGGTGATACACGAAGAAATAAGGCACCAGAAAGGCGACGAGCCCAAGTCGTATGGCCTTGAAGCCGATGGTAATGGGATTGGCGTCCGCGATCGCGGCGGTTGCGTAGGCCGCAACCGCGACCGGCGGTGTGATCGCCGAGAGCACTGAGAAGTAAACGATGAAGAGGTGCGCCGCGAGCGTGGGTAGGCCGAGCGCGGCGAGAGCGGGCGCGGTGAGCACGGCGGTCAGGATATAGGCGGAGGGGACCGGCATGCCCATGCCGAGCACCACGCAGACGATCATCGTCAAGAGCAGCACGACGAGGAGGTAGTCGCCGCTCAGTTGCAGCAACAGACCCGTGAACTTGCCCCCGATACCACTGAATGCAATGGCTCCCACGACAATGCCGGCCGAGGCGGTCGCCGCGGTCACCAGGACTGCGGTGCGAGCCGTTTGGTAGAGCGCCTCCGCGATCTTCGTGACGCCCATCCGGGTGTCGCGCCGCAGCCAGCTCACGGCGACCGTCAATCCGATCGCGGCGGTCGCCGCGAGGGTGGGGGTCTTGCCCTGGACGAGTAGCCACAAGAGCGCGAGGGGCGGTATCAGAAACTGAAGGTTCGGGAGTATCAGGGTTCGGAGGCCCGCCGTTTCGTGCGCACGTTCCATCTCCAAGTCCAGGCGATACGTTCGGAAGTGAACCTGCGCGAGGATACTCAAGTAGAAGAGGATGCCCGGAACGATCGCGGCTACCGCGATCTCGAGATACGAAATACCGGTGAACTCCACCATGATGAAGGCCGCCGAGCCCATGACGGGAGGGAGGATGCTCCCTCCCGTCGCCGCGACCGCCACCAGCGCCGCGGCATCCGCGGGTGCGTAGCCCGCCCGCTTCATCAGCGGAATGCTGAAGGTGCCGGTCGTCACCGCATCGGACGTGGGGCTTCCCGAAACCATTCCAAAAAGAGCGCACGACAAAACGGCCGCTTTCGCCGCCCCTCCGCGCGCGGTCGAGGCCGCCGACTGAGCGAGATCGATGAGGAACTGACCGGCGCCGGACTGATAGAGCGCCACCCCCAACAACACGAACAAGAAGACGTAGGTGGATGCCGCCGCCAGGGGCGCTCCGAGGATGCCGTTCATCGTGAAGACCATCTGGTCGGCAACTTCGGTGAGGGAAAAGTGGCGGTGGGAGAATGGGCCGGGGATCCAATGGCCCATCAAGAGGTAAAGGGAGAAGGCGAGCACCGTCCAGACGATGAACCATCCGATGAGCCGACGGGTGAGCTCCAACACGAGAATGACGACGATGGCGGCGCACAGAATGTCCAGGGTCGAAAGCGCGTCGACGAGCGGCCACCGATTCAAGACGCGTTCGAAATGAAGCCAGTAGTAGAAACCGAAAGAGGCGGACAGAACCGCAAGCGTGATGTCTAGCCGGGAGGCATTCTCCCGGAAATCGCTTCGGTAAGGGCGGTGACTCGCGAAGGCAAAGGTTAAGACCCAGCTCAAGAATAGCGCTCGCTGTAATAGTGGATCGACCGCGCTCACAACCACCAGCCATAGCTGGAAGAGCGAGCCCAGGGCGCCGAAGATGACGAGTGATGACTCGAGTCTTCCGGTTCGAGCCATCGTGCGATGCGTCAGAGGATGCCGGCCTCTCGGTAGAACCTCTCGGCGCCTGGATGGAGGGGTAGCGTTCTCACCTGCGGGAAGTCAGATGGTTCCAGCCTGGCGAGCGCGCGGTGAACCCGATGGAGGTAATCCAGATTCGTGAGAAGCGCTTCGGTGAGCCGGTAGGCCAATGTCTCCTCCACGCCCGAGTGCGCGATCAGGATGGCCGTGCCGCTGAACGTGGGCACGTCGTTTTGGAGAAACGGGTACGTACCGGCCGGGATATGAGAGGCTTCGGTATCGAGGCGCTCGTTCACGTAGCCGATCGTCTCGGGGGAAAGCGGAAGGAGACGGAGATCGCGATGCAAGCTCGCTTCTCGCATGTTGGTCTCCGGGAACTGGACGCTTACCCCGAGCGCGTCGAGTCTTCCTTCCTTCAGGAGCTCCAGCGAAGGACGTAGCGCGCCGAAGTACACGCGGCCGCCCCACGATTCCAAGTCTTCATAGGAAATTCCGTGGGCGGCAAGCGTCGCCTTGGTGGCAATCTCCATGAACGACCCCCGGTAGCTGGCGCTCAGACGAAGCGGATAGCGGGCTCTCTTGATCTCGTCGAGGGACGAGAACGGGAGCGAGCCGTCGACGAGAAAGTGGAATGCCGAATCGCGGTAGACGAGCGAGATTCCCTGGAGGTTTCGCAGGGGTTGGGAGTACGGGACCGAGCCGGTGCGGGCCAGGCGAGCCATGGTGGCGTGGATGATGCCGAGCTCCACACGTTCCGAGCTGACCAGAGCGGCGTTGGCGCCGTCGCTCCCCGGCTCGTTGGTAATCGCTGCCCCGGGAAGCGCGCGGCGGAAACACGTCGCGAGACCTTCGCTGATGGCCGACCAGCCACCCCCGATCGAGCCCCCGACCAGCGTGACTTTGGTGGTGCGCGTGCCGCACTGCCACAGGAGGCCGTGGAGCGGCGCGACGGCGAGCCATCGCAGGAAGTCTGCGCGGTGCATCCGCGTAGGGTAGTCGCGGCTACTGAAGCTCCGGGATGCTCTCCACGTCCGGGGGCTGCGGCACCGTTTGCAAAAAGGCGTAGATGTCGGCGAGCTCCTTGTCCGAGACGACCTTCTCCGTATAGGGCGGCATGACCTCGGGAGGCTCTCGCACGATGTAGCGGAAGAGCTCGAACGGAATCGGGTCGGGAGCGATTCTAGGCCCGCTGCGGGTCGATCCCTGCCCGACGTACCCGTGGCATTGCCAGCATCCATAACTCACGTAGATCTTCTTCCCGTTCACGGCATCCCCGGCGGGTGTTTCGCTGTCCGCAGGCTCTTCCTGCGTTTGTCCGCTGGCAACCGAAATCGTGATCGCCATCAGGAGCACTGTCAATGCCGCGAGGGTCATTACGAGGAAAAGAAAGCGTGGTTCGTCCTGACTCGTCATGCGTCGCCTCCTTCTCTAGCGCGGCTGCGTCACGACATCGACGATGGCCGGCTCGCCGCTCTTGACGACCGTGAGCGCCTGTCGAATGGCGGGCCCGAGATCCTTGGGATCCTCGATCGGTCCCACCCCATAAACACCCATTCCTTGAGCCATCTTCGCATAGTCGATGTTGGGGTTATCGATGGTCGTGCCGATATGAGCGGTCGTGATGTCGCGTTGGTGGCGATTCGCCATGCGCTGCAGATGCATGACCTCCTGATGATAGGCGCGGTTGTTGTGCATGACGCTGAGAAGGGGAATCTTGTGATGCGCGGCGGTCCACAGGACGCCGGGGGCATACATCAGGTCCCCATCGCACTGGACGTTCACCGAGAGACGGCCGTGCCTGCGGTTCGCGAGGGCGGCCCCGACCGCGGCCGGCGCACCGTAGCCTTGGCCGGCGGCGCCGGATCCTCCAATCGCCTGATAGTGCTTGTCGAAGTCCCAGAGCCGCGTCGGCCAGGCACCCGGGGTCCGTGGATCCGATACCAGCGACCAATCCTCGTTCTTGATCTGGTGCCACAGCTCGGCGGCCAGGCGGGCCGTGCTAATGGGACTCGCATCCCAGGCGTAGGTCGCGTCCCGTCGGGCCGATGCCAGGCTCTGCTGTCTTCTCTCGGCGAGCCTCCGGCCCCGTTCCTCGAAAACCCTGCGCCGGTCGTCGTTCAAGAGCTGCTTTACCGCGTCGATGAGAGAGGGCAGGGTCGCTTCGGCATCGGCGGCCAGGCTCAGGTCGACCTCCAGGTATCTCTGAAGGTCCTGGTAGTTGCCCTGCATGTAGAGATCGTCGACGCGGATGCTAATCAGCTTGGCGTCCGGCCGGATCTCGGAGTGCTCGGTTCGGTGGAGTTGGTCGCGGAGGGCGTTGACCGTGCCCCAAAAATCGACAAGCTCGAGCCCGAGGATGACGTCGGCACTCGCGAGGCTGCCGCTTCCTGAGGAAAGGGGATGGCGGCTGGGGAAGTTCATCCGCGTCCACTGGTTGACCACCGGCGCTTGCAGCGTCTCGGCGAGCTCGATGAGGTGCGTCATACCGGCGGGCGTGCGGGCCACGCGGCCGGCGACGATGACGGGGTTCTCTGCCTCGACGAGGAGTCGCGCGACTTCGGCCACCGCACCCGAATCTCCTTGGGGTGGCACCGGAATCGTGAGCCGCGGGATGCGGAGGTTGGCGTGCTCCAGAACGGGCCGCTCCTGGAGCTCGTGATCCAAGACCAACACGACCGGCATCATGGGCGGGGTCATCGCGAACTTGTAGGCCCGAACGGCGGACTCCGCGAAGTGACCGAGTGAAATGGGGAGATCGTCCCACTTGACGTAATCCCGGACCATGGCCGCCGCGTCGACGACGCTGTGAAACCACTCCGCACCCGGACGTCGTGTCATGGCGTCGATGGAGTTGCCGAGCATGAGGAAGACCGGAACGCGATCGCAGTAGGCGTTGTAGATCGCCATCGCCGCGTGCTGCAGTCCCACCGTGGCATGGGCGAGGACACCCATCGGCTTGCCTTCGATCTTCGCGTACCCGTGGGCCATGGCAACGGACGACTCTTCGTGACAGCAGGTCAGAAACTCGGGCATTCGGTTGCCGCCGTAGTTGACGATGGACTCTTGAAGACCGCGAAAGCTCGAGCCCGGGTTGGATGCCACGTACTCCAGCCCCAGAGACTTGATGATGTCCACCATGAAGTCGCTGCCGGGGCGATCGGTCGT
>Ga0302046_10001557_pt1 | contig 21512 bp, 15 predicted proteins | sample RVTome_11_FD_200261 | JGI IMG/M metagenome (GOLD analysis project Ga0302046, IMG submission 200261) | Soil microbial communities from uranium-contaminated site in the Upper Colorado River Basin, Wyoming, United States - RVT147D111 (version 2) ...
CAGGACCTGTCCGGGCTTGACCACCAGGCGTTTCACCTTGCAGTCTTCGGCGTCCTCCAGGATCGAATAACTGCCCCACGGTCTGTGCACGGTACGGTGGTAAACCGCCGCATCGTGCTTCAGCTCAGTCAGCTGACTGACCACCTGGTTAACGTCCTGGGCACGGTTGCGATCGGCCACCAACACCGCGTCGCCGGTATCGACGATCACCAGATTGTTCACGCCGACGGCTGCCACCAGGCGATTTTCTCCCTGCACGAAGCAGTCACGGCTTTCCACCATCACCGCCTTGCCGTGGATGCGGTTGCCGGCTTCGTCCGACTCGTACAGCTCGCTGATGGCTTTCCAACTGCCGATGTCGCTCCAGCCGAATTCGGCCCCGACCACGGCGCAGTTGTCGGCCTTTTCCATCACCGCATAGTCCACCGAGATGCTGGGGACCTTCGCGAAAAGTTCTTCCGGGATCTCCAGCGGTTGACGGAATTGGTCGGTGCCGTCCCAGCAGCGAACGACCGCCTCGAAGACCTCGGGCGCGTGCTTTTCCAACGCATCCAGGAAGCGACCCGCGCCAAAACAGAACATCCCGGAATTCCACGCATAATCGCCGGACTCGTAATATTCCTGCGCGGTCTCCTCGTCCGGCTTCTCCACGAAGGCGGCGATCTCGAATCCCGACGAGTTGGGAATGCGCACGCCCTTGCGGATGTAGCCATAACCGGTTTCGCAATGGGTCGGGTGAACGCCGAAGGTGACGAGATAGCCACGGTCGGACAGCGACACCGCTTCTTCCACCGCCGAGTGGAAGCGGTTCAGGTCGCGCACCAGGTGGTCGGCGGGCATCACGAGCAGGTTGGCCCTCGGGCCCATCCGGTTGCGCACGTAAATCGCCGCCAGCGCGATGGCCGGAGCGGTGTTGCGAGCCAGCGGCTCCAGCAGAAAGGGGTGCTGATGTTCTTCCCCGACGATGCGGTTGTACAGATCGCGCGTGTAGAAGTAATAGTCACGGCTGGTGACGGTGAGGATGGACGTGCCGCGGGCCACGCCGAGCGCCCGTTTGAAGGTTTTCTCCGCCAGGGATTCGCCATCCACCAGCCGCATGAACGGCTTGGGATGCGCGCGCCGCGATACCGGCCACAGGCGCGTACCGGCGCCCCCGGACAGGATGACCGGAACCAGCGGATTCTTCTCATTCGGATCATGCATCGGCGTTCATTTCCTCTAGGCAGGCGACCAGCGAAGGCTCGAGCCGGGCCGGCTCGATCCTGAACACGCGCTCGATCTTGCGGGTGTCCAGCACCGAGTTTCGCGGGCGGGTCGCCGCCGTCTGGAACCGGCCCGAGGTCACCGCCTCCACTTGCGGGAGCCGGTCGAGCAGACCCCGGGCGGCCGCGGCCTGGAAAATCGAATTGGCAAAATCATACCAAGTGGTCGCCGGGCTGTCGCAATAATGGTAGACGCCGGGATCGGGCGGATCGCCGGCGCTCCGCCCGGGCGCGCACATCCGCTCGACCACCACTCGGCTGACCCCCGCGAGATTGCGCGCCCAGGTCGGGCAGCCATGCTGGTCATTGACGATATTGAGGTGCGAGCGCTCGCGCGCCAACCGCAACATGGTACGAAGGAAATTGTTGCCATGGGCGGAGTAAATCCACGAGGTGCGCAGAATCACGTGGCGGCAGCCGCTTTCGGCCACCGCCCGCTCGCCGGCCAGTTTGCTGTCGCCGTAAGCGTTGAGTGGGGACGGGGTGTCGGATTCGAGGTAGGGACGCTCAGCCTTGCCGTCGAAGACGTAATCGGTTGAGTAATGGAGAAGGAAGGCGCCGTTCGCCTCGGCCCACCGGGCCAGGCGGGCGGGCACGGCCGCGTTGATCTCCCGCGCCACTGTGCCTTCACTCTCGGCTTTGTCCACCGCAGTGTAGGCGGCCGCATTGACGATCACTTCCGGGTGCGCTTCGGCAAGCAGCGCTTCGACGGCTTCGGCGTCGCTGAGGTTCAGCTTGTGAAACTTGTCCGGCCGTGATGCGGGTTCGACGACGTCGGCCGCCACCACGTCGGCCAGCGGGGCCAGGACTGGCAGAAGCTCGGTGCCCAGTTGACCGCTCGCGCCTGTGAGCAACAGCCTCATGGACCGGATGCCTCGCCGCGGTCGTCGAATCGCGGCAACTCATCGGGCGCAATGTCCTTCAGCCGAGGGGCGGCTCGGTCCTTGGCGGACAGGCTGGCGGGCTCGATGGGCCAATCGATGGCGATGTCGGGGTCGTCCCAGGCGACCGAGGCGTCGTAGTCCGCGGAGAACTCACGGGTGCACAGGTAGCTGATCGTCGCCCCCTCGCTCAGCACGCAAAAACCGTGGGCGAAACCCTCCGGCACGTAACACTGGCGGTGGTTGTCGGCCGACAGCTCGACTCCGGCCCATTCGCCGTAGGTCGGAGAGCCGTTTCGGATGTCGACCGCAACATCGAAGATGCGTCCGTCGAGTACCTGTACGAGCTTGCCCTGCGGCTCCGGGTACTGGTAGTGCAGGCCGCGGATCACGCCGGCGGAGGATCGCGAGACATTGGCCTGCACGAAGCGTTCGGGAAGGCCAGCAGCGGCGTAACGGCGCGCGTGCCAGGTCTCCATGAAATAGCCGCGCTGATCGCCGTGAACCTGCGGCTCGATGATCAGCAGGCCGGCGAGGCCGGTTTCGATGACGTCCACAATCACCGACCCCGATGCAAGAGCTGCAGGAGATAGTCACCGTAACCGCTTTTGCGCAGCGGTTCGGCCAGCCGCTCGAGCTGGGCGCGGTCAATCCACCCCAGGCCAAGGGCGATCTCCTCCGGACAGGCGATCTTCAGTCCCTGTCGAGTTTCGATGGTCTCGATGAAACTGGCGGCCTGTTGCAGGGATTCGTGGGTGCCGGTATCGAGCCAGGCGTAGCCGCGACCCAGGCGCTCGACCCGCAGGTCACCGGCTTCCAGGTAGCGCTTGTTGAGGTCGGTGATCTCGAGCTCACCGCGCGCCGAAGGCTCCAAACCTCGCGCGAATTCCGGCGCGCGTTCGTCGTAGAAATAAAGTCCGGTCACCGCGTAATTCGATTTCGGCTCGCTGGGCTTTTCCTCGATGCTGAGCACATTAAACTCGTCGTCGAACTCAACGACGCCGTATCGCTCGGGGTCGCTCACCCAGTAGCCGAAAACGGTAGCCTTTGCCTGCCGCTCCGCAGCCCGATGCAGGACGTCGCGCAGGCCGTCACCGTGGAAAATATTGTCGCCCAGGATCAGGCAACTAGGCTGCCCGTCGAGAAAGTCTTCAGCGATGATCAACGCCTGCGCCAGGCCGTCAGGCCGTTCCTGGACGGCAAAACTCAGGCGCAGGCCCCACTGGCTCCCGTCGCCCAGCAGCCTCTGGAACATCGGCTGCTCGTGGGGCGTGGTAATGATCAGGATTTCCCGGATTTGCGCGTGCATCAGCGTTGTCAGGGGGTAGTAGATCATCGGCTTGTCGTACACCGGCAAAAGCTGCTTGCTGACCACGCGGGTGAGCGGATAGAGGCGCGTGCCGCTACCGCCCGCGAGAATGATGCCTTTCCTGTTCATGCGCCACTCACCCCGAGCCCGAGACGCTCACCCTGGTAGCTCCCGTCCTGCACGTGCTGGACCCATCCCGCGTTGTCCAGGTACCAGTCGACGGTGCGCGCCAGGCCGGTCTCGAAATCCACCGCGGGGCGCCAGCCGAGGGCGCTGCTAATCTTGCTGCAGTCAATGGCATAACGGCGGTCATGTCCCGGCCGGTCGGCGACGTGGAGAATGAGCGAACGGCGGCTGCCGAAATCCGCGTCCGGGTGGCGCTCGTCGACGATGTCGCAGATCGCTTCCACCACCTCGATGTTTGCGCGTTCGCTTGATCCCCCGATGTTGTAGACCTCGCCCACCTGCCCCTTCGAGAGTACCTGGTTGATGGCATCCACGTGGTCGTGGACAAACAGCCAGTCACGTATCTGGCGGCCGTCGCCATAGACGGGCAAGCCCTTTTTCTGCAGGGCATTGTGGATCATGAGCGGGATCAACTTTTCCGGGAACTGGTACGGCCCGTAGTTGTTCGAGCAATTGGTGGTGAGCACCGGGAGGCCGTACGTGTGATGAAAGGCCCGCACCAGGTGATCGGAGGCCGCCTTGGACGCCGCATAAGGAGAATTTGGCGCGTACGGGGTCTCCTCGGTGAACGCGCCCGTGTCGCCAAGACTGCCGAAGACTTCGTCGGTCGATACGTGCAGGAACCGGAACGACTCGGCCCGCTTTCCGCTGAGTGAGCGCCACCACTCGCGGGCCCGCTCCAGCAGGTTCAGCGTGCCGACGACGTTGGTCTGAACAAACGCGGCCGGGCCATCGATGGACCGGTCCACGTGACTTTCCGCGGCGAAATTGACGATGGCATCGGGCTCGTGCTCGACCATCAGCCTGTGGACAAGCTCGGTATCAGCGATGTCACCGTGAACGAAAAGGTGTCGCTCGTCATCCGCCAGCGATGCCAGCGTCTCGAGGTTTCCAGCGTAGGTGAGCAGGTCGAGGTTGACGATCCGGCAGGCGGGATCCTGCTCCAGGGTCCTGAGCACATAGTTGCCGCCAATGAAACCGGCGCCGCCGGTAACCAGCAGGGTGGTCATCGATCACGGACCCTGTTTGCCAGGCCAATGCCTGTTTAGAATGGAATATCGTCGTCTACAAAGCCGTCATCTGCAACGGTGGTAGCCTTTTCTTTCGATTTCTCACCGCTTTCCCGGAAGCCGCTATCGGCAGGCGGGCCGCCGGAATCCGCGTCGCGACCGCCGAGCATTTGCATCTCATTGGCTACGATTTCAGTGGTGTAGCGGTCCTGTCCGTTCTGGTCCTGCCACTTGCGCGTGCGCAGGGAGCCTTCGATGTAGACCTGTCGGCCCTTGCGCAGGTATTCGCCGGCGATCTCCGCCAGCCGGTTGAAGAACACCACGCGGTGCCACTCCGTGCGTTCCTGCTGTTCGCCCGACTGTTTGTCGCGCCAGGCTTCGCTGGTCGCCAGCCGGATATTCGTCACGGCTGCGCCGCTCGCGGTATAGCGGGTTTCCGGGTCTGCGCCCAGATTTCCCACCAGGATGACTTTATTGATTCCTCGCGCCATTCGGCATTTCCTCTCCAGGGCCTCGCCCGATTCGGTATGATCAGATTGGTTTTAGATTGGGTTTGGAATTGTGCGCGAAGTGTAGCACAGACATTCCGCCCTCCATGTAGGATAAGACCTCGAACTGATATTTTTCGAATGACACGGCGGGCGCTTATAATTCGCTGAAGAAAAAACCGGAGATTCAGGGAGTTGAATCAGACAAAGGACATCCGCCCCATCTTCGAACTCTGTAGCGAGGACATGGAGGCCGTCAACAGTTTGATCCGCGACAGCCTCGATTCTGACGTCGTGCTGATCCGGCAGATTGCTGAGTACATCATCGGCTCAGGCGGCAAACGGCTGCGCCCGATGCTGGTGTGCCTGTCGGCCCGCGCCTGCGGCTACCGCGGATGGGACCACGTACCCCTCGCCGCGATCATCGAGTTCATCCACACCGCGACGCTGCTCCACGACGACGTGGTCGATGAGTCCCAGATGCGGCGCGGGCAGGAATCCGCCCACTCGGTGTGGGGCAATGCCGCCAGCGTGCTGGTGGGGGATTTTCTCTATTCCCGCAGCTTCCAGATGATGGTGGAGGTGAACTCCATGCGCGTCATGGAAATCCTCTCGAATGCCACCAACCTCATCGCCGAGGGCGAGGTCGAGCAGTTGCTCAACATGCACGACCCGGAAGTCACCGAGGAGCGCTATTTCAAGGTGGTCGAGAAGAAGACCGCCAAGCTGTTCGAAGCGGCCTGCCAGCTCGGCGCGGTGCTGGCCGGGCGCCGCGATCTCGAGGTCGACATGGCGAGTTACGGCCGCGCGCTCGGAACGGCCTTCCAGGTTACCGACGACGTGCTGGATTACATCGGTGACGGCGGAAAACTGGGCAAAAACATCGGCGACGACCTGGCGGAAGGCAAGCCCACGTTGCCGCTGATACTGTGCCGCCAAAACCTCGAACGCCACGACCGCCGACTGGTGGACCACGCGATCCGCGACGGGGAAGTCGAGCACCTCGACCGCATCATGGAGTTGATTGAGTCCAGCGGCGCCCTGCGCCGCGCCCGCCAGAGGGCGAGGGCTTTTGCGTCGGCCGCCAAGGATGCAATCGAGGCGTTCGAGGAGTCGAAATGGTCGGCCGCCATGGAATCGCTGGCCGACTACAGCATCCACCGCGAGTTCTGAAATCGAATGGACGTTTCTCGCTCCAGTCCCCTGCTCCGCTTGTCCGAAGATCGGCACTTTTAGACGCGTTATTACGGCAATTCCTCGGTTAAACCCCTTTTTCATCGGACTCAACTTTTCAGGCCCGCAGAGTCAGATGTGCGGGCTTTGTTGCACCGCCGAGTATGAATCTTGAAACTTTTTTCGACGGAGGGCGGTCTTAATCTCCGAGGCCGCGGGAATGGTCTCTCCCTCAAACCGTACAGGGCGAATTCTGCACTCCTCACCCCCTGGCCCGCGGCCTCTTTACTGTCATTCGCACCTGCTCTTCGGCGGCGCATCGGATGTGCCGCCGAAGACATATTCTGCAAAGCGGATTCCTCGATCCTCGTAATCCCGAAAGTGGGGAAAACTCGGCGCGCCGGGTGAAAGAAGCACGACTGCCCCCGCTGGGGCGAGCTTCCTGGCCAACTCCACCGCCACTTTCAGGTTCTCAGCTTCGACAACACCCAACTCGACCTCGACGCCGGCCTCTTTCAAAGCCGCCAGGATTCGCGGCCCGTTGTCGGGCAGGGCGATAACTGCCGCGGGCGGGTGCGCCCGCATCGCCCGAGCATACGGGCTCCAGTCGATGCCGCGGTCGAATCCACCGGCCAGCAGCACCACCTTTTCCCCCGCCAATGCTTCCAGCGCCGCGACGGTGGCGACCGGGGCAGTGGAAATGCTGTCATCGATGAACTTCAGGCCATCTGCCGTGCCGAGATTTTGCAGGCGGTGCGGCAGACCTTTGAACGACGGAAGCGCCGCAAGCGCCTGGCGGCGATCGCAACCCAGCCTACGCATGATGGCGATGCAGGCCGAAAGGTTGGCGCGGTTGTGTTTTCCGGGCAACGACACCGGCATGACCACCTCGTCGGCACCCACGAGCAGCTCGCCCCCCGGTTCGCTTGAAAACCACTCGACGTCCGGGCGCCCGGCGAGCGCTTCGCGCAGTACCGGGTCGGAGCCATTGGCGATCAGCCCACCGGATTCGACGAGGTTCGCCAGCCGCAGCTTGTCGGATCGATAGCGGGTTTCGCTGCCGTGCCAATCGAGGTGGTCGGTCGCGAGGTTGAGCAGCACCGCCAAGGTCGGCCGCCCTTCGAGATCGGCAATCTGGAAGCTGGACAGCTCGATCACCCACCAGTCCACGTTGCCGTCATCGCACGTCAGGAGCGGCGTACCGATGTTGCCCGCCAGCTGCACCCGCCGGCCCTGGGCCGCCAGCAAGTGGGCCAGCAGTGCCGAGGTCGTGCTCTTGCCCTTGGTCCCCGAGATCACGATGGTATTCGCGTCCGGGTGGGCCTGGAACCACATCGAGCTGGGCGTGGTGATCCGCACCCCTGTCTTCATCGCCGCCTGGATTGGGTCTCGGTACGGGCTGACGCCGGGTGAGCGCACAAGCAGGTCGTACGCCTCGAGGCCGGCTTCGCCGAAGGGACAGATCCTCAGATGGCCGGAGGCCGCGAGCTCGCTTTCCTTCGCGCGGCCAGACAGCCCCTCGGTGATCAGTTCGAGATGATCGGCGGTGCCCAGGTCGTCGATATACTCGAAGGCGGCCAGCCCTTCACGGCCCGAGCCGAGGATGGCGATGCGCCCGCCGAACCGCGAATCAGCGGCCACCCGGGAGCCCTTCCGGGGCCAGTTCCTGCGGGATGAAATGACGCGAGGAAGGCCGCAACAAATCTTCCAATACAGGCACTTCCACCTGCTCGAGTTCGGGTGCCAGCGCCCGCACCACGGCGTGATCCCGCCAATTCGGGTCCCCGGCGAGCGCCGACAAAGCCGCCCGGCATTCGCCGGCCTCTCCCACGCATTCGAAGGGCTTGTCACGCCCAAGCCGGCACAGAGCGCGGAAACCGTCGAGCTGCCCGGAACTGTCCAGCAGGTCGGCGCCTTGTATGGCCGTCACCTCTTCGGGCGCCATGAATAGAGCCAGGGCGAGCGCCGTGAAACGGCACTTCGGACAATCGCGGCACCAGCGGTTTTCCGTTCTCGAACCTTCAATATGGAAATTCCGGTTGCAGCTCGAGAACACCGCATGGAACTGCGTGAGGTCGCTGAACCGGCGGGCGATGTCGAGCTCAGAGTACGGCCTGAGGATCGAGAAATATTCGATATCGGGGCTGATTTCTTGGGCGACCACGGTCCGCAGTGCCGCCTCGAAGGCGGAAGACTTGCTGTACTGGTGGTTGACCGGGCCCTGGGGCGCTCCGCTCAGCGTCGCCTCGTCTGCGGAACGTTCGTTGGCGAATACGACGTAGTGGTAGCCATAGAGAACGGCGGCGCACAAAAGGATGGCCGAGTTGATCGCGGTGACCGGGACGTGCCCGTTGAGCGCACCCTGCCGGTTCATCTCACCGAGTTGCGGCGCCAGAGCGCGCTCAATGCGCAGCAGCGGCAGGCCGGCGGCACGGGTGGTGTCCTCGATGAGGGGCGACGCGCCCACACAGGCCGGTTGAAGCTCGAGATCCGTTTCCTGCAACAGGGACAGCGCAACGAGGCTGTCCTTACCCCCGCCCATCGCCACCAGCGCGCGGCCGGGCAGCACCAGTTCCGGCGGCGGCGTGCCCGTCGAGCCGTCAACGGCCAGGCGCCCGAAATCGATGCGCGAGGCGAGGTCCAAGTCATTGACGTAGGCGAATTCCGCGAGGCCCTGCAGGTAGAGTTCGTCGAGAAACGATGCGAGCGCCGGGCTGATGGGCCCGGTTTCCGATTCGAATCGAGGCGAGACGGCGGCCTTGTAGTAACTGACCCCTGCGATGTAGTGCAGCAGCCGCAAGGCTCTTTGAAGGGCATCCTGGCGCGACGGCTCAGGTGGCCATGGCGCATAGGGAAAGGTCACGGTCTCGATTAACGGCGCACCGTCGCCGAGGCCGTAGGCCAGTTCGGCGCGGCCGCTTTCCGGCGCGTAATGAAAACCCAGAAAGCGAAAGACGCCGGCATCCCGCCAGCCCGCGATGCGGTCTTCGTTCAAACCCGCCCCCCGGCCACAGCGAATTCCCGGTCGCCGGCTTCCAGCTCCTCCCAACTCGGCCCGAATAACTCATCGTCCGTGGTATGCTGAATCAGTGCGCGATGCGCCGCTCGCAGCAATTCCTGTTCGTCGCCCCGCTTGACCAGGAGGCTGAGGCACAGATCATTGGCGGACTGCGAGACCATCAGCAACGGCGCGTTCTCGAATCGCGCGAAGGCCTCGCCCAGCCCGCTGAGCGTGGTCCTCACGCCACGCCCCACGATGTTGACCGTCACGCAATCCGCGTGGATATCCACCTTGCAACGCTGGCGGAGTTCATCGGCAAGGCCGCAAAGGTCTTCCGCGCCAAGATGATTGGCCTCGCGGTTGAGCGCGACTGTCGTGGTGGTTTCCGAAGTGGCGACCAGGTCGATGGAAATCCCGCGGCCCGCAATAACATTGAAGACCCAGGCCAGGAAGCCGACTTGCTGGCGCGGGTCGATGTTCTGCAAAAGCAGCACCGCCATACCCTTTTGACAAACCGCGGCCTTGGCCCCCTCACGCTCGGTGGAATGGCCGTCGATTTGCGTGCCCGCCAGGATTGGCCGGCCGGTATCCCTGATCCACAGCGGTGTTCGCGTCTCGCTTGCCGCCCGGATGCACCGCGCGTGAACCACGCAGGCGCCGCTGGCCGCCATTTCCAAAGCCTCCGCGTAATCCAGTCGGCACAAAAGTCGCGCCTGCGGGATGACTCGGGGATCCGCGCTGAACAGGCCAGGCACGTCGGTCCAAATCTCGACGCGCTCGGCGCCGATACGCCCGCCCAGCAGCGCAGCCGAGGTGTCGGATCCGCCGCGCCCAAGCAGCGCCGTCCCGCCACTCGGCATTCGGGCAATGTAGCCCTGGGTGATGACCACGGGGCCACAGCCGTTGAGGCCGGTGAGCAAGGCGGCATCGGCGCCGGGCTGGCAGTCGGCCGCAAGCCACTGCCGCCGCTCCGAGCGTTCGGGATCCGGTTTGACCTCCAGCAGGCCGAGGGCATCGACCCACTCGACGGCCATGCTTTTTTGAAGGAAAACCCATCCCAGACGGGTGCTGAGCCATTCGCCCAGGGCCAGCAGCTCGGCCGTCTTTGCGGGTGAAGGCGCGGCCTGCAGGTCCGATGTGAGCCTGGCGACACGCTGGCTGGCCTTGGAAATCCATTCGTCCCCTGCGATATCGAGTTCCGAAGCCAGGCGCTGGTGCCGCTCGGTGAATTGGGTTTGCAGCGACTCATCCGCCGGTGATCTGGAAATGTCCTGGAGCAGGTCGGTCACGCCCTGCACCGCCGAGCACACCAGCAGGACGCGGTAGCCCTCGGCGCGGCGCTCTGCAATGCGTTCGGCGATGGACCGCCATTGCTCAATCCCTCGGACACTGCTGCCGCCGAACTTCAGAACCAGCCATTTCTCACTCACAACCCACCGCCTCGCTGCCAAGAAGCCATCTCAAAAATACCCGTACGTCCCGTTATTGGCCCATTTTTCCGAGTGCAAGACGGGACACGGGTCACAGTAGCAGGGCCTACGGGGCCCGTGGCCCAACGCCGCAATCGGGAAAATGGGCCATAACCCTTTGGGCTGTCAATGATTTTCCGCCCGGACGGCACAATCACTCCTTGAAGTACCATAAAGTACATCGGCGTCGCGCTTGCACCACCGGATCGAAAAATCATTGGCAGCGGGATGCACGGGTATTCTTGAGATGGCTTCTATCCGGGAAACCGCCGAAACGTTAACCCAACCACCCCCCGCTGTACAGGCCGGGAGGCGCGAAGTCATTGCTTTGCCACAAAAAAAAGGCGCCGCAAGGGCGCCTGAATAGGGGATTGTCCAGAGTGAATCTGTCTAAATCCCAGGAGTGTGTAACGTTGTTTGGAAAGAGACCTCAATAGTCGATCGGGTCGGCGCCGACGCGCACGCGAATCCGCTTGCCAGGCTGTTCTTTCAGACGCGTCTGGTAGATCGCGCCGTGGAATTCATAGGCCACGTCCCAGGCGACGACGCGCTGCTCGCTGCGCCAGTCGGTCTCCACTGAACATCGCGTTTCTGTGACCGCGTAATAGCCGTCCGGGTTCCGTCGATGTTGAGCATCGGCAGCGATCGACCCGCCTAACGCAGCCCCAGCGGCGGTCAGCGCGACTTGACCGCTGCCACCACCGAACTGATGGCCGATAACGCCGCCGATGATTGAACCGAGGATGACCGGCGCGGCGGAGCGGGCGCGAGGCTCGCGGCGCCAGACCTGTTCATCCCAGCAGACCTGTTCGTCCACCGGGTAGCGCACGGTTTGAAAAACGGGTTGCGAGTCGATGACCCTGGCCCAGGCGACGCCCTGGCCGGGATGCCCTGCCAGGGCGGGAGTGGCGGCCAGCGCCAGACCCATTGCAAAGAAAGGGGAGATCATTGTCGTGATCACTGGTTTCATGGTGGCCTCCTTCGCATTTCGCGGCGCGCTCGTTGGAGCTTCCAAACTCGCCTTATCGGCTGGCAAGCGATCGAATTTCGCTTGTCGGCCACAGATTAATGCCTCGATCCTGAATGGACTCTGAACTGGCGTCGCCGGTGCCTGGCCACAGCGACTCTGACGGGCTTGGTCCTCCGGGCGTTCTGTACTAGGATGTTGCTCCCTAGAGAACAAGAGAGCCTGGGATGCCGAATTATCGCACTGAAGACATCCGCAACATTACCTTCGTCGGGCACGCCGGCAGCGGCAAAACCACCCTCACTGAAGCGCTGCTGGAAAAATCCGGGATGATCGGGGAAGCCGGCACCGTCGAGCGCGGCACCACCACGACCGACTTCGACCCGCTCGAGAAGGAGTTCCAGAGCTCACTGGACTCCGCCATCGCCGGCATCGATTTCGAAGGCATCCACCTCAACATCATCGACATCCCCGGCTTCCCGGATTTTCGCGGCCCGGCGCTGACTGGGCTCGCGGCGACCGAGACCGCGGTGCTCGTGATCAACGCGCAGGCCGGCATCGAGATGTCGACGCGGCGATTGATGCGCCGCGCCAAGCGCCGGCGGCTGTGCCGAGTGATCGTGATCAACCGCATCGACGCCGAGGACGTCAACCTCGAAAGGCTGGTGCGAAACATTCGCAAAGAATTCGGACCGGAATGCCTGCCGATCAACCTGCCCGCCGATAATTGCAGCACGGTAAGGGACTGCTTTTTCGACGCCGATGGCGAGACGGACATTTTTTCAGTGTCCGACGCGCACGAAGAGATCATCGACCAGGTGGTCGAGGTCAATGAGGGGCTGATGGAGAAGTACCTCGAGGGCGAAGAGCTGAGCCGCGATGAATTGCACGACGCCTTCGCTCAGGCACTGCGCGAGGGGCACCTGGTGCCAATCTGTTTCGTTTCGGCGAAAACCGGCGCCGGGCTCGGTGAATTCCTGAAATTCTGCAAGCGGCTGCTGCCCAACCCGGCGGAAGGCAATCCGCCGATGATCATGAAGGGGAAGGGCGACCAGGCCCAGCAGATGGAGATCAAGGCCGATCCCAATGCCCACGTGATCGCGCACGTGTTCAAGATCAGCAACGATCCGTTTGTCGGAAAACTCAGCATCTTTCGCGTATACCAGGGCACCGTCAGGCCCGATTCGCAGCTCTACATCGGCGATGCGCGCAAGCCGTTCAAGGTGGGGCACTTGTTCAAGGTGCAGGGCGGCAAGCACAGCGAGGTGGACGCCGGCATCCCGGGAGACATCTGCGCGGTGGCCAAGGTGGACGACATCCGTTACGACGCCATCCTCCACGACTCGCACGATGCCGACAGCTTCTACCTGAAGCCGCTCGATTTCCCGCAGCCGATGTACGGCGTCGCCATCCGGCCCAAGAGCCGCGGCCAGGAACAGAAACTGGCCCAGGCCCTCACCCGGCTGTCGGAAGAAGACCCCTGTTTCATCGTCGAGCACAACCAGGAGCTTAACGAGACCGTGGTGCGCGGCCTCGGCGAGCTGCACATGCGGGTGATGCTGAAGAAGATGAAGGAGCGCTACAACGTCGAGGTCGACACGCGCCCGCCGCGCATCGCCTACCGCGAGACCGTCACCCGGCCGGCCGAAGGCCATTACCGCCACAAGAAACAAACCGGCGGCGCCGGCCAGTTCGGCGAGGTTTACCTGCGCGTCCGCCCGCTGGCGCGCGGCGAGGGCTTCGAGTTCAAGAATGCGGTGGTCGGTGGTGCGATCCCCTCGAACCTGATCCCGGCCGTCGAGAAAGGCATCCGCCAGATCATCGATGAAGGCGCGATCGCCGGTTACCAGCTGCAGGACATGGAAGTCACCGTCTACGACGGCAAATACCACGCCGTGGACTCCAAGGAAATCGCTTTCGTGATCGCCGGGCGCAACGCCTTCATGGACGCCATCCGCAACGCCGGCCCGCAGATCCTGGAACCCATCGTCAGCGTTGACGTGACCGTGCCCGAGGGCAACATGGGCGACATCACCGGCAACCTCGCCAGCCGCCGCGCCCGCATCAGCGGCACCGAGAGCCTGTCGGGCGGCCTCGTCACCGTGCAGGCCGACATGCCGCTCAGCTCACTTTCCAACTACCACGCCGAACTCAATTCCATGACCGGAGGCCAGGGCAGCTTCACCATGGAGTTCAGCCACTACGACCCGGTGCCGCACAACGTGCAGCAGGAGCTGGAGGCGGAGTTCAAGCCGAAAGAAGGGGATTAGGGCGAACGCAATCGCCAATCAGCCGGTTCCAATCAGGCACGCGGAACCGGGCCAGCACACGGGGCGCAGTACCCGCATACACCGGCTGGACCGACGCGTCGTCAGCGCACTGCCTCGGCGTCGGGCACCGATCCGCTTTCTACAAACCCGCGACGCCTACCTGGGCACTGACGCTCAGTAACAGCACCGTACCGATAATGATCGCTGTCGCCAGCCAATACCGGCTACGCCGGCGAGGCCGGCTGAAGGAAATCACGAAGGAATTTCCGCGGCATTCGGGTTCACTTGCATTCTTAAAAAGTTGCCGTTGAATCGGCGAAGAATCCAGAAGGCTGTCCATCCTTGGTCACCCCTACTTCGTCCTGGTAGAGCCTTGACTATAGAACTAAAGGCGCCTTGTGACAATAAATCAGGTCACGCCGAACTCAACTCCATGACGGGCGGCCAGGGCAGATTCACGATGGAGTTCAGCCATGACGATCCGGTGGCGCACAATTGTCTTGTGTCCGTTTCCGGCCAAGTGCAGTCGGTTGTGAAATCATTCACTTGAAGTTTGGCTCGACGGAAACAGCAACAGATAGAAGTTTTGAAGACTCACTCCGATACCCAGGGTAAGCCCCAACAAGAACGTGAACTGATGCCACGGTAGTATCCCCAAAGAACTACCCAGCGTTCCCAGTAATACAATCACTGTAGCGGCAGACCATGCCTTTTGGCTGAACAGGACCGTGTCAGTTGATCCTCTCCGGAGAAACGCGGTAAATCCCAGCACATGCCCAACGAACACCGCGAAATTGGACGCACGCCAGACTATTTCAGTGTTTTCAGTAAACAGACTGAGGCCAATGGGAACGAATGCGGAGAAAAGAGTCACTATGCTCGGGTCGATCAAAGTCCTTAGCTGAAGTGTTTCTGCCGGGCTCCACCCGCCAGAGCCCTGACGTTCCAGTGAGGTAACTACGCCGCTAAACCCGATCAGGGCAATTGCGACTCCCGCAATGCCAAGGAGCACGTCTTCGGAGAGATTCATACGGAGTTACAACACCACTTTGATCATCGAATTGCCTAGCAAAATACCAGCTTGGTCGGAAGTAGTCCAAAGTCCAGTTTGGGTCGCAAATCGACCTTTTCCGTTAGCGCAGTCAACCAGGCCAGAAGGCGACCCGTGAAGGGTCGCTTTTCGGCTAGGAGCGGTCCGTCAAAGTGCAGCACTAATGCTTGTCTTCGGCTACCGGCACTAACAAAGACGCGAAATAGCAGACGGCTACAAACAACAGATAAATTGAGAGGCTAATGCAGGCCACTGGAGCATGCCCGACCGCAATCCCTGCAGCGATCAGGAGATTTGCGGACGCGAGAATCAGCGCAACGACAGGTATCGGCCATGCTAGCGGCTTTGGCAGACTGTGCTCGCCCTGTCGCTCTTCCGAGATAGCTTTCAATGCACCGACAACGACAAACAGGGCCATCAGAAAGCAGCCTATTCTCCAAGCTGTAAGGTTTTCGACAGAAAACTCAATGCACGCAGCAACAATCAAGACAACGAGCATGTTGCCGCAGGTCGTAAACAAGAGGTGAAACAGTCCGTTTTTTTCAGAAACGCTGAATTTACCCTGAGACCGACTTCCAAGAATGAATACCACGCCACTAAAGCCAGCGAGTGTAACGGCAACCTCAGCAATGGTGTAAAGAAGGTCTTGATGCATGCGCACTCTACTCGGACACGGAGATTACAAATACTTCAACTTGCCAACCAATTCGAGGCGAAAGACGAAGGTTCGTCAGTGACCGCTTTTGGTCATAAGCAATCCTTGAGTTGAGTCTAGATCACGAGGCACTAAATGTCCGCTTTGGGTCGAAGGCAAAAATGCCGGGTGGTTACTTCCCAATTGTTGTTTCTGGCTGGAAGCGGACATTTCGCAGGGTCCTCGTGAGCAACTTGCTTACCGGCATTGAACTACATATCGTTCAAGTAAGTCGCCTCAGTTCAGTTGAACCTCAACCACTACAGGCCGAAGCTCAGCATCAAGCTAAGGAGCGGGAGCTGGAGGCGGAGTTCAAGCCGAAAGAAGGGGATTAGAGGCGAACGGATTCCTGAGTGTGCCTACAGCGGCGGCAGTTTCATGAACTCGCGCGACTTGTTCACCAAGTACTTGGTCCCGTTGATCGCGGGGTTGTTCTTGAGATAAACGACTTCGATCTCGGAACCCTCTTCGTGCACATGGCAAACGGCTTCACCGACAAAGGCTGAATTCCTCGAAAATTCGCCACGAGGGGTCAGGAAATCGTACTCGATGACATTCGACAACGGACCCATGAGCCTTCCGAGGGGCCGGTGTTTCCTGATCACCCGCGCCCGCGCGAGCACGCCCTCTTTGGCGAGCTTCCATTGCCAGTAGAGCCACAACGCTGATAAGAAAATGATGGCGACGGTGATTGCGGTTCCGATCAGAACAGACATACATCCCTCCTTGGATGGTTTTCCCTTGGGGGCTTTCGCCCTGCCCACGAAGATCATAGCAAATTGGCAGGGATTGTCGAATCTACAACGCTTTGCTTGACTTCCTAGTCGGCAGCGGCCGGCTCGAAGCGGTACCAGTTCTCGGAGCTTTCCCGCGTGACCTCCTGGAAGTCCGTTCGGTAGGTGGCATCGCTGAGCACTCTGGCGACCATGCGGCCTTTCCGGTCCAAGCGAAAGTAAGACTCCTGCTCGAACCGTCCGGCCTGGAAATTATCACCCAGGTATTTCGTGGACTGCGTCTCGATAAAGAGGTGCCAGCCGTCGCGGCAGGACACCGCGAAGCTGATTTCACGCGTGATACTGCCGGCCAGAGTCGCGTTCAGCCAGCCCGCATCGATGTTGCTGTCGATGGAAATGGTGCGGGCGACTTCCCTTCGAGGCAGCTGACGGGAGAAAACAAGTTCGGCCAGCAGGCCATCCTCGGTGATTCGGCCGCTGGCATCACGCCGCAGCCCGAGGTTGTCAAAGACGCCTTCGATGTCGGCGCATTTGGTTTTCGACAGGTCGACATGAGCCATCCACTCGGCGGGACCTGAAACTGGAGTCTCCGGCGGCGGGGTTGTCGCACATGCATCCGTCAGAATCACGACGATGCTCAGCAGAGTGCTGCGCGGTAGAGCTGGACTCATTCAGTAAAGGATAGCGCGGGCCGGGGAGACATGGAGGCTTCTTGATGTCCGGGAGCGACCATCCAATTAAGTTAAGAAATTAACGGAAGCTGATTCCAGCATTGCTACATGCGCCTGAAAAGGTAAAGCTCGTGGACGAAGTCCAAATTGTCTGCACTACGTCTTGACCGGTAAGGTCCCGACGACAAAATGAAAACCAGGTTTCCGTCGGCAGTCATTCTAAATTTCTTTACGTCCTGTCCGTTCAGAGACATCCCGTCAATGGAGCCATAGTGACCGCTCACCGGGAACTGAAGAAAGCCATATACGCACTCAAAATCACCTTCTGCTCTATCGAAATCATGTCTGACGATCTCTCCGACGGCTGGCGCATTATGCTCAAGTACAAACCGCTCGGCGTTCACCTGCCGTATCGAGAAGAAATCCGGCTTATCGCTCGTCGTTTTTTGAGGTTGCGAAGAGCGATCTGCCAAGTGGAAAGCGAACAAGGAATAAAAGCTGATATCGTTACCGTCCAGAAATCTCTTGTTATCCTCTCCGACCCGATATACCGAAGGGATCATGAGATACGTACCGGAAACTTTTGGACAGTTCGTGCCTTCCCAATATTCCTGGCTATAGCTTCCCCACGCCGCTGGCAGGTTTGGAGGTTCCGGTATCGGGATGATCGGCGGAACAGTGCAGGCGCTCGCGAATGCAGCGACACACAACACCCATGACCTTGCAAGTCTGGTCATTGGTTTTGTTCCACCATGTAATAGTGCCTCATGTAATCCGGAACCAAAGAAGGCGCCACAATCGGTGTTGCCAACAGCACATTGGAGAAATTAACCACCCTTCCCAACGCCCTCAAGACCGGGTTCGAGATTCTGCGGTTAGTCCCGCCCGAGGTATAAAAGAAGGGCTGATTCAAGGAATCGTGAACTCCTGCGTACGCTTCCAATATGTAGTCCAACAGACCGCCGGATTCATACCTGAACCCGAAAAAGCATCCGCCACCTCCCTGTAAGCAACCCAATGGACTGAGCCTTCCTCTCTGTTCTCTCGTTTTAAAATAAGCCTGCAATACTTTATCGATAGATTCACCTTTGGCGTAAAGCTCCGCGGCACCAGATTCGATCCAAATATCTTCGAAGATTCGCTCACCAGCAAGCTTCCCGCGGAGCCCACGAAATCCTGCGCTTTCTCCGATTTGCGCGGGAAATGCCGACGATTTCGCGAGCTGATATGCCCGAAGCCGCACGTTCACGAAGGTCGCAGATGACGAAAGTGCAGCAGACAACAAGCCGTCCTTAAAGCTTTCGCCATAAATTTCAGCCGTAATGCCCCCTGCAACGGAATCGGCGAAGACTCTCGAAACCGTGTAGTTATCACCGAAATGGCCAACGATTCCACCTGTGACCCCCCCTACAAACGCACTCTTCACCGCACCTCGCAGTGATCCCGAAATGATCGCGCCCGCCACGAATCCAGAAGCAGCGCCAGCGGTAACTCCCGCAACCACTTGCCATCCCACGGCCCCAATAAACTGAGAGAACGCCAGTGATTGTGAGATTCCGGCCGCAATCGCGTTAACGGCGTTTCCGTAGGCGATACCCCAGGTGAAGTATGCCGCAACGGCTGCAACGATCACTCGACCCCACTTGCGAATCAATCGCTTGAAGAAGTATCCGCTTGGGTCGGTATAACTGAGCGGGTTGTTCAGCGCATAGGAATAGCGGTTCAGGCTTTGGCCGTTTCTGGGCGCCTGCACGAAGGGATCGGCCTGTAGAAACCGGCCAAGGCGCGAGTCGTAGATGCGCCCGTTCATGTGGATGATCCCCAGGCCGTCCGCGTGCTCGTGGCCGGTATAGCCCCGGGTCGTAAACGCATTGGCGGTCATGGCTGCGGCGATCGTCAAGGGCGTCTGCCAGTTCGATCTTTGACGGATTCCCCAGGGATCAAAGTGATTCTCGTGCACCTTGTTCCCCTCGGCGTCGCTGATCGTGTGGACGGAGCCGAGGTGGTCCTTGGCGAGATACCACTCCTCGCTCGCATCGTTGGAAGGGTAATAATCGACGATGGCGACGCCCGCGATGTAGCGTTTGAAATACGCCGAGCTTGCTTTTTCGATGAACTCCACGCCGCCTATGGTCCAGGTGGTCTTCTGCTGATCGACGTCGTTGCTGTCGACTCGCTGGTAGCGCTGATTGGCCAGCCCGTAGGCAAACTCGGTGAAATCGCCTTCTTTTTCGATACGCACGGGCTTGTCGAAAACTGCGTAGTCGATGAAGCGCCCATCGCTGGAGCCAACCTGGTTGCCATTGGCGTCGTAGCTGTAGCTCACACTTCCCGCTCGCGTGACGGCATGGGGACCGGCCGTGCCCGCTCCATATAGATAGCTTCCAACCCCGGATTTATACGTGATGTTGCCGGAAGCGTCGTAGGACAACGATTGCGTTTGGACTTGATTCAGGCCAAGTGCCGGCGCGGTGAGCATGACGCGCTCCAGGCGGCTCAGCTGGTCGTAGTCGAAGTCCTCGCGCATGTTGCTGCTGCCTGAAAGATCGTGGCGCGATTCGAGATTGCCCAGGCGGTCGAAGGAATACTCGACCCTCTGCATTTCGCCGCCCCCGGCACTGTAAGCTTCGAGTGTCTGCACGAATCCGGACGCCGGGTCGTAGTCGGCAAAGACTTCCGTTTGATTGCCCAGCACCACCGCAGTTGGATTGCCGCGCTGGTCCACGGCGAGCACTTCCTGGTAGACCACGCCGTCTTCACCCTGTCGCGCTTCCTGTATTTTGTGGAGATAGCCTCGCGGATTGTAGTGATAACGCGCGCCGTGAGAATTTCCGCTGGCATCGAATCGCTGGAAGACTCGCCCGAATTGGTCGTAGGTGGTCGACTCGGTAAACGATTGGCCTTCGAGTTCGTGGTCAACCCGGTTATTGCGACCGAAAGCATCGTAGCTGTAAGCACGTTGGTGCAGCACAGCCCCCGCTTCGCCCTGCACGTAACGCTCCGTGACGAGCTGTCCACGACCGCTGACGCCCGGGGAGGAACTGTTTTGGTAGACCCGGATCTCGTGGTTTCGAATCTGAAAGCTGTTGTCAGTCAGGCTTGAAACTCCTGTCAACTCCCGACGATTGACTACTCGACCGATAAGGTCGTATTGGAAATCGATCGCCTGTTGCTTGCTGTCAAGCTGGCGAGTCACTTCTCCGAGGGCATTGCTGGCGTATTGCCAGTAGCCCTTGTCGGGATCATTCATCTGCACTTTGTACATGCCGAGGGCGTCGTAGCCAATGGCGATGACGGAATCGTCGATGTTTTCGACCTCTACGAGGTTGCCCACTGCGTCATAGCCGTAGGCAACATCCGCACAGGCCTCATCGACCACTTGTTCGGTTTCTCCGGCCACGTTTTGCATTTCCCAACGCTGCCGCGTCGTGCCATCGCCAGGAATGGTTCGCGTCAGCATTGCACGCACAACCGAATGGCCGCAATGGCTGCCTTGTGAATCATAGACAACCTGCTCGACCAGGCCGTTGGCGGCCGTTGTCTCGATAATACGGCTCAGAGAATCGTATTGCGTGAGATTCCAGTGGCGTCCCTGGCCGGAGAAGTACGGCTCGGAAACCCGCTCTGGCCGCCCCGATACGTCGAAATAGCTGTCGACATAGATCCAGCCGCCGAGAAAGCCCTCGACGGCTTTGCGGATCGTTCGGCCGAGGGGATCGAAGCACTCGATCGACATTGGCTGGCCGCCCGCCGTTGCAGTTGAATGAAAGGCGGTGCCCGAGGGGCATCGTGCATGGCTGCCAACACCCAGCTCCAACCGCGTCCAACCTCCCGTTTCGTTATAGCTTGCGAACATCCGGCCCATCTGGTCTGCAGCAGCAAGGCTGACCACGCCGTCGATGTCTTGGGTCTGTAAGGGGTTGCCGAATACATCCCACTCGAGCAATCGGTGGGTGACCTGGTGATAGGCGTTACGAGACTCAACTGCGAATCTCCCCCACCCATCGAAACTCGAGGATTGACTACGGGGGGACATGCCAGTGCCCGTAACGGCCGTATGAATGCGATTACCAAAGGAATCCAGCGTGTGGTTCGTGACGATCTGTCGCGTCGCGTGGCCGGGCTCATCGGTCTCGCGGACCAGCAGGCTGCTAACCGGGTGGTAGCTGAACGATGACCGGCGAACAATCATCGGCCCGGCATCGGCACGCCAGTAAGTAACTCCGGTGGAATCCAAGCTGCCAAGGCGCCATCGAGCCTCATCGTTGCTCCACTCGTTTTCAGTGGTGATCCTCGACCACACGACCGCTCCGTCCGAAGCATAGCGACGCACTTCATCTGTGAGA
>Ga0302046_10001558_pt1 | contig 21509 bp, 14 predicted proteins | sample RVTome_11_FD_200261 | JGI IMG/M metagenome (GOLD analysis project Ga0302046, IMG submission 200261) | Soil microbial communities from uranium-contaminated site in the Upper Colorado River Basin, Wyoming, United States - RVT147D111 (version 2) ...
GACCGGGGAAAGGTCGCCATCGCGCTGAGGAGCATGCGCTCGAACTTCACGAACGGCTTCTCGTAGAACACGACGTAGTCGACGTCGTGGATCGTGAGGCCGGATCGAGCGAGCACGAAGTCGATCGCGAGCCCCGGGAACCCCGAGTCGTGTTTGACGCGGCTGAAGCGCTCCTCCTCCGCCGCCGCGACGAGGACGCCGTCCTTGACGAGGCAGGCGGAGGAGTCGTGGTAGTAGAAGGACAGTCCGATGATGTTCATCGCGGATCAGTCCTGCCGGCGCGCCGCGACCAGGGTCTCGTTCGTGGACTCCCAGCTGCGCCAGTTGCCCCCGGAGGGGCGGCGGATCCTCAGGGGGTCCGCGACCAGGCGATAAAAGATGGCGAAGGGCCCGAGGAGCAAGAAGTAGAGCAGGGTCAGGAAGATGCGCGAGAGCATGTTCCCGAAGCGCTCGGAGAAAACGAGGAAAGCCTTCATGCGTGGCGGGAGGGGGCCGGGAGACGCAGGGGTTCCGTCTCGGGGCTCTCTTTCGGTCACCGGGCGGGAGGGGGTGTAGCTGCGGTCGGAGCCGGGGAGGGTCCCCCGGATCCGGGGAGGGGGAGAAAGTCTACCGCCCGCAGCGCCCGCGCTCCACGCAACCTATCGTGACGACGGGCAGGTGACTAACGCACCCGCAGCTTGCCCTGGTACAGCTCGGTGGTCCCTTCGTTCCGTGTGAAGAGCCTGTCCCCGTCGTCGTCGCGCAGGATCTCGATCTCGACCGTCGTGTCGGACTCGAGCCGAACGAGGAGCGTCGCCAGCTCGTCCGCGCGGGTGAAGCGCATCGCGCGGCGCCAGCCGTCCGGCCGGATGGCGGTGATCACGTCCTTCGGCTTGAGCCCGATCCGACCGGCGGGCCCGCCTGGATCGACCGAGGCGATCCGGAGGAAGCGCTCGCGCGTCGGGCCGAGGAAGGCGGGCTCGAGCTCCACTCCGAGCGACTCGTAGACGACGCCTCGGACCAGGTCCCAGGCCTGGAGCTGGAGCTCCTTGTTCGTTCCGCCGCGCCGGGCCGTGATCCGTACAGGGGCGTCCTTCGCGATCGCGACGCGTTGCAGGTTGTAGCTCTCCGCATCCGCGAAGACCTTGCCGTCGATGGCGAGCAGCCGATCGCCGACGAGCATTCCCGCCAGGTCCGCGGGACCACCCGCGAGCACCGTCGTGACCAGGAAGGAATCCTCGTCGACCGTGTACCCGAGGTAGGACCGAGCGCGCGAGGGGTGCAGCAACTTCTCCTGGAGCACGGAGCGTACGCGCGCCACCGGGATCGCGTAGCCGACGTTCTCGGCGTCCCGCGTCATCGCCGTGTTGATCCCGACCAGTTTGCCGTTGATGTCGAGCAACGGCCCGCCGGAGTTCCCCAGGTTGATCGCGGCGTCGGTCTGCAGGAGCTGCTTGAAGTACAGCCCCAGCTCGGGCAGGGGCAGATCGCGGTGCAAGCCGGAGATGATGCCGCTGCTGACGGTGTGCGAGCGGCCGACCGCGTTCCCGATGGCCACGACGGTCTCGCCCAGGAGCGGCTCGTCGGTGCTCATCTCGATCGTAGGGAACGGTCCCCTGGCCTTGATCTTCACCAAGGCCAGGTCCTCGGACTTCTCGAAGGACAGGACCTCGCCCTCGTAGGGCGTCGCGTCGTCGGACTGATCGAAGCGGACCAGGATCCGGTCGGGGACGCGGTCGCCCGGGAACACGACGTGGTAGTTCGTGACCAGCACGCCATCCTCGTAGAGCACGACCCCGGTACCCGAGCTGGTGCTGCTGAAGATGCTGAAGGCGCCGCGGCCGATGCTGCAATCGATCGAGACCACCGCGGGGCGGGCGCGCTCGACGAGCTCCACGATCGGAGTTCGCCGGCGATCCTGGTCGGCCTGGTCGGACTGGGCGTCGAGGGGCAGGTTGAGACAGGCGGCGAGGAGCGGAGCGAGCGCCGCGGACGAGCCGGTGAGTTTCATCGCGTTCCCGATGGGCTGGGCCTGCCCCGGAGCGGCCCGGGGCGACGTGAACTACGTCCAGCACCTCCGATCCGTGAGCTGCTCCAAGAAGCCCGAACGTGCTGGTCGCGCAGTCGCCACGGCCGGAGCGACGGAACCGGAGGCTGGTGGGCCGTACTGGACTTGAACCAGTGACCTCTACGATGTCAACGTAGCGCTCTAGCCAACTGAGCTAACGGCCCGGCTCGTGTTCGGCCACCGCACGGAGGACCCGGGAACGAGGGCGCGGAGGGTAGGGCCGGTGCGAGGGCCCCTCAAGGCTTTTTCGAGGAAACGCAGGGGGTAGACTCCTCGCCCCTCGGGCCGCCGCGCACGTCGCGCGCGCCCCGAATCTCTCCGCCCCACGTCGCGTTCCCCCGGAGGATCGAGCCTTGAAGATCGGTGTTCCCACGGAGATCAAAGCGCAGGAGAACCGCGTCGCTCTGACGCCGGCCGGCGCGGAGCAACTGGTCCAGGCCGGTCACGCGGTCGTCGTCCAGGCGGGGGCCGGTGCGGGGAGCGGGTTCGAGGACGAGGCCTTCCGCTCCGTCGGCGCGCGCATCGCAGCGGACGCCGCGGAGACCTTCGGCGAGAGCGAGCTGATCCTCAAGGTGAAGGAGCCGTTGGCAGAGGAGTGGCCGCTGCTCGCGCCGGGCATGACGCTCTTCACCTACCTGCACCTGGCGGCGGGCCGAGAGCTGACGGATGCACTGCTCGGGACCGGCGCGCACTGCTTCGCCTACGAGACGCTCACGGTGGGGCGCTCGCTGCCGCTCCTGACGCCGATGAGCGAGGTGGCCGGCCGCATGTCGGTCCAGGCGGGTGCGATGTTCCTCGAGAAGCCCCGCGGCGGGTCCGGGATCCTGTTGGGCGGAGTCCCGGGAGTGAAGCGAGCGCGCGTGCTCGTCCTGGGCGGCGGAGTCGTTGGTACGAACGCCGCGCGCATGGCCTGCGGGCTCGGTGCCGACGTCACGATCATGGATCTGGACCTCGACCGGATGCGCTACCTGGACGAAGTCATGCCGCGCAACTGCCGCACGGTCTTCTCCTCGCCGCTGGCGATCCGCGAGCACCTGGTCCACGCCGACCTCGTCATCGGCGCCGTGCTGATCCCGGGCGCCGCCGCGCCGAAGCTCGTGCGGCGTGCGGATCTCGCCACGATGAAGAACGGCTCGGTCGTGGTGGACGTGGCCATCGACCAGGGCGGCTGCTTCGAGACGTCGCACCCCACCACGCATGCGAACCCGGCTTACGAGATCGACGGGGTCGTGCACTACTGCGTGGCGAACATGCCCGGCGCCGTCCCGCGCACCAGCACGCACGCGCTCACGAACGCCACGCTGAAGTGGACGCTGAAGTTGGCCGCGCTCGGAGCGATCCGTGCCGCGCGCGAGAACCCGGTCCTCGCCACGGCCGCGAACGTCCTCGGCGGTACGCTCGTCCACGAGGGCGTGGCCGGGGCCTTCGGCATGGACTGGACGCCGGCCCAGGAGTGGGCCGCGGCTCACTAGCAGCCCGTGCCCATCGAGTCCCTCCTCGCAACGATCCCCGACGGGCCGCCGGAACCGGTCGGGATCGGCGCGCTCTTGCTGCTGGCCCTGCTGCAGGGACTCACCGAGTTCCTGCCGGTCAGCTCCTCCGGGCACCTCGTGCTCGCGCAGTCGGCCCTGGGGATGGACGCGCCGGCGCTGGCGCTCGACGTCGCCCTGCACGTGGGCACGCTCCTGGCGGTCCTGGTCGTCTACCGGCGCGACCTGCTCGACCTGGCGCGCGAGGTCCGGCGGGGCGAGCTGGCAGAGCTGCTGGCGCTCCTGGTGGGCAGCCTGCCGGCCGCACTGGCGGGCCTGCTCCTGAAAGACCGCATCCAGGCCGCCTTCCACTCGCCGTCCCTGGCCGGTGCCGGCCTGCTGGGGACCGCGGGCGTCCTCGTCGCCGGCGAGTTGGCACGCCGCCGCCGTCCGGTGGAGGAGGCCGGGCACGGGGGAGAGCGCCGCCCGCCGCTCGGGCTCGGCGTGGCGTTCGTGATCGGGTGCGCGCAGCTCTGCGCGATCCTCCCGGGCCTCTCGCGCTCCGGTTCGACGATCGCCGCGGGCCTCCTGTGCGGACTCGCCCCTGCGCGTGCCGCTCGCTTCTCCTTCCTGCTCTCGATCCCGGTGATCCTCGGCGCGGCGGTGCTCAGCTTGCCCGACCTCTCGGAGGAGGAGCTCGGGATCGGTGCGACCGCGATCCTGTGGGCCGCACTGCTGGCGGGTCTCGTGGGCTGGGCAGCGCTGCGCCTGCTCCTGACCTTCCTCGCGCGCGGCGCCTTCGCCTGGTTCGCGCTCTACTGCACCGTGCTCGGAGCCGGGGCGTTGGTCCTGACGTGACGGCCGGTCGCGTCGGGTCCACCTCGGGCGGTCAACCCGCGGCGTAGCGCTGGACCCAGGGCATCAGGTGGCGGCCGGGGCAGGCCGTGGCCTTGAACTCGCTGTGCCCGTGGACCGCCCTGCGGCCGATCCCGTGGCGGACCGAGAGGGCTTCGATCAGCGCCTGGAGAGAGCGTGTCGCCCGCGGGTCCGGTCGGTCCTTCTCGAAGTCGCCCAGTAGGCAGATCCCGATGTTGCCGGTGTTGTTGTCCCCCCCTGCGTGGGCGCCCTGCCACTGCAGGCTGCGACCCTGGTAGATGCGTCCCTGCGGGTCGATCAGGAAGTGGTAGCCGATGTCGCCCCACCCGTTCTCTTCCATGTGCATCTTCTGGATGCGCTGGATCGCACCCACGTCGGTCGACTCGGTGTCCGAGTGGTGCACGGTGATCTGGGTCCACACGCGTCGATTCGGGCTGAGCAGCCGTTGGGCGGGCGCCGCCGCGGCCCAGGCGGAGCGCGGCTGGATCGGGGGCAGGCCGCCGGAGCCGGAGGAAGCCTTGGGGGCACCACCGCGCAGGAGCGCGATCGACTGCAGGCCCTCGCGCGCCTGACCGCGGTGGAAGCTCCCGGCGCGTCCGTCGTCCAGCACGCGGCGGAAGCCGGCCTCGGCCAAGGACAGACGCGCGTCGAGGACCGGTGCGGTCAGAGTCGCGCGCTCGCGCCGCGCGAGCTCGAGGCGTCCTTCCGCGAGCTCGAGCTCGGCCTCGGGGATCGACTCCGGCCACTGCCTCGCCCCGGAGCTCGCCAGCCAGGTCTCGATGCGCTGAAGCTTCTCCCAGGAGACGGGCGTGCCGTACCAGTCCGGGGCCGAGGAGTCGTCTCGTTCCCGGTTGCTCCAGTCGGGCTCCCTCGTGATGGAGCCGGTGTTGGCGCAGGCGAAGAGGGCTGTGGAGAGGAGGAGCGAACAGAGGACGCGCAGCCTGGAGACCGACTTCATGGTGCTTGGTGATACGAGAAGGAAGTCGGCCGTACAACGATGCTCGAACGGATCTCGGTTTGTCGGCGATGCGCCCGCTGTGGGAGACTGGCGCGCGATGCTCTCGGCTTCCCGACGCGCACCCCGGACCCTCCTCCCGCTGCTCCTCGCCCTCGCCGCGACGGCGACCCGCGGCGCGGCCCAGGAGGGCACCGGAGAGCGCCTCGCGGCCGAGGAGCTCGAGCTGGTCGACCTCGACCTCCGGCGCGGGCGGGTCCGCGCCGTGATCGGCGACCTGGAGGAGATCCTGGAGGAGCTACCGGACGACTTCCTGTCCATCTCGCTCCTGGCTCGGGCGAAGTTCGAGGCCTGCGACTACGCAGGTGCGCGCGCCGACGCGGAGCGCGCCTTCCGGGCGGCCGCCCGGGCCGGGGACGCGACCCCGCCGGAGCTCGCGCGCACCGCCCGGGTGCTGGCCGGGATCCTGCTCGAGCTGGGGGAAGGCGCCGAGGCCCTACGCGTGATCGAGGACGCGGGAGGCGCCATCCGCCCCGACGCCGACGCGCGCGACGCCTGGATGCGCGGCCGGGTGCTGCTCGCGACCGGCTCGCGTACCGAGGCCCTCGCCGCGTTCCGTCTCGGCGCCGAGCAGATCGGATCGGCGACCTGGGACTCCCTCCTGGCCCAAGCCCGATGCCAACGCGCACTGTTGCGGATCCGCGAGGCGGCCTCCACCCTGGTGGCCGCCGACGAGGTCGCGACCAAGGGCTACGGCGTCGAGCCCGAGGTGCTGGTCGAGCTCGGGGACGTGTACTTCGAAGCCTACGGCGAGGTCGACGACGCGCTGTCCCGGGCGCACTCGCCGGCGGACCTGTACCGCGAGGCCCTGCGGCTGCATCCCGAGCACGAGGGCGCGCGCCTGGGGCTCTTCCAGCTCCACCGGTTCAACTGGCGCAGGAGCCGCGAGTCGCCGGCGGTGATCCTCGAGTCGATCCTCGTCTCGCGTCCGGACTCGATCGAGGGGCTCGTGGTCCAGGTCTCCTCGGCCATCGACGACGGCGACCTGCGCGGTGCCCGGCGCGGACTCCGGCGGCTGGCGGAGCTCGCTCCCGCCCGGCGCGACGTGCGCACGCAACGCGCGGCGCTCCTCTGGATCGACCACGAGACCGAGCGCGCGCGCGGCATCCTGGCGGAGCTCCTGGCCGAGGACGCCGGCGACTCCTCGCCCGAGCGCGAGTTGGGACGGCACCTGCTCGAGCTCTACCGCTTCGCCGAGGGCCTGCCGTTCCTCGAGCGCGCGGTGAAGCGCGATCCGCTCGACTGGCGCGCCTGGGCGCTTCTCGGTCGGGCCCAGGCGAACTCCGGCGACGAGCCGGCCGCGCGCGAGTCCCTGGCGCGCGCGGCGGAGGTCGCGGACGGCCGGCGCGACGCCTGGCGCGACAACATGGCGCTCGTCCTCTCGCGCATGGACGCGTCGATGGTGGAGCACGAGGAGGAGGACCTCACCTTCCGCTGGCTGCCCGACGCCGCGCCGGTGCTCGAGCGCTACCTCATCCCGTTCTACGAGGGGGCGCGCGAGAGCCTGTCCTCGCGTTACGGCTACACGCCCGGGCCGGTGGCGATCGAGGTGTTCCGCAAGTGGCGCGACTTCTCCGTTCGTTCGACCGGGTTCGAGGGGTTCCCCGCCCTGGGCGTCTGCTTCGGCCCGGTCGTCACCGCGGTCTCGCCGCTGTCGGAGCTGCGCGGCAGCTTCTCCTGGGCGCGGACGTCGTACCACGAGTTCACGCACGTCGTTCACCTCGGACTTTCGCACAACCGCTGCCCGCGTTGGGTGACCGAGGGGCTGGCGACCTGGGAGGAGGGGACCGCTTCCCCCGCATGGTGGCGCAACCTGCGGCGCGAGATGATCGACGCGCGCGCGAACGACGCGATCTTCCCGGTGCGCCGGCTCAACTCCGCCTTCCGCGGACCGCACGTGATCTTCGCGTACTACCAGAGCGGACTCCTGTGCAAGCTCCTGATCGAGCGGCACGGCTTCGCGCCGATGGTGAGGCTCCTGGAGGCTTTCGACCGCGGCGCCGATCTGGACGAGGCGCTCGAGGAGGTGTTCCGCGTGACGCCCGAACAACTCGACGTGGACTTCCTCGCCTTCGTGGACCGCGAGCTGGCGGGGCTCGCGATCGAGCCGCGTTGGTCCCCCGACGTCACCTTCCGGCGCCGCTTCCGGCTGCCGCGCACGCCGCCCGCGGGCGCTGCGGAGCGAGCGGAGTGGCAGGAGGAGTGGTGCCGCGTCGCGTGGGGCTCCTACTGGGCGCGCGAGGCGGTCGACGCCGAGGAGGCGCTGCGGATCGCCGGGACGGCCGGGGAGCTGCCGGCGCGCGGACTCTTCCTCTCGGGGGAGCTGCTCGTCGCGCGCGGCGAGCGGGACAAGGCCCGCGGCAGATTCGAGCGCGGGTTCGCGCTGGGCGGCGAGGACTTCCGCGCCCGCATGGCGCTGGCAGCCCTGCTGCTCCAGCAGGACGAGCTCGAGCAAGCGGAGGAGCAGTTCCTCGCCGCGGAGCGGGTCTTCCCCGGCTACGACGACGCACGCTTCTCGGCCGAGCTCCGCCTGGCGGACCTGTACGACGTTACCGACCGCGCGAACGAGGCGAACGAGGCGCGGCTGCGCTGGCTCGCCTTCAACGCCGACGACTACGACGTCCGGCTCGGCGTTGGAGAGTGGCTCCTGGCGAATGGGCGCGGCGAGGAGGCCGAGCGCGTCTTCCGCGAGGCGAACGAGGTCGACCCCTTCCGACGCAACCTGCACGTCCTGTGGGGCCGGACGCTGTTCGGGCTCGGGCGACACGAGGAGGCGCTGCGGGAGTTCGAGGTCGGGCTGCTCGTGCCGGAGCAGCTCGACGGCGACGTGCTACTGGCGCGGGGATTGGGGGTCGGACCGCCGCGCGGCGATGCGGAGGACCGGTTGATCGACGTCGCGCTCGGCGACGGCGGTGCCCCGGTTCCGCCGGGCGAGCAGCTCATGGCGCGCTGGCGCGCGCAGGAGTCGGAGCTGCACGGGCGTCAGGCCCTGACGCTGCTCGAGCTCGGCCGGGGCGACGAAGCGGCCGCGGCGGTCGGACGGGCCCTGCAGCTCGACCCGGCTTGCGAGCCTGCTCTGGCGGCGAAGGAACGTCTGCCCTGACCTCCAGCGCCCTCGAATCTGGACGGCACGTCGAGATCCGGAGCCGGAAGCATCGCGCGGACTCTCCGCCTCGAGCCTTGTGAGCGTTTAGGATCCCGGGCATGTCCGCGAACCCCGCGCCGCGTCGCGGCCGTTTCTACGTGCTCGACGGAGTCGACGGCTGCGGCAAGACGACCCAAGCCGAGCGCCTCGTCCGCGCGCTTGGCGCGGCGGGAACGGCGCCGCTGCACGTGCGGGAGCCCGGCAGCACGCGCCTCGGGGAGCGCCTGCGCGAGCTGTTGCTCGACCCGCGTTCCGAGCTCTCGACGGGGACGGAAGCGCTGCTCTTCGCGGCCGCGCGGCGGGAGATGCTCGCGCAGGTCGTCGCGCCCACGCTCGCGCTCGGGCGCGACGTCCTGTGCGAGCGCTTCCATCCCTCGACCTTCGCCTACCAGGCGGTCGCAGGCGGACTGGACGAGGAAGCCATGCTCGCGTTGCTCGCGGGCTGGGCCGGCGACCCGCGGCCTGACCTCGTGCTCGTCCTGGACCTCCCGGTCGAGGAGGCGCACCGGCGCGCGTGCGAGCGCGGAGCGAGCGATCGCATCGAGGCCCGCGGCCTCGCGTTCCAGCGGCGCGTCGCCGAAGGCTTCCGGCGCTATGCCGAGCGAGTCCCTGGTACGGTCGTCGTCGACGCGAGCGGGAGCGCGGAGGAAGTCGCTGAGCGGATCCTGGAGGAGGTGCGACGTGCACATCGCTGAACCCCTCGGGCACGTCGAGCGCATCGAGCGGCTGTGGAACGCGGCGCGCTCCGGCCGGCTGCCGCACGCGCTCCTGTTCGAGGGTCCGGAGGGGATCGGGAAGTACCTGGCGGCCTGCTGGTTCGCGGCCGGACTGCTGTGCGCGGAGCACCGCCGGTCGCCGGGCCCGCCCTGCCGGCGCTGCGGTCCCTGCAAGCGAGTCGTGAGCGACAACCACCCCGACCTGTTCGCGATCGATCCGGACTCGGAGGGCGCGGAGCGGATCCTGATCGAGCGCATCGCGCTGCGCGCAGATGGAGACCCCGAGCGTTGCCTCGAGTCCTTCCTCGACCTGCGTGCGATGGAAGGTGGGTCGCGGGCCGTGCTGCTGCGCTCCGCCCACCTGATGAACGACAATGCCCAGGGCGCTCTCCTGAAGACGTTGGAGGAACCGCGCCCGGGCACGGTGCTGGTCCTCGAGACGCACCTACCCGCGCGGCTCCTGGCGACGATCCGGAGCCGCTGCGTGCCGGTGCGCTTCGACGCGCTCGGACCGCAGGACTGCGAGAGGGCCCTCGCCGGCGCGGGACTCGGGAGCGCCGCCGGCGACCTGGCCCGCTGGACCGAGGGCTCTCCGGGGCGTGCGGTGGCCTGGCACGCGCGCAACGCGCCGGCGTTGCTGCAACTCCTCTCGGCCTGCTTCGCGGGCGGGCGGCCGGCTCTGGCCATCGCGGCCGCGACCTGGGAAGTCGAGGGCCAGTTCCCCGGCACGAAACCCAGCGTGCAGGCGCGCGAGCGCGCGCGGTTCGTGCTCGACCTCGCGCTGCTCCTGCTGCGGGACGCGCTGCGTTTCGACTCCGGCGTCCCCGCGGCGTCGCTCGCCCTGGGCGCCTTCGTGGAGCCCTGCTCCGGGCGCGGGACGCGCGAGCTGAGGCGTGCGCTCGACGCGGTGCTCGTCTGCCGCGGCGACGTCGACCGGAACCTGACGCCGGAGGCGGTGGTCGAGCGCGCCCTCTTGGCATGGGAGGAACCAGGTCGGATAGTGGAGCCGCGTCGAAGCTAGGAGGCGACCAATCGAGAACCCGATCGAGGACATCCGACAGCTCGCGGTGAAGGACGGGCGCTACTCCCCGGAGGCCTTCAACTTCCTGTTCCAGTCGCTGCAGCACGCGATCCAACTCGCGGGCAAGGAGGGCGCGGAGGGCGCCGAACGTCACGTGAGCGGCCAGCAGCTCCTGCGCGGGATGCGCGCCCACGCGAGCGAGATCTTCGGACCCCTGGCGGCGCAGGTCTGGCGGTCCTGGGGCGTGCGCACGACGATCGACTGGGGCGAGATCGTCTTCCTGCTGGTCGACAACGGGCTCCTGAACCGCCAGGAGTCCGACACGATCGAGGACTTCCGGGACGGCTTCGACTTCGAGGAGGCGTTCGTGAAGAGTTACCGCCCGAGCCTGCCGGAGGACCCGGCGAGCTTCCTCGGCGAGGGAGAGGCGGCGGAGTGATCGAGAACCTCTCGCGCACGCGGCGGAACCTCGTCCTCCTCGTGCTCGCGGCGGCACTCGCTTGGTTCGCATGGACGATCCGGTCCGTGCTGAACCCGGTGCTGCTCGGGTACCTGTGCGCGTTCATCCTCACGCCGGTCGTGCGCTGGGTCGAGCAGCGCGGATTCTCCCGGCGCACGGCGGTGAACCTCACCTTCGTGGGCGGGTTCCTCCTGGCGGGGCTGCTGCTCGTCGCTCTCGTCTACCAGCTCGGCGATGTCGCGCGTGAGTTGAGGGAATCCCGCCCCGCCGCTCTCCCGGCGCAGGTCGACCCCGAGGAGCAACAGGGCAGTGACCCGGATCCCCCGAGGCCGAGCTTCGAGGAGCGCGTCCAGAAGAAGGCGAACGCCTTCCTGGAGCGGCTCGGCGAGTGGGGCTTGCCGGTTCCGGAGGAGGAGGTCACCGTCGACTTCGGCGAGCTGCGTGAGCTGGCCACCGACTTCCTCACGTCGAGCAGCGGCCAGACACGGGCCGTCGGTACGCGGGCGGTCGACTTCCTCACCTCGTTCTTCAGACGCCTCTTTGCGCTGGCCGGGTTGTTCGTGCTCCTCCCGCTCTACGCCTACTACTTCCTGTTCGTCGGGAAGGACGTGGAGGCGTTCTTCCAGCGCCACCTGCCGAAGGGGGAGCGTGCGCACATCACCCGTGCCTTGGGGGAGATCGGCGAGATCGTCGCGAGCTTCTTCCGCGGGCGCCTCGGAGTCTGCCTCGTGAAGGGCGTGGTCCTGTCCGCGGGGCTCAAGATCGCGGGCATCGAGTTCGCCTTCCTGCTGGGGATGCTCTCGGGTTTCCTGTCGATCATCCCGTTCTTCGGTCCGTTCCTCGGTTTCCTGCTGGCCTTCGTGTCGGGGATGACCTCCTTCGGCCCGGACGAGTTCGTCTGGCCCGCGCTCTGGCGCACCGGTCTCGTGTTCCTCGTGGGCGAGGCGCTCGAAGGCTACGTCCTCGTGCCGAAGATCCTGGGCGACAGCCTGGGGCTGCACCCCCTGGTCGTGTTCGTCGCGCTGCTCGCCGGCGGCGCGGCACTGGGCATGCTCGGCGTGATCGTCGCGCTCCCGCTGACGGCCTCCGCCGTCGTCCTGTTCAGGGAGTTCGTGCTGCCCGCCCTGCGCGACTGGGCCGACGAGGACGGGACGCCGAGCGCCGGTCGGACCGGCTAGCCGGAGCGGCTACGGGCGCTTGCGCGCCGCCACCACGACGAAGTCGTGCGGCAGGGAGCCGCTCGCGAGCCGCTCGTCCTCGAAGGCGACGCAGCCGTCGATCAGGAGCTTCGCCTTCCGGTCCTCGGGGACGAAGTGGTGCGCGATGTCGTCGAAGAGCGGGTGCAGCACCGCGCCGCCGTAGCCGCGGATCACGAGCACCTCGAAGCCCTTCTCGAGGATGGGCATGATGCGCGCCGACTCGCGCGCCATGTACGGGTCGCGGAGCTTCTCGGTGAGCAGGGTCGGCTTGTGGACGCCGGTCTTCACCTCGCCGTTCGAACGTCTCTCGCGGTAGCGCTCGGGGAGCTGCGCCAGGAGTTCCGCGGTCGCGGCGGCCTGCTCCTCGGTCCAGCGGTAGCGGCTCGGGCCGACGTAGGCGTCGAGGAAGAAGAGACCGCCCGGCTTGAGCAGCTTGAAGACGCGTCCGAGCGTCCTTCCCATCGGGGCGTAGTGCGAGATCGTGTTCTCCGCGATGACGACGTCGTAGCTCCTGGGCTCGCCGAAGGACAAGAGATCCACGGCGTGCGAGTGCAAGACGGCGTCGAGTCCCTCCAGGCTGGCGCGACCCTTGGCGCGGCGGACGAGCGCTTCGCGCAGGTCGATCGCGTCCAGCCGCTGGAACTGGCCGGTGCGAGCCCAGGCGCGCTCGCGCTCGCCCGTCCCGCAGCCGACCGACAGGGCGACGAGCCGTATGCGGTCGCCTAGGAACGACTCTGCCAGCCACTGGCGCGGGGCGAGCTTCGCGTCACCCGTGACGAGCTTGTTCCAGCGCTCGCGCAGCCCGGGAACGAGCGTCCAGTCCGCGGGCTCCTCCTCAGCGTGCTGGGGTCCGCCTGCGGGCCGCGCCCCGGGCCGGAGGAGCTCCGTGAGACGGGTGAGCCGCGAGGGGGGCTTGCGATTGGCGCTCTCGAACACGACCCCCTGTATCGGCGGCGCGGGCCGGAAGGTTGAAGCGCGCGATCCGCTTCGCGGCACGGCCCCCCGGGAGCGCTGGCGGGGCCGTCGCCGCTTGGGACCTCGTCGCGGAGAGTCCGCAGCCGAAGGAACGCGGCTCTGCCGCGTTCGATTCCCACGGACGGGAGCCGGCTCACCGAGCGAAACGACGACGCGCAGGCACCGGACGCGATGCACGACTTCGTGAACGACTCTTCATCGAGAGAGATCCGGTGCGGTCCGCGAGCGTCGACTCCGCCGAGTCGTGCTGATCGGTAGACGAACTCCGCCGCATCCCGGAGGCAGCGTTTCGAGTGCTAGAATCGGCCGCGCACTCGCGAGGCGGCGACGTGCTGCACCGCGACCGCTCCCACGCCTTGCCCGGAGGAGATGACGATGCACGCAGCACTCCGTCCTTTCGCTGCTCTTGCAGCGATGGCCATCCCGTTCGCCGCGCGTCCCGCCACTCAAGGCGGCTCGCCACCCGACGAGGTCGAGATCGTCTACGACCACCACCTGATCCCGCACGTGTTCGGGGAGTCGGACGAGGCCGCGTTCTACGGCCTCGGCTACCACCACATGCTCGAGTTCCCGATCGGAACCCTGAACATGCTTTGGGTATACAGCGGTCGGATGGCGGAGGTCGCAGGACCGAGCTACATCGACGAGGACCGCCTGCTGCGCTTGTGGGAGCTTCCCGCCATCGCGCAGCGACACAAGACGCAGCTCGAAGCCCAGCAACTGCTCGATAGTCTCGAGGCCTACGTCGCGGGCATCGAGGCCGGGCGCTCCTTCTGGCGCGACGGCGGGACTCCCGCCGAATCGGCGCGCATCGACGCGCTCTTCGGGCCCACCGCGGACATCCGTGTCGATCCGGTGCCGGACTTCCTCAACCCGACGTTCTCGCCCTTTGGCCCCGGCGCACCGATCGCCGCGCAGATGCGCGCCGTCGTGAACCAGCTCTTCGACGAGTCGAAGCCGATCACGGTCGAGCACGTGCTCCACCTGGGCATCGCGATCCAGTCCTTCTTCCTCTACAGCGGCAACGCGCTGCCGAGCGACAAGCTGCCGCCGCCCGCGGGGTTTGGTGCGGCCCCCGCCTTCTCGGAGGAGGAAGAGACGATGGCCCCCGAGGACGACCCGGGCATGCCGCAATCGAACGGGTGGGTCATAGGCTCGGCGGCCTCTCTGCTCCGCCGGCCGCTGGTCCTGTCCGACACGCACGTGATCTTCAATCGCGTGCAGATCCGTCCCTACCTGGTCCAGGTGGAGGGCGATCAGTACGCGGCGACCGGTCTCTCGATGCCCGGCTATCCAGGCTGCTTCAACGCGTTCAACGAGAGGTTGGCGTGGACCGTGACTGCCTCCGCTCCGGTCGTTGCGCGCAACCACTGGCTCGCGACGCTGCTTCCCTCGGTCGATCCCGAGGATCTGAGCTTCGAGTTCCAGACCGGGACCGGCGTCCAGAAGGTGCAGCTCGAGCGGGTCCAGGACACGATCTCCTGGTTCGATCCCGTGACTGGAGCGACGAGCTCCTTCCTCGACACGCGCTACTACGTGCCGGTGCATCCGTCGGAAGGCTCGGGCCTCGGCTTCGAGCGCTATCCGGTGATCCCACAGAGCAGCTCCCCGCCGCTCCCCGGAACGACCATTCGGTTCGAGCAGGCGGCGTTCACTACGCAGCGCAACTTCTGGGAGTGGGCGCTGCGCATGGGACTGGCCGACGACACCGACGAGGTGCGCGAGATCCTCGACGAGGTGACCGCGCTCTTCGGGGACGGAAACAACCTGCTCGTCGTCGACCGTGACTCGAACGCGCTCTACGCGCTGATGGCCGGTGTGCCGATCCAGGGGGCGGGCGTCGATCCGGCGGACTATGGCCCGAACGCCGACCTGGACGGCTCGCGGCTCGATCAGCGCTGGCAGGGGATCCACCCGTTCGCGGATCTGCCGACGATCGGCCCGGCCGATTTGTCGCAGAGCCACGAGGTGTGGATCAACAACAACGTGACGCCCGACTGCGTGGAGAAGGCGCGCTTCACCGAGGGGGATCTGGCCCTCTTCCCGGCCTACATGGTGCCCCACGAGCGGGTGACGAGCTGGCGGCAGGAGCGCACGGTGGAGGTCCTGCAGGACTTCCCCTACCGCATCCCCCCTCTGTACAGCGAGCTCGTCGCGCGCGACATGACGGACATCTGGACCCACGAGATGTGGCCCTTCTTCGAGGCCGCCGCCGACATGGCGCCGGGGGGCCTCAGCGCGAACGCCCAGCTCTTCGTCGACTGGGTGAACCAGTACCGGCACGAGGACGAGTTCGGCTGGTCGAATCCGTTCTACGACTTCGTCGCGCACCGCTTTTCGCGGGTGACCGTGTACACGGTCGTGATGCGGTCGATCTACGACCAGATCCTGGCCGCTCAGCCGACGAACGAGCTCCAGGAGTCCTTCGGAGAGGATCCGGCGCACCCGCTGTTCTCCGCGCCCCAGGACTTCACCTACGGCGACTACGCTCCGAACGTCGAGGCGATGCGCGGCGCGCTCGAGTCGATCACGTCGCTGTGGAAGCTCGGTTCCGGCCCCAACGGCTTCCAGAACCAGGCGCAGCTCGCCGCGTGGAGTCCCCTGATCGCGGGCGATCCCTGGTTGGACCCGCGCTTCGACACGACACGCGATCCTGAGTGGTTGGGGGTGATCGCGGGCGACAAGGTGACACGCTGGGGTCACGTGAAGATGCTGGCTCTGACACCGCACGCGCCTCTCATTCCCGGCGTGAGCGACATCAACAACTCGATCCCGCTGTTCCAGGCGTTCCTGTTCGCCTCGTTGCAGCCGGCGTTCCTGGCGTCGTTGCCGTTCGCGTTCCTGCGCACCGACTTCTACACGCAGCAGGTGCCCCAGGTCGTTCCGCTGGGCGGCATCGACCGGTCGATCTTCTCGACCAGGAATCCGCTCGTGATCTCGGACTCGGGACCGGCCGGCGGCTACACGCAGTCGATCTATCGGGCTTCGCCGACGAGCCTGTTCCAGTTCCACCCGCACAACCAGGGTTCACAGACGCTCTTCTCCGTGCAGCTCAAGCCGACCAACGCCTGGATCACTCCGCCGTGGGCGTTGTTCCTGCAGGCCGTGGGAGGCACCGAGATCACCCGTCCCGATCTCTTGGGCGACGGTCTGCTCTCCTATCAGGACCGCTACGCGAACATGAAGGCGTTCTCGCTCGGGTTGTGGCATCCGTTGATCACGAAGCGCGCCTACCTGGGAGATCCGACCTACGTGTTGACCTACCCGTCGCAATGACGGGCGAGGCGTCGACGAAGGGCACCCCTCGTCGACGCCGACTCCGCTCAAGTTCGCCGCATCGCGGCGACGATCTTGCAGAGCGGGGACGAACCTAGGAGGTCCGTGTGAGGGGAACGGAGAGAGGCGGGGATCCGGCGGCCACGCTCGCTGGAAGGGCCGGTTGGGGCCTGGCGCTGGGCGCCGCGACGGTCTGCTTGGCGCGTCCGGGAGACGCGCTCGCGCAGGAAGCACCCGGGACCGTGCTCGGCGAGGCGAAGGTCGCCTGGAGCTCGGGGAGCTTCGGAGGCGCGCTCGCGAACGGGGACACGTTCGGCGCGGCCGTGGCGCCGCTGGGTGACCTGGACGGCGACGGTGTTCCGGACGTCGCCATCGGCGTTCCCGGGGACGACACGGGAGGCACCGACCGCGGCGGGCTCTGGATCCTGTTGCTGAACGCCGACGGATCGGTGCGCGCGGAGACCAAGGTCGACTCCACGACGCCGGCCCTGGCCGGCGGGCTCGCGAACGGAAGCCGTTTCGGCAGCAGCGCGGCTCTGGTGGGCGATCTCGATCGCGACGGTCGACCCGAGCTGGCCGTGGGCGCCGAGCGCGCGCCCGGTGGAGGTTCCCAGCGTGGTGCGGTCTGGATCCTCAGCCTCGAGAACGACGGCTCGGTGGCTTCGGCGATCGAGATCGCGCACGGGCGCGCAGGCTTCGCGGGTCCGACCCACGACTCGGATCGCTTCGGACGCTCGGTCGCGGGGATCGGCGATCTCGACTGGGACGGCACGCCCGACCTCCTGGTCGGGGCGGACTGGGACGACGACGGCGGACCGAACCGCGGAGCCGCCTGGATCCTGTTCCTCGCCCAGGACGGCAGCGTCTCCTCCGCGAGCAAGATCAGCTCGACTGCCGGCGGCTTCGCCGGCAGCCTCGAGCACGACGACAACTTCGGCGCGGGAGTCGCCCGGATCGGCGACCTGGACGGCGACGGGCTGCCCGAGCTGGCGGTGTCCGCGGAGCAGGACGACGAGGGTGCGAGCGGGGCCGGAGCGGTGTGGATCCTGTTTCCCAACGGCGACGGGACGATCCGGACGCAGGCGCGGATCGGTGCGTCGAGCGGCCTGGATCTGGGCGCCTTCGACCGCTTCGGACGCGGCCTGGCAGGAGTCGGCGACGTGGACGGGGACGGAGTGCCCGACCTCGCGGCCGGCGCCGTCGGCGACGACGACGGCGTGCTGAACGCGGGCGCGGTGCACCTGCTCTTCCTGGACGCGGCGGGAGGCCTCGCCGGTCAGCAGAAGATCAGCATGACCTCGGCCGGGTTCTCCGGCGCGATCGCGCGCAACGACCGCTTCGGCCAAGCGCTCGCGATCCTGGGGGACGTCGACGGCGACGGCAAGCTCGACCTGGCGGTCGGCGCGGACGGCGACGACGAGGGCGGCACGGACCGAGGAGCGACGTGGATCCTGTTCCTCGAGACCGCGCTCCAGCCGTCGGGGATGACGGTTCGCAACGGGCTCGGCATCAACCCGGTCCTGCTCTCCGCGTCGGAAGCGCCACGCGTCGGGAGAACCTGGACGGCCACGGTCGATGCGGGCAAGCGCAGGGCCGGCACGGTGATCCACTTCGGCTACCTCGAGCCGTCCGAGGGTCACGTGCTCGGAAGCGGTGAGCTGCTGGTCGACCGTCGCAGCCAACGCGTCTTCCACCTCGCGAAGCGGCACCGCGGCGGCCTGGTCGAGCTGCACCACCGCGTACCCGACGATCCGGCGCTGGCCGGACTCACCTTCTTCTCGCAGGCGCTCCTCTTGGGCGGTGGACGCGCGCGGCTGACAAACGCCCTGGACGGAGCGATCGCGCCCTGAGGTCGCGCCCGAACTAGGCTTTCGGCCGCACGCAATCGGCCCCACGATTGCCGGTCTCCGGTTCCGCGCTATCCTCGACGCCGGGCCGGCTCGCGCCGGTCGTCACCGAGAAGCGAGGGTCGGCAGGATGGGAGAGAAGAGGGAACAGTGGGACAAGGACGCCTACAGCCTGAAGGAAGCCAAGGAGCTGTGGGGCAACGTCGCCGGGACCGTCGACTACATGGACCTCGGCATCAAGGCGAAGAAGCCCGACTGGAGCAAGGTCGACGCCTTGATGAGGAAGTCCGGCAAGCCGGCCAAGTACTTCATGACCCTGAACGGGCTGGTGTACACCTTCGAGGTCCACGTCGCGTCGACGAAGATCGTGCTGAACAAGCTGGACATCGCCAAGTCCGGCGGGCCCGACCAGCAGCGTGAGCTCCTGCGCCGTCTGAGCCTGCGCACAAAGCTCGTCAGCAAGTCCGACCTGACCGAGTTCGACAAGAAGAACGTCGACCCGAAGGACCAGCAGGAAGCGGTCAAGCTCCACGCGAGGCTGGACGAGCTGAAGAACGAGATCGACTGGCAGAAGCAGCTCGCGAAGGCCGGGAACTACCGCAACAAGACGGTCGACGTGGCCCTGTTCATGAACAAGGAGTTCACTACCTGGGCCAAGAAGAAGGGCTATTCGGGGTTCACGGACTTCCTGATGGGCGTCGACGACAAGCGCGGCTGGACGAGCGAGATGCAGACCTTCGTGAAGAGCGGGAAGACCGGGATGAGCGCGAAGACCCTGGCGCCGCTGCTGAAGGCGCTCCAGGACGGCACGACGCCCGACTTCACCCAGGCGCGCAAGGAGGTCGCCCACGTGCTCAACTCGCGCATGCTCCCGATCTACAACAAGGAAGGGCTGCGCGCGATCGCGGAGAAGATCAAGGCGCTCCAGGGGCAGGTCAAGGAGGTGGAGCGCAAGCTGAAGTCGTTGAAGGCCGCCTGATCCCGTCGCTCCGCGCCGCCCTGCGCGTGAGGGCGATCGCGTCCGCAGGCCGATCGAGCGAGGCCGCCGCAGGAGGCGTTAGTTCTTCTCGCTCCTCTCGAGGTCCGAGATCAGGGTCAGGATCTCGTCCAGGGACTCGTCGCTGAGGACGGCGCCGCCGGAACGGGCGTCCTCGAGGAGCTGCCGGGCGCGGTGCAGGCGGCGGTTGCCGTCCGGGTCGAGGGTCGCCAGGTCGTCCGGCCGCACGGCGGACTCGAGGTCGAAGACCAGTCCGTACTCCGTGAAGTCGTCCACGCTCTGACCCAGTGCCTCGAGCGCGACCTGGATCGCCTTCTGGACCTGCACGTCCTCGACGTAATCGCCGAAGGGGAACTCACGACCGAGGTCGTCCTGGACTCGGCGTCGGATCTCCTTGCGCAGGACGTCCCGGACGTCGTTGCGGCTGAGGGTCGTGTCGAGCGCGGCCACCAGCCCGTCGAAACGCGGGTACAGCTCGGGGTTCTTCGTGTCGTTGACCGCCAGGCGGTGGAAGAGCTCGCGGTTCGCCGCGTAGTGCTCGGCCAAGTAGTCCTGGAGCACGTCGCCGGTGCGCACCCGCTCGCGCTCCTCGTAGCGCCAGCGCTCGATGAGCGGCATGTCGATCTCGTGCTCGGGCTGCACGCCGCCGGGGGAGACGAGGTTCCCCTCGCGATCGAGCTCGCGATGGATCGAGCGTCCGCTCGGCAGGAGGTAGCGGGCGATCGTCAGCTTCACGCGAGGCGCGTAGTCGACCTCTCCGTTGCCGTTCGCGTCGCGCTTGATGCGCTCGCCGGGATCCCAACGGTAGTTCCCGTTCGCGTCCTCCCAGTCGTCCTCGCGTTCCGGCAAGATCCGCACGAGCTGCTGGACCGACCCCTTGCCGTAGGTTCGCCGGCCGACGAGCACCGCGCGCCCGTGGTCCTGGAGGGCCCCCGAGACGATCTCGGCGGCGGATGCCGTCATGCGGCTCGTGAGGATCACGAGCGGCATGTCCTCGGCGATGACGCCGGGGCCCTGGGTGCGCTCGTAGTGAGGCTCGCCGCTCCGACCCTCGGTCTTCACGACCACCTTGTTCGCCGGCAGGAAGAGGTCGGCCACCTCGCGGGCTTCGGTCAGGAGGCCGCCCGGGTTGCGCCGCATGTCGAGGATCAACGCTCTCATCCCGTCCGCCTGCATCTCGCGCACCCACTCCGTCATCTGCTCCTGGGAGCGTTTGTTGAACGTGGTGAGCTCGATCAGGCCGATACCGCCCGGCAGGAGCTGATCCGATCCGGCCGGGATCTCGATCTGGGCCCGCCGGAGCGACACCTTCATGCTCTCCGTCGGCCGGTCGATCAGCTCCGGGTCCATGCCGCGCCGCCAGACGTACAGGTCGACCGGCGTGCCGGGCTTGCCCTTGAGGCGCTTGATGATGTCCTCCTCCGGGTGGCCGAGCGTGGGCCAGTCGTCGATGCGCACGATCATGTCGTCCGTCTGCAGCCCGGCTTCGTACGCGGGGCCCGAGTAGATCGGTCGGACGATCTTGAAGTTGCCCTCGGGGTCCGAGTTCACGTAGGCGCCGATCCCGCCGTAGTCGGCCTCGAGCTCCTGGAAGAACTTCGCGTAGGCCTCGGGCGTGAGGTAGGCCGAGTGCGGGTCCATCCAGCGCAGCATCCCGTCGATCGCGGCGCCGAGCAGGTCCTTCGTCTCGACCTTGCTCCCCTCGAGGTGCTCGTCCGAGATCAGCTTCTTGACCGCGAGCAGCTCCTCGAACTCCTCCGTGACCTTGGTGGAGTCGAGCTTGTTGCGCGCGTCACGCAGCTTGGTCTCGGCGTACTCGCGTTCCGCACCGATCTCCAGGTAGGCGGCTGCCAGACGCCCGCGCTCGTTGGGGACCGCGGCCAGCTCCTTGAGCACGTCGCGGATCTTCCCCTTCAGGTCGACCTCGGTCGAGCCGGCGATCGCCAGCGTGCCGAGCGCGCGCAGCTCCGCGTCGGTCGAGTCGAGGTAACCGGTCATCACCGCGTAGGCCTCGCGCCGCGCGCTCCCGCCGCCCAGGCGGTAGGCGGCCGAGGCGAAGTCGAGGCGGTAGGCGGGGGAGAAGCTCGTGTCCTGCGCGGCCTCCTGCAGGGTCTTCACGAGCTGGCCGCGGTTCCCGCGGTTGAGCTCCTTGAACGAGCGGTCGGAGAACAACGAGGCCGCCGCTCGCGCAAGCGCTTCGTCGCGCTCGTGCACGAGCGGCTCCAGGGCGCTCGACAGGAGCGCCACGTCCGGGTCGGTTCCCAGGAGACGGCTCGCGACCAGCAGGATCGCGGCCTGGGACGGGAGGTCCTCGCGCCTCAGTTGTTCGTCGAGGATCCGATCCAACTCGCCGGCGCTGCCCAACCGCTCCGCATCGCGCAGCTCGCGCGCGCGCTGCCACAGCTCCTCGACCGGCCGGCTCGCGGCGGCGGCGATCTCCTCGCGCACCAGGGCGCCCAGATCGGC
>Ga0302046_10001559_pt1 | contig 21503 bp, 12 predicted proteins | sample RVTome_11_FD_200261 | JGI IMG/M metagenome (GOLD analysis project Ga0302046, IMG submission 200261) | Soil microbial communities from uranium-contaminated site in the Upper Colorado River Basin, Wyoming, United States - RVT147D111 (version 2) ...
GCGCGGTGGACGGCGGCGGTCGTCCTGCCGCTCGCCGGGGTGCTGCTCGTCTACGCCGTGGCCAGCGGCCAGACCACGAACCCGGCGCTCTTCTTCGCCATCGGCCCGGCCCTCCTGGTGGGAGCCCTGGCGCTCTACTCGCTGCGCATCGCCGGCTCGGCGCGCCTGGCCAGGAAGAGCGCGTTGCGCCGGCCCGGCCTGGCGGCGCTCTTCCAGATGGCGGCCCTGAACAGCGGCCGCAACCGTCGCCGCAGCCTGCTCGCCGCCACGTTGGTGGCGAGCGCCTGCTTCCTGATCGTCACCGTCGCCTCCTACCAGGAAGGCTTCTCGGGCGAGCTCGGCAAGGACTCGGGCACCGGCGGCTTCCGCCTGGTGGCGGAGTCGGCGATCCCGCTCTACCAGGACCTCGCCACCAGCGCGGGCCGCTTCGAGCTCGGCCTCGGCAGCGACGCCGGCGACGCGCTCGCCGGCGTCGCGGTGGTGCCGGTGCGGCTCCTGCCGGGCGACGACACGAGCTGCCTCAACCTCTACCAGCCCGAGCAGCCGCGAGTGCTCGGCGTGCCCCACGAGCTCGTCGAGCGCGGCGGCTTCCGCTTCAAGGCCACCGTCGCCGAAGCCGAGAGCCCCTGGACGCTCCTCGAAGAGGAGCTCGAGGAAGGCGTGATCCCGGCCTTCGGCGACGCCAACTCGACCCAGTGGATCCTGAAGCTCGGCCTCGGCGAGGAGCTCGAGATGGAGGACGAGCGCGGCGAGACCGTGCGCCTGCGCCTCGTCGGCACCCTGGCGACGAGCATCTTCCAGAGCGAGCTGCTGATCTCCGAGGAGAATTTCAAGAAACACTTTCCGAGCCGGTCGGGCTTTTCGTACTTCCTCATCGACGCCCCGAAAGAGCAGGCGGACGACGTGACGCAATATCTCGAGGCCGGCCTCGACGCCTACGGTTTCGACGCGGTCTCGGCGGCGGAGAAGCTGGCCTCGTTTCACGCCGTCCAGAACACTTACCTGGCGACCTTCCAGACGATCGGCGGGCTGGGACTGCTGCTGGGCACGGTGGGGTTGGCGGTGGTGCTGGCGCGCAACGTCATCGAGCGCCGCAAGGAGCTGGCGACGCTGCGGGCGTTCGGCTTCCGCCGCGCGGTGCTGACGCGCATGGTCGTCATCGAGAACGGCCTGCTGCTCGTCTGGGGCCTGGGGATCGGCACCGTCGCGGCCTTGCTGACTGCGGGTCCGCACGTCCTGGCGGAGGCGGAGCACGTTCCCTGGGCGTCGATCGCGGCGACCCTCGCCGCCATCCTCGTCTTCGGGCTCGCGGCCTGCGCGGTGGCGGCGTCGCGGGCGCTGCGGGCGTCGCTGTTGCCGGCGCTGAAGGCGGATCGGTAGAGACAGGCCCCGCGGGTCGGCGCGCGCGGCGAGCGGGTCGGTTTGGACGGGAGACGACCATGTGCAGGAACATCAAGACGCTTTTCAACTTCGAGCCGCCGGCCACCGACGACGAGATTCACGCGTCGGCGCTGCAGTTCGTCAGGAAGCTCAGCGGCTTCAACACGCCCTCGAAGACGAACGAGGCCGCCTTCAACCGCGCGGTGGAACAGGTGAGCCGGGTGGCGCGGGAGCTGGTCGATTCGCTGGTGACCAACGCCGCGCCGAAAGACCGCGACGTCGAGCGCGAGAAGGCCAAGGAACGGACGGCGCAGCGGTTCGGCCGGCAAGTAGCCTGACGCCCCAGCCTCCCGTAGGGCGGGCACTGCCCGCCGGCTGATTCCGGCGCCGCCGCCATTGTGTGAGGATGATTCCGGCGCCGCCGCGCCGGGTCCTGGTTCTCTGGACATGGGACGGGGGGAGGATTTGGACAGCCGTCCTTCCGGCGAGACGGCCCATCGCATTCCCGCGCCGACGCGCTAGAATGCCCGACGGGCAGCGTGAACGCGAAGGAGGCATCATCATGGCACGCATCGAGCGGTGGCACGAAAGGGTTGCGGACCTGCCGACGGCGGAGGAGGTCCGGGAACGGGCGCGCGAGGGCTGGCGGATCGCCGCCGTCGCCCGACTGGCCGGGCCGGGAGCCGGCGGCGGCGGCCGTCGCGCACTGAGCCTGATCGCGCCGGGCGTCGCGACCTGATCGGCGATGAAGACCCTGACCGATTCCAAGCAGGTCCTGATGGACCGTGCCGGCGAGCTCCTCGACCTCGCCCGGGAGACCGACTTCGTGATCCCGGACGACACCGGCTACTTCTCGATCGAGGACGAGGTGGTGCGCCAGGTGCGCGCGCTGGTGCGCCAGAGCGCCGACCTCATGCGCGACGTCATGGAGCACTACGACGCCGAGTCGCCGGTCCACGTCCCGAACGAGGTCGCGGCCGGCGGCGACGAGGACTTCCTGCGCGAGATCGGCGCCCAGATCTCGGCCAAGCTGGCGGTCGAGGAGGTCTCCGGGCTCGCCTTCGTGTCGCGCGGCCAGCTCCTCGACACCCTGAGCGCGCTCGACCACGCGGTGACGGGACGGGAGATCTGGAAGGTGGCCTCGCACGTCGACGCCGGGCTGCGGCGCGCCGGCCGCGCCCTGGTCGCCGTCGAGTCGGCGATCCGCGAGTGCGAAGGGCTGCCGGCCGTGTACCGGCCGTGGCAGAACCTCGACGACTCGCTCGAGGTGCGCCGGGTCTACGGCGAGTTCCGCCGCGCCGTCCTGGGCGGCGACGACGAGAGCGAGGAGCTGCGGGGCGAGGAGCTCGGCGAGCGTCTCCACGACGCCGCGGGGCAGATCGCCGAGCTGCGCCGGCTCGACATCTACCCCTACCTGCGCATCGACGACCGGCTGGAGATCCGCCGCCTCCAGAAACGCATCCACGCCTGGATCGAAGAGGGCGGCGACGCCGAGGCCGGTGGGCGGCTGTGGAGCGACCTGGTGGCGTTCGCCCGCCTGCTCTCCGCGATCAACCACCGCCAGGAGATCCGCGAGCACGACCGCCTGGCGGTCAACGGCCTCTACCAGCGCTTCTTCGAGCACGGCGGCATGCCGGAGCGGCTCACCCCCGACCAGCTTTCGTGGCTCGAGCCGCTCCAGGGGCTCGACGACGAGCTCGACGTGATCCTCCTCGATCCCGGCCGTCACCGCGGCGCCGACCTGAAGGCGCCGCTGGCGCGGCTGCGCCGGGAGCTGGGGCGGCCCTTCGAGCGTCCGCCGCACGCCGATTTCCTGAGCTCGGCCCACGGCTGACCGCGGCATCGGCCCCTCGGGACCCAGGGCGTTGCCCTGGGCTCTTGGGGTGGAGATCCGGGGATCCCCGGCTAGCAGCCTTCCTTGGTCTCTTCGATCAGGTGGTCGACCACCGCCTTGACGTCGCCGGTGCGCTCGAAGACGGCCCGTTGACGGTCGGCGCTGGTGCCCCCCGCGAGGATCTTGTGGACGTACTCGACCTCGGCGCGGCACTCCAGGCCGTCGACCACGTCGTCCACGAACTCGAGCAGCTCGAGGGCGAGGGTGTGGAACGGCACCTCCTGCTTCTTGCCCAGGTCGAGCAGCTTGCCGTCGATCCCGTAGCGCACTGCCCGCCACTTGTTCTCGGTGATCAGGTGATGGCGGTAGGCGCGCCAGCTCCGGTTGTCGAGGCGCAGCTTGATCAGCTTGGTGACGATGGAGAGCACCAGCGCCGTCAGGCACACCGCCTCGTCGATGCGAGTGCAGATGTCGCAGACGCGGAACTCGAGGGTGGGGAACTTCGGGTGCGGGCGCACGTCCCACCAGATCTTGGTGGGCTCGTCGATGCAGCGCGTCTTGACCAGCGTGTCGACGAACTCCTGGTAGTCGGCCCAGGAGCTGAAGCTCGGCGGCAGCCCGGTGCGCGGCAGGCTCTCGAAGATCACCGTCCGGTACGACTTGAGGCCGGTGTCGCGGCCCTCCCAGAAAGGCGAGCTGGTGGTCAGGGCGAGCAGGTGGGGCAGGAAGTAGCGCGCCTGGTTCATCACGTCGATCATCATCTCTTTGTCTTCGATGCCCACGTGGACGTGCATGCCGAAGATCAGCATGCGGCGCGCCAGCTCCGCCATGTCGGTACGCAGTTGGGTGTAGCGCTCGCCCACGGTCACGTCCTGCTGCCACCAGCTCGAGAAGGGATGGGTGCTGGCGGCGGCCACCGCCAGGCCGTTCTCCGCCGCCAGGTCGCAGATCGAGCGCCGCAGCCGCACCACCTCGGTGCGCACCTCGGCGACGTCGCGGCAGATGTGGCTGCCGACCTCGACCTGGGACTGCAGGAACTCCTGCTTGATCTGGTCCTGGAGCACGACGCGGCCCTGCTCCAGGAACTCCTGGATGTACGACTTGAGCTCGCGGGTCTCGGGGTCGATGATCTGGTATTCCTCTTCGATCCCCAGGGTGAGTTGCGGCAGACCCATAGGCTTCGTCTCCTTCTCGCGGCGGGCGTGACGGTGGCGGGAGCATAGCACGGGCACGGCCCGGCAAGTGCGACACAGTACGGGCACGGCCCGGCAAGTGCGACACAGTACGGGGGCGGCCGGGAGCGCCGTCCGCGTCTTGGGATAGGATCGGCGGGTTTCGAGGAGAGGAGACGCAAGCCTATGCCTGAAGCGAGATGGGACGGCGAGCAGCGCCCGCGGCGCTCGCGCCGGCGCCTGCCGATTCACGGGGTGCTGGTGGCGATCGACGCGCCGGACGTGGCGGCGCAGCACTGGGTCGTGGACGCGCTCGACATCAACGCCCACGGCCTGGGCCTGGTGCTGCCGCCCGAGCTGCCGGAGGGTACCGTGGTGGAGCTGACCTTCAAGCTCCGCGACGACGCCGTGTTCTCGCGCCTGGGCGCGGTGGTGCGTCACCAGATGGGCTCGAGCGGCGGCGTGAGCTTCGAGGGCTGGTCCGCGGCCGAGCGCCTCAAGCTGCTCGAATTCCTGGTGGAGCACTACGAGAGCGAGTGAAAGGGAGCGTCAACTGGCGGCGCGCTTGCGCAGCACGTAGGCGCTGCTGAAGTTGAAGTTGCCCAGGTCCTGGCGCGCCTCGACGCTCCAGAACGGGCTGGCCTCCACGAGCTCGCGCGACGTCGTCATCCGGTAGCCGAAAGCGCGCCGGGTCACCGGCTCGCAGACCTCGTCGAGCAGGCGCTCGAAGCGGTTGCGGCCCGCGAAGTGGGAGACCACGCAGGCCAGGCCGCCCGGCTTGACCACCCTCGCCATCTCGGCGAGCGCCGCGCCGGGGTGCGGCACCACGCTGAGCACCGAGCTGGCCAGCACGCGGTCGAAGGCGTCGTCGTCGAACTCGAGCTTCTCGGCGCTCATCTCGAAAAGGTCCACGTGCTCGAGGCCGAGCTCCTCGGCCCGCTGCCGCGCCTTGGCCAGCATGTTGGGCGAGGGGTCGATGCCGGCGAGGCGGACGCCGGCCGGGTAGAGGGACAGCGACAGGCCGGTGCCGATGCCCACCTCGAGCACGCGGGCGCCGGGCTCGATGCGCAGCAGGTCCATCGCCAGGCGGCGGGCGCGGTCGAGGAGCGGGCCGAAGAAGAAGTCGTAAGGGCCGGCGAGCCGCTCGTAGACGCGCTGGGCGGCCTCGCGGCGTTCCTGGTCGGGAGGCGAGAGGGATACGGTGCTGGTGTCGGTCATCTTGATCGCGCAGATCTCGGAATGAAGGTCAGGGTGACGCTCCGACGTCTTCCACGTGCTCGACGCGAGAGTGCGTCCATCGTATCAGATCGCGGCCGGCCGCGAATAAAGGGCGGCCTGCGGTGTAGTCGTCCATGGAGCCGGCGTGAGAGGCTCCGGAGGCAGACGCTGAGGGTGGATCCTGGTGTCGGTCAGCGCCGCGGTGCTGCCGCCTTGACCAGAGGGTTGCGATTCGTGGCGTCACGTCTCCACAGCCGGCGAGGAGGGTGCCGGCTCCCAGGCCAGGAAGGCGCGCGCGTCGCGGCTCGCCGCGAGCGCCAGGGTGACCAGGACCAGGGCGCCGCCGCAGCCCATGTAGATCAGGGGGATGTCGCGGCCGAGCAGGTCGGCGACGACGCCCGTCAAGCCCGCGGCGAGCGGCGTCATGCTGATCGCCAGGGTCTCGAAGAGCCCGAGCACGCGGCCGCGCAGATGGCTCGGGGTGGTGAGCTGGATGAGGCTCAGGAAGTGAATGAGGGAGAAGCCGTTCATCAGGCCGGAAACGAAGAGCAGGCCCAGGGCGAGCCACGGCGACGTGGCCAGGCCCAGAGCCGCGGCGGCGAGCGCGAAGGCCATCGAGAACGCCAGGATGACGTTGCGCCGCAGCCCCCCCGGAAGCGTCGTGGCGCCGGCCAGCAGACTGCCCACCGCGGAGCCGCCGCCGAACGCCGCCGCCAGATAGCCGTACCAGTCGGGGCGCACCCCGAGCACGTCTTCGACGTAGAAGGGGAAGAGCACCACGATCGCGGTGACGAAGAAGTTCTCGAGCGGCGAGAGGAAGAGCACCCAGCGCATGCCCCTGCTCTCCCACACGAAGCGCAGGCCGCCGACCAGGTCGCGGCGAAAGTCCGCCAAGGCGGCGCGCCACCCGCCGCCGGTCTCGGGGATCTGCTGCGGGATGCGGATGAAACACTCGCTGACGCCGGAGAACACGAAGCTCAGGCCGTTGAAGAGGAAGATCAATCCCGGTCCGAGCACGCGAAAGAGCACCCCGCCCACGCCCAGGCCGAGGAAGGAGGCCACGTCGAGGGCGATGCGGTTGAGCGAGTTGGCGCTCGCCACCCGCTCCTCGGGCACCAGGTCCGGGATGGCGGCGCTGATCGCCGGCCGGAAGAACGAGCCGGTCACGCCGTTGAACAGCGCGGTGCCGAGCAGGAAGACGAGGATGAGCTGCGGACGGTCCGGATACGTGAAGGTCAGCACCGCGAGGGCGATCGAGACGGCGCCGCGCAGGAAGTCCCCGAGGACGATGATGGCGCGCCGGGAATGGCGGTCGGCGAAGGTGCCGCCGATCGGCCCGAGCAGCACCGCGGGCAGCGTGGTGGCCATCGACGCCAGGCCGATGAGGGTGGCCGACTCGGTCTGGCGCTTGAGCCAGAAGACCATCGCCACCAGGAAGGCCTGGGTCCCGAGCTGGCTGACGAACTGCCCCTGCCACAGGAGCACGAAGTCGCGATTCAACAATCGCCGCGGTGGGGACATGCCGTCAGTCCCCGGGCCGCAGCGTCAGAGTCCCCTCGGCTTCGAAGCTCTCCCGCGAAAAGCGTAGCGGACGGTATTCCACCTCGTACCACAGCGGGACCTGATCCTCGCGGTGGGCGTGGAAGGCGTGGGCGCACTGCCCGGTACTGTTGACCGCCAGCGACCGGCCGAGGTCGGCGAGGTCGGCGATCCAGCGCTGCGAGGAGCCGGCGATCACGGCGAAGGGCCGCGCGACGCTCGGGGTGGTGGCGAAGACGGTGAAGGGGCCGCCGCGGCCGCCCATCGGGTCGCTGTTGAAGATCCGCTCGAGCGGGGCGATGCCGCTCTGCCCCAGCGGCTGGTGGACCAGGGTCAGGCCGTGCAGGTCACCCCAGCGCCAAGCCGCGGGATCGGCGCCGTAGCGCTCGGAGAGCCACGCCACGGCGTCGGCGAGGCTGCGCCGGACCATGTCGTCACGGCTCTCCACCTCGGGCGTCGAGCGGTCGTCGAACCAGGGGTTGTCCTCCCGCGCCATCATCTCGTCGATCGCCGAGTGCTGCTGCAGGGCCACCCCCAGGTCCTCGTTCAGCTTCTCCTCGCCGAGCTCGTCGCGGGTGACGTTGCGCAGCAGGGCCCATTGCCACACGTGGAAGACTGCCGCGCCCACGCGGTCGGGCTCGTAGCGCAGGTCCCACTCCTCCACCGCGGCGCGGGCCCGCGCTTCGAGCTCGCCCTGCCCCTCGACGGCCAGCAGGTAGGGCCGCAGCTCCTCGGCCAGCAGCGAGTAGGTGTCGGCCTGGAAGCGGCCCATGTCCTCGCGGCTGACCTCGTCGTCGGCGGCCAGCAGGGCGTCGATGCGCCGGGCGCGGTTGGGGTCGGCCCAGTCGACGCCGAGCACGTAGGGATAGTCCTCGCCCACGGTCTTGTTGTTGGCGGTCACGACGTAGCCGGCGGCGGGGTTGAAGGCGCGCGGCAGCTCGTCGAACGTAACGTAGCCCTGCCACTCGTGCTCGCCGCTCCAGCCGGGTGCCGGCACCGAGCCGTCGTGACCCGCGGCGCGGACGGGATGGCGGCCCGTGGCCTGGTAGCCGACGTTGCCCGCGACGTCGGCGTAGACGAAGCTCAGGCCGGGCGCGTGCCACTGGCTCAGGGCGTCGCGGAACCCCTGCCAGTCGCCGGCGAGGTCGAGGTCGAGCAGCGAGCGCAGCAGCACGACCTCGCCGAAAGCGGTCCAGGCGAGGGCCATCGGCGGCTCGTCCTCGATCCAGTCGAAGACGCCGTTGACGATCGGGCCGTGGTGGGTGTGGAGCACGTCGAGGGCGACCGGCTCCTGGCCCTTGACCGCGATCGACTCGTGGCGGATCTCGAGGTCGCGCCATTCGCCCATGAATTCGTAGCGCCGCGGGTTCTCGGGGTCGTCCAGCTTCTCCACGAAGAGGTCCTGGACGTCGGTGGCCGTGCTGGCGATGCCCCAGGCGATGCGGCCGTTGTGGCCGATGACCACCGCCGGCAGTCCCGGGAACGAGAAGCCCGCCACGTCGAAGCGGCCGCCGTGGAGGCCGTTCTCGTACCAGACCGACGGCATCCCCAGGCCCAGGTGGGTGTCGTTGGCCAGCAGCGGCTTGCCGGTCTCGGTGCGGCTGCCGTGGACCACCCAGGCGTTGCTCCCCCACAGCGGCTGCTCGGGGCTGAGCGCCGGAGCGAAGAGCTCGAGGAAGCCCGGCGGCGGCTCGCGGCGCGCCTGCTCTTCCCCGCCCCCGCCGCCCATCCATCCGGGGACGACGACCGGCGCCGACTCGGGATAGGCGGCGAGGAGCCGGCGCGCGGCGTCGGCGCCGAGCTCGTCTCCGAGGCGGGTGCGCAGGTTGGTGCGCTGCATCTCCCGCGTCATGTTGAGGCTGATCGCCATGCTCATGACCTTGGTCCAGCTCAGGGTGTCGACCGGCGTCCAGGGCTCGGGGTCGATGCCGAGCAGGGTGAACTCCAGGCCCAGCCGTCCGCGATGGCTGTCCATGTAGGCGTTGACCCCGGCCGAATAGGCCTCGAGCACGGCCCGCGCCTCCGGGTCGAGGCTCGCCCAGTCGCGCTCGCCCGCCTGGCGCAGGCCCAGGGTGCGGTAGAAGCGGTCGGTGTCGAGGGCGAAGCCGCCGAGCACCGACGAGAAGAGGCCGTACGTCACGATCCGGTTGAGGTGCATCTGCCAGAGCCGGTCCTGGGCGTGGACGTAGCCCTGGGCGAAGAAGAGGTCGTGCTCGCTGTCGGCGTAGATCTGGGGGACGCCCCACTCGTCGCGGACCACCTCGACGGGCGCCTCGAGACCGTCGACGGCGACCTCGCCGTCGACCTGGGGCCAGGGGCGCCGCACGTACCAGACGAGGGCCACGGCCAGCACCGCCACCAGGGCGGCGAGCACGATCGCCGTCCACTTGAGGACCTTCAGCAGTCGTCGCATCGCTTCTCCTCGACGTCTTGGAGCCGGATAGGACACGCCCGAAGTGCGGATACTCTACCCCGATTGTCAAGCTCCTTGAGGACGGTTGCTGACCTGCGGCGCCGCGGCCCGGTCAACGTGCAAATCCTCGCCGGAGACAGTCCCCAAGCCGCTGCGCCAGCGCCGGCGTGGAAGCTCCGGTGTCCGTGATCGACGTCGCCAGTCAGACCGAGATCGACACCTTCGACTTGGGCTCTCACTGCAACTCGGTAGAGGTGTGCAGCGACGGTTCCGTGCTGGTAGCGTCATTCTACGATCAAAAAATCCGCAGGCTGATCATCGACGATTCCGGCCAACTGAGTGACACCGGCGACGAGCTGCCTTTCCTCAGTTCGCCTATCAACCTCGCCTGTGCTCCCACCGCCGAGACGGGTGTCGTCGTCGATTACTCCCCTGGGGCTATACAGTCCTTCACCATCCCCGGGCTGGCGCCGGTCGACACCCGAAGCCTGTCGGACGAAGGCATCGCAGGCCGAATCCATCCAGACGGCAACAGGATTTACGCACGTTCGAGCTCTGCCGTCGAGGTCTTCGCCTACGACTCCCAGAGCGGGAGCCTCGGCGCCGCGCCTCTCTTCTCGATTCCGTCCGCGTTCGCGATCAGCTTCTTCGGTATTGAGCAGCTCGCCCTTGACGAATCGGGCTCGAAGCTCTACGTGCCGGAGCCCGGCGAAGTTCGCGTCTACGACGCCGGTGACGGAGCGCTTCTCACCACGATCACCGGCCCCGACATCGTCGACCCTACGGGCGTATGCCTCCCCAGCTCGGGGAGCGCACCGCTCCCTCCGTTCGCGCGCGGGCGTCTCGTCTATCTCGGCCTCGACGCCAGCGACGCCAGTCATTCCGGCCAAAGCCAGGCATCGGTCCTGGCGGGAAACGCGGCCCGGTGGGCCGGCCGTTCCGGCAATCCTGTCGTGGCCTTCGTCGAAGGCGGCGGGGACTTTGTCAGCGAGGTCGCAGACCGGCTCGCCGAAGCGGGCCTGACGGCCTCACGGAGATCCCCGCCGGCGCGTTGACCGTGACCGACGGCCGGGATCGTCGAGATCTGGGACGTCTCCGCCGAGCCGCGACGCCTGGGCGCTCTACGACCTGGACGACCTGCCCGAGCGGCACGCGCCGGAGCGCGCCGGAGCGCGTCCGCGCGGCGCTCGCGCGGCCGGCGTCGTAGATCGTCGCGCCGGGCTCGGATTACACGAGAGTCGGCACTGACTTTCGTGGACTTTGCTCGGATTACACGAGAGTCGGCACTGACTTTCGTGGACTCTGCTCGGATTACACGAGAGTCGGCACTGACTTTCGTGGACTCTGCTCGGATTACACGAGAGTCGGCACCGACTTTCGTCGACTCTGCTCGGAGTACACGAGAGTCGGCACCGACTTTCGTCGACTTTGCCCAAAGTACACGAGAGTGGACGCCCACCTTCGTCGACTTTGCCCGGAGTCGACGATCATCGGAGTCAAACTCCGTCGACTTCGCTCGAAATCCCTCGACTCCGCGCCGCCAAACGTTCGTCCGAGGCCTTTCGCGCCGGCTTGACCACGCGAAGGTAGTGGCGGCGCGACCGCAAGGGGACTCCGCAGGCCTTGTCGCTGCACCACCGCCGCGGCATTCCCCGTCCCTTGGCCAGGAAGAGGAGGTCGCAGCCCTCGCCCGCGCAACGCCGGACTTTGTCGTAGTCCTCCGAGGTCAGGATCGTCGTCGCCGACTCGGCGACGGGCCACAGGGGGCGGAAGAGGTCGCGATCCGGATCGTCGGCCAGCCGCCATTCCGGACGCGGGCGGCCCAGCGTCAGCATCCGTCGTGGGACGCTCCGCTCGAGCAAGGCGTCGAGCTCGCGGATGCTCTCGGCCGGCGGCGCCTTGCCGTCGGCACGGGCGTTCATGATCCGCGACAGCAGGGCGTGCAGCTCCTCGGCGGCGGCGAAGCCGGCTTCAGCGTCCCGCGGACGCTCGGCGGCGTGCCGTTCGAGGCGGCCGGCTTCGGCGGCGGTCAGGGCCCCGTGCTCGACGGACCAGGCCAGCAGGTCGGCATAGTCCCGCAGACGGCGGGTACGCCGGGAGCCGGTGTTGACGAAGGTCAGGGCGAGGGCGCCGTCGCGCTCGACGAGGGCCGACCGGCCGTCCTGCTTGGCCGGCGGCAACTTCAGGCCGAAACCGAGAGCTGGGAACGAGTCTCCGCGGTCATCGGCCGGGTGCTGCAACCGGCGGCCGGGAGGTAGGCATGGCGACGTTTCTTCGAGTGATGATGGCCCGCCTTCGCGGCCACTTTCGTCGCGACGACCTCGATCGCGACTTCGACCAGGAGCTGGCGACACACCTGGCGATGGCGGAAGAGGACAGGGTCCGCCGGGGCATGACGCGGGAGGAGGCCCGCCGGGCGGCCCGCGTGGAGCTCGGCGGGCTGACGCAACTGCGCGAGGCGAGCCGCGACGCTCGAGGCTTGCCGTGGCTGGACACGCTCTGGCTCGACCAATATCGGGGCCCTCTCGCTCGCCATAGTCACGCTGAGCGTCCTTCTGCTCTCGGCGGCCGGCATCTACGCCCTCATGTCCTTCACGGTCAACCGGCGACGGCGGGAGATCGGCATCCGCTCCGCCCTCGGGGCGCAACCGCACCACGTGCTCTCGGGCATCTTCCGACGGGCCTTCGGCCAACTCGCGGCCGGGGCGGCCGGCGGCATCCTGGTGGCGGCTTTCCTGAGCTACTACCTGCCGGTCGAGGCGGTGGGCGGCTGGGACGTCCCGGGCGTCATCCCCGCCGCGACCTTGTTCATGGTGTTGGTCGGCCTGCTCGCGGCGGCCGGTCCGGCCCGCCGCGGCCTGCGGGTCGAGCCGACCGAGGCGCTGCGAGAAGGCTGACGAGACGATCAGTCTCGAGCCCTCGTCAGTACGACGGCGAGCCGGAGCCGAAGCGCACGAAGTCCACACTCTAGCACGGCAGCCGAGGTAGGTCTCGACGTCGTCAGAGACAATCCCCCAGCCGCTGCGCCAGAGCCGGGACATTGTCCCGAGCGAGCACCGTGACGTGGTCCCCGGGGACGTCGTGGACCTCCACCGGCTCGGGGGAGAACCGCTGCCAACCGAGAGCCTCGTCCTGACGCTCCTCCGCCGCCGCCCGCAACACGGTGACGCGGCCGGGATAGGGGCCGCCCTCGTAGGCCGCCGCGGCGCGGACGTTGGCCTTGTAGACCCGCAGCAGACGGCGGACCTGGTCCTCCCCCGCTCCCGGCGGCAGGAAGTCGATCTCTTGGAGCCGCGTGACGAAGAGGCCGACTTGCGCGGCGGGCGCGGCCTGTCGTAGCTCCTCGTAGGTCACGGCGCTCTCGCGGCCAGCCAGGCGGGAGAGGAAGCCGGCGACGTCGGCGAGCCAGAAGGCGTCGTCGTCGAAGACGTCCTCGGCCGGGCCTTCGCCGGTCCCCGGCGCGCGGGTGTCGAGGAGGGCGAGGAGGGCGACCTCTTCGCCCTGACGCCGCAACTGGCGCGCCATCTCGAAGGCCACCAGGCCGCCGAACGACCAGCCCGCCAGGTTGTACGGGCCGTGGGGCACGGCCGCGCGGACCTCTGCGAGATAGCGGGCCGCCATCTCCTCGACGCGGGTGAGCGGCTCCTCGCCGCCCTCGAGGCCCCGGGACTGCAGCGCGTAGAGGGGCTGGTCGGGTCCCAGGGCGTCGGCCAGGGCGACGAAGCTGAGGACGTTGCCGCCCGCGGGGTGGACGCAGAAGAGCGGCGCGCGCGTTCCGCCGGTCCGGATCGCCACCAGGGAAGCGGCGGACGGCGACTCGTGCTGCCGCAGCAGACGCGCGAGCTGCTCCACGGTGGGGGCGCGGAAGAAGGCGGCGAGCGGGAGCTGACGGCCCTGCTCCTGCTCGATCCGGGCCAGCAGGCGCACGGCGGAGAGCGAATGGCCGCCGAGGGCGAAGAAGTCGTCGCGCACGCCCACGGACGCCACGCCGAGGACCTCCTCCCAGATCCTCGCCAGCCGCAGCTCGAGGACGTCGCGGGGCGCGGCGAACGCGCCCTCCCGGCGTCCTTCGCCGCCCGGCAGCGGCAGGCGTCCGAGGGCCTTGCGGTCGGCCTTGCCGTTGGGATTGAGGGGCAGCGATTCGAGCTCGACGAAGAGCGCCGGCACCATGTGCTCGGGCAGCCGCTCTTCGAGGAAGGCGCGCAGCGCCGGCGGCTCGCAGGACGCGCCGGCGCGCGGCACCAGGTAGGCGACGAGGCGCGGGTCGCCGCCGTCGTCACGGCAGAGCACCACGGCCTCGCGCACCGAAGGGTGGGCGGCGAGGGTGGCCTCGATCTCGCCGAGCTCGATGCGCTGGCCGCGCAGCTTGACCTGGAAGTCGAGGCGTCCCAGGTACTCGACGGCGCCGCCGGCGAGGTGGCGCGACAGGTCGCCGGTCTTGTAGAGCCGGCCCCCCGGCTCCTCGCTCAGGGGATCGGGAATGAACCTCTCGGCGGTCAGGCCGCCGCGGCCGAGGTAGCCGCGCGCCAGTTGCACGCCGCCGACGTGCAGCTCGCCGTGCCCGCCGATCGGCGCCGGCCGCAGGTCGCGGTCGAAGACGTGGACGGCGGTGTTGGCCACCGGCCGCCCGATCGCCACCGGGCGGCGCCGCGGCGACGGCGCGCACGGCTGGTAGGTGACGTCGACGGCCGCTTCCGTCGGTCCGTATAGGTTGTGGAGCTCGGCGCCGAGGCGCGCGAAGAAGCGCTGCTCGAGCTCGTAGGGCAGGGCCTCGCCGCTGGCGATCACCCGTCGCAGCGAGTGGCAGCTTTGGGCGCCCGGCTGCTCGAGGAAGACCTGGAGCATCGACGGCACGAAGTGCAGCGTGGTGATCCCCTCGCGCACGATCAGCCGCACCAGGTAGGCGGCGTCCTGATGGCCGCCGGGGCGCGCCACCACCAGGCGGGCGCCGACCATCAGCGGCCAGAAGAGCTCCCAGACCGAGACGTCGAAGGAGAACGGCGTCTTCTGCAGCACCCGGTCCTCCGGCGTCAGGCCGTAGGCCGCCTGCATCCACAGGAGACGGTTGACGATGGCGCGGTGACTGTTCATGGCGCCCTTGGGCCGGCCGGTCGAGCCCGAGGTGAAGATGGCGTAGGCGAGGCTGTCGGGCGTCCCGCGCCACGGCGGGCGGGCGGGCGTCGTGGGGACGCCGGCGTCGAGCGTCACCGTCGTGGCCGAGTGCTCGGGCAGCACGTCGCGCAGGTGTTCCTGGGTGAGGAGCACGGGCGCGCCCGCGTCCTCCGTCATGAAGGCCAGACGCTCGCGGGGATACGTGGGATCGAGCGGCACGTAGGCGCCGCCGGCCTTGAGGATCGCCAGGAGCCCGACCACCAGCTCGAGGGAGCGCTCGGCGCAGATCCCCACCAGGATGTCGGGGCCGACGCCCAGCTCTCCCAGGCGCCGGGCGAGCGCGTCGGCGCGGGCGTCGAGCGCGCGGTAGCTCAGCCGGCGGTCCTCGTAGACCAGGGCCACGGCGTCGGGGGCGCGCGCCACCTGCTCCTCGACGAGCTGGTGGAGGCCGGGAGCGTTCGGCCAGGCGACGCGCGAGTCGTTCCACTCGCGGAGCAGTTGGTGGCGCTCGCCGGCGCCGAGCAGCGGCAGGGCGCCGACGCGCTGCTCGGGGCGGGCGGCGGCTCCGGCGAGCAGCGTCACGTAGTGGTCCACCAGGCGGCGGACCGTGGTGGGGTCGAAGAGGTCGGTGCTGTATTCCAGGGCGCCCGCCAGCCCGTCCGGGATCTCCGCCGCCGTCAGCAGCAGGTCGAAGCGGGCCGTGCCGGCGTCGCCGGCGACCGGCTCGATCGTCAGGCCGGGAAGCTCCAGGGCCGACGGCGGAGCGTTCTGGAGCACGAGCATGACCTGGAAGAAGGGCGTGCGGGTGAGGTCGCGCCGCGGCTGCAGCTCCTCCACGAGTCGCTCGAAGGGCAGGTCCTGGTGGGCATAGGCGGCCAGCGCCGTCCGCCGCGTGCGTTCGAGGAGCTCGGCGAACGTCGACGTCCCCGACGGGTCGCCGCGCAGCACCAGGGTGTTGACGAAGACGCCGATGAGCCCTTCGACCTCGAGGCGGCCGCGGCCGGCGACCGGCGTGCCCACGAGCACGTCGCGCTGCCCGGTGGCGCGGTAGAGGAGGGCCTGGAAGCCCGCCAGCAGCGTCATGAAGAGGGTGGCGCCGTGCGCGCGCCCCACCGCGCGCAGTGGGCCGACGAGGCCGCCAGGGAAGTCGAATTCGAGGCGGGCGCCGCGTCCCGTCCACACCGCCGGCCGCGGCCGGTCGGTGGGCAGGTCGAGGGCGGCCGGCGCGTCCGCGAGCTGCCGGCGCCAGAAGTCGAGCTGCGCGCCGAGGACCTCCTCGCCGAGCCGGCGGCGCTGCCACACGGCGAAGTCGGCGTACTGCACCGGCAGCGGCGGCAACGCCTCGGACGCGGGCTCGCCACGAAGGCAGGCGCCGTAGAGAGCCGCCATCTCGCGGACGAAGACGCCCAGGGACCACCCGTCGGAGACCACGTGGTGCATCACCACCAGCGCCGCGTACACGGCCGCGTCTAGCTCCAGCAGCAGGGTGCGCAGCAGCGGCCCGCGGTCGAGGCGGAAGGGCCGCCGGGTCTCGCGCGCGATCAAGCGCCGGGCCTCGGCGCGCCGCGTGTCCGCGGCGAGAGCGCGCAGGTCGACCCGGGCGAGCGGCGAGCCGGCGGCGGGCGCGATCCGCTGCACCGGGCGACCCTCGACGGCGTGGAACGTGGTGCGCAGAGCCTCGTGACGGCGGACGATCTCGGCGAGGGCGCGGTCGAGGGCGTCCACGTCCAGCGAGCCGGTGAGGCGCAGGGCGCTCGGCATGTTGTAGGCGGCGCTCTCGGTCTCGAGGTTGGCGAGGAACCAGAGGCGCTCCTGGGAGAAGGAGAGCGGCAGCGGACCGTCCCGTTCGGCCGGCCGGATCGGCGGCGTCTCCACGCCCTGATGCCGTCGCCGGGCCGCCTCGACCTCGGCCGCCAGACCCGCCGGCGTCGGCGCCGCGAAGAGCTGGCGCACCGAAAGCTCGACGCCGAGGACGGCGCGCAGCCGGGCCAGGGCCCGGGTGGCCAGGAGCGAATGGCCGCCGAGGTCGAAGAAGTCCGCGTCGGAGGGCACCCGGTCGAGGGCCAGGAGCTCCGCGAAGATCCCGGCCACCACCTCTTCGACGGGGCTGCGCGGGCTCGCGTCGCCGGCCGCTTCGTAGGAGCGCCGCTCCGGCGCCGGCAAGGCGCGCCGGTCGACCTTGCCGCTCGGCGAGAGCGGCAGGGCGTCGAGCGTCACGAAGGCCCGCGGCACCATGTAGTCCGGCAGCCGTTCTCGCAGATGAGCCGAAAGCTCCTCCCGCGCCGGCGCGGTCCGGCCCGGCCGCGCCACCACGTACGCGGTCAGGCCTGAAGCGTCGTCGCGCAGCAGGACGACGGCCGCGGCCACCGCCGGGTGCGCGCCCAGGGCCGCCTCGATCTCCGCGAGCTCGACGCGGAAGCCGCGGATCTTCACCTGCTGGTCGGCGCGGCCGAGGAACTCGACGTCGCCGCTCGGCAGGTAGCGGCCGAGGTCGCCGGTGCGGTAGAGGCGGTCGCCGCCCTCGCTGGTCCACGGGTTGGCCGGGAAGCGCGCGCGGGTGAGCTCGGGATCGTTCAGGTAGCCCGCCGCCAGGTAGGGCGTGCGGATCGCGATCTCGCCGCGCTCGCCGATGCCGGCGAGAGCGCCGGCGGCGTTGGTCACCAGCAGTTGGACGTCGGCGATCCCCCGCCCCACCGGGACCGTCGGGCAGTCGAAGGCGTCGGGCACCCGGAAGAAGCCCATGGCCTGGGGCGTCTCAGTGGCGCCGTAGAAGGCCACGCAGGCGGCCCGGGGCGCGATCCGGCGGACCTGAGCCAGGTCCTGGCGGGCGAGGGCCTCGGCGCCGAAGAAGAGATAGCGCAGGCTCGGCAGCTCGGCGCTCTCGCCTTCGACGAGCAGCCGTCCCATGGCCGGCGTCAGGTGGGCGACGCTGACCTGGCGGCGGCGCACCCACGCGGCCAGCCAGCCCGGCGTCCCCATCTCGTCGGGATCGGGGACGACCAGGGTCGCTCCCAGCCACAAGGGCGTGAAGAGGTCGCGGAGCAGCGGATCGTGGGCCAGGCCCGAGAGCATGCTGAAGCGGTCCTCCGCCGTCAGGCCGAAGGTCGCGGCGTGCCAGTCGAGGAAGTGGCTCACGGGGCCGTGGCCGCCGACGATGCCCTTGGGCACGCCGGTGGAGCCGGAGGTGAAGGCGACGTAGGCCGGATCCTCCGGCGTCACCCGCGAAGCCGGCCGCTCGTCCGGCGGCGCCGCCGTTTTCGGCGGCGGCTCGAAGCGCCGGCACTCCGCCGCCAGGGCCGCCTCCAGCTCGGCGCAGGCGGGGGCCCCGGGGATGCGCAGCCAGCCCCGCGGACGCGCCTGGCGGACGATCGCGAGCGTCCGCGCCGGCGGATAGGCCGGGTCGAGGATCAGGAAAGCGGCGCCGCTCGCCAGCACGCCGACCACCGCCGGCGCCAGGGCGGCGGCGCGCCGGGCGTGGAGGGCCACCACGTCGCCGGGACCGATGCCGGCCGCGGCGAGCCGGAGCGCCAGGGTCTCGGCCGCCGCCGCCAGCTCGCCGTAGGTCCAGGTCTCGTCCTCGTCGACCGCCGCCGCGCGTCCGGGCGCGGCGCGCGCCCGCGCCAGCACGCGCTCGTGCAGGGCGCCGGGCCACGCCACCGCGAGGGCGCGGCGCGGGTCGGGCAGCAGCGCGGCGGCCCGCGGCGTCACCAGCGAGAGCCGGCCGATCGTCTCGTCCGGGTCGGCGGCGACCCGCGTCAGCAGGCCCCGGTACTGCTCCAGCATCTCTTCGATGCGCTCGCCGTCGAAGAGGTCGGCGTTGTAGACCAGGTCGAGGCCGATCTCGCCGCCGCTCTCCGCCACGTAGAGGGTGAGGTCGAACTTCGACGGCAGCTCCACCTGCGAGCCGAGCTCCAGGGTCAGGCCGGGCAGGCGGAGCTCGTGCCGCGGGAAGTTGAGCATGTTGAAGAGCACCTGGAAGACCGGGGTGCGGCTCAGGTCACGCTCCGGTCGGAGCTCCTCGAGCAGCAGCTCGAAGGGGACGTCCTGGTGGGCGTAAGCGCCCAGGGCGGACTCGCGCACCCGCGCCAGGACCTCGCGGAACGTCGCCTCCGCGGTCAGGCGGGTCCGCAGCGCCAGGGTGTTGAGGAAGAGGCCGATCAGGCCCTCGACCTCGGGCTGGTTGCGGCCGGCGATGGGAAAGCCCACGACCACGTCGTCCTGGCCGCTCAGGCGGTGGAGCAGCACCTTGAACGTCGCCAGCAGGGTCATGAACAGCGTCGCTCCGTGGCCGCGGCTCAGGGCGCGGAGGCCGTCCGCGAGCTCTCGCGGCAGGGTCAGCGAACGGCGGCCGCCGCGGTAGGTCTGGACCGCCGGCCGCGGACGGTCGAGGGGCAGGTCGAGGACCGGCAGCTCGCCGCCGAGCCGCTCGCGCCACCAGGCGAGCTGCCGCTCCCTCGCCTCGCCCTGAAGCCGGCGGCGTTGCCAGCGGGCGAAGTCGGCGTACTGGACCGGCAGCTCCGGAAGGTCCGCAGGGCGTCCTGTCGCGTACGCCTCGTAGAGCGTCCCCAGCTCACGGACCAGCACGCCGAAGGACCAGCCGTCGGCGATCACGTGGTGGACGTTGAGGACGAAGAGGTGCTCCTCGGGGGCGAGCCGCAGGAGCAGGACGCGCAGCAGCGGTCCGGCGCCGAGGTCGAAGGAGCGCAGCTCCTCGGCCGCCTCCAGGCGCGCGGCCTCGCGCTCGCGCCGGTCCGGAGCGAGGCCCGCGAGGTCGACGAGCGGCACGGGCAGCGCCAGGCGCTCCGCCGCCTCCGGCACCGGCCGGCCGTCGACCTGGCGGAAGGTGGTGCGCAGGACCTGGTGACGGCGCGTCACCTCGTCGAGGCCGCGCTCGAGGCGGCCGGGGTCGAGCGCGCCCCGCAGGCGGACGGCGGCGGGCATGTTGTAGGCCGGGCTGCCGGGATCGAGCCGGTCGAGGAACCACAGCCGCTCTTGGGCGAACGAGGCCTCCGTCCGGCCCTCGGGGTCGGCGGCGAGCGGCGGGACCGTCTCGTCCTCGGCCGGGGCCGCGAGGAGCTCCGCGAACGCCCGCGGCGTCGGCGCGTCGAAGAGGCAGGCGAGCGGCAGGCTCGCCCCGAAGGCGCCGCGCACCCGGGAGATCAGGCGCGTCGCCAGCAGCGAGTGGCCGCCGAGCTCGAAGAAGTCGTCGTCGACGCCGACCCGCTCCTCCTCCAGCACCTGTGCCCAGATGCCGCAGAGGACCTCCTCGGCCGGGGTGCGGGGCGCGGCGGAGGCCCGCGCGCCGGCGTCCGGCAGGGCGTGACGGCCGAGGGCTGCCCGGTCGACCTTGCCGTTGGGGGTCAGGGGGAAGGCGTCGAGGACGACGACGGCGGCGGGCACCATGTAACGGGGCAGCGTCTCCTCGAGGTGCCGGCGCAGCTCGGCCGTGTCCGGCGGCGCGCCCGCGGCGACGAGGAAGGCCACGAGCTGCTTGCCGTCGGCGGCGTCGCGCGCCAGCACCACGGCCTGGGCCACCGCCGGGTGGCGGGCGAGGGCCGCCTCGATCTCGCCCGGCTCGATGCGGAAGCCGCGGACCTTCACCTGCGCGTCGCGCCGGCCGAGGAATGCCACTCTGCCGTCGGCGAGGTGGCGGGCGAGGTCCCCGGTGCGGTAGAGGCGCTCGCCGGGCGCGCGGCTCAGCGGGTCGGGTATGAAGGCCGCGGCCGTGAGCGCGGGCCGCGCGAAGTAGCCGCGCGCCAGGCCGTCGCCGCCCGTGTGGAGCATGCCGGCGACGCCGGCGGGCACCGGCCTGAGCCCGCCGTCGAGGAGGCGGACGCGGGAGGCGGCGATCGGGCGGCCGATCGGCACCGACGCGGCCGCCGGCGCCGGCCCGGCGAGCGGGGCGCAGCAGGTGAAGGTGGTGTTCTCGGTCGGCCCGTAGCCGTTGACCAGCCGGCAGCCCGGCAGCTCGCTGAGGAGGCGGCGGACGTGGGAGGGCGAGAGCACGTCGCCGCCCGTCAGGAGCTGGTGAAGCGGCGCCAGCCCCGCGAGGTTTGCTTCCACCATCTGGTGGAAGAGCCCGGCGGTGAGCCACAGCGTGGTCACCCGCTCGCGCACCAGGCACGCGGCCAGCTCCTCGAGCGACGGCGCACGGCCGTCGAAGAGCACCAGCTTGCCGCCGTTGGCGAGGGGGCCCCAGATCTCCAGGGTGGCGGCGTCGAAGGAGACCGAGGCGAGCTGCAGGAAGGTCTGGCGCTCGCCGAGGTCGGCGAAGCCGGCTTCCCGCACCAGCCGCAGCACCGCCCGGTGGGGCACGGCGACGCCTTTCGGCACGCCGGTGGTCCCGGAGGTGTACATCACGTAGCAGAGGCCCTCGGGCCGCGACGTCACGCCGGAATCGTCGTTCGTCCGTTCATGCCCCACCGTCTCCCGGTCCAGCACCACGGGCGAGCGGCTCTCGGCGATCAGCAGCTCGAGGCGTCGCCGCGGGTAGCTCGGATCGAGCGGAAGATACGCCGCGCCGGCCTTGAGGACGCCGAGGATGCCGATCACCAGCTCGGGGCAGCGCTCCATGACGAGCGGCACCAGCGTCTCCGGCCCGACGCCCCGGCGGCGCAGGTCGTGGGCGAGGGCGTCGGCCCGCCGATCGAGCTCGCGGTAGGTCAGGGCCGCCGCGCCGCAGACCAGGGCCACGGCGTCGGGCCGGCGCCGCGCCTGCCCGGCGAAAACGTCGTGGACGCAGGCGTCGCGCGGGTAGCCGCTCTCGGTGTCGTTCCATTCGGTGAGGAGCTGATGGCGCTCGGCCGGCGACGTCAGGCCCAGGGTCGAGATCGGC
>Ga0302046_10001561_pt1 | contig 21477 bp, 22 predicted proteins | sample RVTome_11_FD_200261 | JGI IMG/M metagenome (GOLD analysis project Ga0302046, IMG submission 200261) | Soil microbial communities from uranium-contaminated site in the Upper Colorado River Basin, Wyoming, United States - RVT147D111 (version 2) ...
TTGCCGATGAGGCCAAGCCCCATGGGCAGGATCTGGTTCACGGCTCGGAGCTGGTCAGTGAAGCCCCGCTCTCCGCGAAGCAGGAGGCTGTGTCCATCCGGGGCGATGAGGTGAAGGCTGGCGATCTCGTGGCCGGTGACGCGGGTGAGGGCATCGAGGGACTTGTCGATCACCTCGTCGAGGTCCAGGGACTTGCTCACAGCCTCGCCCACCGCCCGCAGGATCTGCAGGTGCTGGATAACCATTTCGCCCGTGGGGGGCAGTTGACGATCGGCCGCCATGGCAAGTCTCAGATGAAGCAAGTCCAGTGCCAGGTCCTTCGAAGCCGAAAGATCATGCCAGGAGCGGCTTGCGGTTGACGCGCCCTCTCTCTCCGACCGGAAAATGGCACTTGCAGCGACGGAGTCAGGCAGTACGGTGGGCCATGCCGGCAGCCCGCGCCACCCGGCGCCCGATGGAGGGATGTGAGTAGAGAAAGAACTCCTTGATCGGGTGTGGATCACGCTCGGCCAGGTTCAGGGCCGCCAGTCGCTCCATTGCATCGATGAAGGCGGCCGGGCGTGCCACCATGCGCAGGGCAAAATCGTCGGCCTCCCGCTCAACCCGGCGGGACCACCCGTTGCCCACCGGAAGCGACACCCCACCAATGCCCAGCAGGATCAGCCCCAGGAGGGGTAGCCCGGCCAGATCGGCGGGGGTGGAGAGGCCGAGGATTGCGATGCCGGCGCGGAGGGTGCGGTCGGCGGCCCAGAGCGTGGCCAGGCCGAGGACGGCATGGACCAGCAGCCCCCGCCACACATCGCGGTGCACGTGGTGGGCCAGCTCGTGAGCCAGCACCACCTCGACCTCCTCCGGCGTGAACTCCGAGAGCAGGGTGTCGAAGAGCAGGATGCGCCGGGTCCCCACGAGCCCCACCACCGCCGCATTGGCCGTCCGGCTCTTCCGGGACTGATCGACCACCCACACCCCCACCACCGGGACCCGCGCAGCCGCCGCCAGCCTCAGCAGCCGCTGGCGCAGCTCGCCGTGTCCCAGCGGCGTCAGGCGATAGAAGAGGGGCACCAGCCATACCGGCGCCACCAGGGCGATCAGGACCTGCAAGACGAACATGGCCGCCGCACCCCAGAGCCACCACCAGGGGGTGGCCCGGAGGAGCCCATACAGGACCTCCGCCGTGAGCAGCGCGAGCCCCGTCCCGATCAAGGTGGCCTTGGCGAGGTCCCAGAGCCAGCGGGGCAGGGGCTGGTGAAGAAGGCCGAACCGGCGCGGCAGCCAGAAGCCGCTCGCCCAGGCCAGGGGCAGCGTCCCGACCCGGTACACTCCCCACAGGGCGAGGAGGGCCAGGGCAAGCTGGTTCCACCAGAGCGGGGTGATGCCGGCCACGGCATCCCGGAGCCAGACCGCCGCCCCCGTGACGAGGAGAGCGAGCAGATAGGCCGCCGCGAGCAGGAAGCGCGCGAGAGACAGCCAGAGCTGCCAGCGGTGATAGCGACGAGCCCGATCCGCGTCCCCCGGCGGGCAGGGAGCCGAGGCGGAGACGGCATCGAGGGGGGGCCGAGGGTCGTGGGTCATCAGCGCGCCGGTGTCCTGCCGCCCAGTGTCCCACAGTCCAGCGTATCCACCTCGGCCCCCAGCCCCCGGCCTGGCCGGCCGCCAACCCCGCCACGCAGCTGTGCTAGACTGAACGCCAATTCATTCGCACAGGAGCCGCCATGTTCCAGTCGGTCGAGGACGTTCAGCAGCACTTCAAGAACGCCCGCTACATCGCCAACCGGCGCATCTCCACCGTGGTGTACCTGGCCGAGCGCATGGGGCGTCCGATGCTCATCGAGGGGCCGGCCGGTGTCGGCAAGACCGAGCTCGCCAAGGTCCTCGCCGAGGTCACCGATCGCCGGCTGATCCGCCTCCAGTGCTACGAGGGCCTGGACGAGGGCAAGGCGCTCTACGAGTGGAAATACGCCAAGCAGCTCCTGTACACCCAGCTCCTGCGCGAGCGCATCGGCGAGCTGATCGCCGACGCGCCGTCGCTCCCCGACGCGGTGGCGCGGATCGCCGGCCAGGACGACGCCTTCTTCTCTCACCGCTTCCTCTCGTCGCGCCCGCTGCTCCAGGCCATCGAGTCGGCCGATCCCGTGGTGCTGCTGGTGGACGAGATCGACAAGGCCGAGCCCGAGTTCGAAGCCTTCCTCCTGGAGGTCCTGTCCGACTTCCAGGTCTCGGTGCCCGAGCTGGGGACGATCAAGGCCACCAACATCCCGCTCGTCGTGCTCACCTCGAACAACGCGCGCGAGCTGTCCGACGGGCTCAAGCGACGGTGTCTCCACCTCTTCATCGACTTCCCACCGCCCGATGAGGAGCTGGCGATCATCCGGCTCAAGGTGCCGGAGGTCCCCGAGCGACTGGCCCAGACCGTGGTGGCGGCGGTGCAGCGGATCCGCGCCCTCGAGCTGCGCAAGGCGCCCTCGGTGTCGGAGAGCCTGGACTGGGCGCGGTCCCTGGTCATCCTGAACGCCGAGTCCCTCGACCGCGAGCTGGTCGAGTCCACCCTGACCATGCTCGTCAAGCACGAGAAGGACCTGGATCGGGTGAGGGGGGCGCTGGACAAGGTCCTGGCGGACCCCGTCTGAGTGCCGTGACCCTGCGCTGAGCGTACCGACGTGGACTGGAAGAGCCTGACCGAGTTCCGCGAGCTGTGGTTCCCGTCCCCGCGCATTCGCCTGCCCGAGCTGGGGCCGTCGGGCCCGGTACTCATCGAGGGCGGCCGCTGCGTCTCCGCCACCCTCGGGGAGTACACGAAGCTCTGGATCTGGGCCGCCCAGCGCTGGCACTTCTACTACGTCCACCCGATGCCCCGGGACTTCTTCCTCGTCACGATGCCGGAGGCGGTTCCGCACCTGCTCCACCCCGGCGAGATGACGGTCGAGACCTTCCGGCAGGGGTTCTCCTACAAGGTCGTGCTCGGGCTTCGCTGCGCCGAGGGGCCGGTGCGGGTCCTCCACCTGGTGGGTGACGTACCGGACGTGACGCGTGCGGCGGAGCGCGACGAGGAGACGGTGTCCCAACCGCTCGGGTGGAAGCTCGAGACCACCCACTTCATCGCTCCCGGCTCCTTCCATGGCCTGCTCCGGCTGGAGGACGGCCGGCTCCATCCGATCACCCGCGACGGCAACGAGGACGTCTTCAAGTCCTCGTGGGTGACGTTCTCCCGGTAGGGCCCGTCCCCGTCCATGGACCAGCGGATCCTGGAGTTCATCGGCGACCTGCGCCGGGCCGAGCTGCGGATCTCGACCAGCGAGGCCCTGGACGCGCTCGCCGCCTCCGCCGAGATCGGGCTGGAGGACCGGGAGACGTTCAAGTCGGCGCTGGCCTCGACGCTGGTCAAGGAGGCCCGGGATGTCCCGACCTTCGACCGGCTCTTCGACCTCTATTTCCTGGACCTCGAGGCCCTGGGGGCTGGCCTCAAGAAGGCCCTGGGGCCGGAAGACCCGCGGATCCAGGAGTTGCTCGATCGGCTGGCCGCCGAGAACGGGCTCGAGATGGACGAGCTCACCGAGCTCATGCTCCGCGGCGAGGGCCCGGAGATGGAGATGGCTATACGCCAGGGCGGCCAGGGCGCCGGCCTCGAGCGGCTCATGTACTTCCTCCAGGTCGGGTACTTCTCGCGCCGGATCTACGACCAGTTCGACTGGGAGACCATCGAGCGGGACCTTTCCCGGATCATGAAGATGCTGGAGGCCCAGGGACTGGACCCGGGCCAGCTCGCGCGCATCCGCAATTACCTCGACCTCCGGCTCGAGGCGTTCCGGCGCATGATCCGCCAGCACGTGGAGCGCGAGCTGGAGCGCCGCGCCTACCGCCAGGGTGAGAAGCTCACGCGGGAGGTGCTGACCGACAAGCCCCTCTTCGCCCTCTCCCCGGACGAGGTCGCCCAGATGAAGGCGGTGGTGGCCCGGCTGGCCCGCAGGATCAAGGACGCGCTGGCGTTGCGGCAGCGCCAGGACGAGAAGGGGCGGCTGGACTCGCGCCGCACCATCCGGAAGAGCCTCCAGTACGGCGGCATCCCCATGGAGGTGCGCTTCCGGCGGCGCCGCCGGGAGAAGCCCAAGCTGGTCACGCTCTGCGACGTCTCGGACTCCGTGCGCAACGCCTCGCGCTTCATGCTCCAGCTCGTCTGGAGCCTGCAGGAGTGCTTCTCGCGCGTGCGCTCGTTCGTGTTCGTGTCCGAGATGGCCGAGGTCACGCAGGCCTTCAACACCTATCCCGTGGACCGGGCCATCGAGTGGGCGCTGAAGTCCTCGCCGGTGGACTACCACTGCCGCTCGGACTTCGGCTACGCCTTCAACCGCTTCGTCCGCACCGAGCTGGAGTCCCTCGACCGCAAGACCACCATCCTGGTCCTGGGGGATGCCCGCAACAACTACAACGACCCCCAGGCCTGGGCCGTGCGCCAGATGCGGGAGCGCTGCAAGGGCGTCATCTGGCTGAACCCGGAGGGGCAGTGGGGATGGGGGATCGGCGACAGCGTGATGCCGCTGTACGCCCCCTCCTGCGACGTCGTCAAGGAATGCAGGACCGTGGCCCAGCTCGTCCAGGTCGTCGACCAGCTCGTCCACCAGTGGTGGCGGCGCGGGCGCTGAGCCTCCCGGCGGTGCGCGTTCCGGCCGCCATCCTCCTGGCCATCACCCTCGGCATGGGCGGGCTCGCCGTGGGGTCGCGCGCGGCCGGCGCCGAGGACTGCGTCGTGATCGAGGACTTCGCCAAGGCCAGGATCGGCGAGCTTCCCGCCGCATGGAAGGTGAGGAAGGACGAGGGCAAGACCGTCTACTCCGTCCAGGACGAGGGGGGCCTGCGGTTCCTCCGAGCGGTGTCCCGCGGGCTCGGCGTCCAGGCGGCCAAGCAGCACGAGTGGGACCCCGCCGAGTACCCCATCCTGGCCTGGTCGTGGCGGCCGATCGAGTTCCCGGCGGGCTCCGACGAGCGCGGCGCGAAGACCAACGACAGCGTGCTGGCCGTCTACGCTGTCTTCCCCCACTCGCCGATGTCCGTGAAGTCGCTCAAGTACGTCTGGAGCGCCCGCGTGCCTCGCGGAACCCATCTCACGTCGAGCCGGGGGCTCACCCAGGTGCGAGTGCTCCGGAGCGGGACCGGGGGCGCGAAGCAGTGGGCGGAGGAGCGGGTGAACGTCCTCGAAGACTACCGGAAGTACTTCGGCGAGACCGAGGTCCCGAAGGCGGCCGGCATGGCCGTCCTCACCGACTCCGACGACACCAAGAGCAGCGCCCAGGGGGACTATGCGAAGCTCCGCCTCTGCAGGTCCTGACACCCCGGCCGATCCGATCGAAGCGTTGCACGCGCGCGGGGTGACCGACGGCTTGCCCGTGGTCCCGCCCACGCGGCAGCGGGTACGGGCGGCGGTGGAGGCCTCGGGGCGGGAGGTCGGCGAGCTGGTGGCGCTGGTCCCGCCGAACCTCGGCCGCGCCACCGTCGAGCGCATCGCCGTCAACGCGGTGATGGCGGGCTGCCGCCCGGAGTACTTGCCGGTCGTGATCGCGGGCGTGGAGGCGATGTGTGACGACGCCTTCGACCTGCACGGGGTGTCCGTGACGACCAACTTCGCGGCGCCGCTCTTCATCCTCAACGGCCCGATCCGCCGGCGCATGGAGGTCAACTGCGCGGCGGGCGCCTTCGGCCCGGGCTGGCGGGCGAACGCGACCATCGGCCGCGCCCTCCGGCTCATCGTGAGAAACGTCGGTGGGGCGATCCCCGGAGTCATCAGCATGTCCACCCTCTCGCATCCCGGCAGCTACACGTACTGCATCGGCGAGCACGAGGAGGAGAGCCCCTGGGAGCCCCTCGCCGTCGAGCACGGGTTCGCCGCCGGCGACAGCACGGTGGCGGCCTTCGCCGGCGAGGCGCCCCTCGGGGTCTACGACCACCTGAGCCGACGCGGCGAGGATCTGCTGATCACGATCAGCAAGTCGCTCGAGGTCATCTCCCACCACAAGTCCACCCATCACGGCGACACCCTCGTCGTGCTCTCTCCGGAGCATGCGCGGACGCTGGCCGGGGACGGCTGGAGCAAGCCCGAGATGCGCCGTTTCCTGTGGGAGGGGCTGCGGAAGCCCGTGCGCGAGCTGATCCCCGGAGTGGACGGCGGCGAGGGCCTCCCCGCCCACGTCCTGGCCAAGTTCGCGCGGCCCGAGACGGAGGAGACGCTCATCCCCAAGTTCCGCGAGCCGGGGAACTTGAAGTTCGTGGTGGCCGGAGGCACCGCGGGGCGTTTCTCGGCGGTGATCCCGGGCTGGACCTTCCCCAGGATGTCGCGGCTGGTCATCAAGAAGGTCATTCTTCCCTGAGGAGACAGGTCATGGCGACCGACGAGTACCTGGACCCCACCGACTCCGTGGCGGTGCCGCGCAGGACCGCGCCCCGCCCGGCGAGCCTGGACGGCAAGGTCATCACCCTGCTCGACATCTCCAAGGCCAAGGGCGATCACCTGCTCGACCGCCTGGAGGAGCTGCTCCGGGAGCGCACCGGGGCGAAGGCCATCGTCCGGGAAAAGAAGCCCACCTTCGCCCGTCCCGCCCCCGACGAGCTCCGACAGGACATCCTCCGGCACACCGATGTGCTGATCGAGGCCCTCGCCGACTGAGGGTCCTGCACGTCGTGCAGTGTGCACGACGGCGTGTTCTTCGAGGACTCGGGCATCCCGACGGCGACCGTGATCTCGTCGGAGTTCATCCGGGCCGCTCGCGCCCAGGCGGAAGCGCTGGGGGCGCCCGACTACCGGACGGTGGTGGTGCCGCACCCGATCCAGCCGCTCACCCGCGACGAGGTCCGGATCCTGGCCGACAGGGCCTTCGGCGAGGTGCTGGCCCGGCTCACGCGCGCCTGAGGAGAGGCGATGGTGGGAAGGACTGGATCCGCTCCGAATGCAGTTGGACTTCTGGAGGATCATCAAGAAGCGCACCTCCTGGCTGGACGCTTCGGAGCGGTGACCGGCGCGCGATGTCGGTTTGAGATCGCTGCCGGTGTGAAGGCGCCCGGGCGAGGCTCAGGGCTTGATCACCGCCATCCTCACCTCGAGGGTGCTCGGCCGGAGGATGAACGCCCAGCGCTTCTCGTAGTCGCGCGGCGACAGCGCGTAGAGCAGGCGACCGATCAGCGCCAGCGGGTGCCCTCCGAAGTGGAGCTTCTTCTCGAGCATGCGGAAGGCGCAGCGCGTGTAGTGACGGACGTGTCGCGGACTCCCACAGAAGTAGTCGAAGGACTCCAGCGCGAAGTGGTGGACGTGCGTGGGATCCTCCCAGGACTCGAGGGCGGCATAGTGAGGCGTCTTGATGTGCAGCGCGGCGTCGGGGCGCCCGATGCGATGGATCTCCTCCATCGTTCCCACCGTGTCGGCGAGGTGCTCCATGATGTTGTAGGCGAAGATCTCGTCGAAGGTGTTGTCCTTGAAGGGCCAGGGAGGCCGGCCGAGATCGCACACCACGTCCGTCACGGCCGTGCAGACCACGTCGAGCCCGACCGCGCCCGGCACCTTCCGGGCGCCGCAGCCGATGTCCAGCCGGGTCGTGGCGCTACTCCCCCGCCCCTCGCCCATGCCGGTCCGGGCGATCGGATCCGGCGCGCTCGCGCCCCGACCCGGCGACGGTGACGTCCGGACGGGGCCGGGACGTCCCGGAGCCACGGACCGAGGCGCCGTGAACGTCACCCGGCGTCCGCATGCGGGGATGCCAGGCTGATGATCGTCACGGCCTTTCGGGCAGCAGCCTGATCAGCGGCTCGAGGTTGGCGGGGTCCGGCTTCAGCGTCCCGACGCCGTGGGCGTGGAAGGCCTCCACCACCGCGTCGTTGAAGGGCGTCTTCACACCCACCGCGCGGCCCTCGGCGGCCACGTAGCCGTTCAGATCGTCGATCTCCGTCCGCCGCCCCTTCATCACGTCCTGGAGCATGGAGGGCCGGCCCCCGCCCCGGCTCGGGGCGTCGGCCGAGATGTCCCGCTCGACCTCCCCGAGGCCGTGGCCGCGGCTCGCGGTGACGAACCGCTGCGGGGCGATGCCGAAGATCGGCTCGACCTCGTGCCCGCGCGCCCGCCCCACCTCGATCACCTCCGCTCCGATGTGCACGGCCACGCGGCGGGGCAGGGGCTCGGAGCGGACGTCGGCGGTGCCGAGGCCGGAGAGCCCGGCCAGCGGGTTCAGCATGCAGTTGAGGGCCAGCTTGGACCAGCGCTCGCCCCACAGGTTGGTCGTGACCCGGCTCGGCGCGACGTCGCTCAGGATCTCGGCCAGGCGCCGCGCCCGCGGCGAATCGCTGCCGTCGAGCTCGCCGATCTTGAACCCGAGGGTCCCGGCGTCCGTCCGCTGCGCGCGGCCGGGCTCGTACATGCCCGCCCCGATGGTGATGACGCACCCGAGGACGCGCTCGCGGCCGGCCACGGCCGCGACCCGCCCGTCGTTGATGCCGTTCTGGAAGTCCACCACCACGCCGTCCAGCCCCCTGAGGTAGGCGAGCCCGAGACAGGTGGCCCACTCCGTGTCGTAGGACTTCACCGCGATGAAGACGGCGTCAAACGGCTCCCGGACCTGCTGGAGCTCGTGGATGTGGAGCGCGCTGACGGGGACGACGTGCTCTCCGCAGGTGCCGCTCAGCCGCAGCCCGCTCCGCCTCATGGCCTCCACGTGCTCGGGCCACTGGTCCACGAGCGTCACGTCCCGGCCGGCCCGGGTCAGGAGCCCTCCCACGATGGAACCGATGGCGCCGGCGCCGATGATCCCGATTCTCATCCGAGCCCTCCTCCGTGCCCCCGCCTGTCCGCCGGGGGCATTCGCAGCAGCGGGTAGGCTACCGGAGGTGACCTCGTCTCCGCAAGCGGGCGGCGCGTTCCCGGCGTTCCCGCCGGACCCGCCGTGAGCTATCATGAGCCGGCCCACACGGAGGGGGCGTCCATGCTCACGGCAGCGGAGTTCATCCATACCGGACTCAAGCAGCTCCATCGGTCGCTGGACAGGTCGCTGGCGGACCTCACCCCGGAACAGCTCCACACCGTCCCGGCCGGCCACCCGAAGGCGAACACCATCGCCTGGGGCCTCTGGCACTACACGCGGACCGAGGACAACGTGGTGCGCTGGGTGATCCAGGACCGGCGGGCGACCGTCTGGGTGGAGGGCGGCTACGCGGAACGGCTCGGCCTGCCGCCGGTCTCGCAGGGGACCGGGATGTCGACGGAGGAGGCCCAGGCGCTCCGGATCGCGGACATCGACCTCTTCAGGGACTACATGCAGCGGGTGTGGGTCAGCACGGACGACCTCTTCGCGAAGGCGGACGCGTCGATCCTGGCGAAGACGGTGGTGGTCAAGCCGGTCGGCGAGATGCCGGCCATCCGCGCCCTGGGCCAGGTGGGGCTCACCCACGGGATGATGCATTTCGGGGAGATCGAGCTCGCCCGGACCCTGGTCGGGGCGAGACCGGTGAGCGGGGCCTAAGGCACTGTCAGACAATAACTGGAACGAATATACACGGTGGGAGGAGTCGTCCGTGGCCAACTCGGACGTCGATCAAGAGCGTGCGGGGGGGAGACGCGGAAGGCGCTCACCAACGAGAACACCGACCTCGCCTCTCCAGGGAGAGGCGAGGATGGTCTCGGTGGGTGGCGGACCCTTTGCAGGAGGGCGGCAGCGGAGGCGCTGTTGAAAGTCCGTGCGATCGCGGTCATAATGACGTGCTGCGGGCGCCCAGCCCCGAGCAGCGTGCTCGCCGGAATCGGTGTCGCAGCAGGCGCCGGCCGCATGCTCCGGCGTCAGAGGGGTGCGGCTCTCCTCCGAACAATCCTAAGGAGCGCGCTGAATGAGTGGACCTGACACTGTTCCCCTGAAGCGGACCCCCCTCCACGCGGCCCATGTCCGTCTGGGGGCGCGGATGATCGGGTTCGGTGGCTGGGACATGCCTGTCCAGTACAGGGGCATCGTCGAGGAGCACCGGACGACCCGGGCCGCCGCCGGCTGCTTCGACGTGAGCCACATGGGCGAGTTCGAGTTCCGGGGTCGGGACGCGATCCAGGCGCTGCAGCGCCTGACCACCAACGATGTCGAGGCCCTCAAGGTCGGTCAGGTCCAGTACTCTCTCCTCTGTTACGAGGATGGTGGGATCGTCGATGACCTCACGCTCTCCCGGCTCGGCGACGACCACTACATGATGACCGTGAACGCGGCCAACATCGACAAGGACTGGGCGTGGGTCACCGGGCGCCTCGAAGGCCAGGTGGAGGCGAGGAACGTCAGCGCCGAGACCGGACTGATCGCGGTGCAGGGCCTGCGAGCTGAGGGGCTCGTCGGCCGGCTCAGCGACGTGGACGTGACGCAGATCGGCTACTATCGGTTCGCCCGCGGGCGTGTGGCGGGGGTGCCGGCCATCATCTCGCGCACCGGGTACACGGGAGAGGACGGGTTCGAGCTCTATGTGCCTGCGGAGAAGACCGAAGCGGTCTGGGAGGCACTCCTGGCCGCGGGGAAGCCGGACGGCGTTGCGCCGGCCGGGCTCGGCGCGCGCGACACGTTGCGCCTGGAGATGAAGTACGCCCTCTACGGGAACGACATCGATCAGACGACCAACCCGCTCGAAGCCGGATTGGGCTGGGTGGTGAAGCTCGGGAAGGGCGAGTTCATCGGCAAGCCGGCGATCGACCACGTGAAGGCCGAAGGGCCGCGCCGGCGGCTCGTCGGCTTCGAGATGATCGACCGGGGCGTGGCCCGGCACGGGTACCGGGTTCTCCGCGACGGGGTAGAGATCGGCCACGTGACCTCGGGATCGTACGGACCGTCGGTGGACCGGTACATCGGGGTGGGGTACGTGCCGGCCGCGCTGAGCGCCGTCGGCACGGAGATCGAGGTGGAGGTGCGGGGTCGCCCTCAGAAGGCGCGCGTGGCCACGACCCCGTTCTACCCGCCGAAGGTGAAGAAGTAGGGCTGGGGGAGGACGACGGCATGGCGAACTATCCGGTGGATCTCCGCTACACGCAAGAGCACGAGTGGGCCCGGGTCGAGGGCCGCCGGGCGCGCGTGGGTGTCACGCACTATGCGCAGGACCAGCTGGGCGACGTGGTCTTCGTCGAGCTCCCCAAGGTCGGAACGCGGGTCCGCCACATGCAGAGCTTCGGCGTCGTCGAGTCGGTGAAGGCCGTGTCGGACCTGTTCGCCCCGCTTTCCGGAGAGGTCGCCGAGGTCAACCAGAGCCTGACCGAGCACCCCGAGCAGGTGAACCAGGACCCGTACGGGGCGGGCTGGCTGATCGTCATCGAGATGTCGGACCCGAAGGAGCTGGACGCTCTCATGAACGCGGCGGACTACGAGGCGTACCTCCAGAAGGCCGGCGGAGGACACTGAGGTGCAGCACAGCGTGAGGATGCGCTATCTTTCGAACACGGCGGACCAGCGCGCCGAGATGCTGGAGACGATCGGCGTCTCGGATGCCGAGGCCTTCCTCGAGCGGATTCCGGCGAAGGCGCGGCTCGGCCGCGATCTGACCGTCCCGCCGGCGCTGGCCGAGAGCGAGCTGGTCGCCCACGTCCGCGCCCTCGCCGAGAGCAATGCGCACGCGGCCGACTACGCCTGCTTCCTGGGCGGCGGGGCCTACGACCACTACGTCCCGAGCGTGATCAACCACCTCCTCTTGCGGTCCGAGTTCTTTACCGCTTACACGCCGTATCAGCCCGAGGCCAGCCAGGGGACGCTCCGCTCGATCTACGAGTACCAGACGATGATCTGCGAGCTCACCGGGATGGACGTCACCAATGCCTCGATCTACGACGGCGGCTCCGCCCTCGCCGAAGCCGCGCTCATGGCGCATGCCGTCACCGAGCGAGAGCAGATCGTCGTCTCGCGCGCGGTCTCGCCACTCGCCCGCCAAGTCGTCGCCGCCTACTGCGCCGGGCCGCGGCTCCCGATCAAGACCGTGCCGTGGGCGGATGGCGCCACGGACCTGGATGCGCTCCAAAAGGCCGTTTCGGACAAGACGGCCGCCGTCATGATCCAGTACCCGAACTTCTTCGGTTGCCTCGAGGATCTGGACGCGGCGGCGGCCGTCGCTCACGAGCGCGGCGCGCTGTTCGTCGTCGCCGTGGACCCGATCGCCCTCGCCGTGCTGCGGCCGCCGGGGGAAGCCGGTGCGGACATCGTGGTAGGGGAGGGCCAGGGACTCGGGAACCACCTGGCGTTCGGGGGGCCCTACCTCGGTCTCTTCTCGTGCCGGAAGGAGTTGGTCCGCCGGATGCCGGGACGGCTGGTGGGCGCCACCGTCGACCGGGACGGGCAGCGAGGATTCGTCCTCACGCTGCAGACGCGGGAGCAGCACATCCGCCGCGAGAAGGCGACGTCGAACATCTGCACTAACGTCGCGCTGGTTGCCCTGGCCGCGACCGTCTACCTGGCGCTCATGGGCAAGGAAGGACTCCGGAAGGTCGCGGCCCTCTCCACCGCGAAGGCGCACTACGCGGCGGAGGCGCTCGGTCGGGTGCCGGGGGTCAGCCGGCGGTTCGGCGCGCCCTTCTTCAAGGAGTTCGCGCTCCGCCTGCCCAAGTCGCCGGATCGAGTCCTGCGCGCGTTGCGGAAGCGGAAGGTCCTCGGCGGCATCGCCCTCGGTCAGTTCGATCGAAGCCTTCGCGACTGCCTGCTGGTCGCGGTGACGGAGACGCGCACGCGAGCCGAGATCGACGCCTACGCCGAGGCCCTGGCCGGGGTCGTCGGCTAGAGCGAGAAGGAGCATCATGAGCGCATACGACAAGCTGATCTTCGAGCTCTCTGTGCCCGGTCGGGTCGGCTATTCCCTCCCCGACGCCGACGTGCCCGAAGCGGACCCGGCCCGCCTCCTGCCCACCGCCCATCTTCGGGCGCGCCCCGCAGCGCTCCCCGAGGTGAGCGAGGTCGACGTCGTCCGCCACTACACGCGGCTCAGTCGCATGAACTACGGCGTGGACACCCACTTCTATCCGCTCGGCTCCTGCACCATGAAGTACAACCCGAAGCTCAACGAGGACATGGCGCGGTTGCCGGGCTTTGCGCGCCTCCACCCCCTGACTCCCGACGACGCCACCCAGGGCGCCCTCCAGCTGATGGGGACGCTCGCCGACCTGCTCGCCGAGATCGTCGGGATGGACGCGGTGTCCCTCCAGCCGGCAGCGGGGGCTCAGGGCGAGCTGGGAGGCGTCCTGATAGTCCGGGCATACCACCTCGATCGTGAAGGGAGCCCGCGGAAGAAGGTCCTCGTGCCCGACTCGGCGCACGGGACGAATCCCGCGTCGACGACGATCGCCGGCTACGAGACGATCCTGCTCAAGTCGGACACGAACGGCGAGGTCGATCTGCTCGACCTCGAGCGGAACCTCGACGAGGACGTGGCGGCCTTCATGATCACGGTCCCGAACACGCTCGGGCTCTTCGAGTCGAGGATCCTCGAGATCACCGAGATGTGCCACGCCAAGGGGACGCAGGTCTACATGGACGGTGCGAACCTGAACGCGCTGCTCGGCATCACGCGACCCGGCGACCTCGGGTTCGACGTCGTCCACATGAACCTTCACAAGACGTTCACGACACCCCACGGCGGTGGCGGGCCCGGCGCCGGCCCTGTCGGCATCAAGGAGCACCTCGAGCCCTTCCTGCCGGTGCCGGTGCCGACGCGCGACGGCGACCGCTATCGTCTGGATTGGAAGCGGCCGAAGTCGATCGGGAAGCTCCAGTCGTTCTGGGGCAACTTCGGGATGCTGGTTCGCGCGTATGCGTACATTCGGACGATGGGCCCGGACGGCCTCCGCGCCGTCTCCGAGCACGCGATCCTGAACGCGAACTACATCAAAGCCCGGCTTCAGGCCGACTACGACCTGCCGTACCCCGGGCACTGCATGCACGAGGTCGTGTTCTCGGCCCGGCGCCAGAAGCGCCACGGGGTGGCCGCGACCGACATCGCCAAGCGCCTCCTCGATCTCGGATTCTACGCCCCCTCGATCTACTTCCCGCTCATCGTCGAGGAGGCGCTCATGATCGAACCGACCGAGACCGAGTCCAAGGAGACGATCGACGACTTCTGCGACGCGATGATCCGGATCGCCCGCGAGGCCGAGACAGCGCCCGAGACCCTGCTGGCGGCGCCGGTCACGACGCCGGTCAGACGACTGGATCAGACCCTGGCCGCGCGGCAACCGAACCTCCGCTGGACGGGCGGCCCGAGTCCCACCGCCAGCCGGTCGTCCGCTGCTCCGGGCCCTGGTCGATCGGTCGTGAGGTAGGCTGCCGTGGTGGCCCGCGAGCCTCGTGGCTCAATCTCGTGGAGCGCTGGTTCGCCACCGTGACCGAGAAGCGGATCAGCGGTGACCAGGGAGGAACCCCGGCCGTTCGTCTGGACCAAGACGGCCGATGAGATCCTCGCCAGCGTCGCTCGACACTGAGCGTGGCGAGGAGGGGGGGACGGACGGCGATGGCACTGCGTGAATGCGACGCTGACGTGTACGGCATTCTCCAGCGGGAACGGGAACGCCAGCGCGAGGGTGTGGAGCTCATCCCCTCCGAGAACTACGTCTCGGAGGCGGTGCTGGAAGCGATGGGGACCGTCTTCACCAACAAGTATTCCGAGGGGTACCCCGGGCGACGGTACTACGGCGGCAACGAGAACGTCGACGACATCGAGCGGCTGGCCCAAGAACGGGCGAAGGCGCTGTTCGGTGTACCCCACGCGAACGTGCAGCCGTACTCCGGGAGTCCCGCGAACCTGGCCGTGTACGTGGCCACCTGTCAGCCGGGTGATCCCATCATGGGACAGAATCTCCCGGACGGTGGTCACCTCACCCACGGATGGAAGGTGAGTGTCACCGGGACGTACTATCGCAGCATCCCCTATCACGTGACGAAGGACGGGTACATCGACTTCGACGAGGTCGAGCAGCTGGCCCGGGAGCACCGGCCCCGGCTGATCTGGTGCGGGGCGACGGCATACGCACGGGAGTTCCCGTTCGAGAAGTTTGCAGAGGTGGCCGACGGAGTCGGCGCCTTCTTCGCCGCCGACATCGCGCACATCGCGGGACTGGTGATCGCCGGGGTGCACAAGAGCCCCGTTCCGTACGCGCACGTGGTCACCACCACCACCCACAAGACGCTGCGTGGCCCCCGCGGCGCGATGATCATGGTGACGCAGAAGGGGCTGCAGAAGGACCGGGAGCTGGCGGAGCGGATCGACCGGGCGATCTTCCCAGGCCTCCAGGGCGGTCCGCACGACCATACCACGGCGGCGATCGCCGTGGCCCTGGGCGAGGCGGCGCAGCCGTCGTTTTGCGAGTACGGCCGCCAGGTCGTCGCCAACGCCAAGGCGCTGGCCGACGGGCTCCTCCGGCGTGGCGTCCGGCTCGTGACCGGCGGGACCGACAACCACATGATGCTGATCGATCTCACCCCGTATGGGCCGGGCCGGGGGGTGTTCCTGCAGGAAGCCCTGGACCGCGTGGGGATCACGGTGAACAAGAACACGATCCCTGGCGAGCCATCATCGGCGTTCTATCCCTCGGGCGTCCGGTTAGGCACTCCGGCGGCGACGACAAGAGGCATGCGGGAGCCGGAGATGGACCGGATCGCGGCGTGGATCGCCGGGGTGGTGGAGGCGATCCGCGAGTTCCAGCTTCCGGACGGGCGCGAGGAGCGGACGGTGCGGCTCGAGGCGTTCCGTCGCGCGATCGAGAAGGACCCCCGGCTGGCGTCCATGCGGGAGGAGGCGCGCAAGTTCTGCCTGAAGTTCCCGGTCGCCGGCACGGCGTCGCCCGGCCCGGGGTCGACGCCGCGATTCCCGGCCACGCGTTGACAGGCGCGGCGCCGGCGTGATAGCGTCTGGCGCCATGGGAGGCTCCGGGCTCCGGCGGGGGCGCTCTTGCCACCCCCGCGGCCAGTGGTGAGTGGCCGGGAGCCGGCCAAAGCGAGCGGCGAGGTATCGAGGTATTGATGACTGACCAGAGCAAGGGGGAGGCATTGATGACTGAGTTGTTGTCGCCCGGTGGATCGATGGAGATGGTCGGGGACGCCCTCGCGGCGGGGGCGGACTCAGTGTACGTCGGCCCTCGGGGGTGGAGTCGGCGCGAGGCGACCTATGAGCTGTCGCACGATCAGATTCTCGAGGCCATTCAGCAGGCCCACGACCACGGGGCGAGGCTTCGCGTGGCCCTGAACACCGACATCGACCCGGCCGACCACGCCGAGCTCATGCGGAAGGTCGAGGCCTACGCGCGTGGCGGCGTGGATGGGTTCATCATGAAATCGCACGAGGCGATGCAGGAGGTCCATGCGCGCTTCCCCGAGATCACCATCCACGCGAGCGTCGCGTGCAACATCCGCGACCGCGCGACCATGGAGCGAGCGAAGGCGGCCGGCGCCACTCAGTTCGTCGCCTCGACCGCCCTGAATACCTTCGAGCGCATCGCGGCCCTCAAGCAAGCCGCCGATGAAGCGGGCATCGGCGTGGAGCTCCTGATCCACTCGAACCGGTGTGTCACCGGCGTGGGCGGCTGCCGACTCTACGAGTACTTCGCGCCCTACTTCGAGGAGCAGGTCGTGCGGGACACCGACGGCAGCACGCGCCTGAAGCTCATCGGCAACCCGGACAAGGGCGGTGTCTGCTATCGCCCGTGTCTGGGCAACCACGTGCCGGCCATCGCCGAGAAGTTCCCGGCGAAGGTGCTGACGTACCTGGAGAAGTCGAACAACGAGATCTACAACCTGCTCGAGGACGTGCCCCGTTACATCGCGCTGGGCGTCACGACACTGAAGATCCAGGGGCGGGAGTACCCGGCGCCGCTCATCGCGGAGCTGACGAAGATCTACCGGAGGCTCATGGATGAGACGCGCGGAGGGGTGGCGGACATCGCTGGCGCGCGCACCGCTCTCGATCCCGTGCTGGCGGCGCGGAACGACTACCGGAGCGCGAAGACCGGGGCGCTTCACGAGCGGCTCGTGGCCCGGATGGCCGAGGCGCGCCACCGGGACACCACTGACTGGGACCCGAACGCCGAGGAGGCACGGCTTCTTCGAGCCGAGCGGTCTGAGCGGTCGCCCACCCGGGTTGCAGCGCCGTCCTGACCCCTCTCAGGGCAAGAGCCGGGGGGGGGTCGACAAGGGGCTTGACAGACCGTCTGCATACATGCTATTTCCATACGCGCCTGACTCTTGGGCCGGCTTGAGCCAGGCAAATTCTGCGCCTCCGGGGAAAGGAGACGCACGAGACCGGCGAGATCGGCTCCTTCCGCGGTCCGAGGCTTGCCTCGGCTCACGAGGAAGCTTCACACCGCTGATCTGATAGCGCGAGCGCAGCTACAGCCTATGTTGACTCCCCAGCTGCAAGAAGGAGGCAGGCAAGGGAGCAAGTGGCGTCCCCCCTGTAAGGATTCGAGGGCCCTAGGCCAAGGAGGTGAGCATGTCCAAAAGCTATCCGGTGTTAGCCTGGCCAGCCGTTGCGACGCCAACCACTGAGGAGGTCTACAAGGGGGAGAGCGACAAGGCGAAGGAGTACGCGTTGTGGCTGGAGGACAATGTCCGCCAGAGCAAGAACTTCGACAAGCCCGAGGCTCTGAGCAACATCCGGGTCCTAGACTGCACGACCTCGATGATCATCGGCCACTGGTGCTCGTCCTTGTTCTCGGAGCTGGGGGCCGAGGTCATCATGGTCGAGCCTCCGGGCGGGGATCCTCTGCGCAAGCTGTCCCCCTTCGGGCGGAAGGAGTACATGTTCAAGGATTCCGTCACCGGCGAGGAGGTGGGAGCCCGATTCCTGGCGGAGGCCCGCAGCAAAGAGTCGATCACCCTGGACCTGACCAAGCCCGAAGGGCGTGAGATCCTGAAGAAGCTCGTCCCGCACGCCGACGTGATCATCGAGAACGCTCCCCCCGGACAGTGGGACGAGTGGGGCATCGGCTACCGGCAGCTCTCCCAGATCAACCCCCGGCTGGTCTACTGCTGGGTGGGCCAGCTCGGCCAGTGGGGCCCTCTGAAGGATAGGCCGGGTAATCTCGATCCCACCGCCCAGGCCGCCTGCGGCTTCGTCCACGGCACCGGCGCTCCGATGGCCTTCGGCGGCACCCCGACCCGGTCCGGCTGGTGGATGTGCGATCAGGTCGGCGGGACCGGCGCGGCCATGGGGATCATGACGGCCCTCAACTACCGGGACAAGGTCTCGGGCCGCGGTCAGTTCGTCGAGGCCACCGGCGCCGCCGGGGTGATCCGGATCCTGGACTACAACTGGGGCTGGTACGGGATCGACGGCAGCATCCGGCCCCGGTACGGCAACTGGGACCTTGCCATCTGCATCTACGCCGTGAACCCGTGCAAGGACGGCCAGATCATGGTGGGCGGGGGCCACGACCGCCTCTGGTACCGCATCTGGCGGACGGCGGGGAAGGATCGACCGGAGGTCGAGGAGCACATCGTGGAAGACCCCAAGATGAAGGAAGTGACCAACCGGTTGCCTCACTACGCGCAGGTGGAGACGTACACGTCCCTATGCGAGTGGATGAAGGACAACACCCGGTCGGAGGCCGAGACCAAGCTCCAGGCCGAGGAGGTGGCGTCGGGGGGCGTGTCCTTCTTCGATGAGGTCTCCGAGTTTCCCCACTACAAGTACCGGGGGCACCTGGAGGTCATCGACGACGTCAACTACGGCAAGGTGCTGATCGGGGCATCGGCCTTCATCGGTCAGCGGACCCCGGGTCGGGTGAAGTGGATCGGCCGGCCGACGGGGTATGACAACGAGGGTGTGTACCGCCGGCTCTTGGGCTTCACCAAGACGGACATGGACAGTCTCAAGCACAAGGGGATGATCTGATGGCTGAGACCCTGAGCTTCGAAGAGTTCTGCAGGGACGTTTTTGACTCGAAGAAGATCTTTTCCAAGCCGGAGCCGTTGAAGGGGACGCGGTTCTTGAGCTGCACCCAGTACATCCTCGGGCCTTCGTGCGCGAACTACCTGGCCGAGCTGGGGGCCGAGGTGATCAAGATCGAGCTCCCCCGCCGGGGCGAGCCGATGCGCCACACCACCCCGTTCAACGAGCCCAAGCTCTACCCCCTGTCCAGGCAGATGCCCGAGATGGGCACCGGGCTCGGCTTCTACGGGGCGAACCACAACGAGTACTTCCTCTCGGTGGACTTCCACAAGCCGGAAGGACAGGAGATCGTGCAGAAGCTGGCGTCCAAGTGCGACGGCGTCGTCGAGAACTACCGGGCCGGGACGTTCGACCGGTGGGGGATCGGCTACCGCCAGCTCAGCCAGATCAATCCCCGGATCATCTACCAGTGGCTGGGGGGCTTCGGTGGCTGGGGCCCCGGCCGGAAGCGGGCCAGCTATGACATCCTGGGGCAGGCCCAGGGTGGCTGCTTCTCGGTGACCGGCTGGCCGCTGGACAAGGGAGGCCTCCCCGCCAAGCAGACCATCTGGATCATGGACTACTGGGGCGGGATGATGGGGGCCTACCAGATCCTGGCGTGCATGTACTGGCGCGATAACGTCTCCGGCCAGGGGAACTTCATGGAGTACTCCCAGGTGCAGGGCGCCCAGCGCCATCTCTCCGACTGTATCGCCCTGTACGGGCGGTATGGTTTGGTCGCCCAGCGCTGGGGGAACTGGGATACTCTCCTGAGCGTCCACGGGATCATTAAGTGCGGCAAGTCGTCGTATCCCGACTCCAAGAACCCGCAAGAGATGGAGGAGGGGTTCATCCTGGTCAGCGCCTACAAGGATGACGACTTCGCCAAGCTGATGAAGCTCATCAAGCACGACGACCTGGCGAAGAAGTACGCGACGCACGCTGAGCGGGTCAAGGCCGAGAGCCAGTACGAGATCTATCCGGCCATCGAGGCCTGGGCCAAGGACAAGACCAAGGAGCAGGTTCGCGATATCCTCAACAAGGAGGGCATCCTCAACCAGCCCGTCTGGAACTCGAAGGAGGTTTCAACCCAGGAGCACTTCCACCTCCGCGGCGAGCTGGAGTGGCTGGACGATCCCACCTTTGGCGAGGTGCAGAGCCAAGGACCGGCCTTCCACCTCTCCGAGACCCCGCCCCGCCACAAGTGGGCGTTCAAGCCGGTCGGGGCCGACAACGAGTACATCCTCGGAAAGCTCTGCGGCTTCTCCAAGACGAAGCTCGTGGAGCTCGAGGCGGACGCGATCATCTGACGCCTGAGCCTTACGGCAAGGAGGACATGGATGGCCGAGATCAGCTATGCCCACTGTTCCCTGCTCTTGGAGTGCCCCAAGTGTCAGGTGGTCAACTACATGGACCCCTTCAGCTTCTGGAACTTCGCGGGGAAGATCAAGTGCGCCGGGTGCGACTTGGTCTACGCCGTGGCGTTCTCGAACGGTCAACGGGTCAAAGGGCCGGATCCGGCACAGGGCCCTCACGACCGGCTGCCGGGCTACGCCCAGACCAAGGACTTCAAGACCGAGTATAAGACGACCGACAAGGTGAGCCCGCCGGCCTACGCCCGGCCCCCGGACCAGAAGCACGGACCGACGTACAAGAACGTCCGAGGAAAGCTGGTGTCGGCCGGAAAGTTGACAGCCGCCGACCTGGTGGGGAGCCGTCCTCGCTTCATCATCGAGGGCAAGCCCTATCAGCCGGCGAGCTAGGCGAGAACTGGGGCGTTCCGGCCGGGGAGCCGCGGGCGAACCCCGAAGAAGAGGAGGCATTCCAGCATGGCAGAGCGGAGCTGGCCAGCCGACACCTATCCTTTCGAGTGTCCGCACTACACGCGGGCGCTCGACCCTCACATCGCCCAGGCGTACTGGGGATACGATGCGGTGACCGAGTGGCCGTACACGCGGGTCATCGCCAAGGGGAGCGAGCCCAAACAGTGTGACTACTGCGCGGGGTCGACCCCGCTTCGGAAGGGCTTCCCCTTCGCGTAACCCCCATCCCTCGTCGAGGGACAGTCACGAACCTCGCGACCGCGTCGGCGGTCGCGAGGTGTTTTCCGAGGCCATGTCGTTTTCGGAGGCCATGTCGATGAAGGTGGAGTTCTACTACAGCAGCACACAGGAGCCGGGGCCCCAGTTCCGCTGCGACAACAAGAAGGCCCTCGACCAGCTCAAGCAGCTGGAGCAGAAGGGTGTCACCGTCAAGGTCCAGGACACCGCGGAGCAGCCGGCTGCGTTCAAGACCTACAATGCCGCGGTGACCGGCCCCCCGTCTCCGAAGCGCTCGGTCTTCGGGGCGAAGGGCGCGCTCGAAGAGGATTTCGGGAAGACGGTGCCGGCACTCCTCGTTTTCGACAAGGACGCCGACCGCTACCCGTCCGAAGCTTTCCCGAGGACGGACCGGGAGCTGGATCGATTGATTGGTGTCGAGGAGGCGCTGCAGAATCTCCTGAACAAGGCCTAGCCCGCATTATTCACGAGCGCACCAGCGAGAGGCGGGCGGGTCCTGTCCCCACGGGCCGCACCCGCGCAGCCGGCGGCGGCA
>Ga0302046_10001562_pt1 | contig 21469 bp, 19 predicted proteins | sample RVTome_11_FD_200261 | JGI IMG/M metagenome (GOLD analysis project Ga0302046, IMG submission 200261) | Soil microbial communities from uranium-contaminated site in the Upper Colorado River Basin, Wyoming, United States - RVT147D111 (version 2) ...
GCCGCCGCCCGTGTTCTTCAGGACCTCGACGGCGGCGTCGGCGCGGTCGTTGTGCGCCTTGACGCCCACCAGGATGTGGCCGTTCTCGACGCCGTCGGCGTAGAGCTTCGCCTCGTGCTCGGTGACCCCCCATCCCATCAGGCCGCCCAGCACACCTCCGGCAGCCGCGCCGGCGCCGCCGCCGGCCAGGGCGGCAACCACCGGACCGGCGGCAATGATCCCGGCACCGCCGGTAGCCAGTGTTCCGACCGCGATCAGGCCGCCGGCGATCGCCCCCAGCGCGCCGCCGAGAGCGCCGCCCGCCGCCGCGCCCTCCGGGGCCTTGGAGCTCTCCTTGATGCCGAAGGCCCGCCCGTGCGTGTCGGTGTTCATCAGCACGCTGACGTCGTCCGAGGAGAAGCCCTTGTCCATGAGCCGGTCGACTGCCTCGCCGGCGGATGTCGGGGTCTTGTAGAGAGCGGTGATGGTCTTTGCCATGATCAATTCCTCCAGGGGCGGACAGCTCTGTCCGCTTCTCGGCCCGCGGCCGCTGGCCTCGGGCCCGGTTGGTCATCACGCGCGCGGCAGCTCTTGCCGCCCACGGCGTGCGGATTTTTCGTAGGTGCCCGGTTCGTCAGATGCGTCCGAGCACCATCAGAATGATCACGATCAGCAGGATCGTGCCGATCGTGCCGCTCGGGGCGTATCCCCAGCCCCGGCTGTGCGGCCACGTCGGCGCCGAGCCGAGCAGGATGAGGATCAGCAGGATGAGCAGGATCGTTCCGAGCATCGCGTTACCTCCTATCGAAACCGTGTTGAGAGATTGATCGCCAGCGGCGAGGCCGCTCTAGATCACCACCCGGCGCTGCCACTCGGCGACTTGCCGATCGGCGGCGTCGCGGGCGATCCCGTAGTACTCCTGGATCTTGCCGACCAGCTGGTCCCGCTTGCCGCTGATCCGGTCGAGGTCGTCGTCGGTCAGCTCGCCCCATTCCTCCTTGGCCTTGCCCTTGATCTGCTTCCAGTTGCCTTCGACTCGATCCCAGTTCATCTTCGCTTCCTCCTTCTTGGTGGGTGCTAGTTGATTGCAGGCCGCCGGTGGGTCTGCCACTCGCCGCGGCTTCCTTCCGCGGTTGATCCGAGCGTCGCTAGCCGCCTTTCTTGCCGACCAGCAGGACGCCGCCGCCGATGGCGATCAGAATCACGCCGGCCCAGACCGGGATCTCGACGCGCTCCTTCTCCTCCACGCGGAGCTCCAGCGGGCCGATCACGGCGTCGTGGGTCTCGGTGGTGTAGGTGAAGCCCTTGTAGACGAGCATCAGCGTCCCCGCGATGATCAGGAAGGCGCCGAGAATCTGCTTGATATTCATCGAGAAACCTCTGCGATCTGGGTGGATTGCCTCGCGGGCGGGCGGCGCCTTTGCCGCTGCCCGCGGGGCGATCGACTAGCGTCGCTGGCCGGCGCGTCCGGTGGGGACGAGGTCGGTGAGCTTGCGGCTGAACGTGGCGACCACGGCCGGCGTCTCGCCGGCGGTCGTCAGCAGCTGGCGGGCCGTGATGGCGGCGCCGTAGACCGCCTCGTTGGCGTCCTCGTCGATGGCGAACTCGGCGCCCTCGATCGAAACGCCGGCGAAGAGGCCCTTGCTGCGCGAGTAGCTGTAGATCTCGTGGTCGAGCTTGATGTCGGTCCCCGCCTCGGCGGTGCGGCCGACCGGCCCCGCCGCCACCGACGCGTCGGCCCCGAGGACGAACTTGTCACCGAACAGGTTGTTGACGGCGTCGTCGCTGGCGAAGACGAGGACGAAGTCGGTTGCCTCGGCGCCGATCTGCAGGCCGAAGCTGCCGCCCGTCAGGGACACGAAGCTCGGCCGGCTCCAGCCGTTCGCGGTCTTGCAGCTGAGCAGTCCCTTGCCGCGGCGACCGCCGACGACGAAGCCGACCTTCACGACCTTCGGGATCACCGCGATGCACCCGGCGCGCTCGAGCAGCCACGAGGGAATCTTCTCGTCGGGGGTGTTCATGATTTCCTCGAGAGTCTCGCCGGCATCGGCGGCGCGCTCCGCTAGTTTCTCGGCGTCGTCACCCTGCTCCTGGACGATGCCGGGGGCCCCGGTGAGCGAAGCGGCCGGCGTGGCGGTGAGGACCAGGACGAGGATCAGCCCGCCGATCGTCAGCGTGTGAGCGTTCTTGACCATGCTCTTCATCATTTTCCTTGCTCCTTGTGGTTGAGATTCCGCCGCTGCTTCCGGTGGGCCGGCCATCGGTTTCGCGGCGCCGGGCCCCTGAACGAGTGGCCCGGAGGGCTTTTTTCGGCAAACGCTGCGCGCGGCGTGTCGTTTCCTGCACTCGACGGGGCCGCCCACGACGTTCCGGAAAGCGGGCGGATGAGAAGGCGGAGGGGGTGCGCGGCGCAATCCATCAAAGGATCACCGCTTTCGCGGCCTGGGAGGGACGCCGCACACGCCCCGCCAACTCCGGACTTGCTACGGCTGTGACCGTCGTGGAACAATCGAGATAATGTTTTTTTGATTGGCGGCTTCGTGCCGTCATGGCGCGCGAAGGATCGCGCATAGGGCAGGGACCGGCGGGGTCTCTCCAGGAGCTGTCGCCAGGCAACCGTCGCCTCGGGAGCGACGAGGGTCCTGCATGGTTTGCAGCCGGCGACGTTCCAGTCCGGGTCGGGCGGACGCTGAAGACCCCCACGGGCGGGGCTAACGGCTCCGTACACCCGCGCCACTATGCGTGTCCTCGCAGGGGCTTTGCAGCGTCCCGCAGGTGAGGGGAGGCTGCACCTGTCCCGACAATCGAGCGGCTGAGCAGGTCGTAGGGGACCTGCGCAGCCGGCAAACGACGTGAGCGGGGTGGTGGGAAACCGCCTACCCCGCCCACGTGACCAGAGCGTGGGCGAGGTAACGGGCATTCGCCCACATCGCCCACGCAAGAACAGGGTGAGCAGGTCGTAGGGGACCTGCCCACCGGACAAGAGCGTAGGCAGGCCGTAACGGGCCTGCCTACGTTGTATTTCAACCATGCTATCCGCCCCCGCGGTGAAGGTGAGGACGAGAGCATGTGGGTGCTCTTGCTGCTGGTTTGTACCTGCAATCGGCATGCCAGCGACGTAGCTCGCGCGGCGTTCGCGCCGCTCTTTTTTCCAGACCGCGACCGTTCCAGCGGCCGTTCGCGCCGCGTCCCGGTCCGCGACCTCGTCGGCACCGGCGTTTCTCGCCGGCCCCGAGACCCTCGTTCCCCCACCCCCACGGGCGGCGCTTCGCGCACCCCCGACCTTTCCTTCCGTGACACGAGCCCGACGTGCGCGCCGCGCTCCGTGAGGAGCGGTGCGCCCGGCGACCGGGTTCTTTCCTTCCGCGACACGAGCCCGAAGTGCGCCCGGCGCGCCATGAGCAGCGGTGCGCCCGGCGCCCGACCCCACCGAAATGCCGTCCAGGAGGTGACCTGCACCCGAGCCGTTTGAACGTCGCCCGGCGTAGGCGCCGGCGCGACCCGAACTCGCGATGAAACCCACAACGCTGCAAGGGAAACGGGAGGGTCCCTTGGTCGTCCCGGCCACAGGAGGCCCTCGATGAACAACCACAGACGATCCAGGCCGTTTCTCGGAGCCGTCGTTTGGCTCCTTTCCATGGGGGTGGCGTTCGCCCATCTGAGCGACACGAGCTCGTATCCGCCGCTCTCCTACTCGGGAATCCCCGTCGGCTCCGGCCAGACGTACACCGACGCCATCTTCGGGACGCCGGTGAAGCGCCTGTCGGACGCCTTCAGCTCGCCGCAGTCCGGCGTCAGCCTTCCCTTCGTGATGACCGAGTACGCGACGGTCGCGCCCTTCAACCAGGACAACTCCCGGCTCATCCTCCAGCACGGCAGCTACTTCGGCCTGCATGACGGAGCCGGGAACTTCATCCGCCTCTTGCCGGCGGCGATCTCCGCCTCGAGCGAGCCGCGCTGGTCGCGCAGCAACGCCAGGGTGCTGTACTTCGTCTCCGGCAACCGCTTGAGCCAGCACAACGTCGATAGCGGCGCCACGTCGGTGGTCCACACCTTCTCGGAGTACGGCAGCATCAGCGGCAAGGGCGAGTCGGACATCTGCTTCGACGGCGACCACTTCGTTTTCGTCGGCGACAACCGCGAGGTCTTCGTCTACGAGATCAGCACCGGCCGCAAGGGCGCGGTGCTGAACACCGGCGGTCGCGGGATCGACAGCGTCTACATCACGCCGGGCGACCAGGTCACGGTCACCTGGCTGCAGGCGGGCAACGGCCGCTACAACGGCATCGAGCTGTTCGATCGCGACATGCGGTTTCAGCGCCAGCTCGCCCGCGCCGGCGGACACATGGACGTGGGACGCGACGCCGATGGTCAGGGCGTGCTGCTGTGGGCCAACGCCGCCGACCCGGCGCCGGTGTGCGACAACGGCGTCGTCAAGATCCGCTTGTCCGATGCCAATCAGACCTGCCTGGTCACCTTCAATTGGAACCTGGCGGTCAACGTCGCGGCGACCGACAACAGCGGCTGGGTCTACGTCGCCACCTACGCCCCGGGAGACCCCGATCCCCTGAACGGCGCCTGGCCGACCTATACCAACGAGATCCTGCAGGTGAGGCTCGATGGATCGGCGGTCCGGCGGCTGGCGCACCATCGCAGCCGGCCGCTCAACGGCTACAACTACACTCCCCGACCCAGCGTCAGCCGCGACGGCACCAAGATGGTGTTCAGCAGCAACTTCGGAATGCAGCAGAGCGGCTACCCGACGGAGTACGCCGACGCCTACCTGATCGACGGCCTGTCGTCGGCCGGCACTGCCGGCGGGGGCGGCGATGACGGCGGCGGCGGCACCGACCCCGGCGACGGCGGCGGTGGGGACGACGGCGGCGGCTCCCCCGCGCCTCAGCCGCCTCCCGGCGGCGTTACCCGCGTCGAGGAGGATGGAGCCGGCGTGACCTTCGAAGGGACGTGGTTCGACAACGGCTCCGCGGGCCACAGCGCGGCCCGCGCCAAGCTGGCGATGGACCCCGGCGCCCGCGTGACCTTCAACTTCGTCGGCACCGGCGCGAGCTGGATCGCCTACCGCGATGAATGGTCGGGGATCGGCGAGGTGTACGTCGACGGCTCCTTCGTCGACAGCGTCGATACCTACGCGACTCCCGCTCAGGCGCAAGCGGTCATGTACACCGTTCAGGGGCTGACGTCCGGCGCCCACAAGCTGGAGATCCGGGCCACCGGCCGGCGCAGTGGCGCCTCCGGAGGCAGTTGGATCTGGGTCGACGCCTTCGACCAGATCGCCGGGGGTACCACCTCGGGTGGCGATGGCGGTGACGGCGGTGGCGATGGCGGCGGCGATGACGGCGGTGGCGGAGGCGGCGGAGGCGGCCCGACCGGCGCCACGGTGCTGATCGAGGAGAATGACCCGAGAATCGGCTTCACCCCCGGCTGGCACGCGAACAATTCCTCCGTGCACAGCGGTGGCCGCGCCGTCCTGTCGATGGAAGCCGGCGCCCGCGCGACGCTCGACTTCAACGGCACCGCGGTGACCTGGCTCGCCTACCGCGACGAATGGTCGGGAATCGCTCGCGTCTACCTCGATGGGCAGCTCGTCGCCGAGGTCGATACCTACGCAGCACCGGTCGCAGCTTCGGGCCTTCACTCGCAAAGCTTGCGCCGGTCGCAAGGGAGCAGCGCCCAGTCGCGGATGTACGCGATCAGCGGTTTGCCGGCGGGCGATCACCAGCTGGTGATTGAGGCGACCGCGCAGCGCAACCCTGCCTCGGGCGGATCGTGGATCTGGGTCGACGCGTTCGAGGTCGTGCAATGACCGTAAGCGAGACTGCGTAGCGGTCCGGGAGGGGACGGGCCGGGGACCACGCTGGTCTCCGGCCCGTTTTGCGTCGGGAAGAAGATCGGCGGCGCACAACCCCGGGGTCGCGGGAGCCGCCGCGCCCCCATCCTGAGGGCAGTGAAGCGGGCGCGTGGGGCTTGCGGGCGATGGCCGCGTCGAGCCTCCTCGACGATGGCTCCGGCATCGCCTGCGTCGGCTCTCCTTGCCCTCTCCCGCAAGGTCCACGCGCCAGACCCATCGGAGTTTCACCACGGCCTCCTAGTGTCGGGAGCGGCCATCGCGAGCTCACCCCACTTCGACTTCAGCGCCTTGCTCGTGGAAGCGCCACTTGTTGAGCTTGTTGAGCAGCGTCTTGTAGCAGACGTTGAGGCGCTGGGCGGCTTCCTTGCGGTTCCAGTTGGTCTCTTCGAGGACCCTCAGGACCGCCTCCTTCTCGGCCCGCTCGGCCGCCTCGACGCCGATGTCGATCAAGGACGCCTGCGGGTCGTTGATCGCCGTCGACATCGAGTCGGCGGCGCCGCGCAGGCGACGGCTCTCGAACACCGACATCACGTCATGGTGGTCGGGCAGCAGGACGTAGCGGCGGATCAGGTTCTGCAGCTCGCGGACGTTGCCAGGCCAGTGGTACTCGAGGAACTCGGCGCTCAGCCCCTCGGGCAGCTCGTCGACCGGGGAGCCGTATTGCTCGGAGTAGGTGGCCAGGAAGTGGTGGGCCAGCGGCAGGATGTCCTCGCGCCGGCGGCGCAAGGGAGGAATCTCGAGCGTGATCACGGCGAGGCGGAAGAAGAGGTCCTCGCGAAACTCGCGCTTGGCGACCGCCTCATCGAGGTTCTTGTTGGTCGTCGCGATGACGCGCGCCTGCATGTCGATGGGGTGCTTGCCGCCGACGCGCTTGAACTGTTTGTCCTGGAGAACGTGCAGGAGCTTGGCCTGCAATACCGGGTCCATCTCGCCGATCTCGTCGAGCAGCACGGTGCCATTGGCGGCGACCTCGAACTGGCCCACGGTCCGCTGGGTGGCGCCGGTGAAAGCCCCCTTCTCGTGGCCGAAGAGCTCGGATTCGAGCAGACCATGGGGCAGCGCCGCGCAGTTGATCTTGACGAACGGCCGCTCCCGGCGCTCGGACTGCTGGTGGATGTGGCGCGCCACGACCTCCTTGCCGACCCCCGACTCGCCGAGGATCAGCACCGGGACATCCTTGTCGGCGACGTGCTCGGCGATCTCCTTGATCTGCTCGACCTGGCGATTTGCGCACAAGAACTCGCCACCCTGTCGCTGTCTCGCTGGCGCTCCGCTAGGGTTGCCCATTGTTTCCCTCCTAAACACCCTCTCGCGCTGACCGTGCCCGGTTGTCAGTTGCGGGCCCGTTGCTGCGGCCCCAGCCACGCATCAGTTCTTGGTCCGTGCTCGTCGCGGCCCGGGAATTCGGCGCCGCGCTGAATGGCCGGGCCCGCGGCAACGAGGCCCGCCGGCTTCGTCGCCCGGCCCGGCGCACATGGAGTGATGCAACCGACGTGCCAAGGCCTTCGTCAGCCGATCCGGGCTTGAATTCGGGCGATCAGGGGCAATGGGGGGCGGTTTCGCGGGACGATCGGATCAGCGCCGCGCCGTCGCGCCGGGGGCTGCCGCCGCCGGCCCGGCACTTCTTGGCAGCGTGCCTGCACGGTTTGCACCCTGGAGGCGGATGATCCGCTCCGCCAGTCGCCGTCGCGCGCCGAGCAGGACCTCGGGGTTCGCATCCCAGCCGAAGGGAGTCGCGGCGACCGACTCGGCTTGCCGGTCGGCGTATGCGCGGTCGCCGGCGGCGGCGAGCAGGACCAGATACTCGTAGTCCTCGAGGCCGTCGCGGATGAGCTTGAGGCGGACGCTCTCGATCGGGATCTCGCTATGGCCGCCGATCCGCTCGGGCGTGCCGGGATAAAAGAGCGTGCCCTCGCCGTTGCCGCCGTACAGCCGCACGTCGACCCAGGGGTCGCCGTCACCGTAGCCCTCGACGGTGTTGTAGTAGAGCTCGCCCTCGATGCGATATCGCCAGGCGATCCACTGCATCACCCGGTTGGCGACCGCTGGCGCGTCGATGACGTAGCTCGGCCAGTCGTCGAAGTAGTCGCCGCCGACGATGTTGCAGCCGTGGCTGGCGCAGGACTGGTAGGCCCAGAACGTCGCGATGTCCGGGGCCTGCGCCGGCGAGGCCGGCCCCTCGCACCAGGGGCTGAAGTCGGGCTTGGCGTGGACGCAGTTGAGCAGCGGCACCCAGATGTCGACGACCTCGCGCAGGCTGTCGACCACCTGCTCGGTCAGCAGGGTGCGGATCTCGGGGTCGGCGCGCCGCAGCTCGCGTCCCAGCTCGAGAATACGGGCGTAGTCCTCCTCGCCCTGGGGCTCGTCAAACAGGTAGAAGAAGAGCCGATCGAACCAGCCCTTGTCGCGGAAGTGCTCGGCCCATGCCCTCCAGTAGGCGAGTCGCTCCTCGACGCCGTTCAGCGATCCGGGGGTGCGCAGGTCGACGGAAGTCACCCTGGCGCCCGGGAGCGGGTCGTCGGGCCCCAGCACGGTGCCGTCCAGGAAGCCGCCCATCTCGGCGTCGTAGTCGTCCCAGTCGAGGCGAAAGCCGCGGCCGATGCGCACCACCTCGGGCGTCCGCCAGCTGCCGCCATGGAGGCTGATGCGGTGCAGCAGCGCCGCCCGGGCATAGAGCCGGCTGACCTCCACGAGATCGCCGTCGTGCTGGCGGAGCGCCGTCAAGCCGCTGAAGCCGAACGACGTCCGCAGGCTGGCGGTCGACGGCAGCGTGAACGGCCAGACCTCGAGCCGCAGCGGGATCACCGCTGCGATCTCGCCGGCGACCGTGACCGTTGCTTCGCCCTCGTAGAGGCCGGGCCGGGCGCCGATGGGCACGTAGACCTCGATCCAGATCGGCTGGTTGCGGCCGCCACGGATCGAGAAGGGGAATGCGTTGCGCCGCTCGCCGGAGTAGCGGTCGAAGCGGGGCACGAGGGGGTCCGGCCACTCGCCGGCCTCGCTCTGGCGCGACGATGGCACCTCGATGTCGACGCTGTCGACCCGATAGACGGTCAGGTGGCCGGCGGCGATCCGGGCGCCCTGCTGGCCGGTGAGCGACGAGACCTCGACGTCGACGTGGTGGATGTCGCGGGCGCTGTGCAGGACGACCTGAAGAGACTCGAACTCGTTGCGGGCGGCGGCGATCGTTGCCGGGGTTCGGGCGCGCGGCGGGTCATGGGGGCGGACCTTGACGGTCGCGTGGGTGGTCCAGTAATCGAGCTCGTCGGCCGCCGAGAGCGCCGGCGCCGGCGGCACGAACGGCCCCAGCACGTGCGCCGCCAGCATCAAGGAGAGGATCAGCTTGCCAGGCATTCTCGGGCTGCCTTTCTGGTTATGGATGGCGCCGCGCCGGCGACCAGTCGGCACATCTCCTCGACCTTCGCGTCCCACGATTCGCGGTCCATCGCCGCCGATACCGAGGCGCGCGGCCCGCCGCCGCTTTCGAGAACGTCTTCGATCGCGGCGATGAAATCCCCGTGCCCGTGGGCGATTCGGACCAGGCCCGTCAGCCGCCGCGCTTCCGGCAGGTCGGTGGAGATCACCGGCAGGCCGGCGGCGAGGTACTCGCGCATCTTGAGGGGGTTGGCGGCCAGCGTCAGCTCGTTGACCACGAAGGGCACCAGCGCCACGTCGAAGCCCTTGCAGTAGGCCGGCAGCGTCGCGTACGGCTGCGGGCCGAGCAGGTGGACGTTGGGCAGCGGCCGCAGCGCCGAGACGTCGGTATCGATCTTGCCGATCATGACGATCGACCACGCCGGCCTCTCGATCGCCAGCCGGCGGATCAGCTCGAGGTCGACCCAATCGGCGAGCAGACCGAAAAAGCCGATCACCGGGCGCGGCAGGCGCTGCAACGCCTCGGGAACGGCGGTGCCGGGGTCGCAGGCCCGCCGGAAGTGGTCGACCTCGACCCCGTGGGTGACCAGGTGGGTGGCCGGGTTGAAGCGCCGCTTGGCCTCCAGCAATGGCTCCGACGAGACGATCACCAGGTCCGATCTCTCGACCAGCTCGCGCTCCATCCGCAGGATCGCCCCCTTGTCGGCGCCGCGGAACTCCGAGTACTCGTCGACGCATTGATAGAGGACCATTTGCTCGCCGAGGCGCCCGACCACGCCGCTGGAGCTGGGCACGAAGCTCCAGGTGATCGGCCGCTCGAAGCCCAGCCGGCGGCAGACGCGGCGCAGCATGAACGCGAGCAGGCGGCGATTGATCGAGCGGGCGAAGGCGCTGCCATGGAAGGGGATCACCACGGGGGTGAAGACCCACAGGTTGTCTTCGACCTGGCGGCAGCCGCGCAGGAAGCCGCGCAGCTTTTCCCAGACCCGGCGGGCGTCGCGCGCCGAGACCGTCGGGTTGCGGACGCCGAGCGAGTTGACCCACAGGACCCGGTTGTGGCGGGCGAGCCGGGTCATGACGTGCTTCTTGCTCAGCGGGTCGCTGTCCCAGTCGTTGGCGAAGCAGATGATGTCGCGACCCTCGATCATGGCTGCAACCGAGGAATCATGCCGGGATCCACTCGAATCGGCGCGTGCTCGCTGGCCGTCACCGACGGCGCATCTACGAAAACCCGGTGCCAGGCCTCGAAGACCAGCAGCGTCCACAGCTCCTGGCTGTTGTCGCGCTCGTGGCGCTGGTGCTCGGCGGCGATCCGGGTGATCACCGCGGGGTCCATGTAGCGGCTGCAGGCGGAGTCGTCGGCCAGCAACCGCTCGTGGATCAGCGCCTCCAGATGGCTGCGCAGCCAGGGCTCGGTGGGCACCGGGAACCCCATCTTGGCGCGCTCGAGGACGAACGGGGGCAGCCGCTTGCCGACGGTCTGGCGCAACAGCCGCTTGCTCTCGCCCCAGCTCGTCTTCAAGGAAGTCGGCACCTGGGCACTGAGCTCGACGAGGCGGTGGTCGAGGAAGGGCACCCGCAGCTCCATGCCGTTGGCCATCGTCATGCGGTCGGCCTTCAGCAGCAGGTCGTCGGGCAGCCAGACCTTGGTGTCGAGGTAGAGCATGCGATCGAGCGGCGAAGCGCCGCGGCTTCGCTCCCAGTAGTCGGCGAGCAGCGAGTCCAGCCGCTCCTCGGCCCGTTCGGGGGCCGCCAGGCCGAGCAGCTCGGCCTTGAGCTCCGGAAGAAACCCCCGCGCCACGCCCCGATAGCGGTGCTCGAGCGGCCTCTCGAGGCCTTGCAGATACCAGCGGGCGCGGGGGTCGTCGAGCCACTCGGCGGCCGCCGGGCCCAGCGAGCGCAGGAAGCCGGGCAGCCCCCGGTACAGCCGCTCGAGCGCCAGCATCCGCGGATAGATCCCGTAGCCGGCCAGGGTCTCGTCGGCCCCCTCGCCCGAGAGCACCACGGTGACGTGCTCGCGGGCGAGCTTGGAGATGAAGTAGAGGGGGATGCAGGTGGGGTCGGCGAGCGGCTCGTCGAGGTGCCAGACCAGCCGGTCGAGGAAGTCGCCGAAATCAGCCGCCCGGAGCCTGAACTCGTGATGGTCGGCGCCGAAATGGTCGGCCACCCGGCGCGCCCAGTGCAGCTCGTTGGCCTCGTCGGCGGCCGCCGAGTCGGCCTCGTAGCCGACGCTGAAGGTCTTCACCCGGCCGCCCGCCTGCTCGGTCATCTCCGCCAGCACGGCGCTCGAGTCGAGGCCGCCGCTGAGCATCACCCCGAGCGGCACCTCCGAGATGAGCCGGTCCTCCACCGCGTCGTGGAACAGCGTCTCGAAGCGCTCGCGGCAGGCGGCGGCCGGCAGCCTCTCGGCGCCCTCGTGATCGATGTCCCAATACCAGCGCACGTGCATCTCGGTGCCGTCGTGGAGCAGGAAATGCCCGGGTTGCAGCTTGAAGATGTCGCGGAACATGGTGCGCGGCCCGGGGACGTAGCGCAGCGACAAGTAGAGGTCGAGCGCCGCCGGATCGACCGCGGCGCGGACCTCGGGAAGCGTCAGCAGCGCCTTGATCTCGGAGGCGAAGGCCAGGAAGCCGCGGCCCCGGTAGTAATAGAGGGGCTTGATGCCCAGCCGGTCGCGGGCCATGAACAGCCGCTGCTTGCGGCGGTCCCAGATGGCGAAGGCGAACATCCCGCGCAGGTGCTCGAGGCAGTCGACCCCGTACTGCTCGTAGGCGTGGAGGATGGCCTCGGTATCCGAGCGCGTCTCGAAGCGATGGCCCTCGGCGCGGAGCCGGGCGGTCAGCTCGCGGTAGTTGTAGATCTCGCCGTTGAAGACGATCACCTGGGAGCCATCCTCGTTGAGGATCGGCTGCTGGCCCCCCTCCAGGTCGATGATGCTCAGCCGCCGGTGGCCGAGCGCCACGTTGCGGTCGATGAAGTAGCCGTCGTCGTCGGGGCCGCGATGGGTCATCGAGTCGGTCATCGCGACGATCGCCGACGGCTCGAGCCGCTTGCCGTCGAAGTTGATCAATCCGCAAATCGCGCACACGGGGAGCTCTTTCCGTCAGCTAGCAAGGTGGGCGTCGTAGTGGTTGACGAGGCGGTACAAGGGCCTGTCTCGCCGCGATAGAGAGCAAGATGCGTGCCATGCGCGCAGAGCGCCGCAGAGGGCTTCCTGCTACGATGCCGGCCGGGGGCGAGATCCGGGACGGAAGCGACATTCCGTCGCAGTGGAGCCCTCGTGCCAGCGTGGCCAGCCCGTTCTTGGGCCTTTACATGCGGCCGCGCTTGTTTCAGAGTCGCTATCGCAGGCGGGAGCGAGCGAAGCTCCTGCGAGCCAGAGGAGCTCCGCATGGCATCGGGTCTGGAACCGCGGTTCGGTCGCTCGACCGGTCTTGTCGAATTGCTCGACCGCGTCCTCGACAAAGGCCTCGTGGTCGCCGGTGACATCAGGGTATCTTTGGCCGAGGTCGAGCTGCTCACCATCAGGATCCGTCTGGTCGTGTGCTCCATCGACAAGGCGGAGCAGATCGGGCTCGATTGGTGGCGCCGCGACCAGCGCCTGCTCGGGGAAGCTGCGCCCCAGCGGGGCATGGGTGACGAGAGTTTGCGCGAGCAAGTCGATAGACTGGAAGCAAAACTGGCCGAGCTACAGGCGCAGGGCAAAAAGACTTCAGGCCGCCGTCGGAGTGGCCGGTCAAAAAGCAACGGGTAGCAGCCTGTCCGAGGACGAGTACGTCCGGGGGTGAACATGGCATTGGAAAGGGTGGAACGGTCCGCTGGTGGCTCCAGCCTCATCGATGTGCTGGATCGCGTGCTCGACAAGGGCATCGTCATCGACGCCTGGGTGCGCGTCTCGCTCGTCGGCATCGATCTGATCACCGTCGAGGCCCGCATCGTCGTCGCCAGCATCGATACCTATCTCAAGTACTCCGAGGCGGTGAGCGGGCTGCCGACGGCCGCGGCCCCCGGCCTCGGCTCCATGAGCCAGAAGGCGCTGATGGCGGAAAACGAAGCCCTGCGGGCCCAGCTCGCCGCCGCCGAGAGCCACTTGGAAGAAACTCGGGAGCGCCCGCCGCGCAAGAGGAGCTAGGCCTTGGTCGAAGCGGCACGGACCTCGCTGTCACGCGGGCGCCCGGAGGGAACGGACGCCACGGCACGCCTGGACCTCGTCGACCGGCTGCGCGCGGCTCCGGACATCGGCGCGTGCGGTTCCGGCGCCCTGCAATGGCTCGCCGCTCATGCCGGCATCGAGCGCGGTCTGTTCGCGCGCGTCGATGACACCGAGCGCGAGCTCGTCGGCGTCGCCGGCTACGGGGTGCCGGATGACGCCGTGGCGAGCGTCAGGCTCGACTGCCGTGACTACGACACGCCGCTCTCCTGGGTGATCACCGGCAAGGACCTCGCCTCCTTCGATGCCGCCGAGCTGGGAAAGCGGGCCGGCGACATGCTTCTGGGCCCCGGCCCGATCACCGCCGCCCCGGTCTTTCCGGGCGACGAGACGCAGGCGGGCGGGGTGCTGCTGCTGACGCCGGCGGACGACGGCGGCATCGACGAGGACGCGGTCGAGTGGGCGGCGTCGGTCCTCGGCATGCGGCTGGGTCAGCTCATGCAGGGGGGCGACGGTCGCCCGACTTGGGGCGAACGGCTGAAACGCGAGCGCGCCTGGCTGTACGGCGTCATCGAAGCGGTCACCGACCCCATCCTCTTGACCGACCCCGAAGGACGGATCTTGATCGCCAACCGGGGCGCCGAGGACCTTCTCGTGGCCGAGGCCGACGCCAGCGAGGGACGCCGCCACGCGGTGGCACTCAACAACTTGATGTTCTCGGCCTCGCTCGCGCCACTATCCCAGCTCGATGACGCCCGCCGCCGCGAGCTGCTGCTCGTCGATCCCGTGGATGGCAGCGACCTGTTGCTGGAGCTCATCAGCACGCCGCTGCAGATTCGCTCCGGCGAGATGGGCAAGGTGGCGATCCTGCGCAACGTCACCGACCTGAACAGGGCGTTCGACGAGCTGCAGACCAACTACAAGAAGCTCCACAAGACCGAAGCCGAGGCACGCGGCGAGCGCGACCGGCTCGACCTGATCCTCAACTCGGTGGCCGACCCCATCCTGGTGACCAACGCCGAGGGGGAGGTCGTCCTGATGAACCCGCCGGCGGCACGGATCCTCACGGTCGGCGACGAGTCCGACCACGCCGCCGAGCGGCGCGTACGGGCCAACGACGCGATGTTGTCGTCCTTCCTGTCGAACGTCTATACACGCGCGAAGCAGCCTTGGCGCGCGGAGCTCAAGCTCACCGACCCGGAGAGCGGCGCCGAGCTGCCGATCGAGGCCATCGGCACCACCTACGCCGAGGCTTCCGGCGAGAGCGCGGTGGTGACCGTTCTGCACGACCGCAGCGAGGCGGCCGAGAAGGCGCGCCTCTACGAGCAGGTGTTTCGCCACTCCGCCGAGCTGGAAGAGAAGGTGCGCGAGGCGACCGCCGAGCTCGCCGAGCAGAACGAGCTGCTCCGCCGCCAGGCGCTCGAGCTGGAGCGGGCGTCGGCGATGAAGTCGCAGTTCCTCGCCAACGTCTCCCACGAGCTGCGGACGCCGCTCAACGCGATGCTCGGCTACACCTCGCTGTTGCTGGAGAGCGTCTACGGCGAGCTGACGCCCCAGCAGCACGACAAGCTGTCGCGGGTGGCCGCCAACGCCAACCACCTGACGACGATCATTACCGACGTTCTCGACATCGCCAAGATCGAGGCCGGCAAGATACCGGTGACCATCGAGGAGTTCCGGCTCTCCGATCTCGTCGAAGCGGTGCTCGCGGAGTTCGAGCCGCTGGTCGCCGACAGCGATCTCGAGGTTTGCGTCGACGTCTCCCGCGAGATCCCGCCGCTGCGCAGCGACCCGGGGAAGGTCAAGCAGATCGTCATCAATCTGTTCTCCAACGCCCTCAAGTTCACCGCCGACGGATCGGTGTCGCTGGCGGCGCGGCACGACGAGACCCGCGACCTGGTCACCATCGAAGTGGTCGATACCGGCATCGGCATCTCCGCCGACAACCAGAAGGCGGTCTTCGAAGCCTTCGGGCACAGCGCCCATCCGCTTACCACCGACAAGAGCGGCGCCGGGCTCGGCCTGTCGATCTCCAGGCGGCTCGCCGAGGTCCTGGGGGGCAAGATCGAGCTGGAGAGCGCCCCGGGAGAGGGTTCGACGTTCAAGCTGACCATCCCACGGAGGTTACCGAGCTCGTGATGGCCGATACCCCGCAGGACAAGACCGCTCCGACGCCGATGGTACTGATCGTCGACGACGCCCGCGACGGCCGCGAGAGCTGCGCCGACTACCTGTCTTTTCGGGGCTACCGGGTAGCCACCGCGGAGGACGGCGAAGAGGCGCTCGACCGGGCCTTCGAGCTGCGGCCCGACATCATCTTGATGGACCTGCGGCTGCCGAAGATGGACGGCCTCGAGGCGACGGAGATCCTCAAAAAGGACGAGCGGACGCGAGCGATCCCGATCATCGCGGTCACCGCCCACGCGCTTCCCACGACCCACGAGGACGCGATCGCCGCCGGGTGCAACAGCGTCATCACCAAGCCCTGCGCGCCCCGCGAGCTCGAGGCCGCCATCCGCGACGAGCTCGGCACCGGGAGTGTCGACGGGAACGGTGCGTGACATGAGCAAGACCGCAGCCGGCGGGAACGAGCCCAACGCTAGCGGCTCCGGCGGGCCGGCCACTGGCAGGTACGTCTACTGCATCATCCCGACGCCGGAAGTCCACGGCTTCGGTCGCATCGGCATCGGCCCCGAGCCCGCCGAGGTGCAGACGGTCAACTACGAAGGGATCGCCGCCGTCGCCTCCGAGGCGCCCCTGGAGGTCTACGAGCCGACCCGCGAGAACGTCCTCGCCCACGAGCGCGTCAACGAGACGGTGATGCGGGAGTTCACCGTCATTCCGATGTCGTTCGGCACCGTCTTCAAGACCGACGCCGACATCGTCGAGCTGCTGCGCAGCGCCCACGACGCCTTCCGCGACGTGCTCAAGAAGATGAAGGGCAAGGTCGAGTACGGCCTCAAGGTGCTCTGGGACCAGGAGAAGATCATCGAGGAGATCGAGAAGCAGGACGAGAGCGTGCGGCTGTTGCGCCGCGAGATCTCCTCCCGCGAGGGCTCGACCTACTTCGCCCGCATGCAATACGGGCGGCTGGTGGATTCGCTTCTCGAGGAGCGGTCCGAGGAGATCATCGCCCGGATCATGAGCGGGCTCAGCGAGGTGTGCGCCGCGTCGCGGGTCAACAAGCCGATCGGCGACAAGATGATCCTCAACGCCGCCTTTCTGGTGTCCCGTAGCCGGGAGTCGGACTTCGACTCGCTGGTCAGCGAGATCGCCGGCGAGCACCCCCACCTGAGCTTCAAGTACACCGGCCCGTGGCCCCCCTACAACTTCGTCAACATCCGGCTGAAGCTCGAGCGCGCGTCCAGCGAAGGCTCGTGATGGAAGCCGCCCTCGCGTGTTCATCCTCGACAGGCTGCTAGTCGGCGGCCTGGCCTTCGTGTTTGACCGTATCCGCGAGGTGGCGGAGAGCGAGCTCGAGGAAGACGAGGGCTCGCTGCGCGAGCGGCTGCTGTTGGCACAGATGCAGCTCGAGCTCGGCGAGATCAGCGAGGAGGAGTTCGCCGAGGTCGAGAGCTACGTGTTCGAGGGGTTGCGGGAGCTGCGTGGCGAGGGCCCGGAACAAGCGCTTTCCTTCGGCTCCGACGTCGGGGTCGAGGTGAGCTTCGCGGGCGGCGAAGAGCAGGCGGGATACGACGAAGACGATGACTGACTCCGGCAGGGCCACCTACGTCTACTGCCTCCTTTCGGCCTCGGCGCCGCCGCTGTTGGACGATGCGCCCGCCGGCCTTCCCGGCCTGTCGCCGGCCCGCGCGCTGCCGGTCGACGACGGCCTGTGGCTGGTGGTCGCCGACGCGCCGCTGCCCGAGTACGGGGCCGCCGCCGTCGAGTCGCGGCTCGACGACCTCGGCTGGGTCTCGACCCGCGCGGTGGCCCACGAGCGGGTCGTCGAGCATTTCGCCGAGGCCGCCACCGTCGTGCCCATGAAGCTGTTCACGATGTTCTCCAGCGACGAACGGGCGGTGCGCGACCTCGAGGAGCGTCGCGAGCAGATCGGCGAGATCCTCGAGCGGGTAACGGGGCGGCGGGAGTGGGGCGTTCGCATTCGCGTTGACGAGGCCGCCGCCCGGCGCGCCCTCGCCGAGGAGACGGCGAGCTTGCGCGGCGGCGGCGGGGTCTCCGGCAAGGAGTTCCTCCGCCACAAGCAGCGGCAGCGTGACGCTGCTCGCGAGCTCGCCGCCCGCGCCCGCGAGGACGTCGACGAGGTCCTCGCCGCACTCTCGCGGGAAGCCGCGGATCGCCGCCGCCTGCGGGCGCCGACCCCGGAAGCCGCCGACCGGCTGCTGCTCGACGCCGTCTTCCTGGTCGCCGAGGAGCGCACGGAGGCCTTCGAGGAGCGGGTACGGGAGGCCGCCGAGCGGTTGGCGCGGCATCATTGCGAGGTGACCTTGACCGGCCCCTGGCCACCCTACAACTTCGCGCGGCCGGCGGAGGAGACGGCGGGCCCGTGAGCGAGCCGCGTGCGGAATCGGCGAAGCAACGCGAGCCGCGCGTCGATCCGACCGCGGACCGCGAGCCGCGCGTCGACGCCTCCGGGGAACGCGAGAGGAGCGCCGACTCCGCCGCGGAGCGGGAGCCGCTGGCCGCCGAGATCTTCGACGACGCCGACGGCTCGCTGCTCGAGCTCGTCGACCACCTGCTCAACCAGGGCGTCGTGCTGAGCGGTGAGGTGGTCCTCGGCCTCGCCAACGTCGAGCTGATCTATCTGCGCATCTCGGCGCTGCTGTGCGCCGCCGACCGGGTGCTGCCGCCGCCGGAGTCGCAGCCACCGAAGTCGCGGCCGCCGAAGTCGCGGCCGCCGAAGTCGCCGCCGAAGTCGCGGCCGCCGAAGTCGCCGCCGAAGTCGCCGCCGCCGAAGTCGCCACCGAAGTCGCCGCCGCCGAAGTTGCCACCGAAGTCGCCACCGCCGAAGTCGCCGCCGCCGAAGAACCGATGAGCCGTTTGGCGGTCTACGCGATCGCCCGGGCGGCGCCGTCGGGTCCGCTCGGCGTCGGGGTCGCGGGCGAGCCGTTGCGCTGGATTCCCTGTGGGAGCCTCGGTGTCGTCGGCGGCGAGGCGGAGAGCTGGCCGCAGCTCGACCGCCGGGCGCTGGAGCGCCACGACCAGACCGTGCGCCGCCTGGACGCGCTGGTGGACGCGCTGCTGCCGGCCCGCTTCGGGGAGGCGTTCGCCGGCGAGCCGGAGCTGATCGAGGCGGTCGCCGGCCGCCAGGCCGAGCTCGCCGCGGCGCTCGAGCGGGTCGCCGGTTGCGTGCAGATGACCCTGCGGCTCTTTGGCGAGCCCGCGGCGGGCGGCGAGCCCGCGGCGGAGGGCGAGTCCAACGCAGCCGCCGAACGCGCCAGCAGCCGAATGGAGGATCCCGCCGTGGCGGACGACGCCGCCGGACCGGGGACCCGTTACCTCGCAGCCCGTCGCGCCGCCCGGGAGAGGTCGCAGTCGATCCCCGAGCTCGCCGACCTCCGCCGGGCGCTGCGACCGCTGGTGCGTGATGAGCGCCTGCGGCGCCACGACGTCGCCCCGCTGCTGGCCAGCGCCCACGACCTCGTCGGCCGCGACGACATCGCCCGCTACCGGGAGGTCTGCGAGACCCACCGCCCGGCGCTGGCTGCGAAGGGCCGGCGCCTGACGCTCAGCGGCCCCTGGCCGCCCTATGCATTCGCGCCGGGGGTGGCTGCTACGCCCGTGGCGGAACGGCGGTGAGAGATGTGGACGTGTGAGAGATGTGGACGAGCGAGCCGGGCTTCATGAGGCAAGATGCGCGACTCCGGCCGCCGGCGCACGAGCCTCTCTCGTTCAGGAGGTCGTCTGGTGAGCGATGAAGCGCGCCAGCCGCCGGCCAGCAGCCTCGACGTCGAGGAGCTCGAGGCCCTGCGCCGCGAGGTCGAGCGGCTGACGGCCGCCGGCGGCCCGCCGCGCTGGAACCCGGACCCCGAGGACGTGCAACGCTCGGTCGCCCGGCTGGTGCTGACGCTGGCCGAGTTCATCCGCGCCCTGCTGGAGCGCCAGGCGCTCCGCCGCATGGAGGAAGAGACCCTCACCGACCAGCAGGTCGAGGACATCGGCCTAGCCTTGATGCGCCTCGAGGAGGCGCTTCACGACATGGCGCGCCGCTTCGGGCTGTCGCCCGAGGAGCTCAACCTCGACCTGGGGCCGCTGGGGCGTTTGCTTTGACCGGGTTGTCGCCGGAGGCGCCCAAACTCGACTCGGTGCCGCCCGGACGGCTTCTATTGCCTCGGGCCTCGCGGGCGCAGCAGGCGACCGGGCGCTCGCTCTCCAGCAGCGGCTCGCCGCGGTGCTCGACGAAGCTGGCGTTGCGGGCGAAGAAACGCTCGATCTCTCCTTCGCGGACCCGTAGCCACACGGCCTCGCCGCGCAACCGGGTCTCGCCGATCTGCACGTCGTGGTCGCCGGAGGAGACCAGCAGCCAGTCCGTGTGGCCGCGACGCTCGATGCTCAGCACGATGTCGCCGGCATCGGTGGCGGCGTGCCGGCGGATGACCATTTCGCGGCGGCCGTCCGCGGCGGCCCCGTCCGAATCGGTCGCGAAGCGGTCGGGGGGAAGGGCGCCGTAGCGGCGCTCGTCCCGGCCACGGGCCAGCGCCGATCCGCCGGGCGCCAGCACCGAGACGAAGCGCGCCGGCAGCGGGGCGGCGAGGGCGGCGCGCAGGACCGGTGCCGGCGAGCGCTCGCCGTAGCGGCGCGAGACCCAGCCTTGCGGCGGCTCCTCGCGGCCGTGAATGACCTCGGCGGCGAGCGGCGAGGAGCCGCAGACGGTGATTCCGAAGAGGCTGCCGGCCGCGTCGCTGGTGACGTGCGCGAGCCCGCCGCCGCCAGGATCCTCCTGCAGTCGCAGCGGGTGACGCTCCGGCGGGAAGTGGTAGAGCAGCTCGAGGTCGTGCTCGCCGGCGCCCAGCAGGTCGTCGAGCACCAGCCAGTACTCGCCGCCGACCTGCAGGATGCGGCGCCGGTGGCGCGGCGCCCCGGGGAGCCCCGCGTAGCCGTCGTGCTCGCCTTCGAGGTGCTCGATGAAAGGCGCCGAGAAGCCGGTGCCGGGCGAGACGCCGGCGCGCGGGCCCCAGCGGAAGGTACCGGCCGGCTCGGACTGCGAGCGCCCGTCGACGACCACGGTGTTGTGGGCCGCCGTGGAGCGGAACCAATCCCGCCAGGCCGGGGCGAGGTTGTACACGAACGTCCCCGGGTCGACGAGGATGTCGCCCTCCGGACCATGCAGGGCGATCGACAGCGCGTCGGCGTGGCCGTGGCCGCCACCGAGGAAGCCGAGGCCGCCGCAGTCGAAGACCAGGTGGGCTTGGCGCGGCCCCCAGCCGCTGCGCTGGGCGAAGTAACCGGCCCCCGGCCGGTAGTCGTGGCGCCGCAGCGGGCGGTTGGCCTCGATCCGCTTCCAGGCATCGACCGCCGCCGGCCCCAGCAGCCAGACCGTCTCCTCGCGCAGCTCCCCGGCCACCCACTTCCAGTCGGGCCGCTCGAAGAGGACGGCGCCGGTGCTCAGGGCGTCGGCGAACGAGCGGTAGTCCTGCGACGCCAGGGCCAGGGCGCGGCCGCCGTCGTCGTCGCCGAGGGCCGGCAGTGTGCCGTCGGCGCGGGTCAGGTTGGCGATGAAGGCGATCTCCGCCTCCAGCCGCCGCTGGAAGCGCTCGGGGAAAACGGTGCTGTTGGCGCGGCCGACCGCCGTCGCCTGCAGGTAGAAGTCGACCGCGTAGCAATGATAGCCGCAGGACAGCTCGGCGTGGACGCCTTCGACGTCCTGGCGGAGGATCTCCGCGGCCAGCAGCTCGAGGCCGCGTTGCTTCCAGGCGCGTGCCGACGGCAGGTCCGCGAACGTCTCGCCGGCCACGAACAGGGCCGCCGCCTCGCCGATCACGTGGGTGTTGGGGCTGCTGTATCGCGATGGGTAGCGGGCGACGTGGTCGAGCTGGGTGAACAGCGATCCCAGCAGCCGCCGGCTGCGCTCCTCGCTGAGAGAGGCGCAGGGCAGCAGCAGGAAGATGGTCCACAGCCAGGACAGGCCGCGGATC
>Ga0302046_10001563_pt1 | contig 21461 bp, 17 predicted proteins | sample RVTome_11_FD_200261 | JGI IMG/M metagenome (GOLD analysis project Ga0302046, IMG submission 200261) | Soil microbial communities from uranium-contaminated site in the Upper Colorado River Basin, Wyoming, United States - RVT147D111 (version 2) ...
CCGAGGGGGACCTCGTTCGACACCTCACCCTTCTCGCATTGCGTCACGGTCTTCGTCGAGAACGGCTGCCGGAACTTGACGCAGGTCTTCAGCCGGACGGTCGACGCGAGCGTCGCCGCGGCGCCAACCCCATGCACCTCGCTGCGCTTGCGGCCGCGCGAGGCGATCGAGTCACCGTTGCCGAGATCCCCGTAGCCGATGAGCTTCGACGTCACCACCGTCATCCCACGCGACTTCTTGCAGGTGCCCTTGATCTCGGTCGTCAGCTCGATCATGCCGCCCTGGTCGATGATGATGCCGACGATCTTCCCGCGCACGTCGTGCGAGATGATCGTCGCGTGGGCGATGCCGCCGTCGCTCGACGACTCGCTCGCGGTGAAGTCGTAGATCCCCGGCGTCGTGAACGTCAGGACGTGGGTGGAGCCGTCGAGCGCGATCACGGGTGGCGCGGCCGCGGCGGGGCCCGACGCCAGGGCCGCGACCAGGGACGCGATCGTCGCCGTTCCGATGATGGATGTCCGCATTGATGTAGCCCTCCCGGTAGGGGGGCGTTCAATCCGGGTGAACGACGTTCAGACGGAGGGGGGGCGAAGCGCTCTGGTAAGTACCTGAAATGACGTCAGTGCGTCCGACACCGGTGGCGGGAGGAACCCTCGACGCGTTCTCCCGCTCATTGCGCAGGTCGAGGTCCTGGTCGGCCCACCACGGGCGACCACTGCCGGCTCCAGCGTCTCGGGCGGCGCCGCGCTTCTACCGCGAGCGCTTCGCCGTGCCGGACGAGGCGTAGCGTGGTGGAAGGCAGGCCGCGGCGGTCGGCCCATACCAGTAGCGAGTCGGCCGGTGTGTCGACCTCGATCCTTGCCGCCCTCCGTGGATTGCGGCACACGCGGCCAGGACCGGCTGGTAGGCCGCCGCGCGCGGTCACGCCGGTGCAGCCTACCGCTTGAACCGCAGCCGCAGGTTGAACGTGCGCTCGTGCACCTTCGTGTACGGCGGGTAGAAGCGCTGGGGCGTCGAGAAGCGCGGGTGGCGAAGACCGGCGGCATCTTGCTGAACTCCTCACGGGCCGAACGTCACGCTCGCGGCCACCGCCCGGTGGTCGCTCGGCCAGGCCTGCTCGCCCATGGTGTAGCTCCGCAGTACCTGCACGCTCTCGCCCGCAGCCGGGCGCACGTGGATCATGTCGATGCGATCGTGGACCTCGCCGGTCGAGTACGGACCGGCGGTCCAGGTGAGGCCACGCATCGCGACCGGATCGGGATGGACGGTGCGGAAGGCGTCGAAGAAGCCTCCCGCTTCGAGCCGCGTGGTCACCGGCCAAGCGAAGACGTAGCCGAAGTTCTGCACCGCGTTCGCGGACGTCCAGTCGAGGTGCGAGGGCGTGTTGAAATCGCCGACGAGCATCGTCGTCAGCTCGGGCGCGTACGCCGGGTGGTCGAGCAGCTCGTCGAACGTCGCCTCGATCTGCGCCGAGCGCTCGCTCTCGCCGGCGATGATCTCCGCCTCGGGCGCGCCCTCGGATGCGAGGTAAGGACCGTAGGGCGTGTAGCCGAAGTGGGCGGTGAAGAAGCGGATCTCGCGACCGCCGCCGAGCCGGAGCCGCACGCCCGCGGCCGCGTCGGTGGCGGCCGGGAGGTACACCGCGACGATCTCCGCGCGGGTGACGACCGCCGCGGGTCCGGCACCCGTCGCGTTCTCGTACCCGGGAAGCTTTCGCAGCTCCGCCGCCAGATCGAGCGTCGCCTCCGGTGTCGCCTCCTGGAGCCCGACGGCGTCCGCGCCGGCGTCCGCGATCGCGGCGGCGACCGCCTTCAAGCCCCCGACGCCGCTCGTGCCGCTGTGCCAGATGTTGAACGACATCACGGTCAGATCGCCGAGCGGCGGCGGTGGCGGGTCGGCGGTGTCGCTGGTCACGTGGAAGTACGCCGCCCCCTGGCGCTCGTAGGTATCGTCGAAGAAGAGCCGCGCATGATACGTACCAGGGACCAGACTCATCGGCAGGAAGAGCAGGCTCGCCGACGTCGGACCCCCGGCGCCGGGATCCTGGCCACCTTGGAGGTACTGCCAGTAGATCGGGGCGAAGTCGCTCTTGGCACCCGCCTCGTAGATGCCGACCCAATCGGCACCCGTTCCCGGCGCCGCGGGGACGTCTACGGTCACATGCTCGCCGACGACGTACGTCGTCATCCCGGTCGCCAGCGGCGGAACCGGCAGCAGCTCGTCCAGAAGCACCCGGGCGTGCGCGCACACACAGGCCGCGGCACCGGCGGGCGTCGTGGTGCCTGCACACGCGCCGCCGAGCGGCGGCGCGACCGGCGTCACGCAGCGCTTCGGCGCGCGCCGCTCGCACGTCGCGTGCTCGTCCTCGACACGCTCGGGCCGGCCCCTCACGCGATGGGTGACCGTCTTCTGCATGAGCTTCCGTCCCGCCCCGACGAGCCCCTTGGTGCAGGGCGTGCCGTACCCGTCTCCGCCCGCCGCGATCAGCCTCCGCACCGTGGACTCGAGCGCTTCCCGGCACGATGGATCGACGATCTTCGCGAGCGCGCGGCTCAGGTCGCAGGGATCGATGCCCTTCCGGGCACAGCTCACGAGCTGCTTGGTGACGCGCGCGAGCGCGCTCGCGACGTCCTTGCTCGCGGGACAGGCGTGACCGACGTCCCCGCCGTCGGCGCCCGCCACGCCCGCCGCGGCGCAGAAGGTCAGGAGCGCGAGCGCACCCATCGATCGCGCGCCGGGGGGCGGGGACGGCACGGCCCGGACATACAACAGCGGCGACGCGGCGGTAAAGCTCGCTCGCTGCTGTTAGCCGCGGCCATTCCGCCCTGAGCATACACACATACAGAGTTGCCATACGTATGCGGCCCGGCTACGGTAGCGCTCATGAAGCGAACGACGCTCGTGCTCGAGGACGCCTGCATGGCGAAAGTCCGCCAGATCGCCCAGCGCGAGGGCCGACAGCTCTCGGAGGTCGTGAACCAGTTGCTGGCCGAGGCGCTACAACGCCGCCGTCGCGGGGGCCGGGCCGAGATCACCCTGCCGCGCTTCCCGATGGGCCGCCCGCGCGCGAACCTTGCGGACCGGAACGCGCTCGAGAGCCTGATGGACTCGTGAGGTGCCGGGCGTCGTCGACACCAACGTCCTGCTCTACGGAGTCAACGAGGACGCACCCGAGCATGCCGCTGCCCGGAGCTTTCTCCTCGGCATCAGCCGGACGGCCGATGCCTGGTACGTCACCGAGGGCATCGCCTACGAGTTCCTCCGCGTCGCGACCCACCCGAAGGTGTTCCCGACTCCGCTGACCTGGGCGGAGGCGGTCTCCTTCCTGCGACCGATCCTCGAAGCGGACAACGTGCACCTGCTCCAGGCGACGGACCACCATTGGGAGCTCCTCGACGACGTGCTGCACGCGCTCAGCCATCCCGCCGGGAACCTCTTCTTCGACGTCCGCACGGTGGTCCTGATGCGCGAGCACGGCATTCGCCGCATCTACACGGCGGATGCCGACTTCCTTCAGTTCGACGACATCGAGGTCGAGAACCCGCTTCGCGGGTGACTCGGACTCCGAGGAGGTCCGGTGATGGTCTACCGCTTGAAGCGCAACAGTAGGTTGAACGTGCGCTCGTGCATCTTGGTGTACGGCGGGTAGAAGCGGTGGAGCATCGAGAAGCGCGGCTGGGTGAAGACCGGGCGCATCTTGCTGAACTCCACGAAGCCCTCGTGGCCGTGGTAGTGGCCCATGCCGCTCGCGCCGACGCCGCCGAAGGGCAGGTCGTGCTGGGCGATGTGCATCATGCAGTTGTTAACGGTGACGCCGCCCGAGATGGTGTTGTAGAGGACCTTCTCCTCGGTCTGCTTGTCGTTGGTGAAGAGGTAGAGTCCGAGCGGCCGGTCGTGGTCGTTGACGTAGGCGAGCACCTCGTCGAGCGTCCGGTAGGTCTTGATCGGGAGCAGCGGGCCGAAGATCTCCTCCTGCATGATGGTCATGTCGTCGGTCACGCCGATGACGGCGTGCGGGGGGATCTTGCGGAGCGCGTCGTTGAAGGTCGCGCCCGGAACCAGCGGGATCACCTCGGCGCCCTTGCGCTCGGCGTCCTCGAGCGTGGCGCGCAGGCGCCGGTACGACTTCTCGTCGATCACCGAGGTGTAGGCGCGATCGTTGGTGTCGGGGTAGCGCGTCGGCATGATGCGCCGCGCGGCGGCGACGAACTGGTCGCGCTTGGCCTCGGGGATCAAGAGATAGTCGGGGGCGAGGCAGGTCTGCCCGGCGTTCACGAACTTGGCGTAGAGGATGCGCGAGGCCGCCTCCTCGACGTCGAAGTCGTCGGCGATGATCGTGGGCGACTTGCCGCCGAGCTCGAGCGTAACCGGGGTCAGGTTCTCGGCCGCCGAGCGCATCACCGTCCGCCCGGCGTCGGCCGAGCCGGTGAAGATGATGTGGTCGTAGGGGAGCGACGAGAAGTCCTGCGCCGCGACGCCGGGCAGGATCGAGATCTCGTCCTCGGCGAACTGCTCGGCGAACTTCGCGGCGAGCAGCCGGCAGAGGTTGCTCGAGTTCCGCGCCATCTTGATCATGCAGCGGTTGCCGGCGGCGACGATGTACGTGAGCGGGCTGATGGTGAGGAAGAGCGGGTAGTTCCACGGCGACACCAGCCCGATGACGCCCTTCGGCTGCGGGATCACCCGGTTGGAGCCGGTGGCGAAGAGGATCGAGACCGCGCGCTTCTCCGGCTTCATCCACTGCTTCAGGTGCTTCTTCACATGGCGGATGCCGTCGACGCAGTTGAAGAGCTCGAGCATCTTCGACTCGGCCGAGGCGCGATGCCCGAAGTCCTTGTTGATGGCCTCGTCGATGGCGTCCGCGTTCGCGACCAGGATCTGCTCGATCTTGGAGAGCCGCGCCAGGCGCTCCTCGAGGCTCGGGTACGGGTGGCGCTTGTGCGCCTCGCGCTGCAGCGCGAAGACGCGCTGCGCCTCGTTCTCGGCGGCGGCGATGCGCCGGAGCTGGGCGGTCTGGGCCATGATCTCCTCCTCCGTGGTGCCGTGGCGGGCGTTCGGCGCGGGCCCGGGCGGTCCGCACGGGTCGATTCTCGTCGGACCCGACGGGCGATGCAAGCGCTCGCCGGCGGGGCCGGCGCCCGTCGCGCCCGCCCCCGAAATGGCGTAAGGACGGCCCGATGAGCGCCCCGGACCCGCCCCCGCGCACCCTCGCGCTCGACCGGGCGCTGCTCGCGGCGGACCTCGGCGCGAGCGGCGCGGCCGCCCGCGCCGCCGAGGCCGAGGGCTTCGACGGCGTCGTCACCTTCGAGGGGCCCCACGACCCGTTCGTGCCGCTGATCCTCGCCGCGCGCGAGACCACCCGTCTTACGCTCACGACCGGCATCGCGGTCGCCTTCGCCCGCAATCCGATGTCCTGCGCCTACCTGGCGAACGACCTGCAGCTCGTCTCCGAGGGACGCTTCGTCCTCGGCCTCGGCACGCAGATCAAGCCCCACATCGAGCGCCGCTTCAGCGAGCCGTGGTCGCAGCCGAACGCCCGCATGCACGAGTTCGTGCGGGCGCTGCGCGCGATCTGGCACGCCTGGGCGAGCGGCGAGCGGCTGGCGTTCGAGGGCGCGTTCTACCGCCACACGCTGATGACGCCGTTCTTCAACCCGGGCCGCAATCCCTTCGGCGCGCCGCCCGTCCTCCTCGCCGGCTTCGGCCCCGCCATGGTGCGCGTCGCCGGCGAGGTCGCGGACGGCTGGATCGTCCACCCGCTGCACTCGCCGTCGTTCGTCGAGGCCGTGGCCCTGCCCGCCCTCCGCGCCGGCCTCGCCGCCGCCGGCCGCGCCCGCGCGTCGTACACCATCTCGTGCCAGACCATCACCATGATCGGCCGCACCGACGAGCAGATCGCGCGCGCCCGCGCCAAGGCGCGGATGCAAATCGCGTTCTACGCCTCCACGCCCGCCTATCGCCCGCTGCTCGAGCACCACGGCTGGGAGCACCTCCAGCCCGAGCTCCACCGGATGACCCGCGAGGGCCGCTGGGACGAGATGGCGGCGCGCGTGAGCGACGAGATGCTGGACGCGATCGGCGTCAGCGGCACGCCCGCCGCGGTCGCGCGACGCCTCGGCGAACGCCATGCCTTCGCGGACCGCGTGACCATGGTCCTCTACAACGAGGCCGATCCGGAGGCCGGCGGCGAGGTCGTGCGCGCGCTGCGCGGCGGCTGACGCGCGTCCCGCCGGCGCGCCCCATGCGACTCACCAACGCGCGCGCCGGGGCATCCCGCGTTGGCGAAAAAAAATCGCCCCAAACGTCAGTTTGTTTGTTGTTGCCGCTCGGGCGGAGCTGCTAGGGTCTGCGTCATCTCACCCGCCGAAATCGGGTTTCAGTCGGAGGCATGAACAGATGAAGCATTGGATCGTCCTGGGATTGGTGTGCGCGTTGGGGATGGGGATGGGGGTGGCAGCGCCGGCGGGCGCCGAGCCGCAGCCCCCGAAGCTGAAGGCCAAGTATCGCGAGCGGCAGGACGAGGTCCGGCTGAACTGGCGGACGAAGCGGCTCGACCGCAAGGCGGTCAACCTGATCGAGATCGAGCGCGGCGAGGAGGGCGCGGCGTTCGAGCCGCTCGACGCCGTCAAGCACAAGCCCTCGCACTACGAGGACGAGCCCGGCACCGGCGGGACCTTCTACTATCGCGCGCGCGTCCACAGCGACGACGAGACCTCGGGCTGGAGCAACACGGTCTCGGTCGACGTGCCGGGCGCGGTCGCGAGCGATCCCGATCCCGGCAGCAACCCCGGCAACGGCGATCCCAACCTCGAGGCGGGCCAGCGCGAGTGTCCCTCCAACACCGTCGACCAGGTGCTGGCGATCGTCAACGACGTCAGGGGCGACAACAACCGCGGCGCGCTGCGCCTGAACGCGCAGCTCCAGTGGGCCGCGCGCACGCGCACCATCGACCAGGCCGACAAGGGCAAGCTCTCGCACGACGGCTGGGTGAACGTCGTCAACCAGTCGGGGTACCGCTGGGGCGCGCTCGCCGAGAACATCGCCCTCGGCCCGACGAGCCCGGCCGGGGTCATGAACGCCTGGATGAACAGCTCCGGCCACCGCGCCAACATCCTCGGCGGCTACCGCGACATCGGCATCGGCTGCGTCATCGACCGCAACGGCTTCTACTGGTGGACGCAGGTCTTCGGCGCCTGACCCGCATCGCCGCGGCCGGCGCGCTCGGGAGCCTGCTCCTCGGCGCGCCGGCCGCGTGCGCGTGGGTCCCGACGGTCCGCGACGTCTCGCCGGGCGAGGCCGCCCGGCAGATCCAGCGGGCCTACGGGCAGGTGCGGGTGGTGATGATCTACAGCACCTCGTGTCCGCACTGTCGAACGATGTTCCCCGATTTCGTCGACCTCGCCGCGCGCTACCGGTCGCGGGGCGTGACGGTGCTGACCTTCGCCACCGACGACGACGCCCAGGACGTCGCCGACTTTCTCGGCAGCAAGCGCCTGCCCTTCCCGACGGCGCGCGTCGCCGACGCCGGCCCGGGCGACCTCCGGAAGGCGATGCGCTCCGCGGGCCTCGACCTCGAGCGGCACCGCGGCGTCCCCTACGTCGCCGTCGTCGACCGCGACGGCACCGTCGTTGGCGAGACCACGGGCTCGGGCAGCACCCGCGAGGTCGAAGACTGGCTGGACGAGATCGGCGTCGCCGCGCCCTGAGCGCCGGCGCGGAGGACTGCGGAAGCGTCTCGGGCGAAGCCCCCGCGCGGCGCGGCCGCACCCGAAGGTCAGGTGCTCGGAAGCCCCTCGGCCCGGCTATTGGTTCCCGGCCGGCTACGCCGCCTCGATGCGCGCCGCGACGTGCTTGTGGTGCGGGGTGCCGGCGAGCCGGTCGCGGTCGTCGCCGGCGGTGAGCTCGTTCGGCGGGATGCCCCGCATCAGGCGCTCCCCCCGCGCGTTGGGATAGGAGAGACCGAGGCCGTTCGGCAGGCTCGCGTGCCCGGCGCGGAGCGTGTCGGTGACCTCGACGACGGTCTCGAGGCTGCCGCGCTTGGTCGTGACCCGCGCCCGCCCGCCGTCGGCGATGCCGAGGCGGGCGGCGTCGTCGGGATTCATGCGCAGCGCCCCGTCGGCATCGCGCTTCCGCCACGCGGGATCGCGATAGATGGTGTTGGCGGTCGAGGTGCGGCGCTCGCCGGCGGAGAGCACGAAGGGGAAGCGCGCGTCGCGCGCCGCCGGATCCTCGGCGGCGAGTGCCACGGGTTCTTGCCGACGAAGACGGCGACCTCGGCGTGCTCGAAGTCGCCGGTGGTGTGGCAGCGCGGGCGGCCGAAGAGCTGGCCGTCGACCCAGAACTCGCCGGTCTTCTCCTGCGCCAGCGCGTTCGAGGTGTAGACCGAGCCGAGCGCGGCGCGGGTGGCGCCGGCGTAGGCGCCGCCGAGATGGTTCCCCTGCCCGCCGCCACCGTAATAGAAGATCTTGTCGCCGCCCCAGGCGTCGCGGACCGCGACCAGGCGCGCCGCGACCTCGCGGATCGCGGTGTCCCAGTCGATCGCCTCGAAGCCGCCGTCCGGGCGGCGGCGGAGCGGCGTCGTCAGGCGGTCGCGGGCATTCTGGTAGTAGTCGAGGCGCGACGGCTTCTCGCACAGGTAGCCCTGCGAGGCGGGGTGCTCCTTGTCGCCGCGGATGCGCGTCAGGCGGCGCCCGTCCACCTCGACCTCGAGACCGCAGTTGATGCTGCAGAGGATGCACGCCGTCTTCATCTCGGACCTCCTCGCGGGTCGGTTGCCATGGTCCCGGCTTCTACCCGGGCCCCGGACCTGACAGAAGCGCGCCCCGCGCCGCCCGAAAGCGCATTGCGACCATGCCCGGGGGAGCGTACTTTTTCGCTTGCCAGCGTCCCCGCCGCCCGATAGAGCGCGCGGCGGGGCCAGTGAGACGGCGCGAGGTTGCGGCGGCTGGTCAAGTGGAGGGGTGAGGCGGCGACCGACTCCGGGCACGACGCTCCCCTCCGGGAGGAGCCCATGATTCACCCGGATTCGGAGCTGCGCCCGATCAACGACGCGATCGGGTTCGGGGTCGTGGCGACGCAGCCGATCCCGCGGGGCACGGTCGTCTGGGCGATCGACGAGCTCGATCAACGGGTGTCGCCCGAGCGCGTGAAGGAGCTCGGGACGCGCTACGCGAAGCTCCTCGACCGCTTCGCGTATCTCGGCGCCAGCGGCGAGCGCGTGCTGTGTTGGGACCTGGCGCGCTGGGTGAACCACTCGTGCGCCCCGAACGTGCTGAGCTGCGGCTGGGACTTCGACATCGCCGTCCGCGACATCGCCGCCGGCGAGGAGATCACGAACGACTACGGCGCCCTCAACCTCGAGCGCAGCTTCACCTGCCGCTGCGGCCTCCCCGGCTGCCGGCGCACGATCCGCCCGAGCGACTTCGAGCGGCTCGCCGACGGGTGGGACGCCACCGTACGCGACGCCTTCGACGACGTCGCGCGGGTGCCGCAGCCGCTCTGGAAGTGGGTGGCGCCCCGGCGCGCGATCTCCGCGGCGCTGCGCGATCCATCGCGGGTGCCGTCGATTCACCGCCACCGCTGGACCGGGCAGGCGCCGCTCGGCAGCGCCGCGCGCCTGGTGGTCGGGTCCGGGTAACCGGCGGCCGCCCCCGCGACGGGCGCGGCAAGGCCGGCGAGCGGCGCGGGCCCGCGCATGGACGACGCCCCTCCGCCCGCGCTACACCGAACGGGGAGGAGCGCACCATGGCCCGCTACGCCTACGATCGCCTGACCGCCCTCGACAACTCGTTTCTCGTCCTCGAGACCGCCGACGCCTACATGCACGTCGCGTCGACGCAGATCCACGAGGCCGGCCCGTTTCGGAACGTCCATGGCGGCATCGACGCCGACGCCATCAAGCAGCGCATCGACGCCGTCCTCCACCTGATCCCGCGCTACCGGCAGAAGCTCGCCTGGATCCCCTTCCAGAACCATCCCGTGTGGGTCGACGATCCGCGCTTCAGCATCGACTACCACGTGCGCCACGCCAGCCTGCCGCGCCCCGGCAGCACCGAGCAGCTCATGCGGCTGTCGTCGCGCATCATGCAGCAGCACCTCGACCGGCGCCGGCCGCTCTGGGAGATCTGGATCGTCGAGGGCCTCGAGGACGGCGAACGCTTCGCCGTCGTCAGCAAGACCCACCATTGCATGATCGACGGCGTCTCCGGCGTCGACCTCATGCGCGTCCTCATGAGCCCGGATCCCAACCACGAGGTCCACGACAAGCCGGCCTTCATTCCCCGGCCGACCCCGTCGGGCACCGAGCTCCTGGCACGGGAGGCGCTGCGCTGGGCGAGCCTGCCGCTCCGGCTGGCGAGCGGCCTCGGCGTCCTCCTGAACGAGGTGCGCGACGTCCGGCGCGGGCTGCAGACCACGGTGCGCGTCCTGCGCTCGACGCTCGGCACGTCGATGCGCCCGGCCGGGGCGACGCCGCTGAACGCCGCGATCGGCCCGCACCGCCGCTTCGCGTGGCTCACCATGGACCTCGGCGAGATCAAGACCGTGCGCCGCACGCTCGGCGGCTCGCTGAACGACGTCGTGCTGACCATCGTCACCGGCGCCGTCCGCCGCTTCCTCCGCCGCCGCCAGCTCGACCCGGCGACCGTCGACTTCCGCATCATGGCGCCGGTGAGCGTCCGCGCCGAGACCGAGCGCGGCGCGCTCGGCAACCGCGTCTCCGCCTGGGTCGTGGAGCTGCCGATCGGCGAGGCCGATCCCCTCCGTCAGCTCGAGCGCGTGAGCGCGCGCACCGCCGAGCTCAAGGCGTCGCGCGGCGCGCTCGGCGCCGAGGTGCTGTCCCAGGTCGCCGAGTGGACGCCCTCGACGCTGCTCGCGCTCGCCGGCCGGAACGTCACCCGCCTCCTGCCCTTCAACATGGTCGTCACCAACGTGCCCGGCCCGCAGATCCCGATGTACATGTTCGGCGCCCGCATGCTCGAGACCTTCCCGCACGTGCCGCTGATCGACAACCTCGGCCTCGGCGTCGCGCTCATGAGCTACGACGGCAAGCTCTGCTGGGGCTTCAACGCCGACTACGACCTGGTGCCGGATCTCGGGGCGTTCGTGAAGGCGACGTCGGCGTCCTTCGACGAGCTGCGCGCCCTCGCCCGCGAGCGGATCGGCCGCGCCGTGCCGCGGTCCCCCGTGCCGCCGCGCGAGCCGCGCGCGGCGGCCGAGCCCGAGCCCACGTCACCCGCCGCCGCGCCGGGCGACGCCCCGCTCGCGTCCGGCGAGCAGCCCCGCGGTCACTGAGCGGCCTGGACGACCCGGATCGCGGGCACCAGCGGCTCGGGCTCCGGCTGGCCCGCGGCCGCGCGCCGCGCCGCCCGGAGCGCTCCCGAGCCGATCTCGGCGATGCGGAAGTCGCCGAGCGGTCCGCCGAAGACCTCGTTCGTGACCATGGCGACCGCGAGCCGGCGCTCGGGGCACGCCCACGCGCCCGAGCCCCCGTAGCCGAAGTGGCCGAAGCCGCTGGCGAGCCGACCGCGGGTGGTGAAGGCGCTGTGGTAGCCGAGCCGCCAGTGCATCGGGAAGACCAGGACGCGGTCGCGCTCGGTGGTCTGGACGGCGGTGGCGTGGCGCACCGTGTCGGTCGAGAGGATGCGCGCGCCGTCGAGGCTGCCGCCCTCCGCGAGCATCGCGTACATGCGCGCGAGCGAGCGCGCCGTGAAGAGCCCGTTCGCCGCCGGGATCGGCGTGCGGTGGGCGTCGGGACTCCAGAAGACGTCGGGGCGCTCGGGGGGCAGGAGGGCATCCAGGGAGAGCAGCGGGTCGAACGGCACGCGCAGCACCTGCAGGACCGCGCTCCAGATCACCGTCAGCGGACGCGACTCGATCACGTGCGCCAGCCCGGGCACGCGACGCGGCCGGGTGAGCATGGCGACGCGGTGGTCGACGCTCGCCGGCGCCCCGATGTAGAGCCCGTCGAGGCCGAGCGGGCGCACCAGCTCGCTCGCGAGCAGCTCGCCGAGCGGCCGTCCCCCCACCCGCTGCACCAGCTCGCCCACCAGCCAGCCGAACGTGAGCGCGTGATAGGCCGGCGCCTGCGCGTGCGCGCCCGCCGGCGCCGCCGCCAGGACGCGCGTCATGTGCTCCCAGTCGAGCATGCGCTCGGCGCGGTCGATCAGGGTGCGGATCGGCGCCAGGCCCGCCCGGTGCGTCAGCAGCTCGCGCACCGTGATGCGCTCCTTGCCCGCCTGGGCGAACTCCGGCCAGTAGGCGGCGACCGGCGCGTCGTAGTCGAGGAGGCCGCGGTCGGCGAGGACGTGGACCAGGGTGGCGAGCACGCCCTTGGTCGTGGAGAACGACAGCGCCAGGGTGTCCTCCTGCCAGGGACGGCCCTCGGCGTCGCGCACGCCGGCCCAGATGTCCACCACCTTGCGGCCGCGATGGTAGACGCAGATCGCGGCGCCCCCCGCGCGCCGGCGTGCCACCTGCGTCGCGAGGGTACGGGCCAGCTCCCAGAAGGTGGGGTCGAGCGCGCCGTGGATCCGCACGGACGCGGAGACTACGACGATCAGCCGGTGAGGTCGAGCTTTTTCTCGAGGCTGGCGGCGAGCGGCAGGCTGACGGTGAAGGTCGTCCCTTGCCCCGGCGCGCTCTCGACCGCGACCTCGCCGCCGAGCTGGGTGACCAGGCGGCGGGTGATGTAGAGCCCGAGCCCGACGCCGCCGTGGGCGCGGCTGTCCGAGCCGTCGGCCTGGCGAAACATCTCGAAGATGACCGCGATCTGCGCGGGATCGATGCCGATGCCGGTGTCGCGCACGCGGAACTCGCAGCCCGCCGCGCCGGGGGCGCAGCTCACCCGGACCTCGCCGGCGGGCGTGAACTTGAGGGCGTTCCCGATCAGGTTCTTGAGGATGATGCGGAGCTTCCGCCGGTCGGTGAGGAGCGTGACCGCCGGCGCCGTCTCCCACACCAACGCCGTGCCCGCGGGCGCGCCGACGGCGGCGTACTCGGCCTGGAGCTCGTCGAGCAGATCCGGCACCCACACCTCCTCGACGACCGCCGGATCCTTGCCGGCCTCGAGGCGGTTCAGGTCGAGCGTGGCCTCGACCATCTCGAGCAGCTCGAGGCCCGAGCGCCGGATGCGGTCGAGGGTGTCGTGCTGGTCGCGGCGCGCGAGGTCGTCGCGCAGCACGTCGGTGTAGCCGAGGATGACGCTCAGGGGGGTGCGGAGCTCGTGCGACATCGTCGAGACGAACTCGGACTTGATCTGGTTCGCGCGCGTCAGCTCCTCGACCAGGCGCGTGTTCTCGAGGGCGATCGACGCGAGCTGCGCGATCCCGACCGCGATGCGCTGCTGCACGGCCGAGAACGGCCGCGTCCGGCCGCGGAAGCCGGCGAAGAGCACGCCGACGATGGTGTCGCCGCGGCGGAGCGGCAGGTACATGCTGAGCGTCACGCCGTAGCGCCGCACCATCCCGGCCACGGTTGCGTCCTCGAGGCGGGTCGTCCGCACCTGCGCGATGCCGTCGCGCTCGAGGTACTCGAAGAGGTGCGTGAAGATGCCGCTCGGCAGGCGCAGCGCGCGCAGCGACTCGAGCTCCTCCGGCGCGTAGCCGTGCGCGGCCATCGGCACCAGCGCCTCGCTGCCCGGCGCTCGCATCACGGCGTCGCTGCAATCGCACCCCAGGATCTCGGTCGTGAACTCGCAGAGGCGATCGAGCATCCCCGCGGTCGAGAGCGACGCGATCAGGATCTGGCCAGCCCGCGCGAGGGCGGCCGCGACCTGCGACTCGTCCTCGAGCTGCCGGCGCGAGGCGGCGAGCACCGCCTCGGCCTGGTGGCGCTCGATCGCGACCCCGGCGAGATGCGCGGCGCGCGCGATCAGCCGCTGCTCGGCGGCGCGTGGCGCGCACGGCTCGCGGTAGTACATGGCGAAGGTGCCGAGACAGCGCCCGTCGACGGCGAGAATCGGCGCCGACCAGCACGCCCGCAGGCCGTGCGCCAGGGCGAGCTCGCGGAAGTCGGCCCAGAGCGGGTCGGCGGCGATGTCGGAGACGACCACGGTCTCGCGGCGATGGGCGGCGGTGCCGCACGACCCGACGGCGGGTCCGATCCGCGTCCCGTCGATGGCCTGGCAGTACGCCGCGGGCAGGCTCGGCGCGGCGCCGTGGCGCAGGCACCCATCCTCGAGGATCAGCACCGAGCACAGCATGCCCTCGATCTCGCCCTCGACCCGGGCCGTGAGGACCTCGAGAATGTCCGGCAGCGGACGCCCGATGGCGATCATCTCGAGGATCCGCGTCTGCCCGGCGAGCAGGCCGGCGGTGCGCGCACGCTCGCGGCGCGTGCGCTCATGCTCGTAGGCGATCAGGACCGAGCCGGCGAACGCCAGGCCGACGCCCATCACCGGAAAGACCAGGCGCGGGCCGAAGCCGACGCTCAGGTCGAGAACGATGAGCATCGCCGCCGCGGCGACGGCCGTGGTCACGACCTGGCAGCGGACGCCCCACGGCAGCAGCGCGGCGGTGCCCATGCAGAGCCCGACCAGGAGGTACGCCGCGGTGACGGCGTCGCCGCGCAGCACGCCGGCGGCGGCGATCGTCAGGTAGTAGGAGCAGGCGGTGCCGGCCGCGATCCAGCGGACCGCGTCGAGGCTGCGCGGGCGGTGCAGCAGCAGCACGGCGCCCACGATGATCGCCACCTGCGCCAGCTTCAGCGCGCCCAGGGCAACGAAGGCGCCGCGGTTGAAGCGGAGATCGGCCAGCAGGAACGCCACGTTGGCGACGACCGCGACCGCGAGGCCGACCTTCAGGCGGCGCGCGATCAGCGCCCGCACCTCGACGTGCGGCTCGACGAGGTCGCCCTCGAGGGCGTCATTTTCGTAACGATGTGACAAAGCGTGCGCGCGGTCCACGCGCCGCGGAGCGCTTCCGCGGCCGGCGGCCCTCCGACGTCGCTGGAGAGCAATCGACGTGCCGCCGTGCCGCGGCCGCCATGCGTACTTGACCGCGCGCGCGCGGCGCGGGTACGCGTGTCAGTATGCTGGCACCCGGGTCCCGACTCCTGCCATTGGTCGCGTTGGTCCTGCTCCTCGCCGGCGCGCCGCATCCCGCACACGCCGCGGACTACTGGGTGAAGAACGGGGGCAGCGACGCCCTCGACGGCACGTCGATCGCCACCGCCTGGGCCACCCTCCAGCACGCCGCCGACCAGGTCGACCCCGGCGACACCGTGCACGTCCTCGACGGCGGCTACCTGGGCTTCTACCTCGACCGCTCGGGAACGGTGGACAACCCGATCACGTTCGTCGCCGAGGGGCCGGCGGTCGAGATCACCGCCGACAACGGCGTCACCCCCGACGGCATCAACCTCGAGGGCGCCTCGCACGTCGTGATCGACGGCTTCGTCGTGAACGGCCGCACGCGCGCCGGCATCCGCGCCGTCCTCGCCGAGCACGTCACCGTCCGAAACTGCCGCGCCGGCCACAACGGCAAGTGGGGCATTCTGACGGGCTTCGTCGACGACTTCACCGCCGAGGACAACGAGACCCACCACTCGCAGATCGAGCACGGCATCTACGTCTCGAACAGCGGCGACCGGCCGGTCCTGCGCCGGAACCTCGTCCACGACAACCACGCCAACGGCATCCACATGAACGGCGACGCCAGCCTGGGCGGCGACGGCGTCATCTCGGGCGCGCTCGTCGAGCGGAACGTCGTCTACGGCAACGGCGCCGGCGGCGGCTCGGGCATCAACATGGACGGCGTCACCGACAGCGTCGTCCGGAACAACCTCCTCTACGACAACCACGCGAGCGGCATCAGCCTCTACCGCATCGACGGCGGCGCGGGCTCGAGCCGGAACGTGGTCGTGAACAACACCATCGTGCAGGCCGCCGACGGCCGCTGGTGCGTGAACATCCGCGACGGCTCGACCGACAACCGGGTGCGCAACAACGTCCTCTACAACCTGCACTCCTTCCGCGGCGCCATCACCGTCGACGCCGCGAGCCGCCCGGGGCTGGTCGCCGAGCACAACGCCGTCATCAGCCGCTTCAGCGTCGACGGCGGCAACTCGGTGATCGACCTCGCCGCCTGGCAGGCGCTCGGCTACGGCGCGGGCTCGTTCGCGAGCACGCCGGCGGCGCTCTTCGAGACGCCGGGCAGCGACTTCCACCTCGGGGCCGACAGCCCGGCGCTCGACACCGGAACCGCGAGCGACGCTCCGGCCGACGACCTCGACGGCGACCTGCGGCCGGTCGGCCCCGGCTTCGACGTCGGCGCCTACGAGCGCCAGATCGACACCTGCGGCGACGGCGCCGCCGACCCCGGCGAGCAGTGCGGCGAGCCCGGCCTCGGCTGCGACGACCCCTGCACCACCTGTAGCGGCTGCACCTGCGCGCCGGCGCCGCCGGTCTGCGGCGACGCCCTCGTCTGCGGCGCCGAGGAGTGCGAGCAGGACGCCGACTGCGGCGCCGGAGAGGCGTGCGTCGGCTGCGCCTGCGCGCTCGCCTGCCCGGCCGCGCCGGCACCCGGGTGCCGCGCGCCGGCGGTGGCGGCGAAGGCGTCGATCGTCCTGAAGGACAAGAGCCCCGACACGCGCGACCAGCTCGTCTGGAAGTGGCAGAAGGGCGCGGCGACGGCGAAGGCCGACTTCGGCAACCCGCTCGGCGGCGACGACTACCTGCTCTGCCTCTGGGACGGCGACGGTCTCGTGCTGGGCGCCGCGGCGCCCGCCGGCGGCGTCTGCGCGAAGGGCAAGCCCTGCTGGAAGGAGCAGCGCAAGGGCTGGCTCTACAAGGACCGCGACCTCACGCCCGACGGCCTCCAGCAGGTGACGCTCCGCGAGGGCGAGGACGGCAAGGCGAGGATCCTCGTCAAGGGCAAGGGTGACGCGCTCGCGCTCCCCGCCCTCGGGACGCTGACGTCACCGCTGACGGTGCAGATCCTCCGCACGGGGGGCGCGTGCTGGGAAGCGGTCTACAGTGTCCCTTTCCAGCGTCACGAGGCAGAACAGCTCAAGGACAAGTCGGACTGAGGCGGGCAGCGGCTCCCTCGCCCAAAGGGCCGCTAATGCTTCACAGCGCCCCTCCATCACCGGCGGCAACCGCAACGTCTGGGTGATCCGCCCGGCCTACCTGTCGCGGATCGCGAACCCGGAGCGCCGCGATCTCCCCCCGCCGCGTTCACCTTGCGACGAGACGTCTCATTCTGGCGCAGATGGGGTGGCCAGGTTCACAGTTGTCTTGACAGACTCCTCGAACGAATGGGACGCTGGGACTTCTACTACCGAGCATCCGGCGCCAGGGTCGCGTTCCGACAAGGTTCAGAGAGGCTGATCAAGCCATGCTCAACCAGCTCGCCACGCAACGAACGCTGCCGTTTGCGATCGTCGCTCTCCTCGCGCTCCACGCCGCCCCCGCCGGGGCAGGGATTCACTGGGGAGACATCACGGCAAAGGGGTGCGTGAGCGGCAAGACCGGGCTGCAGCTCTACTCGGCCATCCTGTGGGACATTCCATCGGGGGCATCCTGGGAGAAAGCCTGCCGAGAGACGAAGGCGACGATCAACCACGTTGACTATCCCGAGCCAACGCGCTGCATAACCAAGGACCACATGTGGGGCGAGTGGGACGTCCCCGATATGACGTGCGGCCCGCTCGTAACCTCGGACCCGTTCACCCTCGTGATCGCCTCGGATACGCAGGTATGGAGCTGGCATCGCAACGACCACGCCGTGCAGTCCAAGAGCAAGAAGGTCGGGGACCCCGGCGATGGGTGCCAGATCGGCGAGACGTACCACGAGAAGTGCTCCCAAGCCGCGAACGAGGACCAATTCAGCGCGATGGGCAAGGTCCAGATGCTCCGATGGCCCGACACGCCGCACGTCATACGGGACCGCCACGACAAGCCCGTCCCGCGACCGGTGGGCGTCGCCATCAATGGAGACCTCACCGAGTTCTTTCATCCCCGCCAGATCGACGAGTTCCAGAGGCTGATCGACCGGCACAAGGAGGACCTGCTGGGGATGCAGCTCCTCCTCGGACTCGGCAATCACGACTACTTCAACAACCTCTGTGACTGCCGCGGCCACTCTCCTTTCGACTCGATGTCGTGCGCCCGCAACGCCGTCTATCGAATGCACGAGCGGTACGGCAACGCCGGCTGGATCGTGTTCGACAAGAACAGCAGCGCCTACTCCTTCGACTTCGGGAACTACCACTTCGCGCAGCTAAACCTCACGCCCATCTACGAAGTACAGTTCGACGGCCTGAGTGCGTCGGGCGCTGTCGGAAGTCCGGAACACCAACAGTGCCTCAACGAGTCGCGGACCCTCCGGGCCGCTGACAAGGGCTCGTACCGGCAGATCGCCTCCGGGTTGCCCTGGCTCACGAGCGACCTGACCGAGGCCCAGGACAAGCGCATCGTGCTCTTCATGCACGCCGCCAACGACCCGGGGTACTGGTCGAACCAACGCGCCGCGACGGCGTTCCGCGAGCTGCTGGCCAAGGTGAACGTGGTGGCAATCTTCGCCGGCCACTATCACGGGCTCTACGGCGACCAGACAAAAGAGAGAACGGAGTGGGTGAACAAGGCTGGCCAGAAAATCCCGCTCTTCTTGAGCGGATCGTCGGAGTACCGCAAGTTCCTCGTTGCCGAGTTCGGCGAGACATACCTCATCGTGGGCGTCGTCGACAGCACGGATGGCAAAGCCACGTTCTTCTCGAGCGCGAACCAGGAGATGCTGCGCAGCTATCCGTAGCCCGTTTCGTCGTCGAGGCGATCTGGACGGCCCCGGGTTTCTCGGAGACTCGGTTGTGACTCCGACCCCCATGGCCGGAGTCTCCATCGTCGTCTGATCTCGGTAGTGGGCCTCCCTCGTATTGTCAGGTGTACTCCCAGAAGGGGACGCTGAGCTAGCGAACCTGGCGGAAGAACGTGCGCACGTCGTCCACGAGCCGCTCCGGTTCCTCGAGCGCCGCGAAGTGGCCGCCGCTCGGCATGCGCGTCCAGCGTTGGACGTTGTAGACGCGCTCGGCCCAGGCGCGCGGCGGCCGGAAGAGCTCGCCCGGGAAGATGGCGCACCCGGTCGGCTGCTCGACCCGCTCCTCGATGGGCTTGAAGCGGCCGGCTTTCATGGTCTCGTAGTAGAGGCGCGTCGACGACGTGATCGACTGCGTCGTCCAGTAGATCATCACGTTGGTGAGCAGCTCGTCCTTCGTGAAGCGGCGCTCGACGTCGCCGCCGCAGTCGCTCCACGTCCGGAACTTCTCGACGATCCACGCCGCGAGCCCGGCGGGGGAGTCGTTCAGGCCGTAGCCGAGCGTCTGCGGCTTGGTGCCCTGGATCTGCTGGTAGCCGGTCTCCTCGGCCTGGAAGCGCCCGAGGTCGCCCAAGTCGGCGAGCTCCTCGGGGGTGAGCCCGGCGGTCGGATCGGCGGCGCCGGCGGGCGGCAGCGCCACGACCATGTTCAGGTGGATGGCGGCACAGTGCGCGCGGTCGACGAGCGCGTTGTGCGTCGAGATCAGCGCGCCCCAGTCGCCGCCCTGCGCCCCGTAGCGTGCGTAGCCGAGGCGCGCCATCAGGGCGGCGTTCACCTCCGCCATGCGGCGCACGTCCCAGCCGCGCGTGCGCGGCGCCTCGGACCATCCGTAGCCCGGAATCGAGGGGCAGACGACGTGGAAGGCGTCGGCGGCGTCGCCGCCGTGGGCCGGCGGGTCGGTGAGCGGCCCGAGGATCTTGTGGAACTCGAAGACCGAGCCCGGCCAGCCGTGGGTGACGATCAGCGGGAAGGCGTTCGCGTGCGGCGAGCGCGCGTGGATGAAGTGCACGCGGTGGGCGTCGATCGGCGTCGTGAAGTGCGGGAAGTCGTTCAGGAGCGCCTCCTGCGGCCGCCACTCGAAGCGCTCGCGCCAGTAGGCGACGAGCTCGCGTATGGAGGAGAGCTCGCTCCCGTAGTCCCAGCCCGCGCCCGCGATCTGGTCGGGGAAGCGCGTTCGCGCCAGGCGCTCGCGGAGATCGGTGAGAACGGTGTCGGGAACCTCGACCCTGAAGGGCGTGATCGCGTCGCTCATCGCGCGGGACCCTACCTGAGCACCGCCGGCGAAGCGAGAGTCGCCCAAGTGTCCGTTTAATCTCGATGAAATCAGTCGGTGTCGAGCATGGCCATTGGCATGACGCGGCGCGTCTGGCACCCTCTAGTCCATGACCGGAGAAGTCGAGCTGCCGCGCCGGCCGGGCTTCGAGGCCTGGTCCTGGCGGCTGGTGCGCGGGATCGCGGACGCCATCCGCTATCAGCCGAGCCGCCTCGATCTGAGCGTCGCCTACGGCGCGAGCCACCCGGCCGTGCCCGTCGCGGTCGCGCGCTGGGTCGCGGCCGAGCACACCCGGCCGGCGACCGAGCGCGGCGGCGGCGTGCCCTACCGCATGCTCCGGCGCGCGGCGGTCGCGGCCGAGCGCTGGTTCGGCCCCGCCGGCTCGGCGGTCGTGCGCACGCTCTCGGCGGCGCTCCTCGGGCACGCCGACCGCGCCGGCGCGCACGCGCTCACGCTGCCGCTCCGCGGCGCGCGCCCGCACGTGCTCGTCCCGCACCTCCACGACGTCGCCGTCGTGGCCATCGACATGCGCGGCTTCACGAACCTGACCGGCATCCTCGACGACACCCAGTACCTCGCCCGCCTGATCGGCGACTACCTCTCGGCGATCACCGACGTCGTCGAGCGCCACGGCGGGGTCGTCTACCAGTACACCGGCGACGGCCTGATCGCCCTCTTCCTCCCCGAGATCGCCGGCACCGAGCCGCCCCGTATGCTCGAGCGCCTGGTGCACGAGACCGCCCGCGACCTGCACCTCGCCTTCGACGACCTCTACGGGCGCTGGCGCGCGGAGTGGGCGGCGAGCGGCCGCATCGGCGCGCCGGTCGGGCTCGGCGTCGGCGTGAGCTACGGCCCGGCGACCATCGGCCTGCTCGGCCCCGCCGGCAAGAAGCAGTTCGGCGTCGTCGGCGAGACCGTCAACACCGCCGCGTTCCTGTGCTCGCAGGCGATCGCCGGCACGCTGCTCGTCGATCGCGAGTCGTTCGCGCGCGCCGGCGCCCTCGTGCCCGAGGCGCGGCGCATCCGGCTGCGCTCGAAGAAGCGCCACCAGCGCCTCGACGCGCTCTCGCTGCGCTACGGGCGCGCCCCGCGTCCCCCTCTGGTCACGCCCCCCGCGGCCGCCTGAGAGACGCCGCACGCCACGCGCACGCCAGGTGGCATGCGGGACGCGCGCGCGTCGTTCGTTGCGTCTCCGTGACGGCCGGGCGCCCACGAGAGCCGTTGACAGGCCGCGGGCGATGTCGGAACCTTCAGCTCCGCCGCCTCGAGCACCGGTGCTTGGCGGTCATCAGCCCCAGGAGGATCGCCATGCCGTGCCGCCCGCTTCGTTACGCCCGCGCGCTCTTCGTCTGCGCCGCACTCGCCCTCGCGCCCGCCGC
>Ga0302046_10001565_pt1 | contig 21452 bp, 21 predicted proteins | sample RVTome_11_FD_200261 | JGI IMG/M metagenome (GOLD analysis project Ga0302046, IMG submission 200261) | Soil microbial communities from uranium-contaminated site in the Upper Colorado River Basin, Wyoming, United States - RVT147D111 (version 2) ...
AGACGGATCGTCGTGACGGCGAGCCCGCAGTCGCCGGCGCGGAAGCTCCTCGATCTCATCGACGGCGCCTGGGCAGCCCAGGCGATCCACGTCGCCGCCGAGCTGCGGCTCCCGGAGCTGCTCGCCGAGAAGCCGCGCACGAGCGACGACCTCGCGCTGGCGACCGGGACGCACCCGCTGGCCCTGCGCCAGCTCCTGCGCGCCCTCGCGACGATCGACGTCCTCCGCCAGCGCGAGGACGGCGCCTTCGAGACGACACCGCTCGGCCAGCGCCTCGAGGCCGAGCACCCCGACTCCGTGCGGGCCTGGGCGCTGTGGTCGGGCGCGCACCTGTGGCCCGTGTGGGGAGATCTCGCGTACAGCGTCCGGACGGGCCGGAGCGCCCGGAGCCGGCGGCTGGGGACCGAGGGCTTCGCCCACCTCGAGCGCGACCCCGCGGCAGGCGCGCTGTTCCAGCGGGCGGCGGCCGAGCTCACGCGCCTGGACGCCGCGGGCATCCTGGCGGCCTACGACTTCTCCACGGTCCGCTGCGTCGCGGACCTCGGGGGCGGCTCCGGCGAGCTGCTCGCGCGGATCCTCGCCGCGAACCCGGCGCTCCAGGGGGTCCTGTTCGACCTGCCCCACGCCGCCGAGGCCGGCCGCAGCCAGCTGCGCCAGGCGGGCGTGGCGAATCGTTGCCGCGTGGTCTCGGGAGACTTCTTCGAGCGGGCTCCCGAGGGCGCCGACCTCCATCTCCTGAAGAGCGTGATCCACGACTGGAGCGACGAGGATTGCCTCCGTCTGCTCCGGAGCGTGCGCAGGGCCCTCGGCGGAACGGGCCGGCTGCTCGTGATCGAGCGCGTCGTGCCCGAACGTCTCGAGAACGCCGCCGCGCACCGGAGGCTCGCCCACAGCGACCTCACCATGCTCGTGGCCCTGGGCAGCCGCGAGCGGACCGAGTCCGAGCTGCGCGGGCTGCTCGTCGGCGCGGGCTACCGCATCCGCCGCGTGCTCCCCACGCGGTCTTCGTTCTCCATCCTCGAAGCGGAGACCGTCCCGTGAGCCGCGGGCGCTGCCTCGTGCTCCATGGCGGCTGGCAGGGGCATGGCCCGGAGGAGGCGGCTCGCTTCGCCATCGCTCGGCTCGTGTACGACTTCGAGGTGGTCTGCGCGCGGGATCTCGACGTCCTCCGCCCCGAGATCCTGGCGGGGTTCGACCTGCTCCTCCCGATCTGGACCTTCGGCGAGCTCTCGGCCGCTCGCGAGCACGCGCTGGTCGAGGCGGTGGAGGCCGGCCTCGGGCTGGTGGCGTGGCACGGCCACGCCAGCGCGTTCCTCGGGAGCCGCGCCCACAAGTGGCTGCTCGGCGGCCAGTTCGTCGGCCACCCAGGGGGTGAGGACGTGACCTACACCGTCCGCTTCCGCGACGACGATCCCCTGGTCGCCGGGCTCGAGCCGATCCGGGTCACGTCGGAGCAGTACTACGTGCTCGTGGACCCGGCGGTGGAGGTCCTGGCGACCTGCCAGACCGACGGAGCCGGCATGGACTGGCTCGCCGACGTCGCGATGCCCGTGGCCTGGAAGCGGCGCTGGGGCCGCGGCCGCGTCTTCTACTGCGCGCTCGGCCACGACGTAGCGCTGCTCGAGCAGGCGACGGTCTGCGAGCTGCTGCGCCGGGCCGTGCTCTGGGCGGGCCGAGAGCGAACGCGAGCGCGCGGCCACGTGGCGCGCCACGCGGCAACGCGCGAGCCGGACCCGGCCGCGCTCCGCCGGGCGGAGCGGAGACGCCCGTGAGGATGGCCGAGACCGTCGTGTGCTTCTGCATGCCGGAGCCCGGGCACTTCCGGCTCTTGCGGACGGTGGTCGAACGGCTGGTGGCGGCGGGCATGCGCGCAATCGTCTTCACCCACGCCGACTTCCGCGCCGGGGTGACGGCCGCGGGCGCGCGCTTCGTGGATCTGTTCGGAAACCGCCCGGTCGAGCGGGCGGACGCGACCTCGCGGCCGATCCCGTGCCGCTACGTGAGCCATGCCGGCACCCACGGCGAGGAGCTGATCGAGGAGGTGCGCGGGCTCGCTCCGGACCTGATCGTGTACGAGACGTTCTCGGTGGTCGGGCCCGTGGTGGCCCGCGCGCTCGACCTGCCCTGCGTGAACGTGTGCGTGGGCCACGACCTCCAGCCCGAGCGTCTGGTCTCGGCGCTCGAGCGGGATCCTCGCGTGTCGGTCTCGGACGCCTGCCATCGGGCCGTGGAGCGGCTGCGGACCCGGTTCGGCATGCAGGACGCATCGCCGTTCTCCTACGCCACCTCGCTCAGCCCCTTCCTCAACCTCTACACCGAGCCGCCGCAGTTCCTCGCAGCCGGCCGGCGCGCGCCGTTCGAGCCGCTCGCGTTCTTCGGCTCCATCTCCGACCACCAGCACCGCCTCGCGAGCGAGCGCGCGCCGCGAGCGCGCGAGGATGGCGCGCTCCGCGTCTACGCTTCCTTCGGCACGATCGTCTGGAGGTACTTCGCCGACGAGGCGGAGGGGGTGCTGCGCGCCCTGGCGGGCGCCTCCTCGGCCATGGCTCCCGTGCGACTGACGGTGGGCCTCGGTGGCGCCCGCCTGACACCCGCGACGGCGGCCGTGCTGGGCGACGCCGGCGTCCGGGTCGAAGGCTCCGTGGACCAGTGGAACGCGTTGCGGGACGCGGACGTCTTCGTGACGCACCACGGGATCAACTCGACGCACGAGGCCATCTACCAGCGGGTGCCCATGCTCTCCTACCCGTTCTTCTGGGATCAGCCGGCGCTGGCCGGGATCTGCCAGGAGATGGGGCTCGCCCTTCCCCTGTCCCTGTCGGACGCTGCGCGTGGAGCGGTCGGTCCGGGCGACGTGAAGGCGGCCTGGGAGCGGCTGCTGGAAGCCCGCAGCGCCATGCGCGCCCGGCTCTCGGAGGCGCGAAGCTGGGAGCTGGACGTGATCGGAGCGCGCGACGAGGTCGTCGAACGGATCCGGGCCCTCGTCTGAAGGCCGTCAGCCCTCCCGTGTGGGCAGCGAGCCGATGAAGTCCATCTTGCCGAGCGGCACGCCGTTGTGACGCAGGATGGCGTAGGCCGTGGTCGCGTGGAAGAAGAAGTTCGGTACGGCCACGTGCACGAGGTAGTCGCCGCCGCGCAGCCAGCGTCCGCCGAGCCAGGGCGGAGCCACCTTCCGCTCGTCGGCGCCGGCGAGATCCTGCTCGGTCACGCTCGCCACGAAGGCCGTGCACTTGCGGATCCGCTCGCGCAGCTCGGCGAAGCTCTTCTCCGTGTCGGGGTGGGAGGGCGCGGGCTTGCCGCCCAGGTACGCGGCCGCGTACTTCGCCTGGTCGCAGGCCGCCTGCACCTGCTGGACGAACGTGAACTGGTCCGGCGCCAGGCGCGCCTGGGCGAGCACGTCCACTTCGAAGGGCCGGGCCTTGGCGTGCTCGCCGGCCTTGTCCAGCCACTTCTCCAGGTTCTCGAGGGTCTTGGTGAAGAGCTGGAGGGCGTCGTGGGGGGTCATGGGTTCTCCTTTCGCGCGGGCGCGCGGACCCCGGGAGTGTGGGCCAGCCTCCTCCTCGCGGCACCTGCTAGCGACGGACGGCGGCGAAGATCTGGGTGAAGTAGAGATCGCCGCGCGGGCTGCGCACGACGCCCACGCCGACCCGGTCGAAGGCGCCTCGTTCCAGGTGCACGCGGTGGTCGTCGCTCTGGATCCAGCGGGAGACCACCCAGGACGCGGGCGGCGTCCGTTCGTGCTTCATGCGCGCGACGTTCTCGGCGAACTCCGCGAGCGGCAGCGAGGCGGCCGCGCGCTCGAAGCGGCCGCGCAGGCCGTCGTGCCCGATCGATCCGCCCTCGCGCGCCATGGCCTGGCTGTGGCCGCGCGCCAGCGCGGCGAGCAGCGCGTCCTCGCGCAGCACCGGAAGCGAGCGCGCCCGGCGGTGGGCGTTGGTCAGGCGGATCACCTCCACCTCGATCGGCCGCGTGCCAGGATCGGACGGCGCGGCCGCAGGGCCCGGCGCCGCGCAGCCCAGGACGGCGGCCAGCAGGAGCGGAGCGGCGTGGAGGGGAGCCCGCACGCGGCCTAGCGTCGCGCGCGCGCCGCGCCGGATTCGGCGATGGGGACGCCGGCCTCGCGGCAGATCCGCTCCACCGCGAAGCTCGCCGGCTCGATGGCGCACGCGAGCCCCGCGCCGCGATCCTCGAGCCAGGCTGCGGGCTCGAGCGCTTCGCCGGCGAAGCGGCCCTCGTAGCGGCGCAGATGGAGCGTGAAGCGAGCCGGTCCGTCGGCGAGCCGCTCCGCGAGCTCCCGCTCGCAGATGCGCGTCGAGAATCCCCGCGCCCAGACCCGGCGCGCCCGCGCGTTGCGACGGACCCGGGCGAAGCGACGCACGGTGCCGAAGGCCGCGAGGGACAGGAGCAACGCTCCCGTCGTGAGCCCGGCGCGCCAGCGGCCCGCCGACACCGCGAGGCAGAGCGCGCCGGCCACCGCCTCGGCGTGGAGCGCCAGGAGCCCGGGGAGGCTTCCGATCTCCAGGCGCGGCATGCGCGCCACGCCCTCGCGCCAGGTCGCCTCGGACACGCGCACCACGCACGCGCCCTCGCGCGCGTCCGCCCTGGCGAGCCGCTCCCGACCCCGGCGCGGGACCATGCGCCACCCTCCTCGAGGTCCCGTATCGGCCGGCGAGGAAGGGCGATTGAGGGGCGGGTGGGCTCGGACTCAGCGGGCCACCGACACCACGGGCGCCCAGCGGGCGAACTGGATGGTGAAGTAGACGAGGAAGGGAGCGAAGAGCGCGAGGGTCGCCCACCAGGCCGCACGGCCGCGCAGGCTGCCACCGAGCGCGACGAAGACCGGGAAGGCCGCCAGGAAGTACCGCTCGAAGCCCTGGAGGCCCGAGCTGACGGGCAGCCCTAGGATCAACAACGAATAGGCGGCGAGCGAAGCTCCGAGCTGCCGCCACACGATCGCGACGCCCACGAGGGTGGCCGGCAGGAGCGCCACGCGCCAGACGGTGACGCTCCAGCCGGCCCACGAGAGCTCGCCACCCCGCAGCTCCGCCAGGTGGGCCGCGAGGTCCACGCCGGTGCGTTCCCAGGAGTCCTGCTGCGTCGTCACGAAGACCAGCGGGTCGCCGAAGCGGAGCGCGAAGCTGCCGAGCAGCAGGAGCAGGGGCACCGGCATCGCAAGCAGCGCCAAGGCCTCGCGCCCCCACGAAGCCGGAGAGGGCCCGTGCCGCCGCACGTACTCGAGCGCCAGCGCCGCCCCCACGATGAACCCGGGAATGCGCGTGACCGCGGCCAGCGAGGCGAGCAGGCAAGCCACCCCCCAGCGCCCCCGGTCCGCGAACCGGAAGGCCCAGGTGGCCAGGGCCAGCAGCATCCCCTCGGTGTAGGCCGCGCCCAGGTAGAACGAGAACGGGAAGAGGCACAGGAGCCAGACGGCCCGGTCGGCGGCCGCGCGGCCGAGCCGCTCGCGCGCGAGCCCGTGCAGGCCCAGCATGGCGAGCCACGAGCTCACGTGCGAGACGGCGATCGCGGCCGCGAAGAAGGAGCGTTCGGGCCCGAGCGACGCGCGCAGCGGCCAGGAGAGCAGCCCGGAGAGCCAGGGGTAGAGCGGGAAGAAGTTGACGTTGCTCTGCTCGCCCCGTCTGTACCAGTAGCCTTCTTCGAAGATCGAGCGGTACCACGCCGAATCCCAGCGTGCCCAGCCGTCGAGCCAGAGCTCGTCGGGAAACGCCCGCCACTGGCGTGGCGACAGCTCCAGCGGGAACCAGGCGAGTGTCGCCCACGCCGCGAGCACGAGCGCCACGCGCGTGGCCACGTACACGCCGCTCACGAAGACGAGATCCCGCCGCGCCACCGTCGGCTAGCGAACGACCGGGCGGTCGCCCAGCTCGTTGGCGTCTCCGCCCGCACGCGGGAAGTGGCGGGCGAGCAGCTCGCCCACGCCGTGCACGCCGGCCAGCGCGCCTTCCTGGAAGCGGCCGGCGCGGAAATGCTCCTCCATGGCGCGGCAGACACGCTCCCAGCTCTCGGGGGGAATGCGCGCCGCGGCGCCGCGGTCGGCGACGATCTCCACGTCGCGCTCGGCAAGCAGCACGAAGATCAGCACGCCGTCGTTCTCGGCCGTGTCCCACACGCGCAGCTCGGAGAAGACCTCGATGGCGCGCTCGCGCACGCTGGTGCCACGCCACAGGTCGCGCGGCTCGAGGGCGCCCTCGACGGCGAAGGCGATCTCGCCCGTGTGGCGGGACTCGCTCGCGCGGATGGCGGCCTCGACCGCGTCGAGCACGCCCGCGTCGAAGCGGCGGCGCGCCGCCCAGGGCGGCGTCAGCAGGTTCCGGAGCACGCGCCGGACCTTCATGGGCTCACCACCGCCCGGAGGCGCCGCCGCCGCCGAAGCCGCCGCCGCCGCCCGAGAAGCCGCCGCCGCCGGATCCGCCGCCGCCGCCCCAGCCGAGCCCCCCGCGGCGGAAGGCGCCGTGCGCCCGCTGGCCCGCCAGCGCCGCGAACGCCGCCGCGAACAGGCCGAAGACGAGGGCGATCGAGAGCGTGGCCGTCGCACGCCACACGATGGCGGACACGACGCTGCCGACGAGCAGCGGCCCGAGCACGGCGCCGAGCAGCCGCCGCAGCAGCGGACCGCCCACGAGGATCACGAACAGCGCGACCGGGAGATGGCGCTCGAAGGCGGAGGTCGCGCCCGGCGCCCAGCCCGGCTCGGGCGGCGGGAGCTCCTCGCCGTCGATCACGGCCAGCATGGCGTCCACGCCGGCCTCGATGCCGCCCGCGAAGTCCCCGGCGCGAAAGCGCGGCACGATCGTCTGGTCGATGATGCGGTTGGCCAGCGCATCGGTGAGCGCGCCCTCGAGCCCGTAGCCCACCTCGATGCGCAGCGCGTGGTCGTCCTTGGCGACGAGCAGCAGCGCGCCGTCGTCGCTCGCCGCGCGCCCGAGCCCCCAGGCCTCGGCGACGCGGATCGAGTACTGCTCGATGGCCTCGGGCCGGGTGCTCGCCACGACCAGCACGGCCAGCTGGGCACCCTTGCGCGCCTCGAAGGCGGCGAGCTTGCGCTCGAGCGCCGCCTGCTCGCCCGCCGTGAGCGTCCCGGTCGGATCCGTGACGCGGGCGCGCAGCTCCGGGACCGCCTGGAGCGGCTCGGCGGCCGCCGGCACCGCGAGCGCCAGCGCGAGGACGGCCAGCGCCAGGCATCCGCCCACGGACGGGCCGCCGATCAGAACTCGACCTGCGGCGGCCGGGCGATCTCCGCCTCGTTCTCCACCGTGAAGGTCGGCTTCACGGCGTGGCCGAAGACCCTGGCGGTCAGGTTGCTGGGGAATTTGCGCACCGTGCCGTTGTAGGCCTGGACCGCCTCGATGTAGCGGTTGCGCGCGACCGTGATGCGGTTCTCGGTGCCCTCGAGCTGGGCCTGGAGATCGCGGAAGTTCTGGTCGCTCTTGAGATCGGGGTAGCTCTCGCTCACCGCCAGCAGGCTCTTCAGCGCGCCGGTGAGCTCGCCCTGGGCGGCCTGGAACTTCGCCAGCGCCGCGGGGTCGTCGAGCATCTCGGGCGTGACCTGGATCGAGGTGGCGCGCGCCCGCGCCTCGGTCACGCCCACCAGCACCTTCTCTTCCTGGGCGGCGAAGCCCTTCACCGTGCTCACCAGGTTCGGGATCAGGTCGGCGCGGCGCTGGTACTGGTTCACCACTTCGGCCCAGGCGGCCTTGATGGCCTCGTCCTGGGTCTGGAGCGTGTTGTAGCCGCAGCCCGACGTGAGCAGGGCGACGAGCAGGACGGCGGACACCGACGCGTGGCGCATCTCGGGCTCCTCGTGCGCGCGCCCTCCGGGTTCCGGCGCGGCGGACGTCCATGATGGCGTGCCCATGCGGCGCCTGCTACGGGAGCCGCGCCGGGAAAGGTGGCGCCGTGCTGATCGGGGCATCCGTTCGTCACGGGTGAGGCGGCGGCGCCCGTGCGTGGGTAGGGCCCGGCGCAGCCGCGGTGTAGACTGCGGCGTCCGGCCCCACCTGGCCGGAGGAGGGCACCGTGCGCGTCCTGCTCGTGAATCCGTCCTACCCGTTCGAGGAGTTCCCGCGACTGCTGGTGACCATCCCGTACCTGGCCAGCGCCCTGCGGGCGGCGGGACACGAGGTGGAGGTGCTCGACCTGCTGCTGGCGCGCACCACCCGCGAGCGCGTGGAGGAGCGCATGCTGCGCTTCCGCCCGCAGCTCGTGGGCATCACCTCGGTCACGCTGAACCAGCACATCGCCAACCGCATCGCCGAGTGGGTGCGCGCCTGCGACGAGCGCGTGGCCATCGCCATGGGCGGCCCCCACGTCTCCTTCGAGATCGAGGGCTCCTTCCGCGACATTCCCGCCCTCGACTACATCGGGATCGGCGAGGGCGAGCACACCATCGTCGAGCTGGCCGCCGCGCTCGAGGGCCGCCCGGGCACGGACCTGCGCGACGTGCGCGGCCTCGCGCTGCGCGCGGGCGACGGCGTGCACCGCACGGCGCCGCGCCCGCTCGACGACGATCTCGACACGCTGGCGCCGCCGGCCCGGGAGCTGGTGCCGCTGGCGCGCTACCTGGCCTTCGACAGCCACGCGAGCGTCGTGACCTCGCGCGGCTGCCCCTACGAGTGCGTGTTCTGCTCCGCGCCGGCCTGGACCGGCCGCAAGGTGCGCTACCGGACGCCCTCGCTGTGCGTGGACGAGATGGAGGAGCTCGCGCGCCAGGGCTTCACCGAGATCACCATCGAGGACGACCTGTTCACGCTCTATCGCAAGCACTTCATGGCCGTCTGCGACGAGCTGGTGCGCCGCAAGACCGGCCTGCGCTGGAACGCCTTCTCGCGGGTGGACACGATCTCGCCCGAGATCGTCGAGACCATGGCGCGCGCCGGCTGCCAGGCCATCTGCTTCGGCGTGGAGAGCGGCAGCCAGGAGCTGCTCGACGTGGCCAAGAAGCGCTCGGACCTGGCCAAGGTGCGCGAGGCCATGCGCATGACCCAGGAGGTGGGCATCTCGGCGCTGGCGTCGTTCATCATCGGGCTGCCGGGCGAGACCGAGGCGACCCTGCGCCAGACGGTCGCCTTCGCCGAGTCGCTGCGCGAGGAGTTCGGCTCGCTCTACGGCTTCCACATCCTGGCGCCCTTCCCCGGCACCGAGGTGCGCGAGCGCGCCGCCGAGTACGGCCTGGAGATCCTGAGCAACGACTGGACCGAGTACGACGCCAACCACGTGGTCTCGCGCACGTCGGGCGCGGACCCGGACTCGATCCGCGCCGTGTCCGAGGCCTACGAGACCACCATCGAGCGCTACGTGGCCTACCAGGACGCGCTCTTCGCCAACGGGCAGCTCTCGGGCTACGAGCTCAAGACCTACCAGCGGCGCCGCCGGCAGGAGCTGCTCTGGAAGCTCCTGCTCGACGAGGTGGTGGAGGCGCTGCCGGCCTTCGGCGCCGAGCCGGTGGCGGGCCTGAAGGCCGCCCTCGCAGCGGCGACCGGCGCCAAGCCCACGCTCGTGGACGAGGAGGTGGACCGGCTGCTCTCGCTCCGCGCGCTCGTCCCGCGGCCGGCTCCCGAAGGCACGCGCTTCGCCTGGACGGAATGAGCGGCAGAGCTAGAGCACGGTTCCCGTGAGCAGCGCCGTGGCCACGCTGAAGTAGACCACGAGCCCGGTCACGTCCACGATCGTGGCCACGAAGGGCGCCGACGCGCTGGCGGGGTCCAGCCCGAGCCCGCGCAGCGCGAAGGGCAGCATCGCCCCGGCGATCGACCCCCACACGACGATCCACAGCAGGCTCACGGCCACGGTGAGCCCGATCAGCGCGAAGTGCTCGCCGAACACGCTCTCACGAGAGGGCCACAGCACCACGCGCAGGAGCCCGATCGTGCCCAGGATCAGGCCCAGCAGGAAGCTCGTGCCGAGCTCGCGAACGAACACGCGCCCCCAGTCGCGCAGGCGCAGCTCGCCCACGGCCAGCGCCCGGATCACGAGCGTGCTGGCCTGGGAGCCCGAGTTCCCGCCGCTCGAGATGATCAGCGGGATGAACAGCGCGAGCACCACGGCGCGCGCGATGGCGTCCTCGTAGAAGGCCATGGCCGTGGCCGTCAGGAGCTGGCCGAGGAAGAGCACCGTGAGCCAGACGGCGCGCTTGCGCACCAGGCCGAGGACGCCCACGTCCAGGTAGGGGGCGTCGAGGGCGGTGGTGCCGCCGATCTTCTGGATGTCCTCGGTGGCCTCCTCGCGCACCACGTCCACGATGTCGTCCATGGTGACGATGCCCTGGATGCGGCCCTCGGCGTCCACCACGGGCACGGCCATCAGGTCGTTCTCGGCCATGACGTCGGCCACGGCCTCCTGGTCCAGGTCGTCGCGCACCGAGACGACGTCGGTGCGCATGACCTCGCGCACGGACCGCTCGGGCGTGGCGGCGAACAGCTCGCGGAACGAGACGACGCCGAGCAGGCGCTGGCCGGCGTCGAGCACGTAGATGTAGTAGATCGTCTCGGAGCGCTCGCGGGCGGCGCGGCGCAGGTAGCCCACGGCCTCGTCCACGGTCATGTCGGGGCGCAGCCGCACGTAGCGCGGGCTCATCAGCCCGCCGGCCTCGTCCTCGGCGTAGGCCAGCAGCGCCGAGACCTCGCGGTGGGTGCGATCGTCCAGCAGCCGCAGCAGCGTCTCGCGCATTCCGGCCGGCACCGCCTGGAGGACGTCGGCGGCGTCGTCGGGCGGAAGCTGGCGCATCCAGATCTGGCGCTCGTTGGCGGGCAACGCCGTCAGCAGCTCGGCCTGATCGCGCGTGTCGAGCGCCAGGAAGATCCCCTCGGCCTCGAACGGCGGGAGCGAGCGGAAGCCCTCGACCCGCTCGTCCAGGGACGCGAATGCCCAGATCTCGCGCAGGTCGTCGGCCAGCAGCGCCGCATCCCGATCGCGCTCGGTCGGAGCCATGGTCACGGAGCCCCCTCTCGCCGGAGCGGGGGAATCCTACGCGGGAGACCGCCCGGCTGCTACGCGCGCGACCCCGCCCCGCGCACGCCGAGCGATCTCCGCCCCGAGCCGCCTCGGGGACTCGGGTATGATGCGGCCGAACCGGAGGGGGAAGAGCGCTTGCGCCGCCGTCCGCTGCCGCGGCTCGGAGAGCTCGAGAGGGCGGTCCTCGACCGGCTCTGGTCCCACGGCCCCGCCGACGTGAAGACCATGCACCGGGAGCTCGGAGCCGCGCGCGGCATCGCGCCCAACACGGTGCAATCCACCCTGGATCGCCTGTTCCGCAAGGGCCTGGCCGAGCGCGCCAAGCTCGGCCGCGCCCACCACTACCGCGCGCGCATCAGCCGCGAGGAGTGGGTGGCGCGCACCCTGGAGGCGATCGCCGATGCGCTGCCCGGCGCCGAGCCGCGGCTGCTGCTGGCGAGCTTCGTGGACCTGGCCGAGCGCGCGGGCGCGGAGCCGCTCGCCGAGCTCGAGCGGCTGGTGCGCGAGCGCCGCCGGCGCGCCGGGGAGGACGAGCCGTGACGTCGTCCCTCGCCACCCTGGCCCTGGCGCTGCTGGCCGGGATCGGCTTCGCGCTCGGAACCTCCGGGGCGCTGGCGCTGGCCTGGCCCGCGCTGCGGCGGGCGCTGCGGCGCAGCCACCCGGCCGCGGGCGCGGGCGCCGCCCTCGGAGCGGCCGTGGCGCCGGCCGCGCTTCCCATCCTGTTGTTGGCGTTGTGCTTCGCGCCGGGCCTGCTCGGGCTGGTCGGCCTGCACGCGGACCACTGCACGCACCATCCCGACCACCCGCACCTGTGCCTGGTCCATCCGACCGCCCTGCTGACCGGGCCATTGCTCGGCCTCCTGCTCGCGGGCGGTGGCCTCCTGCTCGGCGGGCTCGTGCTCGGCGGCGTGCGGCTCGCGCGCTCGCGCCGGGAGATCGCGGCGCTGCGGCTCGGGGCCACGGGCGGGCTCGCGCCCGGCGTACGGCTGGTCGAGTCCGAGCGGCCGTTCTCGGTGACCGCGGGGCTCGCCGGCTGCGAGATCTACGTCTCCACGGCGCTCGCCCGCGCGCTCCCGCCCGCGCAGCTCGAGGCGGTGGTGGCCCACGAGCGCGCCCACGCGCGACGGCGCGACGGGCTGCGCCGCGCGTTCGCCCGCGCGCTCTCGCTGCCGCACCTGCCGTGGCTGCGGCGCCGGCTGCTCGCCGAGCTCGAGCTCGCCAGCGAGCGCGCCTGCGACGAGGAGGCCGGCCGGCGGCTCGGCGACCGGCTGCGCGTGGCCGAGGCGATCCTGGCGGTGGAGCGCCTGCTCGCGGGCTCGTCCGCCCCCGCCCACCCTGCCCTGCTCGCCTTCGGCGGGAGCTCCGTGGCCGAGCGCGTGCGCGGCCTGCTGGCCACACCGGCCGCGCGCCTCCCGCGCGCCGCGACGCTGTTCGCCGCGAGCGCCCTGCTGCTCGCCGCGCTGCGCCTGTCCGACCCGCTGCACCACGCCACCGAGCACGTGCTCGGCCTGCTGCTCGGTCTGCTCTAGGGCCGAAAACCGATCCATGGTCGGAGTTGGCGCGCGCCCGTAGAGTGCGCGGCCATGGCAACCGACGCTCGTGCTTCCGTCGTCCTGCTGGCCTCGGCCCTGTTCCTGGTAGCGTTCCCCGCGCGCGCCGACGACGCCCCCACGCCCACCGATCCCCCCACCAGCTTCGAGTTCACCGTCACCGAGCGCAAGCCGGGGACGGCCTCGTCCACGCTCACCGTACCCGCCGCGGACTTCGCCGTGCGGCCGCTGGAGAGCGCCGGGCAGATGCTCGAGGCCGTACCCGGAGCCATCACCGCCCAGCACACGGGCGGCGGCAAAGCCGAGCAGTATTTCCTGCGCGGCTTCGACGCCGACCACGGCACCGACCTCGCCATCTACTTCGACGGCGTGCCCATCAACCTGCGCAGCCACGCCCATGGCCAGGGCTATCTCGACCTGCATTTCGTGACCAAGGAGACCATCGAGCGGATCGATGCCCACAAGGGGCCCTACTTCGCGCGCTTCGGCGACTTCGCCACGGCCGCCGCCATCGAGTACGTGCCGTTCGACTCCCTGGAGCGCTCGGAGCTCAAGTTCGAGGGCGGCTACTGGGATACCTGGCGCCTGGTGGGGGCGTTCTCGCCGCGCAGCGGCGCCTTCGCGGGCGACGACCCGCGCGCCTCGGGTCTCGTCTCGTTCGAGGCCTACCACACCGACGGTCCCTTCCGCAGCGACGAGGACCTGTGGCGCTTCTCGGGCCTGGCGCGCGGGCGCGTGGAGCTCGCCCCGGGCCTCGCGCTCTCGGGCCACCTGCTCGGCTACCACGCCGACTGGAACGCCTCGGGGCTGATCCCCGAGCGGCTGGTGGACGCTGGCCTGCTCGACCGCTTCGGCTTGCTGGACGACAGCGAGGGCGGCGACAGCATGCGGGCCCAGGGCAAGCTCCAGCTCGACTGGGCGATCTCCGAGCGGCGCCACCTGATGGCCCAGGCGTACGTGGCGTACTACGACCTGGACCTGTTCTCGAACTTCACCTACGCGCTCGGCGACCCGGCGGCCGGCGACGGGATCGTGCAGCGCGACGACCGCGTCTACACGGGCGGCCGCGTGGAGTACGCGCAGTCGTTCCGCCTCGGCATTCCGGGCCTCCTGCGCGGCGGCGCCGAGTGGCGCTACGACGATGCGCACGTCCAGCTCGGCACCCAGACCCTGCGCGACTTCACCGGTCCCATCGGCGACGACGACGTCCGCGAGCTCTCGGTCGGCCCCTATCTGGAGACGGAGCTGCTGCCACTGCCCTGGGTGCGCTTCGTGGGCGGCGTGCGCTTCGAGCACTTCCGCTGGGACGTGCGCGATCGCCTCCCGAGCAACCGCGACGCCGACGACCACGACTCGATGTGGCTGCCCAAGGCGAACCTCGTGCTCGCGCCCTTCGGGCCCGCCGGCCTCTGGCCCAGCGAGATCGGCGCGCTCCGCGAGCTCGAGCTGTTCGGAAACTTCGGCATGGGGTTCCACTCGAACGACGTGCGCGCCTCGGCGGACGATCCCGAGATCCTGGCGCGCGCCACCGGCGCCGAGGTCGGCCTGCGCACGCGCCCGTTCCGCGGCTTCGAGCTGGCCCTCGACGGCTTCTGGCTCGAGCTCGAGGACGAGCTCGTGTTCGTGGGTGACGAGGGCACCACCGAGTCCGGCGGCGAGACCCGGCGCTGGGGCGTGGAGCTGGTGGCCCACGCCGAGCTCGCCGAGTGGCTCTACCTGCGCGGCGACGTGGGCTACACCTCGGCGCGCACGACCGACGGCGGCGAGCCCGTGCCCCAGGCGCCGCGCTTCATCGCCAAGAGCGCGGTCGGCGTGCGCTGGGAGGGGTTCACTGCGGAGCTCGCCGTCCGCCATCTCGGCGACAGGTACGCGAGCGAGGACTCCGACGACCCCCGGCTCTCGGACTACACCGTGCTCGACCTCGGCATGCGATACCGTTACGAGCGCTTCGAGGTGGGTCTTGCGGTCGAGAACCTCACGGACACGGACTGGCGCAGCTCCGAGTTCTTCTACGAGTCGTGCGCAGCCTCCGAGGTGGGCGTCCTGGCGGCCTGCCCGGTGGCGGGCGGCGGCGCGGGCGTCTCCGACCTGCACTTCACGCCGGGCAACGGACGCAACGTGCGCGGCTGGGTCGGCGTCCGCTTCTAGGCGCCTCGCCGCCCTGATCCTGCTGGTGGCGGTGGCGGGCTGCTCCACCACGTCGCCCGCGCCCGGCGCACCCCGCCCCGCCGCCATCGAGGACGCCACACCCGACTATTCCGAAGAGCGGGACGTGGACATCCCGGCGCGACCCGTCGATCCCATCCAGCCGGCCTACCCGCCCGAGCTGCGCGCGCTCGGCCGCGAGGGCGACGTGGAGGCGCGCGTGGCCGTCCGCGCCGACGGCTCGGTGGGCGCCAGCCGGCTCGTCGCGAGCAGCGACGACGCCTTCACCGCCGCCGCACGCGCCGCCCTGCACGACGCCCGATTCCACCCCGCGCGCCGCGCCGGCCAGCCCGTGGCCTCCTGGGTGACGGTGCGGCTGCGCTTCCGGCTCGAGGACTAGCCCTGCTTCGGCTCCAGCTATAGTCTGCCGGGAATAACGACGGAACCCGGACCTCCGAGGAGACGACCCGTGGCCGACACCCCGGCCTTTCTCGAGCGCAACGACCTGTTCATCGATGGCGAGTGGGCGCCCTCGCGCAGCGGCGCCACGATCGAGGTGCTCGGCGCGGCGACGGAGCAGCCGATCGGCCGCGCCCCCGACGCCTCACCGGCCGACGTGGACCGCGCCGTCGCGGCGGCGCGCCGGGCCTTCGACACGGGGCCCTTCCCGGGCTGGAGCCCCGAGCAGCGCGGCGACGCCATCGCGCGCCTGTCCAAGGCGCTCCAGGCGCGCGCCCCGACGCTCGCCCAGCTGATCTCCCGCGAGAACGGCTGCCCCGCCCAGCAGTCCATGGGCGTGCAGGTGCTCTCGGCCACCATGGTGCTCGACCTCTACGCGCAGCTCGCGCGCAGCCATCCGTGGGTCGAAGAGAGGCAGGGCATGCTCGGTGGCCGCGTGCGCGTGCGGCGGGCGCCGGTGGGCGTGTGCGCGGGCATCCTCCCGTGGAACGTGCCGCTGTTCATCGCGGCCATGAAGCTCGGCCCGGCCCTGGCCGCGGGCTGCACGGTCGCCCCGTTCGGCGGCTTCAAGAAGTCGGGTGTCGGGCGCGAGCTCGGCCCCGAAGGCATCGAGCCCTACACGGAGTACCAATCGATCATCCTGCCGGCGCAGGGTTGATCGCACCGCGAGGAGGAGACCATGCAGGAGCGACTCCAGTTCTACATCGACGGCCGCTGGGTGGATCCGGTGGAGGCCCGGCGCTTCGACGTGATCGACCCGGCCACGGAGCAGCCGATCGCGCGCATCGCGCTCGGCAGCGCCAAGGACGTGGACCTGGCCGTGGCGGCGGCTCGGCGCGCCTTCGAGAGCTTCTCCCAGACCAGCCGCGAGGAGCGGCTCGCGCTGCTGCGGCGCATCGCGGCGGAGTACCAGAAGCGCTACGACGAGCTGGCCGAGACCATCTCGCGCGAGATGGGCGCACCGCTCTGGCTCTCCAAGGCCGCCCAGGCGGCCACGGGCCTCGGCCACCTGAACCAGGCGATCCAGATCCTCGAGGGCTACGCGTTCGAAGAGCTGCGTGGCACGACGCTCGTCCGGCGCGAGCCGATCGGCGTGTGCGGTCTGATCACGCCCTGGAACTGGCCGGTGAACCAGATCATGTGCAAGGTGGCACCGGCGCTCGCGGCCGGCTGCACCATGGTGCTGAAGCCCACCGAGCTCGCCCCCCTGAACGCGCTGCTGCTGGCCGAGGTCTTCCACGCGGCCGGCGTCCCGGCGGGCGTCTTCAACCTGGTGAACGGCGACGGGCCGACCGTGGGCCAGGCGATCGCCTCGCACCCGGGCATCGACATGGTCTCCTTCACGGGCTCGACGCGCGCCGGCATCGAGGTGGCGCGCGCCGCCGCGCCCACCGTGAAGCGCGTGACCCAGGAGCTCGGCGGCAAGTCCGCCAACATCGTGCTCGACGACGCGGACCTCGCCGCCGTGGTGGGCGCCGGCGTGATGGGCTGCGCCATGAACAGCGGCCAGTCCTGCAACGCGCCCACGCGCATGCTGGTGCCCGCCTCGCGCCACGCGGAGGCGGTGGCCATCGCCAAGGCGACGGCCGAGAAGATCAGCGTGGGCGATCCCTTCGCCCAGGGCACGCGCATCGGACCGGTGGTGAGCGAGACGCAGTGGAAGAAGATCCAGGGCCTGATCCAGAAGGGGATCGACGAGGGCGCCACGCTGGTCACGGGTGGCCCGGGCCGACCCGAGGGGCTCGCGCGCGGCTGGTACGTGCGCCCCACGGTGTTCGCCGGCGTGCGCAACGACATGACCATCGCGCGCGAGGAGATCTTCGGGCCGGTGCTCGCGATCCTCCCCTACCGCGACGAAGAGGATGCGGTGCGCATCGCCAACGAGACGCCCTACGGCCTGGCGGGCTACGTCTCCTCGGGAGACCTCGCGCGGGCGCGCCGGGTGGCCACGCGGATCCGCGCCGGCCAGATCAACCTGAACGGTGCGAGCCCGGACTTCTCGGCGCCCTTCGGCGGCTACAAGCAATCGGGCAACGGCCGCGAGTGGGGCATCTTCGGCCTCGAGGAGTTCCTCGAGACCAAGGCCGTGATCGGCTGGGCGGCCGGCTGAGGGGCGCTCTCACTCGCTCACGGGGCGGATCGACTAGCTTCCGGGCCCGATGCCTCGGCGGCTGCTCCCGACCCTGCTCTGCCTGATCGGCTTCGCCGCGCTCGCGGCATGGCAGCGGCCCCACGTGGCGGCGCAGGTGGGGGCCGGCTTCACGGCGCGGGTGGTGTGCGCCCTGGTGTTCGGGAGCGGTCTCGAGCCGGTCGCGGCCTTCGACGGCTACGTGGCCTGGCTGCTCGGCCCTGCGCACCGGCTCGTGCGCTTCGAGATCGATCGCGAGGCGGGCGCGGTGGACGCGCGCGCAGCGCTGCTGTGGCGCGCGCGGGTGGTCCACCGACCGGGCGTGGGCTGCACGTTGCTCGCGGGCGCCGACGAGGCCGCGCTGCGCGCGTTCCGCGATCCGCCCAACGCTTCGCCCCTGCCCGCCGACGCGCCCTGGCCGCTCGGCGAGGCCGGACCCGCCGCGCCGTCGCCGGCGATCGGAGCGGCGCTCGAGGCGGCGCTCGACGCCGCCTTCGCCGAGCCCGAGGGAACGCCGGGCCGTCTGCGCCAGACGCTCGCCGTGGCCATCGCCCACGATGGCCGGCTCGTGGCCGAGCGCTACGCGGCCGGCGTCGGGCCCGACACGCCGCTCGTCAGCTGGTCCATGGCCAAGAGCGTGATCGCCACGCTCGCGGGGATCGCCGTCGCCGAGGGCCGCCTGGCGCTGCACGCGCCCGCGCCCGTCCCCGAGTGGCAGACGCCCGGCGACGCGCGCCGCGCCGTCACCCTCGACCAGCTCCTGCGCCAGTCGAGCGGCCTCGCCTTCGACGAGACCTACGGCGCGAGCAACGACGTCTCGCGCATGCTCTTCACGCGCGCCGACGCCGGTGCCTTCGCCGCCGCCAGGCCGCTCGCCCATCCGCCCGACACCTTCTGGTCGTACTCGAGCGGCACCTCCAACATCGTGGCGCGCTTGCTGCGCGAGGCGCTCGGCAACGATCTCGAGGCGCTCGTGGCCTGGAGCCGCGCGACGCTGTTCGATCCGCTCGGCATGCGCAGCGCCTACGCCGAGCCCGACGCTTCAGGGACCTTCCTCGGCTCCTCGCTCGTGTTCGCCACGGCGCGCGACTGGGCGCGCTTCGGCCAGCTCCACCTCCAGGACGGCGTCTGGAACGGCCGGCGCATCCTGCCCGAAGGCTGGGTCCGCTACGTGACCACGCCCGCGCCCGCCGCGCCCGACGGCCGCTACGGCGCGCACTGGTGGCTCAACGCCGGCGACCCGGGCGATCCCGCGCGCCGCATGTGGCCGGAGCTCCCGCGCGACACCTACGCCGCGCGCGGCATGAGCGGCCAGTACGTGGTGGTGGTGCCATCGGCGCGACTCGTGGTGGTGCGCCTGGGCCTCTCCCAGGCCGAGGGCGACGCCCTGCACGGCATCGAGCCCCTGGTGCGCGCCGCACTGGACGCGCCTGCGCCCTGAGCCTGTCCGCCGCGGGGTGCCCATGGTATGAAGGTCGGGCATGCGTGCTCCCCGGGCTCCCTTGCGCTCTCGTGCGTTCGCCGCCGTCCTCTGCCTCGTCGGGCTGGTCGCGACGCTCCCGGGTGCCCGCGCCGTCGCGGCCTGCGAAGGCCCGATTCCGCTGCGCGAGCGCAACCCCCAGCTCCAGACCCGGCTCGAGCGCGCGTTGCGCGCCGCCGGGCTCGGCGACGTGCTCGACCGCCAGCAGCTCACCCTCTCGCTCGCGGACCTGACCCACTCCGGCCTGATCGCCTACGCCGGGATCCACGACGACCGCATGCTCTACGCGGCGAGCCTGCCGAAGATCGCCATCCTGGTGACGCTCTTCGAGCATCTCGACCGCGGCGCCCTGCCCTGGCACGAGACCTGGCGCTGGAAGATCCAGCAGATGATCAACGTGTCGAGCAACCCCGAGGCCACCTGGGCCGTGGAGCGGGTGGGCCTCGCGGCGATCGGCGAGCTGATGACCGATCCGCGCTACTGCTTCTACGAGCCCGGCGTGGGCGGGCTTTGGGCGGGCCGCGCCTTCGCCAAGGGCGGGGCGAGCCAGCGTGAGCCGCTGAAGGGGCTCTCCCACGCGTCGAGCTCGCGCCAGGCCGCGCGCTTCTACGTGCTGCTCGACCGCGGCCGGCTCCTCTCGCCCTATTGGAGCCGTTTCATGCGCGAGCTGATGTCGCCCCCCGGCTACCGGCACAAGTTCGTGGCGGCGCTCGACGATCGGCGGGGCGTGCGCTTCCTGGCCCGCAAGAGCGGCACCTGGCAGACGTTCCACTCCGACAGCGCGCTGATCCAGCACGACCACGTGCGCTACGTGCTGGCGGCGCTGTCCGACCATCCCGAGGGCGAGTGGCTGCTGCGCACGGTGGCGCGCGTGGCCGACGACGTGGTGATGGAAGGCTCGCACCGGAGCTTCCAGGTCCGGGCAGCCGCCCGGGGGAGGAGAGGATGAGGAAGCGGTTCGCTCTCGCGCTGGGCACGGCGCTCGCGTGCCTCGCGGCGCCCGCCCGCGCGGTGGAGCCCCGAACGCTCGAGGAATGCTACATGCAGGTCGCGCTCCAGAAGAGCAGCGCTGACCTCGTCTACCTGGCCCGCGAGATCTGCGACGCGGTGTTCCGGCGCTTTCCGCGCTCGCTCACCGTCCAGGATCCCAAGACCCAGGAGTGCAGCGAGTGGTGGTTCGACGAGCATGGCCGCTACGAGACCACCGACCGCTACTGTGCCCTGGAGGACGGGCGCGGCGGTAGCTGGAAGCTCGCCTGCCAGTGGAAGAAGCCGGGGACGCCCGTCACCTTCGTCGAGCTGCGCGAGAACGGCGGGCGCTACGAGCCCGTCGGGCAGGTGCACGGCACGCCCGTGGGCGCGCTCTTCACGGGGCTCGCGGCGTGCGTCGAGGCGCGCGTCCGGGCCCAGCCGGCGGCGCGCTGAGCGCAGGAGAGCGGGGCGTGCACCGCATCGCGCTGCTCGCGCCCATGCCGTCGGAGCTGCGGCCCCTGCTGCGGCCGCTCTCGCTCCGCCAAGAAGCCTCCGGGGCCGGGGCGCTCTACCGGGGCGCGCTCGGCCGCGCCGAGGTGGTGGCGGCGCTCACCGGGGTCGGCACCGCCGCGGCGGCGCGCGCGACGGAGCGCGTGCTCGACGCCGGGCCCGTGGACCACCTGCTGGTGGTGGGCGTGGCGGGCGGCATCGGCCCGGGCGTGCGCGTGGGCGACGCGATCCTGCCCGAGCGCGTGGTCGATCTGGCGAGCGGCGCGAGCTTTCGACCCGCGCTGCTCGGCCGGGGCACGCCGCGCGGCACACTGCTCACCTCGGACCGGCTGCTCGTGGACCGCACCGAGCTCGCGCGGCTCTCCGACCCCGCGTCCTTCGGCGCGATCGCCGTGGACATGGAGACCTCGGCGGTGGCGGCGGTCTGCGAGCGGCGCGGCTGCCCGTGGTCGGTGTTCCGCGCCATCAGCGACCGCGCCGACGACGGCTCCGTGGACGCGGCGGTGGCCGCCCTGGCACGGCCCGACGGCAGCCCCGACCTGCCCGCGGCGGTGCGCCTGGTGCTGCGCGAGCCGTGGCGCGTGCCTCAGCTCGTGCGCCTCGGCCGCGGCCTCTCGCGCGCCACGCGCGCCGCCGCCGCGGCCGCGCTGCGCGCGCTCGGGGAGCACTAGGAAGGATTCCGTGCACCGCGTCCGAGGCCAGGACTGACGCCTCACTGTGGCAGATCGGCGCTCGCCGCCCGCAGCGCCTGACGCGGTTCGCCTCAGCACTCGGATGACCCGAGCTGTGAATTTTCGAGGGCTCGTTGACGACGCAGCGCGCGTGCGCAGTGGTACGGCATGCACATTGCTATGCCAGAGACCGAGGAGCCCCCCGTGCAATTCCACGTCGTCTCCTTCGAGGGCCCGGATCCGTACGCGCGGGCCGGCGGCCTGGCGAGCCGGGTGCAGGGCCTCGTGGAGGCGCTCGCCGACCTGGGCCAGGAGACCCACCTGTGGTTCGTGGGCGACCCGGCGCTGCCCGGGCACGAGACGCGAGGCCTCCTGCATCTGCACCGCTGGTGCCAGTGGATCAGCGCCCACCATCCCGGCGGCGTCTACGACGGCGAGGAGCGCAAGCACCCCGACTTCACGGCCTCGCTCCCGCCTTTCATGGTGGAACGGGTGATCGAGCCCCACGTCCGGCGCGGCGGGCGGGCCGTGATCGTGGCCGAGGAGTGGCAGACGGTGGGCAGCGTGCT
>Ga0302046_10001566_pt1 | contig 21425 bp, 15 predicted proteins | sample RVTome_11_FD_200261 | JGI IMG/M metagenome (GOLD analysis project Ga0302046, IMG submission 200261) | Soil microbial communities from uranium-contaminated site in the Upper Colorado River Basin, Wyoming, United States - RVT147D111 (version 2) ...
ACAAGGCCGCACTATTCTCGATGCCCTCCAACGGGCCTACTCGGGCGCTCCATTCATGCCCGCCGCCCCCGCAAACGGACCGTAGGTCCTGAATAGTTACGAGCTTTCACACATTAGCAATGAAGAGATGGCGGAGACAACTTAAAATGGGGACCGTCGTCGGGTTTGAAACGTCCGACACACAAACGACTCCTGGATCGGTCGAAAATGTGCAATCAAGCGCACGAGTTGACACTGGGAGCAGTTTGGCGAAGCGGTCGGCATATCCTACAATACAAGTATGACCAAGCCGTTGAGGCGGGGCGAAAACCGGACCTGCTTCTGTCCACTCTTGAGCGGCTTGCGAATGCCTGTGGCCAGGAGTGGCTGCCAATGCCTGGACGTTTCAGGCATTGGGGGCAAACAAGACCCATTTGAACATGGCAGTCGGCCGATAGGCCGATGGACGGGCTGATTGACCTTGACGGCATACGTGCGGTGCGGCAGTCAGGAGTGGACCATGCACCCTTCGCCGCCCAGATCCAGGGAGCGCTTTGCTGGCTCGCGCCCCACCGGAACGGGGGTCCTGCTCCTGGTCGCATTCGTGGCGATGGGGACCGCGCGCGCCGGCGAGGTGCTGCCCAACGGCATACGACTGCCCGATGACTGGCCGCCGCGCCCGGAGGCGTTTGCCCGGGAGGAACCCGTCACCCCGCCATACCTGCTCCATCCGCCGCCGGTCCTCCCCATCGATGTCGGCCGTCAGTTGTTCGTGGATGATTTCCTGGTGGAGGAAACGACCCTGGTCCGGACCTTTCACCAGCCGCGTCCTCATCCCGCCAGCCCGGTGCTCCGGCCGGAGACCGCCTGGGAACACCACGGCGACCGTGACATTCCATTTGCCGCGCCGTTCAGCGACGGAGTCTGGCACGATCCACGCGATGGGTTGTTCAAGATGTGGTACCTGGGTGGCACCGGCGTGTTCACCTGCTACGCCACCTCGACCAACGGCCTGCACTGGACGCGCCCCACCCTGGACACCTTCCGGCGAGGCAGCAACATCCTCGACATCCAGCCGGTCTCCCGCGATTCCAGCACGGTCTGGTTGGACCTCGAGGACCGGGACCCGGCGCGCCGGTTCAAGATGATCTATTACCGATCCGGGCTGATCACGCGGTTCAGCGCCGACGGCATCGCCTGGAGCGATCCCGTGGTCACCCATCCCAGCGGCGACCGCACCACCATGTTTTACGATCCGTTCCGCAAGGTCTGGGTGTACAGCGTACGCAATCCGGACGACGGCACGGGCGGGAGCACCGGCCTGGCCATCCTGCGCCGGGACGGTTTTGCCTCGATGGATGCGGGTTCCCGCGAAGGCACGCTCACCACTCGGCCGCTGCGCTTTGCCGGACGGCATCTCTTTGTCAACATCGACTGCCCCGAGGGCGAACTTCGAGTCGAGGTGCTGGATCAGGACGGCCAATCGATTCCGCCGCTGACGCGGGATCGTGCCGTCCCGCTTTCGACCGACCAAACCATGGCCGAGGTGCGCTGGAACGGTCCGGGGGACCTGGCCCTGCTCGCCGGACGCATTGTCCGGTTCCGGTTCCACCTGCGCCAGGGGCGGCTCTATGCCTTCTGGGTCAGCCCCGACGAATCGGGTGCCAGCCATGGGTATGTCGCCACGGGAGGGCCGGGTTATACGGGGCATCGGGATACGGTGGGACGGGCGGCGCGGGCTGCCGGGGAGGTCCTGCGGCAGGACTAGGAGCGCCGTTAAGCGGTCGGTTCTTGTGAATGTCTTTTGATTCTGCCTGCTCCATCCACGGCTGACGCTTAAAAGTTCTGTCCGGATGATGCGTTCGGCCTCCTTGTCAATAGCAAGGACCCCGTAAGACCGCCTCCTGACGTCGGCGGCTACCTCGCCTTTCAAACACCCATCCTTCAGTGCCCCGTTTCCGTTTCGCCGTCCGGTTGGACCAGGCGGCGCAGCAGCAGGGGCAGGGTCAGACCCTGGACCAGGATCGAGAACACCACCACCACGTAGGTGATGGTGAGCAGCATGCTCCGCTCAGGCCCCGGGGGCAGCGAGAGCGCCAGCGCCACCGAGATCCCCCCCCGCAACCCGCCCCAGGTCATGATCTTCACCACGTGCGGGCTGAAGCTGCGGCGCAGACGCAGCAGGCTCACCGGCACGCCAATGCTGATGAACCGCGCCAACAGCACCACCGGGATCGCCAGCAATCCCGCCACCACAAAGGATCCAGTCAACGCCAGCACCAGGATTTCCAGGCCGATGAGGACAAAGAGGACCGCGTTGAGGATCTCATCCATCAACTCCCAGAAGGTGTCCAGGTGCTCGCGGGTCTTGTCCGACATGGCGAAGCTTCGGCCCTGGTTGCCGATGAGCAAACCGGCGGCGACGATGGCCAGGGGTCCGGAGGTGTGGAGGGCGGTGGCCAGTGCGTAGCCTCCCGTGACCAGGGCCAGCGTGAGCAGCACCTCGACCTGGTAGTTGTCGATCGACCGCAGCATGCGATACACACACCAGCCCAGCATCAGCCCCAGAGCGATGCCGCCAACGGCCTCCTGCGCCAGCAAGGCCATGACATGCCCGCCCTCGAATTCCCGGTGGCCGACCAGCAGCTCATAGATGACCACGAACACCACCACGCCGATGCCGTCGTTGAAGAGCGATTCGCCGCAGATTTTGGTTTCCAGCGATTTGGGCACCTTGGCCTGCTTGAGCAGCCCAAGCACGGCGATGGGGTCCGTGGGGCTGATGAGGGCCCCGAAGATCAGGCAATAGAGAAAGGGAATGCCATGGCCCAGCCACCCCAGCAGGCAGTACATGGCCAATCCCACCATGGCCGTGGACGCCACCACTCCCACCGTCGCGAAGGTGGCGATGGCCCACTTCTGCCGGGCCAGATCATTGAGGTTGACGTGCAGCGCACCGGCGAAGAGGAGAAAGCTCAGCATGCCCTTCATGAGGGTCTGGTTGAAATCGATCCGGGCGATCAACGCCTCGGCCGGCGTTTCCAGGTCGTAGCCCAGCGCGTGGGCCCCGATCAGGGCCAGCGACATCACCAGCGAGATGAGCATCAGCCCGATGGTCGTCGGCAGCCGGATGAACCGGTGGTTCACATAACTGAAGACCGCCGCCAGCGTGAGCAGCAACGCCATGATCTCGAACACGTTCATGCGCGGGAGTGTGTCGGAAGCCCCCGCGGCCTGTCACTTCAGAAAGGCTTGCCTGCGGGAGGATCGGCGCGAATGATGACGCCCACGGAAACGCGCGTATGGCGAGACACAGGATTGGCATCATCGGCGGCAGCGGCCTCTACCAGATGGAGGGTTTCACCGGGCAGAAATGGACCAGGGTGACCACCCCTTTCGGTCCTCCATCCGACAGCCTGCTGACCGGCAGGCTCGGCGGGCGGGACGTGGTCTTCCTGCCGCGCCACGGCCGAGGCCATCGCATCCTCCCCAGCGAACTCAACCATCGCGCCAACATCTGGGCCATGAGGAAGCTCGGGGTGTCATGGATCATCAGCGTCAGCGCCGTGGGCAGCCTGCAGAGCCAATACCATCCGTGTGACATCGTCCTGATCGACCAGTTCATGGACCGGACCAAGCGGTCAGCCGACCACACCTTCTTCGGGCGCGGCATCGTGGCCCACATCGCCTTCGCCGACCCCGTCTGCGAGGAGTTGCGCCGGTTGCTGCTGCTGACCTGCCGTAAGCTCGCCCTGCAGGTGCACGACGGCGGCACCTATGTGAACATGGAAGGCCCGGCCTTCAGCACGCGCGCGGAGTCGATCGCCAACCAGCGCCAGGGGTTTGATGTCATCGGCATGACCAACCTCGGCGAGGCCAAGTGCGCCCGGGAAGCCGAGATGTCCTACGCCACCCTGGCCATGGTCACCGACTATGACTGCTGGAAACAGGACGAGATGCACGTGACCGTCGAGATGGTCCTGGAGAATCTGCACAAGAATGCGGCCGTCGCGCAGACCATCGTGGCGCAGACCGTCCCGCTCATTCCCCTCAAGCCCAACTGGCCCGTCCACGAGGCGTTGAAGAACTCGATCCTGACCGACAAGAAAAAGTGGCCGGCCAAGACCCGGAAGGATCTGGAGCCCATCCTAAGGAAGTACCTCTAGCGAGGCAGAGCCTCAGTCCAGTTATCAGTGACCAGTGACCAGTAATCAGTAATCAGTTGGAAAGTAACTTGACTCGTTTACAACAAGATCCGGCTTTCAATAAATCTAGTTCCGCCCGCATTCACGCATCATGGAATTCCTGCCTCATCTGCTTTCCGGACTGGCCGTCGGGGCCGTGCTCGGCGCCCTGGCCGGATGGTGGCTGGCCTCGCGACGGCCGGCGGACCAACGGTTGGAGGAGCAGCTTCGCCAGGATCTCCAGGCCCGCGCCCAGGAGATGGAAATCCTGCGCCAGCAACTTGGCGAGGCCCACACCGAACTGGCCACCGCCCGGGCCCGGCTGGAATCCGCCGAGTCCCTAATGACGCGCCAGAATGAGACCCACATCGAGTCGATGCGCCTGGCCCAGGAAGCGCAGCAGAAGTCGCTTGAGGACGCGCGGCAGTCCTTCAAGATTCTCAGCGCCGAGGCGCTCAAGCAGTCGCAGCCCGAACTGATCCGTCTGGCCAACGAAACCCTGGCCCGCTTCCATGAATCCGCCAAGGGCGACCTGGCCAAGCGCCAGGAATCGATCCAGACCCTCGTCAAGCCGCTTGAAGAACAGCTCAAGGTCTATCAGGAACGCCTGGCCCAGAGCCAGACGCACCAGTCCACCGCCCTGGGCGAGGTGCGCAAGCAGCTCGAGATGCTCTCCCAGCACAGCCAGAACCTCGCCCAGGAAACGCAGCAGTTCCGCATGGTCCTCAAGTCCAACCCGGCCCGCGGCCGTTGGGGTGAGGAGACGCTGCGGCGGGTGGTCGAGGCGGCCGGTCTCAGCGCGCATTGCGACTTCTCCGAACAGATCCAGGCCGGCGACAGCAAGCCCGACCTCGTCGTGCACCTGCCCGGCGACCGCATCATCATCGTGGATTCCAAGGTGCCGGAGTTTGACTTCCTGCAGGCGCTCGACACCGCCGATCCCGTCCGGCGCAGCGAGGCATTGCAGGTTCACGCCAACAAGCTCAAGACCACCATTCGCGCCCTCGCCGAGCGCGATTACCCCAGCCAGTTTTCCAACGCGCTGGACTACGTGGTGCTCTTTCTCCCCGCCGAATCACTCTTCAGCGCCGCGTTGGAAGGGGATCATGACCTGATTGTCTGGGCGGCGCAGAAGCACATCCTCCTCGCCACCCCGGCTTCCCTCATCGCCCTCCTGCGCTCGGTCAGCGTCAGCTGGCAGCAGCAGGCCCAGACCGAAAACGCCCAGGCCATCGCCGAGGCCGCCCGCGAGTTCTACACGCGCGTGACCCGGTTCACCGAGCACTTCGAACGCATCCGCTCCGGCCTCGAACGCGCCGCCAACGCCTACAACGACGCCGTGGGCAGCTACGAGCGGATGGTGCGTCCCAGCGGGGATCGCCTCGAGAAGCTGGGCGGCGGTGTTTCCGGAAAGGACCTCGCCGATCTGCAGCCGTTGGAAAAGGTGCTGCGCGCCCCACCTTCGGCGACGGCGGAAGAGGAAGGCACCGAGCCGAATCCCGAGCCCAGCCTGGCCGAAGAAGCAGAAGAAGGCGCCCCCCAAAGTTCGTAGTCCCGGCTTTAGCCGGTTCCGACCGATTCAACTCCCTCAAACGACAAGACACTCGGCTCGGTGAATGCATCATTCGGGCTTCCGGCGGTCCCGTTCCATTCCCATGATTTCACCCCCAGTGGCGGACTAACTCAAGGCGACCCGGCTCACCGTTCCAGCCGGAACCACGCCCTCGGTGCGAAGGAGATGAACTCGGTGGTCGCTTCCGTGCCGTTGGTCATCACACCGAAGGCCGTGTCCATCCAGTTGGTCCCGTCGTTCAGAGACACCTGCAGTCGGCCTCCGTTGCGATGCGGCCAGGTGATCCGCAGGCCGGCGTCCTGCCGCGCGATGGTGAGCGGCCCTGGTGGCAGGCTGTGAAACGCCAGCCCGCTCACCCGCGGGAAGCCGATGTTGCCGATCACCGTGGCGGCCCCTGTTTCCTTGTCCATCCGGAATAACAGCGAGGCCGAGGTGCTGCCCACGGCGGCGTAGAGGGTGCCATCGGGAGAAATGGCCATGCCGCCCACCGTGGCTGCGGGCAGGAGCACCTCGTTGGTGCCCACCAGTATCGTCGCGCCCGAAGGGGGGAGGATCTGATAGAGCGAAGGCGCGGCTCCCTGGCTCAGCCCGTATAGAATGCCTTCCTCATCTAAGGCCATCCCGTCCATGCTCGGTTGCAATCCTCCGGCCATGCCCACCGGGAGGAAGGCGGGAGGATCCATGCGGAAGCTGCCCAGCGTGCCGGCCTCGTTCATGGACCATGTGACCAGCCCGGTCCCGTTCGGACGCAACGCCACCGCCCCCTCCCCGGAGCAGGGCTCATCACCGCACAGCATGCCCGGGTCAAACTGGTTCGTGGCCGTGAACGCACCGGTCACAGGATCGAGATCGCGCAGAACGAACGTGGGGGAGAACAGCATGAGCCGGCCGTTCCACGAAACCAGATCGTAGGGTGCCGCCCCGGCAGGCAGATTGGCCACCAGCGTTCCCTCCCCGGTCTGGGGATCAATCTCAATGAGCTGGCGGCTGGAGAAGGTGACGGCAAACAATCGGGACGCTTCGTCTGCCGCAGTGCACGGCGCCGGCACCAGCGTGACAGCTCCGCAGACGCATCCCAAGAACAAGTACATGAAGGAAACGCGTCGCATGGCCTGTGGCAGGGGATGGTTCCCGCTTACCATTGGGCATGTCGGCGAACTGCGCAACCTCTGAAATGGGCGTGCTTAAAACTGGGTGACCCTAAGGAGCAAGAATACGTCATTTCCCAGACGCTGCTGGGGAATGAAGGCTGCGCAGCGGGTTACGACACAAGGCGAAACATGGGCGAGGAGAGGACAATAGATCTCACCATATCAAAGGCCCCTCACCCCGGCCCTCTCCCGCAGGGAGAGGCTGCTGCCCTTATCCCTTCACCCCGGGGTGGCATGCTGTTCCCTCTCCCCCTGGGAGAGGGTCAGGGTGAGGGGCCCTTGATGTGGTTCGAGGTAGGGTGCTCTCCTCCAAAGCCTGCGGATGGATTGTTTGCAAGCATCACCCGTTTCCAATCACGCCCCACCATGAAATCCCGGCTCGATTCTTCATCCGGATCCACTAGGATGCCCAACCATGTCCGCCCCTTCACTCCAAGCCGCCCGGCTAACTGGGTGTCTGAAAGCGAGCGAATTGCAAGTAGCCGACGACGTCAGGAGGCGGTTTTACCGGAGGACACACCGCGTCAGTCCGCCTCGTGACCACGTGGAACGTGGCTGGTCTCTCGGCGGCTACTTTCGTAGCTGGCTGGTGCTGGGCCTGATCGCTTTCGCTGTCGGCAACAGTTTTGGGGAGGCGCCGTCCGTTCCCGAATCCGAGGCGCCCATGCACTGGGCCTTAATTCCCCCCGCCCCAGCGCCGGTTCCCTCCGTGCGTGATGCGGCCTGGGGACGGAACGCCATCGATGCCTTCGTCCTCGCCCGATTGGAACAGGATGGGATAGGACCCTCCCCGGAGGCGGATCGGGCCACGCTGATCCGCCGGCTCAGCCTTGACCTGCTCGGCTTGCCGCCGGATCCGGCCCGGGTGCGGGCCTTTCTCACGGATACCCGTCCCGACGCCTACGAGCTACTGGTGAAAGAGCTTCTGGCTTCCCCTCATTTTGGCGAGCAGTGGGGGCGTCACTGGCTTGATCTGGCGCGATACGCCGACAGTGACGGTTACGAAAAGGACAACGTCCGCCCTGATGCCTGGCGCTATCGCGACTGGGTGGTGGATGCCGTCAACCAAGACATGCCATTCGATGTCTTCACCATCCTGCAATTGGCCGGGGATCTCCTTCCTGACGCGGGCATGCACGAGAAGCTGGCCACCGGGTTTCACCGCAATACGCTGACCAACACCGAGGGAGGCGTGGATCAGGAGGAGTTTCGCTGCAAAGCGGTGGTCGATCGTGTCGGCACTACAGGCACGGTCTGGCTCGGCCTCACCCTGGGTTGTGCCGAGTGTCATACCCACAAGTACGATCCCATCAGCCAGCGCGAGTTCTTCCAGCTCTACGCCTTCTTCAACCAGGCCGACGAGGTGGATCTGCCGGCCCTGCTTGAACCGGAACGCATCGCGTTTGAAAAGGCGCTGGCCGAATGGGAACGCCGGCGCGACGCCCTGCAGCAGGAGCGCGAGGCCGCACCGGGCGGTGAGGCGTCCGCGGACCGGCGCGCGGAACTGGAGCAGTCGCTGAAAACGATCGAGGAACGCAAGCCCAAGCCGAAACTCAATGAGTTGCACGGGCAGAAGGTTCCCGAGTCGATGGTGAAGGACATGCGGTTCGCCTTCATCCAGAAGGAGAGCGCGGTCCTGATGGGGTCGCCCCGCACCTTTCGCCGCCACGGCCAGTGCGGGATGGATTTCTCCGACCTGCTCCCGAACCTGGCCACCTGCGCGGATGACATCGGCTGGAGCGTGACCGAAGAGCCGGTGCACATCAACGACCTGCACGCCACCCTCCTGCACGCGTTCGGGCTGGACCACACCCGGCTGACTTACCGGTTCCAGGGACGGGATTATCGCCTCACGGACGTGGCCGGCCGCGTGGTGACGAAGCTGCTGGCCTGAGCGGCCGCCTTACTTCTTTTCCGCCTCGAGGCGGTAGCGGTCCAGGGTGTCTTCAAGAGCCGCCTTCATGTCCGGATCCTTGCACAGGGCAATGGCTTCCTGCTGGAGGCGGATGGCTTCCCCGGGCTTGCCCGTGTCGAACAACGCGCGGGCGTAGGTGTCAATGATGGCCGGATCCTTGCCCTGGGAGGCATCATAGGCCGCCTTGCCCGCCTTCAGCGCGAGGTCCAGGTCGCGGTCCTTGACGGCCGGATGGGTGAGGATGAGCCAGGAGAACTGGTTGAGAAGCTCGGGATTGGTGGCGCCGTCCCGGACAATGTCAGCCCCCATCTTGGCCGCCTCCGGCGTGCTCTTGCCGGCCGCCACGATGGCGAAGTATTCCTGGAGAAGCTGCTCGGCCTTGGCGGCCCGCTGGGCGGCGGCGATGTCAAACGTGCCGGCCACGATCTGCTTCAACGCGGTGTCCAGCCCGGCCATCGGATGGCCGTGCCACGCGATCTGGCCCTTCTGGTTGACGATGAAGGCGTGGGGGATGCCGTTGACCCCGAAGGCTTCCATGTAACTCTTGTAGGTCGCGCGGTCGTCGTCGAGGGCGACCGTGTAGGCCATCTTGTCCCCCATGTTCGTGACGAACGGATTCACCTTGGCGGGCGTCTCGTCGCTGATGCCGATGATCGTCACCTTCTTGTCCTTGAACTCCGCCTGCACTTCGCTGAGGTGCGGAATGCTGGCGCGGCAGGGAGGACACCAGGTGGCCCAGAATTCGACAACATAGACATGGTCCTCGCCGCCCTTCTTGAGGTCCACCGGCTTGCCCTTGACCCATTCGGCGATGGTCAGGGCCGGGGCGGGGTCGCCCAGATCGATGGCCTGCACGGTGCGGTTCCAGCCCGGCAGCGCCAGGGCTGCGAGCAGCAAGGGAAGAAGTTGGCGTCGTTTCATCTGCATACCTTTGGTTGATGTGAGCGTGATCGAGACGGATGACCGAATCCCCGGGCCTTGTGGAGCCTGCGGAGCAGGCTCCCGGCCAATATGAGGCTCACAGTGGCTCCAGGGGTGCCGACAAGTCAAGTCCCGGCCCGACACCACGGGCGGGGAGGGCGGGGCTGTTGACAAAGTCGGCACGGGCTCCTGTAGCACAGGTTCTTGCTCCTACTCTTACGCTTACTCTTACTCGCCTCCGCAGAGTAGGAGTAAGAGCAAGAGCAAGAGCAAGAGCAAGAGTAACATGGGCACTTCTTGCTCTTACCCTTTACCCGAAAAGAACGACCAACATGTTGTCGTTTTGCAGGGGCCCCTCACCCTGACCCTCTCCCGCGGGGAGAGGGAACAGCGAGCCGGGATGGGTGAGAGGGATGAGCGCAGGGGCCTTTCTCCGCGGAGAGGACGGTCTCCCTCTCCCAGCGGGAGAGGGATGGGGTGAGGGGCCTTTAATGTGGTTCGATGTAGGGTGCTCTCCTTACCCATGTTTTCCCTTGCGACGCAACTCGCAGCGCAGCCTTCTTTTCCCAGCAACATCTTGGGAATGACTTGCTCCTACCCTTGCTCCTTAGGGCCACCCACCTGGATTACATGGCGCCAGGCATGCACGGCTCAAGGCTTGACCTGAATTCTCCAATCTGGAGACTCGCCCGTATCGACTCTGCCGACGGTTTCATTTCTGTGCCGCCATGTCCTCTACGGCCCGAGCCAGGGCCTCCGGCGGCAGGACATCGGCGGGACCTCCCCATCGGTCGGGGGGCGGAATCAGCAACGACATCGCTCATCATGAAACAATCAACCTCATGGCGTGCCGGAACGTTCCTCCTGCGGGCGGCTCTCGGCCTGATCCTCCTGGTCACCCCTTGCCTGCCAGCCGCGGACTCCGCGCCCGTGGACCTCTCCTCCTTTACGCGCCAACCCTACGTGCAGATGGCCACGCCCGAATCGATCGTCGTCGTGTGGCGCACCCTGGGCCCCATCAAGCCCATCGTCCGCTACGGGCGCAGCCATCAACGGCTGGACATGGTCATGCCGGCGGTCAACCTGACCCTGCGCGTCATGGTGCCGAAACCCGAAACCGAGGTGTCTCCGGAGTTGGCCGTGCTGCGTGAGCCGCTCTTCCAGGCCCTGCCCCGGTTGCACAGCGCCGAGGAAGGCACCGTGCAATACGAGGCGCGCCTGACCGGACTGGACCCGAACACACGCTACTATTACGCCCTCTTCGACGGCGATCGCCGCCTGACCCCGGAGGATCCCAGCTACACCTTCGCCACCCATCCCGTCCTCGGCCAGAGTCGCAAGGCGCGCTTCTGGGTGGTGGGCGATTCCGGGACCGCCCAACAAGCCTCCTTCGACGTCCACGATGCCATGATTCGCCGTGTGCAACTGGACCGGCGCCCGCTCGACTTCTACCTGCACATGGGGGACATGGCCTACAATGACGGGAAGGACCGCGAGTTCCAGGCGGGGTTCTTCAACGCCTATGAACCCACCCTGCGCCACACCGTCTGCTGGCCGACCATGGGCAATCACGAAGGCCACACCTCGCGCGGGCGCGAGGGGATCGGTCCCTATTACGATGCCTACGTCGTGCCCACCCGCGGCGAGGCGGGCGGGCTGCCTTCCGGGACGGAAGCCTACTACTCCTTCGACTACGGTCGGATCCACTTCATCTGCCTCGACTCCCATGACCTGGACCGCCAACCCACCGGCGCCATGGCGCGCTGGCTGAAGGCCGACCTGGACCGCACCCGGCAGGACTGGATCGTCGCCTTCTGGCACCACCCTCCCTACACCAAAGGTTCTCACGACAGCGACACCGAGTCGCAACTGCGCGAGATGCGCGAGTACATCATGCCCATCCTCGAGTCCGGCGGCGTGGATCTCGTCCTCACCGGCCACTCGCATATTTATGAACGCTCGATGCTCGTCGATGGCGCCTATGCCACGCCCACCGTGGCCGAGAACACCGTCCTCGACGACGGCGACGGCGACCCCCTCGGCGACGGGCCTTATCGCAAGAGCAAGGGCATCCACCCGCACGAGGGAGCCGTCCAGCTCGTGGCCGGACACGGCGGCGCCAACCTGAGCCGCAGGGGCACCATGCCGATCATGAAACGCGTCATCCTCGAGCACGGCTCGGTGATCGTGGACATGGACGACGATTCGCTCACCGGGATCATGGTCAACAAGGACGGGTTCGAGCGGGACCGCTTCAGCATCGTCAAGCAGGGCCGCGTCGAGATCACCCGCCTGTCCAACCCCAGGCAGCTTCCCGCCTACGTGCGGCCCGAGCGGGGCAACCGGAACCGGGGCGACCGCAGCGAATCGCTGCCCGAGGATGCCGTCCCCGTCATCGAAAAGAACGCTGATTGGGCTTACCTCGCCGGATCCCATCCGGCCTCCACCAACTGGACCCTGCTCGACTTTGTCCCCACCCCCGCCTGGAAGGCCGGCCGGGCCCCGTTCGGCTACGACGACTCCCGCCAGCACACGACGGACCTCAAGGGCATGCGCAACCAATACACCGTGGTCTATCTGCGCCGGTTCTTCGAAATCCCCAACCTGGACGGTGTCAGCGCTCTCGGCCTCGTGATCGATTACGACGACGCCTTCATCGCCTACCTCAACGGGGTCGAGGTGGTGCGCCGCGGCGTTCGCTCCGGCCGTGGCGCGGAGGTCTCGTCCGTCCCGTCCCACAGCGCGGATGGACACCGCTATTTTCCTTTCGGAAACTTCAAGGAACTGCTCCGGCCCGGCCGGAACGTCCTGGCGATCGAGGGTCACAACCGCTCCCTTGACAGTAGCGACTTCACCCTCGATCCCTACCTGATCATGCAGGACTAGCCGGGCGCACCCATGACACCCCTTCCGCCCGCCCGACGTTCGGGCTTGGAAGACGCTCCGGGTGACCGGCCGCCAGGGCGCTGATCCTCAAGTCGATCATGAATGTCCGTCCGCCCACCTTGCCCTCCAGCCTCCTGGTTGCCACCCTCGTGTGGGTCCTCCTGGCGGCGCCTTTGTCAGCATGGGCGCACGACAGTCCGGAACATGTGGTCGAGGCCCTGACCGAGCAGATGAAGCAAACGGGCGTGACAGCCGAACTGTTGTATCGGCGCGCCACGGAACTCCGCGTCCTGCGCCGTTACGACGAAGCGGCTGCCGACCTGCAGCGGGCCCTTCAACTAAACCCCGACCACCTCGACGCACGGGCGGCGCTGGGACGCGTTTACTTGTCCCAGGGCAAGGGGGCCGCCGCCCTCGTGACGCTGGACGATGCCCTGGGCCAGGCCGGGGTGGGGGACCAGGCCAGCTCTCTCCTCATGATTCGCGCCGAGATCCGCTGGGCGCTGGGCGCCACCAACGAGGCCCTCGCCGATTGCGAACGGGCCATGGAAGAGGGGCGCATCCCCCTCGACTGGTATCTCATGCGCAGCCATTTTCAGTTGGGCCTGGGCCGCACCCGTGAAGCCGTGCAAGGCCTGCGGGACGGATTTGATCGCACCGGCAGCTTCGTCCTCGAGACCGAATGGATCGAGGCCATGATCGATGACCGGCAGTGGGTTCAGGCCCTGGAGGCCATCGAGCCCCAACTCCAGGCTTCCAAATGGAAAAGCGCGTGGCTGGTCCGGCGCGCCCGGGCCCGCCTGGGGCAGGGCCATGAGTCCGCCGCCAAGGCGGATCTCCAACAAGCCCTCGCGGAAATGGATTCCCGCCTGTCCAGCGAACACCCCGATCTCATGATGCTGGCCGACCGCGGATTGGCGCACATGCTCATGGGGGATCGCGAAATGGCCATGCAGGATCTTGAACGCGCCCGCCAGCTTGGCGGCGACACCTGGTTGCTGGGCCGGCTGGAAAAGGCTCTCGGCCAGGACGGTCTTGCAGCAGGGCAGGGGAAGGATGCGCATGTCGGAAAGTGACACGGGAATCCTTCCCGACCACCGGGTGCAACGGTCGTGATGGGAAGTGGGTGCGACCGAAACGCCTTGGTGCTACAGCATGCTGGGAGTAGTACGACAATCAGACTGATTAGGAGCAGGCATCGCCCCTCTTACCCTTGATCCGAAAAGAACGACCAACAAGTTGTCATTTTGCCGGGGCCCCTCACCCTGACCCTCTCCCAGGGGGAGAGGGAACAGCGAGCCGCGATGGGCGAGAGGGATGAGTGCAGGGGCCTCTCTCCGCGCGGAGGACAGGTCCCCGCTCGACTGAGCTCGTCGAAGGCCTCTCCCGCCGGGAGAGGGCAGGGGTGAGGGGCCATTGATAGGGTGCGATGTAGAGTGCTCTCCTTGCCTCACCCAACTTTCGTCACGCCTGTTTCGGCCATCCCGATCCACCCCCAACCCGTGTCCCGCGCGCGATTGGTGTCGCCGGGTGGTTAGGGAGCCGGGATGCGCCGCACCACCCCTTCCGGATCCATGCCTGCCAGAATCGACAACGTCTCGCGCTGCACACAGCGCGGCACGTCGTCGCGCAAGTGCGGTTGGGCAAGCAGGCGGCGCCCGTTGCATGCGCTCAGCATCGCCTCCCCCAGGGTGGCGCCCATTAAAGCATGCAACCTTCGCGCCACCTCCGGCCCATCCGAATCCAGGTCCATGGAATAATGCGACCAAACCTTCTCGCACAACGCGCCCGCGGCCAGGATGTCTTCCAGCGCGGGTTGATCCCCCGTGCCGCTGCAGACCAGCAGCAGTGACTCCGGAGGATCCTCCTGCAGTCGCTGGGTCACGGCGCGCAGGTTGAGGAAGCTGCCCAGGTAAATGGCGCTCGCGCCCAGGCAAGCCCGCAGCGCCCGGGTCCCGTTCGTCGTGGTCATGACGATGGTGCGTCCCTCCACCACGTCCCGCATGTATTCCGCCGGCGAATTGCCCAGGTCAAACTCCACCCCGCCCGTCAGGGAGGCTCCGATGCGGAGTCCCTGCCGTTCCCCGCCCAGCAGCACGTCGGGATGCCGGGCCTTCCAGTCCAGCGCCTCGGCGATCTCCTCCACCGGAACGATCGCCTCAGCGCCGTTGGCGAGCGCCGTCAGCATCGTGGTGGTGGCGCGCAGGATGTCGAACACCACACAAGTGGTCTCGCCGAGATCCTCCCGCCGCAGGGCGGCGATTTCGGCGGGTGCAAGCAGGACGCGAAGACGTGTGGGCATGGGGAACTCAGATGGAGGTGTGCTGCGTGCGCATGTAATGGAAAAGGTATTGTTGCGCGTATCCGGCGTAAGGGCCGAAATGTGCCGCCGCGAAGGCGTGCAGCCGCGCCGGCGTGGGACGTCGCCGGGGAAAGTAGAGCTGGCGGAGTGCCTTCTGGATCCAGACATCCACCGGAAACGCCTGCTGAAATCCGTAGGCGAACAGCAGCACGCAGTTGGCAATCTTCGGACCCACGCCGGGCAGGCGAACCAGGGTCGTCCTTGCCTCCTCCACGTCCATGCGATGCAGGGCGTCCAGGTCCAGGCGTCCTTCCACCAACTCGCGGCTGACCTCAAGCAGGCTGGCGGCGCGCCATCCCATCTTGCAGCCGCGCAGGGCTGCTTCCCCGGCCTGAAGAAGGCGTGCCGGCGTGGGGAAGTCATGCACGTCCCCCGCGTCGGCCGGCCTCGGCAACGGATCGCCATGGCGACGACACAGTGATTCGATGATCTGCCGGATCTGCACGATCTGTTTGCAGGAGGAGAGGATGAACGACGCCAGGCACTCCCACGGATCCTGGCGGAGCAACCGCAGTCCGCGACACGCGTTCACGCTGCGGCGCATCGGCTCGTCCACCGGGAACTGCGCCAGCACCGCCTCCAGGTCCACGTCCACCTGCAGGTAATCCCGCAGCCATGTCCAATCCGACTGGGGGATGTGGGTCTGGACCTGGATTCCGTCCGGCACGGGTTGCAGGCGCACCCAGCGGTGGGCCACCACTCCGTGCCAGGCCTGATCCACGCGACACCACCGGAAGGCCTGCCCGCTGTCAAGCGTGGCGGGCAGATCGTAATGAGTGGCGATGAAATGTGCCTGGTGCATGGCTCATGTGGCCCGGACTGGCTAAAGCCAGAACTACAAACGCACCCGCCCTCGGCCACCATCTCAATACACCACCAGCGACCGGACTGGAAAGTCGGCCAGTCGCTCGCGTCCCTTCAGGAACTCCAGTTCCACCAGAAAGGTGAGTTCGAGGATCTCCGCCTCGATCTTGCGCACCAGCGAGGCTGCCGCGGAGGCCGTGCCGCCGGTGGCCAGCAGGTCGTCCACGATCAGGACGCGGCTGCCCTTCTGCAGCGCGTCGGTGTGAATGGCGATCGTGTTGGTGCCGTATTCCAGCGAGTAATCCTCCTCAAAGGTCTCGAAGGGAAGCTTGCCCTTCTTGCGGACCGGGACGAATCCGGCGCCCAACTTCAACGCGGCCGCCGCGGCGAAGATGAAGCCGCGGGCGTCAATGCCGACCACCGCATCCACCTGCCCCGGTTGGAATCGATCGGTCAAGTGGTCGATGCTCGCCCGAAAGAGATTCGGATCGGCCAACACCGGGGTGATGTCCTTGAATTGGATGCCCGGCTGGGGAAAGTCCGGGATGTTGCGGATGGCCTGGCGGATGTCGTCGATGGAAGGCGTGGACATGATGCGGAAAGGTGCCCGGCCAACGGCCCGCGACGGCCGGTTCCCGGGGTGGTTTCAGTGGTTCGTCGTCAACTCGGGTTCAGAGTTCGCGCCACGACTCCGTGACACGGGGACCAGCAGCCCGTTCAATAACCCACGGGCTGCATGTAGCCGCTTACGTCAGGAGGCTTTTGTCGAGGCTTCTTTGGTATCTGGGACCACCTCGTGACCTCGGCGGCTACTTTTATACAGGCTACTAGGCCTTGACGGCCTCGAGCTTCTCGATCATCCGACGCAGCTTGTTGAGTGCGATGTTCTGGATCTGGCGGACGCGTTCCCGGGTCACGCCGAACTTTTCCCCGACCTCCTCCAGTGTGCGCTCGCTGCCCCCATCAAGCCCGAAACGGTAGCGCAGGATCGTCGCCTCCCGCGGGTCGAGGGTCTTGATCATGTCCCCGAGCATGTCGGTGACCGTCTTGTCCTCGAGCTGTTCGTAGGGGTTTTCCGCGTTCTCGTCCTGGACGATCTCGGAGAAGTTGTTCGAGTCATCATCCCCGATGGGCGCGTCGAGCGAGGCGGGACGGATGGCGGCCGTGCGCATCTGGGACACGCGCGAGGAGGTGATGCCCAGTTCCTCCCCCACTTCCTCGTCGGTCGGTTCGCGGCCCAGTTCCTCGTGCAATCGGAGGGCGGTGCGCCGCATCTTGGAAATCTTGTCCACCAGATGCACGGGCAGACGGATGGTCTTGGACTGGTTGGCAAGGGCGCGCTTGATCGATTGCTTGATCCACCACGATCCATAGGTGGAAAGCTTGCCGCCCTTGGCGGGGTCAAACCGCTCCACCGCCTTCATCAGGCCGATGTTGCCCTCGCTGATCAGGTCCAGCAGGGGAAGGCCGAACCCCTCGTAGTCATGGGCGATCTTCACCACCAGGCGCAGGTTGGCCTTGATCATCTTCTCCCGCGCCTCCTTGTCGCCCTTCTTAATCCGCGCCGCCAACTCGATCTCCTCCTGGGGGGTGAGGAGCTTTACCTGGCCGATCTCCCGGAGGTAGAGCTTGATCGCGCTGTCCCCATCGTAGGGGCTGCGCTGACGCGGACCGGCGATGATCTCCGTGTCCGTGGAGGCGGTCGCCCGCACAAACTCGGTGTCTTCCCCGCCGCGTATCGACTTCTGGGTGATCAGGGCGGTGTCGGAATCGTTGGGTTTCCGGACTTTTTCAGGTGCAGCCATGCGGGTTGGGGTGGCCCCCTTCCTGGCTCCTCGGACGGTCTCCCGGGCGGATGACCGGTTCTTTGAGGAGCTGGTGGATGCCGCACGCTTCGAAGATGCCTTCACGCCGGCCGCCCGCTTGCGGGCCGCCTTTGGGGAAGCGGCCGGTTTGCGGCCGGCTTTGCTGGCTGTCTTTTTGCGTGCTGCCATAGATGGGAGCCCACTTATTAGGGGTTTGGGACCGGGAGTCGCAAGAAAATTAGTGTCAGTGTCACGTTTCGGGGCATTCACACTCCCGCCCGCAAGGAGTTTGCTGGCATGGAGTTGCTCTCGCGGGTGTGCGTAGCAAGTCCCGTGCTGGCCCGCAGGAGTGAGAAGGTCACGACTCGTCCCGAGCCAACATCACAAACTGGGCCAGTTGGAGGATGGAAGTGACCATGGCCGCCACGTATGTCATGGCCGCGGCATTCAACACCTTGCTCACCCCGGTCCGCTCCTCCTCGCGGATCAGCCCGAGCCGGACAAGCTGCTCCTTGGCCCGACGGCTGGCGTCGAACTCGACGGGCAGCGTGATCACCTGGAAGAAAGCAATGATCGTGAAGAGCCCGATCGCTATCCCAAGGAACTGCGAAAAGGTCCCCATCAACAGGCCCAGGATCAGGATGCCCGTCCAGGCTAGGCTGGCGAACTGCGTGATCGGCACCATCGCCATCCGCATCTTGAGCGGCGCATAGGCCGCCTTGTCCTGCAGCGCATGGCCCGCCTCGTGCGCCGCCACTCCCAGGGCGGCCAGCGAACGGCCATGGAAATTCTCCCGGGACAGGAACAGCGCCTTCTTGGTGGGATCGTAATGGTCGGTCAGATGTCCCCGCACCTCACGCACCGGCATGTGGTGAAGTCCCGCTTCGTCCAGGATCGCCCGCGCCGTCTGCGCCCCGGTCAACCCGGTCGAGGCGCCGATTCGGACAAAGCGCCGGTACGTGCTCGTCAGCTTGATCTGGGCGTAGAACCCCAGGGCGACACCTGGCAGGATGATCCACCAGTAATCAAGAAGGATGAACCCCAGCATGCCCTGACTTGTGAACAGCGTTTCGGTTGTCATGAATGGTTGCCTTGTCGTTGTGCGTTTCGATCTGTGCGACACCACCCCCGGCAGGAATCGTGCCCGCGCCGAACATAGCCAATTGAAAGGAACTTGCAACCCATCCCGGATGGCGGAGGCCCGGTAAGTGCGCCAATGCGCGCCGCCGTCTTGTCCCAGGCGCGACCAAATGGCGCAACACCCCCATGGTCAGTTTGACCTCAGTTGGTTCGCGTCACGGCGCCTTGGGCAGGCACAACACGCGGAAAAAGGCGCGCTGAACTTCGTGCGTGGCACTGGTGGCGGTGGGGTCGCCGAGGTTACCCCAGGAAGTGATCACGATTGCACGTGATGATGATGCTCCCCTCATTCTGGGCATGGGTGGCCTTGAGGTCCTTGATGGTCAGTTTGGTGTAGGGCTTGAGGGTTTCCAGGCTTTGGTACTCAAGGAGCTCCTTGACGTGGTAGAGGTTGGCACCCCTCCGGATCAACTCGGTGGTCCAGCTGCATCGAAAGGTCTGCGGAGTCACCGTAAGCGTCCAAGCCGGCGGATGTCGCCTGGCGATGCAGGATCCGGCGGAACGTGTGGTAGAGCAGACGCTTGTCTTCCTGGTTCAGGAACAGGGCCTGTTCGTCGCCCTGACGGCCAGACGCACAGATTCATTTGTTGAGTATTGAGACCTGACCCTCATGCCGCCCCTACGGAGGAATGGCCGCACTTTTATTTGCCGGCGAGGACCAATTGTTGAATGTAAAGATGTGACCCCTCTGCAATGCAAATTGTTGAATGTAAAGATGTGACCCCTCTGCAATGCAACACAAGGCGAGGACATGGCTCGGCCATTGCGCATTGAGTTTGGAGCGGCGGTTGGAGGAATGACGGGAGGCCGCCACCAGGGAGTGGAAGGGGGCTGCCCCTGGCCAACCAAGGCGCTAACTGTTAATTCGAGGGCTGTGACTGGAGCATGCCAAGTAACGACGAAAATCGTGTCGGTAGCCAGTCGCGGTGCCTACGGTTAATCCGCTCAAACACATCTGAACGAAATAGCCGGGGAAACCGGCTTGGGTGGGATGTTTGTCTCTTGACCGAAACCTCTAATGTGTGACCCCAAAGACCCCACGATGTCCTGCGCCGGTTACCCAGCCATCCCAACAAGGATATCTGGCAACTGACGCCGAGGGGATGGAATCGAACTGCGTCATGGCTCTCCCGCCGGGGCTGCTCCTTCACAGGCAACCCTCTGCAAACCATCGAGTAGCGGAAACGCTTAGCGTTGCAGCAGTTAAAGAAGAACGTGCCAGGCTTAGAAGAGGAACTCAAGCCTACAATGCCCTACAAGGAAGAACACGAGCCTACCGTTCCCAACACTTTTGGTGTCCGTTTTGGTGTCCGCGCCTTTGCACCTTGAAGCACTTTGCAATCCTTTACCAGAAGTTTGCGTCACCGGAGTTGAGTGATCCCAAAGGTGGCATGGGGTTGCTTGAGACGCAGAATCCTCGGTCATCGCATCCCGCATATTGGACCGAGATCCTTTACCTCGTCCTGAACCGCCCCCCCGGTGGGGGGAGCTTGAGTTCCGTCCGACAATGAAAGGCAGGAATGAGCCGGTGATGATGCCCAAAAGCTCAACCGCCGCCCCACGAATCACCAACGGTCGTCTGCAGGACAGTTGAGTGGAGTGCGATTTCGCGACAGTGTGCAACCTTCGAAGGACTTAGGACAGTGTGATTTCTCGGAAGGCTCCCTCGTTTTCGGCATCCCAGAACGAGATTCGGATATTGGACAACTTCGAAGCTTTTGCTGTTTCCTCGAGATCGTTCGCCCACTCGACCTGTAGTTTCGTGAGTTGCTCGCAGAATGTATCATCATCAATATCAGCGTCGGCTAGCTGATTATATGCCGAAAGCAATTCTGAGAAGATCACTTGACACCCTGCTCGTTCGATGCGCCTTTCAACTACACTTGACGCAGGAAAGACGATGATTCGTCCAGAGTCTGCCCAAGATTCAGCTCTGACATAATCCCAATCGACGTCTTCGTTCTGAGGTATTATCTCGTCGGCAACGAGTTCCCAAAGATCAGTCATTGCATCAACCCGAGAAGAGCTTCTAGCTTCCCCGGTGTAGAACGTAGCCTGATTGGATTCGTGTTTATTCCATTCCATAAATTCAGCGAAGTTGAGCGGTGCTCCTCGTGAGTCCGGCTCGCAACTGATCGACATGCGCATGCACAGCCCGAGCGGCGTCAGCGTCGGAAATGTTCGGGTGTTAATAGGGTCAGCCCTCGAATTAACAGTTAGCGGTTTGATTTGCCTGGATCCGGCGCGTTCCATTCCCCGGCAGCGACCTCCCGCCGTTCCTCCAACCGGCATTTGATCTGCCGAACCTTTCGAGCCAGGCGCGGATCCCCTTTGAGACGTGCTGGCAGACGCGCCATTTGCGCGCTGATCGCGCCGCCTGTGCTCGTCCCCAACAGCGCCGCCACCTCCCGCTGCGTTTGGCCAGCGTATCGGATCAAAAACCGACTTGCCAGCGCTCGCAAGGGAGAGCTTCTCCGCCGCTGCCCAAAGGCCTCCAGTGGCATCCCCAGCCCCTCCGCCACCCTCGGCAACACCTCCGGAGACCAACTTGGCCTTGTAGCGTCCATCCAGCAGGTGCCCATGCCGCCGGTGCCGTTTGTTGAAGTACAACGTGTAAGCCGTGGAAAGGCCCTGCATGAATCGGGAGAGATTCCCTGCCGGCGTCTCCAGGACCAGATGGTAATGGTTGCTCATGAGCGTGAAGA
>Ga0302046_10001567_pt1 | contig 21423 bp, 13 predicted proteins | sample RVTome_11_FD_200261 | JGI IMG/M metagenome (GOLD analysis project Ga0302046, IMG submission 200261) | Soil microbial communities from uranium-contaminated site in the Upper Colorado River Basin, Wyoming, United States - RVT147D111 (version 2) ...
GTCGCGCTGCACCTCCTGGAGTCTTACCGCCGGCGGGAGAGCGACGGTCCGCTTCTCGGGCTGATCGGCCTGTCCGGGATCGCGGTGTACCAGCACGCGCAGCTCGGCGTGATCGGGCTCGCCACCCTCCTCGTCGCGGCACACCACGTCGCACGCCTGTGGAGGCAACCCGAGGGCCGGGGTCGCGCCGCTTCCGTGGTGGCGCGCGGCGCGCTGGTCGGTGCGCTGAGTCTCGTGCCCTATGGCGCGACGCTGCTGCGCGACGCCCTCCGGGCGGGATCCCTGGCCCAAGCGGCAGGGGCCGCATCCGGGGGCGGATTCCGCGGCATCATGTTCGAGTGGGCGTCGGGTCTCGGCGTCGTGGACACGCTCGTGCTCACGATCGTCCAGTTCCCATCGCCGTTCCTGCTGCTCGTCGCCGTCGGCGTCATGCTGTGGGTGCAGCGCTGGGGTGCGACGGCGAGCACGGCGGCCGTGGCGGTGATGTTCGTCGCCAACACGGCCTTCTTCACGCTTTACCACACCTGGGATCGGTTCGCGTTCCTTCTGATCTCCTTCGTGATCATCGCCTTCTGGAGCGGCTTCGCCGTCGACGAGGTCGTCGCCTGGTCCCGCGCGGGTGCGGGCCGGCTGCGGCGCGCCGTTCTCGCGGGCGGATTCGCGCTGTGCCTCCTGATCCCCCCGTACGTCTACGCCCACGCGACCGAGTGGACTGCGCGCCCCGACAGCGTATGGGCCCGGCGCTTCGGTCGTGCCGCGCCGTTCAACACCATCGACTACGCCGTCTACCAGACCAATCCCGACAAACGCCGCTACACGGACATCGAGGAGTTCTCCACCCTCCTTTTGGCGCGACTGCCCCCGGACGCGGTCTACGTGACGGACGATGCCTTCTTCTACACGCTGCAGTACTACCTGGTTCACGGGGGCGGCCGGCCGGACCTCGCGCTCGCCCTCGTGAACTCGTGGGGCATCGCCGGCTGGGGCCTCTCGCCCGCGGAGCTGACCGCCCTGCTGACCAACGCCTACGACAACGATCTACCGCTGTTCCTCGAGCGGCTCGATGCGCCCTTCGACCAGCTCGTCGGCACGCCGGGCGGAACCTTCGCCTTCGAGCGATTCGACCTGGACGCCAGGCGCTGGGTCTACCGGCTCCGGACCTCGGGGACCTCAGACGCGACATCCCCGTCCTTCATGCCCGCCGTCCGCGCGACGTTCGTGGGTCACGGATTCGGCGGACCCCGGCCCGAGATCGTCCGGCACGTGGATCCCGACGCCGAGCTGACGGTCTACTTCGAGTTCGAGGAGAACTCGCAGCCCTTTCCGGTGACCTATCGCTTCATCGCGCCGGACGGGCGCGCGCGCCTCACTAGCCCGGTGTTCGTCGTGCCCGCGGGCAGCGGATCGGCGGGATGGCTCTGGGAGCATCGTGGGGTGCTCACGCCGGGACCGTGGCGGGTGGAGGTCTGGGTGGGGGGCTCGCCGGTCGGGAGCACGAGCTTCACCGTTCTCTGACCGCCGGCCGAAGGCGGACGGGACGGCACAGCATGCTGCAAGCACGGGCAACCGCCGTGCCACGGGCACACCCGCGTGATTCCGCGCTGCAGCCATTGAAACATGAGGGACCGGATTCTCGGCTCGCACCCGCCTCGCGCTCCGCTTCGACGCGGGCCCGCACGAATCCACCCCAGTCTCGTTGGTCTATACTCCGCGCCTCGCAATCCCTTGGTGACGGCTCCCCTCCGCTCGGAGGTTCGATGAACCGTGGCGCAGTGAGCGCGGCGAACGCACCGCCCCGGCCCTCCGAGGCGCTCGGCCGCGGACCGCTCGCGGCCGTGGGGGCGATCTTCTTGGCGAGCGGCATGGCGGCGCTCGTCTACCAGGTGGCGTGGCAGCGCATCCTCGCGCTCCACAGCGGCATCGGAGTCTATTCCGTCGCGGTGATCGTGGCGGCGTTCCTCGCGGGCCTCGGTATCGGGAGCTACGTCGGCGGCCGGCTGTCCACGCGCCTCGGAGGTCGCAGTGCGCTCCGCGCCTTCGCGTTCCTCGAGCTGGGCATCGCGGCGCTCGCCGTGGCCAGTCCGTTCGTCTATTACGACCTGCTGTACCTGCGATCGCCGGGGCTGTTCGCCAGTGCACTACGAGCCGCGCCGATCCACTTCGCCCTGCTCCTGCCGCCGACCGTGCTGATGGGCATGTCGCTGCCTTTCCTGGTACGCGCCGCCGTCACCGAACCGAGCACCGCCTCGCGAATCGTGGGAGGCCTGTACGGCATCAACGTCGTGGGTGCCGCGATCGGCGCCATGGCGACGCCCTGGGTGCTGGTGCGCCTGCTCGGGGTGCGTGGAGCGATCCAGTGCGGCGCGTTCCTGAACGCCGTGTCCGGGATCGTGGCCCTCGCCTTGACCCTCGTCCCCCGGGGCGGCGCATGGGCGGCGCGCGCCGAATCTCGAAGCGCCGGACCCTCCACCGAGCCGGCGGGCAGTCGCCCCTTGTCGTTCTGGCTCGTCCTCTACACGCTGAGCGGCTTCGTGGCGCTGTCGCTCGAGATCCTGTGGTTCAGGGTCATCGACGTCGCCGTGAAGTCCACCGCCTTCACCTTCGGCACGGTCCTGGCCGGCTACCTCGCGGGCCTCGCGACCGGCAGTCTGGTCGGGGCGACGTTCACCCCGTCGCTCGCACGACCCCTGCGCGCGTTCCTCCTGTGCCAAGTCGGGCTTCTCCTGTGGGCGGGCGCGGCCGTGGCCGCCGTGGCGGGGTTGCCGGCCGATCTGCCCGGGTTCGACGCGCTGTTCTCGTTCTGGGGAGAGTACGAGGAGTTCCCTCTCGGCCAGGGCGGAGACTGGCGCCTCGGGGCCGCGCTTTATCTCGCGATTCCCCTCGCGCTCTACGGCGTTCCCACTTTCCTGATGGGGCTCTCCTTCACGGTGCTCCAGCGAGCGGTCCAGAACGACGTTGCGACGACCGGGTTCAAAGTCGGCGTCCTCCAGACCGGCAACATCGCCGGGAATGTCGCGGGGAGCCTGATCACCGGACTGCTCCTGCTCGATCTCGTCGGCACGACGGGGACCCTGCAGCTGCTGCTGCTGCTCGGCCTGCTCTTCCCGGCGCTGGGCATCCTCGAGTACGGCTGGCGAACTCCGTTCTCCGCAGCCTGCGCCGTGCTCCTCGCGCTCGTGGTCGCGCTGCCGTCCCAGGATTCTCTCTGGAGGAGGCTGCACGGAGTGAGCTCCGGCCCCGCGCTGTTCGCGGAGGACGCCACGGGAGTGACGGCGGTCACCCCGGAATCGGACTCCAAGCTGCGCCTCTCGATCAACGGCAAGGGGCAGAGCCGGTTTCCGTTCGGCGGGCTGCACAGCCTGCTCGGCGCCGTCCCGGCCGCCATCCATCCCGCACCCCGCGACATCGCGATCGTCGGTCTCGGGTCGGGAGACACCGCCTGGGCCGCCGCGTTCCGCGACGAGACCGAGAGCGTGACGGTGTTCGAGATCAACGCCGGCCAGCCCAGCCTGCTCCGGGCGGTCGCGGAGGCGGCGCCGTGGCCCGGCCTCGTCCACCTGCTCGAGGACCCTCGCATCGAGGTGGTCGTCGCGGACGGACGCGCCGCGATCGCGGCCTCGGAGGCGCGTTACGACATCATCGAGGCCGACGCTCTCCGTCCCGGCAGCGCCTACGCCGGCAACCTCTATTCCCTGGAGTTCTTCGAGATGTGCGGCGCGCGGCTCAAGCCCGGAGGCTTGATGTGCACGTGGGCGCCGACGCCGCGGGTCTACGTCACCTTCTGCCGGGTCTTCCCCCACGTCGTTGTCATCGACGAGATCCTGGTCGGCAGCCACGACCCGATCCCGTGGGACGTGGCCGCCTGGCTGGGTCGCGCGGGCTCGGAGGCCGCGCTCGAGTACCTCGGCTCGGAGGTCGCCACGGAGCTGACGGAGGCCCTGCCGTCCGCCTTCGTGGCCGAGCCGGAGCTGTACCGCAGCGCGGGATGGAACCGCGACCTGTTTCCGCGTGACGAGTTCGCGAGCCCGTGATCGAGGTCGACCGAAAACTGCGTTCCGGCCCGGACGTCCTCCTCGGTGACGGCGACCTCGGCGCTCCTGCCCTGGCTCGCGAGCACGACCGGGCCGAGCGCTCCGGTTGCGCCCGGCCCGGTCCGCGGTGCGTACACGGCGGCGAAGGTCGCCGTCCCATCCGCGCCGCACACCTTCTCGTTGCGATACACGAATCGGCGGCCCTGGTTGGTTTCGATGGCCTGGGACAACGACACGCTCCGGCCGGGTGTTCCCCTGACCGTCACCCGCGCTCCCGTCACGACCTCGAACACCTTGATCCTCTTGACCTCCCACGCCAGTCCGAGCAGGGGCTCGGGGGTGCTCGCCTCGTACACCAGACGCAGACCCTCGACCGGCTCGAAGTCGAAGGGTGCCGTACCGGCCAACGAGCCGTCGGCGAAGAACAGCCGCACGCTGACCAGCGAGAACGCGTCCTCGGTGGGGGTGTAGATCCTCTTTTCCTGCCGAGCGTCCCACTGTTCCTGGAAGTAGCGTCCCTGCACACCCAGCAGCTCGGCATGGGTCGAGAGCGTCCGGAAGACGCTCTGGAGAACGACATACCGCACGCGGTTCGACATGAGCACGGCGGACGCGGTCGCCTCGTCCTCCGCCAGGAGGAAGCGCGACAGCTCCTCCATGCCGTGGGTCTCCGTCCCGAAGCTCGTGGCGATGGACGGTCGGCCCGCGATCGTCTCGATCCAGCCGCCCCAGTCCCAGGGGGCCAGCACGCCGTAGTCGGGAGGCACGGACGGTCGGAGAGGATCTCCCGCCGAAGGCGTCTCGTCTCTGAGCCACAGCAGCGTGTTCTCGATGTCCCCCTTGATGCTGAAGGTCGGCCCGTATCGGAAGATGGCGAGCAGGTAGGGAAACGTCGGCGCCTGAAGCAGCACCACCGCGGAGAGGGCGGCGGTACCCACGAGCGAACGGGCGCCGACCCTGCGGTGGCCGAGGACCGCCGTAGCGTAAGACGCGCCGACGCCCGCGAGCATCGCCACGTTGAGCGCGAAGTACATCGAGAACCGAAGCCGCAGCCAGGCCGCGGCGAGCATCACGAGGGTCCAGACCACGATCAGGCGCCGCGGCGCCACGCGCGAGTACCCGGGGCCCGACAGCAGAACCAGGACGACCGGCACGAGCACGACCGCCATGCCGTACTGGAACGGCGCGTCCCGTAGGGAGCTGCGCTGGTACTGCGCGATGGAATCCAGCCACGGGTCGCCGCCGCCGATGACGGCCAGACCGCCGCCGATCTGCTCCCACAGCAGCGCGCACGCCGCGACCGCCAAGGCGATCCACACGGTGAGGGCGGCGAGCCCGTAGCCGTGGCGGCGTCCCCTCAGCGGAAGGATGAGCCCGGCACCCCGACAGAACAGCACGGCGCCTCCGAACAGTGCCAGATGGAAGAGCGAGGGCACGTTGTACCGCAGGACGTCGCGCGTGCCCCACATGTCGCTGGCGCAGATCACGAGCATGGCGACCGCGGGAACCGAGTACATGGTGGCGGCGGACCGGCACAGCGACCGCGACTCGTCGGACCCGCGCGCCAGGAAGATCCTCGTCGCCAGATCGATGACCACGATGCCGAGCGGGAACAACGCGCCTCTCCACACCAGGAGGTACAGGACGCTCGCGAAGCCGGTGGCGATCCACCAGGACCGTTCCCCGGGCGCTTCGTAGGTCCGGCTGTACAGAGCGCACACCCCGAGCAGGAGCAGGGGCTCCAGCATCTCGTTGTCGAACCGTCCCACGACCGTCACGTCGATGTGCTGCGGCGCGAGCGCCATCACGAGCGCGGCGCAGCACCCCGCCAGGAGGCCGAACCAGCGGCGGACGAAGAGGTACAGCACGACCACCGTGACGCCCCCGCACAGCGGTGGAAGGAGCGCGACGAGATGCTCGAGAGCGGGCATCAACGACGGCCACGACCGGAAGGGCCATGCCAGCGCCGCGAGCGCGTACTCCATCGTGGGCGGGGACAGCACGCCGGTGCCCCGCGGGAATCCCTGGAAATAGTCGTGGACCGCGGTGGCCGGGAAGGCGTTCAGGTAAACGAGCACTCTCCGGAACCGCATGTAGCCATCGGCGTCGTAGAAATAGACGTTTCCGGAAGCGAAGACGTGCTTCCAGGGAAGCAGCCTGGCCGCGACGGCGAGCAGGAGGAACGCCGACGGCAGAACCCTCGTCCAGGCGCGCGGTCTCATGCGGTCCCGCCGTGCGGAACGAAGAGCGCGTCCTCGGGAGCCGAGCCGCCGAATCGCGTGTGGAGCCGAAGCCACGCGGGGAGACGTGCCGACAGAGACGATCCCTCCTCCCCAAGCGCTCGTGTGGGCCGGCAGACTACCACAAGGCGGTCGGGCCACGGCGCGGTTGCGAAAAAGGGGGCGGCCCCCCTTATCCTGTGGGTCTTCGCCTGCGGCGAATCGGGAGACCCGTGCGCGCGCAACACCTCGACGAGCTTCCCGCCGCGACGCTCCTTGGGCGGCGCGCCATCGGCGTCGCGGCCGGCACGCTGATCGCGATCCACCTCGGCCTGCTGCTCCACGGAGCCTCGCGGCACAGTTGCACCATGGACGAGATCGTCTATCCGACCTCGGGATACGCCTACCTGACCGCCGGCGACTACCGCATGAACCCCGAGCATCCTCCACTCCTCAAGCTGTGGACCGCACTCCCGTGGCTCGGTCTCGGAACCGACGTGCGCGACGTCCCCGGCTGGGAGGTCGGCGATCAGTGGACGTTCGGCCAGTCGCTGCTGTACGAGGCCGGTCGGGACCACCGCGCGCTGTTGCTCGCGGCGCGAGCCATGGTCGCTGCGCTATCCGCCGCCCTGGCCGCCGCCGTCTTCGTCGTGGCGCGTCGCGTCTCGGGCGCGGTGGGGGGCCTGACCGCCCTCGCGCTCTACGCCTGCGACCCCCTGGCGATCGGGCACGGCGGCCTGGCGACGACCGACGTCGGTGGCGCCGCGCTGTTCTTCTTCGCGACCCTGGCCCTGCCGGGAGCCGTGATTCGCGGAAACGTGCGGCGGATCGCCGGAGCGGGCATTCTCCTGGGTCTCGCCCTCGCCGCGAAGTTCACCAACGTGCTCCTGCTCGCGGTACTGGCGGCCGTGGGCGCCGTGAGCGCGTGGAAGCGGGCGCGACGGCGAGGGTGGCGGGGTGTCGTCGAGGTCTCCTTGCGGTGCGCGTCGGTCGTGGTTGCAGGTGGCGTCGTGCTCTCGGCGTGCTACGGGCCGGCGGGTCCCGGCGTTTATCTCGAAGGCTGGCGCATCCTGCGCGAGCACTTCGCCATGGGACACCAGACCTTCGCCTTCGGCCTCTACAGCGAGACGGGCTGGTGGTGGTACTTCCCGGCGGCGTGGGCGGTCAAGACCCCCGTTCCGATCCTGCTCGCGTCCGCGGCAGGAGTCGCGTGGATCGCCGTGCGTGCGCGGCGACGGCCCGTTTCATCGCTGGTCCTCCTGCTGCCGCCGGTCCTGGCCCTCGCCTCCGCCATGAACTCCTCGCTCAACATCGGGGTCCGTCACCTGCTCACGATGACTCCATTCCTGGCCGTGGCGGGGGGCATGGCAGCGGCCCGGCTGTGGAGCCGGGGAGCCGTGGCTCGAGTCGCGGTGCTGGCGCTCGGCCTGTGGCTGTCCGTCGGCACGGCCCGCGTCCATCCGGACGAGATCGCCTACGCCAACGAGGCATCGGGCGGACCTGGCCGTCTGTGGCTCAAGCTCACCGACTCGAACGTCGACTGGGGACAGGACCTGCCCGCCCTGGCGGAGGAGATCGGGCGTTATCCTCTCCGGCAGCTGTACCTGTCCTATTTCGGGTCGGCCGACCCGGCGGCCTACGGGCTGACGTACACCTGGATCCCCTCGGCCGGACCGGCTCCCCGGCGCTACGCCCCCGGCCCCGATCCCGACGGCCGCGAGTGGATCGCCATCGGCGTGACCAACCTCAGCGATGTCTTCAACTTCGGCGCCGTGAGCGGCGCGCATGTCGCTCACGCCTGGCTGCGGGCACGCCCGTTCACCGCCTTCCCGGGACACAGCATCGCGCTCTACGACATCACCGGGGATGGACCGGCGCACCTTCAGGTGGGCCACACGGCGCTGGCCTTCGGCGAGGCTGCGGCCGCGGAGGCCGCGCTGCGCAGGGCGGTCGAGCTGCTGCCCGACGAGGGCGCCGCGCGCTTCGATCTCGCACGCGCGCTCGCGGCGTTGGGGCGCCTGGACGAGGCGGCCGCCGAGTGCGACGCCGCCGAGTCGCTCCTCGAATCGGGCGCGGTCGAGGAGCTGTGCGGACGGGTGCGAGAGGCACTTTCGCAGTGAGCCCCTGGATCCCGGCGCGTGGCGCTCAGCCTCGGACCCCTTCCGCCGGGCTTGGCGCTTGGGGATCGGTGTTCTATGCTGGGCCCATGCCGTTCGCGCGCTCGCTCAAGATGATGACCGCGACGGCGCTCGCGACGCTGGCCATCGCCGGCTGCGGAGGCTACGTCGGGCGCCCGACCGCAACCGGCTTCGTGGGCACCTGGCAGCGCGCGGACGGTCCGCCCTCGGTGATCTCGATCGCTCGCGACACCGACTCGTATCACTTCCGCTGGACGCTGCGCGACGGCCCGACCTCCGTGAGCTGCGACGAGCCGGACCGCTGCTTCGCCTACGCTTCGGGGAACAGGGTCTTCGAGTACCGCTTTCGCATGTTCGAGCGCCCCGGCTCGAGCGATCTGTTCGTCGAATGCGTGGGCACGCCGATCGAACCGGGCGAGCCGCTGAAGTTCGTCGATCGCCTGTCCCTCGTGCCCGGCGAGCTCGAGCTGCGGTCGCAGACCATCGAGCGCGACGACCTCCCGCTCTCCGAGCCCGAAGCCCCGCTGCGCTTCTTGAAGACCGCCGACGAACCGTTCTGACCGGTGCGTGACAGCTCTGCAGTCGCTCGCGTCGGCTTCCCCAGAGGGCTGGCCGTCGTCTTCGTCGTGGCCCTCGGCCTCCGCCTGATCCACGTGGGGCAGCTCGGAAGCGCTCCGTTCTTCCACTTCAGGATGGGGGACGCGGCGATCTTCGACGCCTGGGCCCGAGAGATCGCGGCCGGAAACTGGCTGGGCGACGAGGTCTTCTGGTACGCGCCGCTCTATCCCTACGCGCTCGGGGCGCTCTACCTCGTGCTGGGGGACGGCGCGCTCGGCGTTCGTCTGGTGCAGGCGGTTCTCGGTGCCGGGTCGTGCGTCCTTTTGGCGCTGGCCGGGGCGCGGTTCGTGTCGCGGCGCGCGGGTGTCGTCGCCGGAGTCCTCCTGGCGTGCTACGCGCCGGCGATCTTCTTCGACGCGCTGTTCCAGAAGCCGGTCCTCGCCGGTTTTTTCCTGTGTCTCGTGCTGTGGACGATGGGAAGCCTGGACGCCGCGCCGCAGCGCCTCCTGCGCTGGCCGGCCCTCGGCCTGGCGCTGGGTTGCGGAGGTCTCACCCAGGAGAATCTGCTGGTCCTTGCCGCGCCGCTCCTGCTGTGGGTTCTCGTTCGACACCGCGAGCACGGGCGGCGGCGGGCCCTCTTCGCCGCTCTGTTCGTGCTCGGCATGGCCCTCCCCCTCGTGCCGGTCGCGCTCCGCAATTACGTCGTGGGCGGCGAATTCCATCTCACCGCCGCGAACTTCGGGGACAACTTCTACAAGGGGAACAACCCCGAGGCCGACGGGCTGTACGCTCCCCTGGCGGAGGGCATGGGGACGCCGTGGGTCGAACGCCGCGCCGCGACCGAGCTGGCCGAGCGCGCCCTGGGGCGACCCCTCGGACCGTCCGAGGTTTCCAGGTACTGGACGCGGCGCGCACTCGACTACGTCGCGAGCGATCCCGCGGACTGGCTGCGACTGAGCGCGCGCAAGCTGGCGCTGGCGTGGAACGCCGCGGAGGCCGCCGACACCGAGGACATCGGCACGCACGCCGAGTGGTCCGCCGTGCTTCGCTTCGCGGCGCCGGTTCTGAACTTCGGCACGCTCGCGCCGCTTGCCGCGTGCGGGATGTGGCTCACGTGGGGCGAGCGCCGCCGTCTGTGGGTCCTGTACCTGATGCTCCTTACCTACACGGCGAGCGTCGTCATGTTCTACGTCTTCGCCCGCTACCGCTACCCGCTCGTTCCGCTCCTGGCGCTGTTCGCCGGAGCCGGTCTGAGCGGCCTTCCCGCGCTGCTGCGCGGCCGTCGCGGGGTGGCGATCGCGGGGTGCGCCGTGGCGTCGCTCGCCGTGGCCGTGTTGTGCAACTGGCCGATGCACGTCGCGCGGCCGAGCGCGGCCGTGTCTCACTTCAACATCGGTGTCGAGCTCCAGGCGGAAGGTCGCGTGGAGCCGGCGCTCCAGTTCTACCGCGACGCTCTCTGGCTGTGGCCGTCCTACCCCGAAGCGCTCAGCAATCGGGGTACGGCGCTCGAAGCCCTCGGCCGGCTCGATGAAGCGGTGGAGAGCTACCGTGGCGCGCTCGAGGTCGATCCGCGTCACGCAGCCGCGCATCACAACCTGGGACGAGCGCTCCAGAAGCTGGGAAGGCTCGACCCGGCCGTGGAGAGCCTGCGCGCGGCGGTGGAGATCGATCCCGAATCCCTCCTGTACCACGTCAGCCTGGGCACGGCGCTCAAGCAGCAGGGTCACGTCGACGAAGCGATCCGGGAATACCGACGCGCGCTCGAGCTCGATCCCGAGCGGGCCGATGCCCGCCACAACCTCGGGAACGCGCTGTGGGCCCTGGGGCGGCCGGACGAGGCGATCGTCCAGTACCGCGAAGCCCTGCGGTTCGCCCCCGATTCGCCCTGGGTGAACTACGGGCTCGGCCTGGCATGGGCGCTTGTCACCCATCCCGATCCGGCGTCGCGCGATCCGAGCGAGGCCGTGGAGATCGCGGAACGGGCCGCGCGTGTGACCCGGCGCTCGGATCTCGCGGTTCTCGACGCTTTGGCGGCGGTCTATGCGGCCGCCGGTCGCCTCGACAATGCCGTGTCGACAGGTCGGGAAGCTCTGGAGCTGGCGCGATCCGCGGGCGACTCGCGAGCGGAAGTCATCGAGGCCTGGCTCCGGACGATCGAGGCCGGAGGGCCGGTCGCGGGGCCGCAACCGCCTCCTGCGGGCGTCACCGAGGACCCGACTCCCCGCCCGGTGACTCCATGAGCCGACTCCCCGCGTGGTCCCCCTTGCTCGCATAGAACAGCCACAGGTAACGTCGTCTCAGCTCGGGATCCGGACTGATGAATGTCGCGCCGAGCCGCTCGGCAAGCGTCGAGCCGGGGAGATTGCGGTTCACCCAGGCGGCGAGATTGCCCCCGATCGGGTTCACGACGATCGAAGCCAGGGGGTCCTTTCCGGCCTCCTGCTCGTAGCCGGGAGGCCAGGGATGGTAGGCCCCGATCCACGCGGTGAAGACGCAGACCAGGAGCAGCGGGAGCACCACGGCGCTCCCGAGGCGCGCGACGAGCGGAGGCGCGAAGAACAGCAGCACCGGGACGATCGGAATCAAGTACCTGAATCCGTAGGACCAACCGCCGTACGATCCGGCGAGCGCGGCATGCCCCCCGATCATGATCGCGCAGCCCATCGCCAGCGCCGCGGAGCTTCGGCGGGGCAACGGTTCACCCGCCCGGATCGCAACCGCCAGCCCCGCGGCGCCGAGCAGCAGCACGGGAGAGACGCTGAAGAACCCATGCCAGCCGAACAGACACGCGATCGGATACCACGGATCGTCGGGCAGGAGCACTCCCGCCACGCTCGAGGCGAAGCCGCTGCTGTGGTCGACGGCGCCCGGCACCATCTTGGGAGGAAGCGGCCAGCCGCAGATCCCGTAGTTGGCGGCCGCGAAAACGACGGCGGCGACCGCGAGGGCGAGGAGGTATCCCTTGAGCTTCGCCCGGCCGGCGGCACTCGCCAGCACCACGGCCAGCATCGGAGCGAACACCAGCCCCGGCGCCGGGTCGATCAGCGCCGTGAGCCCCAGCCAGGTCCCCGCGCGCCACGATCGCCCGTTCCACGCTTCACTGCACGCGGCGAACAGGCACGCCGCCGCGGGCGTATGGTTGTTGAACGTCGTCGAGAACGTGGCCAGGATCGTCCCCGCGGCGAGTGCCGCGGTCGTGAGCAGGCGGATCCTCTCGGAGGAGCCCGGATAGCGGCGGGCGAGCTCGCCGTAGAACCTGGCGCACAACCAAGCGCTGCTCCCGCCGATCAGGATCAGGGTCAACAAGTAGACCGTGGCCGCCTCGTGCCGCGCGAAGCTCAGCCCACCGACCCACTCGACCACCGCGTAGACCCCGGCCGCGATCAGGCTCAGGACCGGAGGCTTGTTGCTGTAGTCGCGTCCGTCGATCGTCACGCGGTCCACGGTCCACGCGTAGCGCGACTCCCCGATGTGCGTGTGCCCGAGATCGACGAGCGCCTCGATCTGGGCGAACCGCGAGGCGTCGTTTCCGCCGAGGAAGACGCGGCCATGCGTCAGGCAAGCCGTGAGCGCCAAAGTCGCTCCGAAGACCCACAGCTTGCGCACGCCCGGCGGCGAATCGGCGAACGCTCTCATCGACTCGTGGGCTCCCTCCCTCCGGGGTCCTCCGCCTCGGTCCAGCATACCTTTGAATTGAATTGCGCCCTCGCTCCTGCAATGCTGGTGCGGCTCATGAAGGTGGAGGGCTGAGTCATCGAACGGCTCCACGCGATCGGTCGCGGCGCGTCACCCTGGATCCTGCTGGCGGGCCTGTCTCTGGCCCTCTACGCTCCGAACTGGAACGACTACTTCCTGGGAGACGACTTCGACCTCATTCACTCGTTCTACGGCAAGCCTGCGAGCTACTTCGTCGAGCTGCTGTGGAGCAACGAGAGCGGCGACGTCTGGAAGAGCTGGGGCATCGACCCGGAGCTCGGCCGGGGCTACTTGCGCCCGCTCAAGATCTGGCTCCTGGCCCTCGACTTCGCGCTGTGGGGCACGAACCCGATCGGGTACCACGTGACCTCTTCCCTGTGGTTCGTCGCGAGCGTCCTGCTCGTCCACGCCATTCTGCGACGGGCCCTCCCCGGACGGCCCTTCCTGGCTTTCGCCGGGGCGTGGGCCGTTGCGGTGCACCCCGTGTTCTCGGAGGTCGTGCCGTTCGTGACCGCTCGCGAGGAGCTCATGGCGACCGCTTTCGGGCTGGCTGCCCTGTTCGCCTTCCTGCGATCACGCGTCGAGGGTCGCTCGTCGGTCGGGTTCCATGCGTTCTACGGCCTGGCGCTGCTGTCCAAGGAGACGGCCCTGACGCTCCTGGCGTTGCCACTGGCCTGGGACCTGACCCACGGGTACCTCTGGCCGTGGTCGGCAGCCAGGAGCCGCGCCCTCCTGCGAACCTACCTCCCCAGCGCGGCGATCGTCGCGGTCTATTTCGCGTTGCGCTTCATGGCGTTCGGGAATCTCTTCGGAGGCGACGGCCTACCCACGCACTATCTCTCGCCCAAGGAGCTCCCGTCGTTCCACGCCCGCTTTTTCCGGTCGCTCTTGGACGGCACGCTGTTCACCGCCGGTCGGCTCCCCCACGTCGGGGTCGCGCTCGCCGCCCTGAGCGCGGTCGCATTCGCCGTGCTCGTGCGGCGGTGGGCTCGGATCCCTTCGTGGCGCAGGCGGGACCTGCTGTTCTTCGGACCGCTGTGGTACGTCGGCTCCACCGCGATCCTCTACGGAGCCTACTTTGCCACGCGCCACAATCTCCTTCCCGTGATCGGGCTCGTGATCTTCGTGACGCTGCTCGGGGATGTCGCGCTCCAGGGCGGCTGGATCCGTCGCGAGGGCCGCTGTGCGGCGGCGTGGCTCGTGATCTCGACGCTGCTGTTCCTTCCGCCCACGCTCGTCAACGGCTCGGATTTCCGCACCGCGAGCGCCGCCGTGAAGAGCATCCGCGAGGGGATCGAGCAGCGCACCGCGGCGACTCCGCCGGGGAGCACGATCGCGCTTCAGGGGGTTCCGCAGTGGATCCTGCCCCCATACTTCTTCGGGTGGGGACTCCTGTCGGCGCTCCAGCTTCCGTTCACGCGCTCGGACCTGGCGGCCCGGTCCTCCGTCATCGACGCGCGGAACATCACCCTGACGCGCGCTCCAGTCGAGTTACCAGAGCACTACGACCTGTCGATCGAGATCGACTCCGGAGGGTACGCCACGCCGGAGCTCGAGCAGCGTTACCTGGAGCGTCTGTGGCGCGACGGCATCGTCCCCCGCGGCCAACGCCGGATGCCGTAGCCTGAAGGCCGGCGCTCAGGTCGACGACGGCTCCTCGTCCACGGCCGCCGGTCGCGAGGCGAGCCCGAAGCGCATCCCGATGCCCTGGAGAAGCACGCGCGCGTAGCCTCGCACCACGCCCGCGAAGCGGAAGTTGGAGACGCCGCGCACCCTGCGGCTCTGGCGCCCGGCGACCTCTCCGATCTTGCCTCCCGCGAAGAACGTCCGAAACGTGATCTCGGGCGAGATCTCGAAGCCGTCGGAGCGCAGTCCGAGTCCGCGCACGAAGTCGACGTTGAAGGCCCGGAACGCGTAGGTCGTGTCGCGGTACGGCAGACCCATCAGCTTCATGGTCGCCATGCGGAACAGCGCCTGGAAGATCCTGTAGGACGCCGGGATACTGGCCGCGTCCCCGGCGTCCGTATAGCGCGACAACAGCACCAGACGACAGCGGTCCTCGAGCAGCAACCGGCAGAACTCCGGGACCGCGGTCTCGAGGGGATCGACCCCGTCCGCCATGACCACCACGATGACCTTGCCGCGGGCATGGAGCAGGCCGAAACGCACGGCCCTTCCGACGCCGTGAGGGAGAGGCTTGGTCAAGACCCGGATCTGTGGGTGGCTCTCCGACGCAGCCTCGCTTACCCTGCGAGTCGTATCCTCGCTCGCGTCATCGACGACCAGAATCTCGCACGGAAGTCGGATCGCCTCCTCCACCGCCAGAAGGCGTTCGAAGAGCGGCGGCAGATTCGACTCCTCGTTGAGCGCGGGGACGAGGAAGGTGACGATGGGCGAGGTCTTGAGAATGGCCGCGATGCCCCTTTCAGAAGCCGTAGGTTTCCTTCATCCAGTCCACGGTCCTGGGAACGCCCTGCTCGAGTGTCGTCTTCGGCGCGTGGCCGAGGAGCGTCTTCGCTTTCGAGATGTCCGGTCGCTTGTTCTGGACGTTGTGGCGGTCTTCCGGAAGGTAGGTGACCCGCGCGTCGTCCTTGCCGAGGTAGGCCAGGATCAGATCGCTCAGCTCGCGGACGCTCCGGAAATCCTCGCCGCCGATGTTGAGCACCTCGCCTTCCTTGAAACGCTCGCAGGCGTTGGCGAGGGTCGGGATGAAGTCGTCGATGTACATGAAGACGCGGTGATACCCCTCGTAGACCTCGTAGGGGAGCCCGCGCAGCGCGCGGTAGCAGAACAGGCACACGACGCTGCGGTAGTTGTGGTACAGCTCGCCCGGCCCGTAGGCGTTGAAGAAGCGCAGCCTCATGCAGCGAACGCCGAAGCGCTTCTCGAAGTTCATGATCTGTATCTCGTTGACCCACTTCGTCGTCGCGTAGTCGTTGTGCTGGATGATGGACTCGTTGAGCGGGATGTCCTCGGTCAGCGTGGCCCGGTGGTGATCGCCGTAGATCTCCGAGGAGCTCGCGAAGATCAGGGCGAACCCCCGCCGGCGCTGCAGCTCGAGGATGTTGCGCGTCCCGATGACGTTCGTCCGCCACAACGTCTCGTAGTATTCCTCGCCGTTGATCCGCCCGAACTCGGCGGCGAGATGGTAGACGTAGTCGTAGGGGCGCTCGAAGAGCCGCTCGAGCTGGCGGAACTCGGCGACGTCGGCCCGGGTGTACTCCGCGTCCGCCTGGTGCTGGAGGTCGCAGCCCCAGACCTCGTGGCCGCGGCGGCGCAGCTCGCGGACCAGGGGCTTCCCGAGGGTGCCCTCGGAGCCCGTCACCAGGATCCTGGACATGCGCGCTCCCCCGCGCCGCTCACGTCCGAACCGGCACACCCGTCCGGAGGCCCAGCCGCGGTTACCTATCCTCTCGAGTTACGACCCGGAAGGCGGATCATACCCCGAAAGCCGGCCGGCGATCCACCACGGGCGCCCGGCCCGTCATTCGGCGACTTCGGCCGACGCAGCGCGAACCGAGCATTCGGACGTCGACAGGGCGTGGACTCCGCGCTCCGGATCGACCGTCACGATGCAGATCGGACGCCTCGCGACCTCTTGAAGGGCCTGCTCGACGTCGCCGGCGTCCGGCTCCTGCGGGGTCCTGTGCGGCGACGCACGGCGCCCGGGGCCTTCCCCGAAGATGCCGCCGAGCTCCTCGATGGCCTCGACGTCCAGATCCAGCACCAGAGTGAACCCCGACATCGCGAGCCCGGGATCGCCGGTACGCGCCACGACGTCGTGCCGCAGCGACGGATAGGCCCGCACCTCTCGAACCGGGAGGCCGGTCCGCACCCGCAGGCGCGCCTCCGGTCCGCTCGCATCGAACATGCCCCATCCCAGGATCGTGAGGTGCGCGCCCGCGGGGTCGAGTCCGATCCCCCGGAACTCCTCCCTGCCTCCGTCCTCGTAGTCGCTCTCCAGGGACTCGGCAACCTCCACGGGAATGGACGGCGGCTCGAACGGCGCCATCGGAACCGTGACTTCGCAGCATCCGGACAGGCGCGCCGTGTTTCCGGGCCACACCAGGATGTAGGCCGTGCGATTGAAGAGGAACTCGAACTCCTCTGCAGGGATATCCGGGAACACGGCGCGGAAGAACTCCAGCTCGGGCGCGTAGAGCACGTGAGCCACGGATTTGTAGCCCATGCCGTTCAGCCAGGCACCGTAGCCGCCGTCGAGCACGAGCCAGCCCTTCGGGTGCCGCTCCACGAGACGATCGAGCGCCGCCGTCACCGGCGTCGCCGGAGGGTGGAAGATCGGCTCGGCGGACTGGATGGGGTTGTACGTCCCGAATGCCGCGAGATTCGCGACCGCCGCACAGGCGACCACGGCCCCTCGCCCCGCGGATCCGATCCGGGACCGCAGGGCCAGCACGGCGCCCAGCGGAAGCAAGATCCCGAAGTCCTCCCATCCCCGCAGGGTCGTTCCCGGGAGAGCCTGCGCCGCCCAGAACGACGCGAGCACCGCCAGCGCGAAGATCGAAAAACGCGGCCACGTGAGGCGGATCGGCAGCGCGAGCAGGACGGTCATCCCGAGGACCAGGATCAGCAGTCCGCAGGCGAACCACATCCGGAACGGCGGGACGCGGTGCCACAGGAGCGGGAGGCCGAGCGCATCGGGAAGCGGCACGAGCAGCCACACGGACGTCAGGGCCACGCCGCACCCCAGCACGGTGAGGCGCCAGCGCAGGCGGTGCCAGGCCACCGCGGAGATACCCGCTCCCAGCGCGCGAAGATCGCAGAAGCACAGCGCGAGCAGCGGCACGAACGTGCCCACCGTGGACGCCTCGCAGACGTTGTCGTTGACCATGTTGCGGAAGCCGTCGGTCACCAGCGACGGGAACAGGTGGGCGAACCACTGCACCCCGGGAACCACTCCGCCTTCCCCGGCGAGGCGTTGGCCGGGGTAGATCGTGGCCGCCATCACGAAGAACACGTCCCGGTAGTACAGGAAGACGAGCCCGGCTCCGAGCGCGACCCCGAGCACTCCGAAAAGCGAGTCGTGAGGACGCAGCACCTCCGGCCTGAAGGCCACGATCGTCACCACGGCGACGAAGCCCAGGGTGATCATGATCGGCGGATAGAGATTCGCGAGCGCCCAAGAGGTCATCGCGTAGGCCGAGGCCGCCGCCTTGACCGCGCCCATCCGCGGGTTCGAGGCGGGCATCGCAAGCGCGATCAGGACCCATGGGAAGCCCGCCATCACCGGGCCGTAGGTAGTCCACCACAACTGAACGAAGCTCGAGAAGAACAACGTCACGCTCGCCAGTGCCGCGAGCGAGCGCGGAAGCTCGAACCTCCTGAACACGTGGTGGTAGCCGATCAGGAAAGCGGCGATCCAGAACGCGTGGTAGAACGAGAACGCGGGCGCGGCATCGACCACGAAGAACGGCCAGTGGTACGGCTTGAAGAGCAGACCCCAGTCGGCCAGGGGAAGCCCCTCCACGTTGCGCAGGTCCTCGCCGTACGGCGAGGTGGCGTTGAAGCGCTGGAAGCGGTTGTTGACCGCGACTCGGACGAACGAGGTCCAGCGCACCCACTCGTCCTCGCGAATCTCGCGAGGCTCGCCGGCGACGAGTCCGGCGCCGGGAAGCCCGATGCGCGCGAGTTGGACCCCGTACGACGACGGCGTCCAGCCCAGCACCCCGTACGCCGCGGTCAGGACCACGACCGAGAGGGTGAATCCGTCCGCGCGAGCGAGGAGACGGCGAAGGCGGGAGCGCGTCGTGTCCACCCTTGCTACTCCGTGCTCGGGGTCCCGGCGCGCAGCGCCCGCAGGATCTCCCGGCCCCGAAGGGCGCCGGGGGAAGCCGGATCGGCTTCGAGGGCCGCGTCGATGCTCCGCTCTGCGGCATCGAGGTCGCCGCGGCCGAAGTGGATCTCCGCGATGTTGAGGTGCGCGTCGACGAAGGACGGATCGACCGCCAGCGCCGCCTCGAACGCCCGCAGCGCGCCCTGCTCGTCCCCTTCCTTTCGGAGGACCATGCCGAGCTGCGCGTGCGGGATCGGGTTTCGAGAGTCCAGCTCCACCGCCGCGCGAGCTTCGGTCTCCGCTTCCTCGAGCCGCCCCTCATGGAGGAGGACTCCCGCCAGCGTGATGTGGTTCGGCGCGAACCGGGGCGCGATGGCGATGGCCTCCTCGAGCAGCTTCCGCGCTTCCGGAAAACGACCCTGGACGGCCAGCTGTGTCCCGAGGCTGCCCAGCACCCTGACACTGCGTGGCGTCGAACGCGCGGCCGCCGTGAACAGCGTCAGATCGCTCCTCCATGCCGCGCTTCCCGTCCACGTCCGGACGGCCGCCAGGGAGATGACGATCACCGCCAGGACCACGGCGAACCTCTTGCCGGCGACGGACCGCAGCCCGTCCCACGCCAGGCCGGCCAGCAGGCACGCTCCCACGGAGGGAAGGTACAGCAGCCGCTCGCCCAGGATCGTGCCGATGACCACGAAGGCGTTCGAGACCACCGCGTAGCAGCCCAGGCTCAGCAGCAGCAGGAAGGCGATCCTCGGCGCCCGCCGGGCGCTGATGGCGACGCCGGCGACCAGGACCGACGCGCACGCCGCCCCCGCCAGGAACCAGGGATCGAGCACCGAGGTCACCGGGACGATCTCGGCGAATCCGTAGTCGGGCGAAAGGCGCCACGGGAACAGCATCAAACCCACCGCCCGAGCCGAGACCCCCAGGACGGTCGCCCAGCGCTGCGCGAGGTCGAGGCCGACGACCGGGTTCTCGATCGCCGTGACGGACGCGAGCGGCGGGAGCAGCGTCCCCAGGGCATTCCAGCGCAGCACCGCGTAGGGCGCGAGCGGCGCCAGCACGATCGCCAGGCGGCCGACCGTGGGCCCGACCGCGACGGCGCCCCGCCGCATCACGACCTCGTAGGCCAGCACGACGGCGGGGAATACCACCGCGCTCTCCTTCGACAGCATGGCCAGCAGCGACAGCGCGGCGGCCACGGTGGCCCGCGCCGCACCGACGCCGCGCACGTAGACCGCGAGGGCCAGCACGAAGAACAGCGCGGCGAGCAGGTCGGCGCGGCCCGCGATGCCCGCGACCGCCTCGACGTGGACGGGATGGACGGCGAACAGCAGCGCGCCCGCCGCGGCGGCGCCGCGGGGCAGGCCCAGCGCCAGGGCGAGCCCCACCAACGCGGCGCTCACCATGGCGTGGAGCACGACGTTGACGGCGTGGTAGCCGAGGGGCGCCTCGGCGTGGATCGCGTGATTCGCGACGAAGGTCACGATGGCCAGGGGACGGTACAGGCCGGTGGCCATGGGGAGCCGGGCCCCGTGGTGGTACGGCGTCGCGAACGCGCGCCACGCATCGTGGTCCTTCACGATGTCGCTCTCGCCGATCACGATGCGGTCATCGTAAACCAGGCCACCCGGGAGAGCGTTGAGATACCAAGCCGTCGCTGCGATCGCGACCCCCAGGGCGAGTATCGCCGCCCCGCGCCGGTTGGGACTCTCCTCGCGGGAGCGGATCGACGCGGCCTCCGAGGTCAAAGCGGCGCGGCCTCGCCGTCGCGCGATCCCTTCCACTCCGGCCGCACGGGATCCATTTCACGCAGCCTAGCGATCGTGCCCGAGGGCGTCAAGAATGGAGGCGATTCGCTTGGCGTCCCGAGCGTGGCATGCCACAATGACCGCGGACCTGCCCCGAGTGGGTGACGGAGCCGTTCCGTGACTTGGCGCGAGGAGCCTTCGTCCCATTCGGACGCCCGCAAGCCTCGACCGCCGTGGACCGCCGTCGCGTTCTCGACCCCGCTCGTGCTGTACGCACTCCACGCCTGGCTCTACATCCGGCACGTCAACGACGACGCGTACATCACCTTCCGCTACAGCCGCTTCCTCGCCACCGGCCTCGGTCCCTATTTCAACCCCGGGGAGCATGTCGAGGGTTACACCAACTTCCTCCACATGCTCCTCCTGGCCGGGGCCTACCTCTTGGGCGGCGAGGCCGCACTGCCCGCGTTCGCCAAGGCGCTCGGTATCGCTTGCGGCGCCGCGGCCCTGCTGATCGCCGCTCGTCTCACGGTCGTGCTCACGACCCTGAGCCTGGAGCTGGCACCGCGCGGCCTGGTGTGCGGCTCGCTGGCGGCGTCGCTGGTGGCGGTCTTTCCCGGCTTCGCACTCAACGGCACGAGCGGCCTCGAGACCTTGCCGTTCGCGATGCTGATCGCGCTCGGCGTGTGGCGCGCTGTGCTCGGGGAGGTCAGCGGTCGGTGGGCCGGCGCGGGGCTGGCGTGGGCCGCCGCGGCCCTCACCCGCCCCGAGGGAGCGGCCGTCTTCGCCGTGCACGCCGCCGCCGCGATCGCCGTCACGATACTCGGTGGGCAGCACAGACGGTCGCCGGCCACCAGTCGGTCAGGCGGCATCCTGCCCCGTCATCTGATCCGGGACGCCGCGCTGGTCGGCGGCGCGCTCGCCCTCCAGATGGCCTTCCGGGCGGTGTTCTACGACGGCGCTCTGGTCCCCAACACCTACTGGGCCAAGACCCTCGGCTTCTGGGGTCAGACTCCCTGGGAGTACGTCCGGCACGGCGCGCTCGCCGCCTTCCTCGGGGTCGCGGGTGTGGCCGTGGGGCTCTACGGCTTCGCGCGATCCGGGCGCACCGCCCGCGCCGCCCTGCCCCTGACCGCCGTCGCGGCGTTCGGCGCCTGCCTTCCCTTCTTCGTCGGTACGGACTGGATGCCGGGGTGGCGGTTTTCCGTCCCCTACCTCCCGCTCCTGGCCGTG
>Ga0302046_10001568_pt1 | contig 21422 bp, 15 predicted proteins | sample RVTome_11_FD_200261 | JGI IMG/M metagenome (GOLD analysis project Ga0302046, IMG submission 200261) | Soil microbial communities from uranium-contaminated site in the Upper Colorado River Basin, Wyoming, United States - RVT147D111 (version 2) ...
TGTATCAGGGCGAGGAGGTCGTCGTCGTGGGCGGCGGCGATTCGGCCTTGCAGGAAGCATTGGTGCTGGCGCGCTTCTGCCGCAAGGTGCATCTCGTGCATCGTGGCACACGGTTTCGCGCGCGGCCCAGGTTTGTGGAAGAGGTCAATGCGAGCGATCGTATCGCCGTCCACTGGAGCACCGTCGCGGAAGCGATCACCGGGAGCCAGGGCGTCGAAAAAGTGCGCGTGAGCAGAACAACCGACGGCACCAAAGCGGAAATTCCCTGCACCGGATTCTTCGCCTACGTGGGGCTCGCGCCCAATAGCGACTTCCTGCCCGGCGCGATCGCGCGCGATGCCGAGGGCGCCGTCGTGACCGACGAGTCCCTGCGCACCGCGTTGGCGGGCGTGTGGGCCGCGGGCGCCGTACGCTCCGGTTATTCCGGGCTACTCACCGACGCGGTGAAGGAAGCGGAGATTGCCGTGGCAGGCGCCCTGCGCCTGATTGAATCGTGATCGGTGATGGGTGATGGGTAATGCAGACTTTGCCTCGGCCAGTCGCGATCTTGACGCGGTGTAAAATGTGGCCGTCGTCTGTCGCGCCATTGCCCGAACGAAACGTAATTATCGGCGTTCATCGGCGTCGATCGGCGGCAAAAATCGCTTGTCGAGCAGCACGGAAGGGAATCGCCCCCGGTGGGGCGGCCGGACTTCAAACCCGGTAGGGGCCGCTGGCGGTCCTTTGTGGGTTCGACTCCCACTCTCTTCCGCCAATTTTTTCGTCTTTCGCCGAAAAAATTAATCGGAGCACAACTGAAAAACGCGGGATGAGGGACGCGCTGCGCCCTCACCCGTCGCCACGCATCACTTCTTCAGGCCCTTGGCCATGCCGAGCTGCGTGAGGATCTGCCCATAGGCCTTTTCTTCCTGCGCGAGGTCCTTGCGGAACTGCGCGGAGCCGGCGTAGGCGTCGTGCCAGCCAAAACGGTCGAGCGCCTTCTTCCAGGAATCGGTCTTCACCATCTTTGCAAGCGTCCGATCCCAGTACTGGACGGTCGACGCGGGAATGCCCGGCGGGGCGAACAGGCCACGCCAGTGAAGAATGCTGACCTTGATTCCCATCGACTGCCAGGTTGGCACGTTGGCTGCGTCGCCGGGAACCGATTGCGGCGCCGAAATCGCCAGCAGCCGCACCTTGCCGGCCTTGACCTGCTCGATCGCCTCGGACAGCCCCGTGGAGATGACCGGCACGTGGCCCCCCAGCAGCTGGATCATCAGATCGCCGCCGCTCTTGAACGACACCAGCTTGATTCTCTTCGGGTCCGCGCCGTAGGCGAGCGCCGGGCGCAGGATGTTCATCTGGTCGTTGCTGGGAACGGTTCCGACGCCAAACACCACCGAGCCCGGATCGGCCTTCACCTTGTCCAATACGTCCCTGGCCGACTTGTAGGGAGAATCCGCTCGCACCGCCCACACCAGGTATTCCGTGATGAGCCGCGCAAGCGGGGTCACATCCGTATAGGTGAGCTTGGTCGTGCCCACGATGCGGTTCACGTAGATCCGGTTTGACTCGATGTACACCGTGTAGGGGTCGCCCCTGCGCTGGTGGACATAGCTCTTCGCCAGGTTTCCGCCCGCGCCACCCATGTTCCGTATCACGAAGCCGGTGGGAATGAGCTTGGTCTCCTGGACCGTGTTGTCCATTGCGCGCCCCACCGTGTCGAGGCCCCCTCCGGGGCTTCCCGCCACCACCATCAGGATGTTCTTGTCCGGGAAAGCGGCCGCCTGCGCCACCGCAACCGCACCGCAAAGAATTGCGCCCGAAATCAGGCGCACCGATATCATGTTCTTCATCGCTCCCTCCGTGACCGCCAAACCGGCAGGTGGCGATTATACTGCGCCACGCTTTTCCGGGACGGCGCCCCGTGCGATGATCTCCGCGGACCCCGGCCCGCCTTCTCTGTGCCAAGCCAAATGCAAAGATGAAACCCTCCAACCTGCTCGTCATCCTCTCGGACCAGCACAGCCCCCGAGTCGCCGGCTGCTACGGCCACCCGATCGTCAAGACGCCCAACCTCGATCGGCTTGCGGCCCTGGGCACGCGCTTTACGTCGGCCTATACGAACTGCCCGATCTGCGTGCCGGCGCGCGCGAGCTTCGCCACCGGACGCTACGTGCATCAGATCCGGTTCTGGGACAACGCTATTGCCTACGACGGCAGCGTGCCGAGCTGGGGGCACCGGTTGATCGCGCAGGGCCACCGCGTCACCTCGATCGGAAAATTGCATTACGTCGGCGCAGACCCGGCGCGCGACGGGTTTCACGAGGAGATCATTCCGATGCACATCGCCGACGGCGTCGGCGATCTTTCCGGACTCATCCGCGACGAGGTCATCGTGCGCACCGGCGCGCGCAAGCTGGGCCCGGAGGCCGGGCCCGGAGAATCCGAATACACCGAGTACGACCGCAACATTGCGAGCGAGGCCTGCAAGTGGCTGGAGGAGACGGCTCCGAAGCACCGCGACAAGCCCTGGGTGCTCTACGTCGGCTTCGTCTGTCCCCATCCGCCGTTCATCGCGCCGGAAAAATTTTTCCGCTTGTACGACGAGAAAACGATCGCGATGCCCGATCGATATGCGGCGGCCGAGCGTCCGCACCATCCCTATCTCGACGCGCTCGCGCGCGGCCGCCCCTATGACGAAGGGTTTACCGGCCCGGACATGGTGCGCAGGACGATCGCCGCTTATTTCGGACTGGTCAGCTTTCTCGACGACAACGTGGGCAAGTTGCTCGCCGCGCTCGAGCGCGCCGGCCTCACCTCATCGACCCGCGTGCTCTACGGCAGCGACCATGGCGAGAATCTCGGCACACGCGGACTCTGGCAGAAGTCCACTCTCTTCGAGGAGTCCGCCGGTATCCCCATGATCCTGGCCGGTCCCGACGTGCCGCAGGGACGCAGTGTCGGGACGCCGGTCACGCTCGTCGATGCGTTCCCGACGATTCTCCAGGCAGTCGGTGCGCGGGCCGCGGCGGAGGATCGCGATCTTCCCGGCGCTTCCCTGATCGACATCGCCAATGGTGCTCTGCGCGAGCGCAGCGCCTTCTCGGAGTATCATGCATCGGCCTCGATCTGCGGATCGTTCATGATTCGCCGCGGCCGCTACAAGTACATCCACTACATCGGGTTCGAGCCCATGCTCTTCGACCTCGAGGCCGATCCCTGCGAGCGCCGCGATCTCGCCTCCGATCGGGTGTGCCGCCCCGTGCTCGAGGAATACGAACGGGAGCTGCGCCGGCTGCTCGATCCCGAAGCGGTCGACCGGCAGGCGCGCGCCGATCAGGCTCGCTACCTGGAGCGCTTCGGCGGCAAGGCGGCAATCTTGAAGCTCGGGTCTTTTACGCACACTCCACCGCCCGGCGTGAAAACCACGCTTCACCCCGTCGAGGCCGACCGTGGGGCCTGAGAGCCGGCGGAACCGCGGGTATAAAATAGGGCCTCGCGCAGGCAGCAGCCCCAAGCAGTTTGACCCACGATCCACGGTATCCAAATGGCACTCGCACTGGAACTCGCGAAACGCATCAAAACGCTGGCATTTGACGACCTGCCTGACGAGGCCGTTCATTGGGCCAAGGTCGGGATTCTCGACTACCTCGGCGTAACGCTCGCAGGCAGCCGCGAGCAGGCACCCCGCCTGGCCCTCGAGGCGCTTGGCGCGCCCGCGGCGGGCCCCGCTGCGTTGCTCGGCAGCGCGCGGCGTGTGGGCGTGCTCGATGCGGCGCTCGTGAACGGCACGGCAGCGCATGCGCTCGACTTTGACGACTGCAACAATACGTTCGGCGGGCATCCTTCGGTGCCGATCCTGCCGGCGCTCTTCGCGCTTGCGGATGAGTCGGGCGCCAGCGGCCGGGACTTTCTCGCAGCCTACGTCACCGGGTTCGAGGTCGAGACCAAGATCGCGCTCGCCGTGCATTTCCACCACTACATGAAGGGCTGGCATCCCACTGCCACCCTGGGCGTTTTCGGGTCGGCCGCCGCCTGCGCGAAGCTGATGGGCCTCGACGAGGAGCGCACCGCAACTGCGCTCGCCATTGCCGCTTCCTTCGCCTCGGGCATCAAGGCCAACTTCGGCACGATGGTGAAGCCCCTGCATGTCGGCCATTGCTCGCGCAACGGTCTCTACGCAGCGCGGCTCGCGCGCGCCGGCTTCACGGCGGGCGCGGAAGCCTTCGAGCACAAGCAGGGTTTCTTCAACGTGTTCAACGGCGAGGGCACCTACGACGCCTCGCGCATCCTCGAGCGCTGGGCCAACCCGCTTGACATCGTGACGCCCGGCATCGCGATCAAGCAGTACCCCTGCTGCGGCAGCACCCATCCCGCGCTCGACGCCATTCTCCGGCTGGCTCGCGAGCACAAGCCCGCGCCAGACGATATCGAGCGCGTGGATGTGTGGACGCACGCGCGGCGGCTCGAGCACACCAACCGCCCCGCGCCGAAGAGCGACCTCGATGCCAAGTTCAGCGTCCAGTACTGCATGGCCCGAGCGCTGCTCGACCGGAGCATCGCGATCGAGCACTTCGAGGGAAGCGCTTACGAGGATGCTGCGGTGAAGAAGCTCCTGCCGCGCGTGCACGCCGCGCCCTACACCACCGCCCAGTTCCCGGCCGAGAATCATTTTGGGGCGGAGGTGAAAATCGCTCTGCGCGGGGGCAAGGTGCTTGGCGCGAAAGTGGATCAGCCCTTGGGCCGCACCTCCGAAAATCCCCTGCCCGCGGCGTTGCTCAAGGAAAAGTTCGACAACTGCAGCCTGCGCGCGCTGCAGCCGGAGCAGGTCACCAGGCTCTATGCCGCGACGCAGCGTATCGAAGCGCTTCCCGATGTGCGTGAGCTCAATGCAATCATGGTGGCACCGGGGCAACAGCCGCGCCGACGCACGCGTGTGGCCCACGCCTAGATCCTGGGTAGACGTTCCGACAGCGGCTTCGTCATGATCCGGCCCCATCGCATGCTTCCCGCTCGTCTACACCTGTTCGCCGCTGACAACTCACCGAGTTGACTGAACCGCCACGGGCAACAGGATACGATTCACGTTTCACGATCGACGACCGATGAATCAATACGACGTGCTCGTGGCAGGCAAGGGCAACGCTGCGTTGTGTGCCGCGCTCTCGGCGCGCGATGAGGGCGCGAAGGTGGCCATGCTGGAGGCGGCGCCATTGGATGAGTCCGGCGGCAACAGCCGCTTCGCCGGCGGCGTCATGCGTTTCGCATACGCCACGGTCGACGATCTGAAACGCGTTACCGATCTCACCGAGGAGGAAATCTCCGGGAGCGACTTCGGCACCAACACCCGCGAGGAATATCTCGACAAGCTCTACCAGCTCACCAGCTTTCGCACCGACCCGGACCTCTCCGAGCTGCTGGTCAATAGCAGTCTCGAGACCATGGCGTGGCTGCGCTCCAAGGGCGCGCGCTTCATTCCCAACTGGGGACGACAGTCCGCGGTCGTCAACGGCAAGCGCAGGTTCTTCGGCAACATGCCGATCGAGGTGTCCGGCGGCGGCGCCGGCCTTGTGCAGTATCTCGACGCGGCCGCCAGGAAGGCAGGGATCGAGGTTTTCTACGATACGCGCGCCGTCTCACTCCTCTACGACGGCGCGCGCGTGGAGGGCGTCCGCGCGCAGCGCTTGGGGAAGGTCGCCGAGTTCCGCGCGAGATCCGTGGTGCTGGCATGCGGCGGCTTCGAGGCGAACCCCGAATGGCGCACGCGCTATCTCGGCCCCGGCTGGGAGCTCGCCAAGGTTCGCGGCACCCGGTTCAACGTGGGCGACGGGCTCAGGATGGCGCTCGAGATCGGCGCGGCGCCCTACGGCAACTGGTCCGGGTGCCACGCGACGGGCTGGGACCGTTACGCGCCGGAATTCGGCGACATCAACGTCGGCGACCAGTTCCAGAAGCACAGCTATATTTTCGGGCTGCTGATCAACGCCGATGGAAAGCGCTTCGTCGACGAGGGAATCGATTTCCACTCCTTCACCTACGCCAAGTACGGCGGCGAGGTGCTGATGCAGCCCGGTCAGTTCGCCTGGCAGGTGTTCGACGCCAAGGTAAAGGACCTGCTGCGATCCGAGTACCGCATCAAGTTCGTGACCAGGGTGAGCGCAAACACGCTGGAGGAGCTTGCCCCCAGGCTCGAAGGCGTCAACGCGGAACAGTTCCTGAAAACCGTGCGCGAGTACAACGCCGCCGTGCGCAAGGATGTCGCGTTCGATCACACCATCAAGGACGGCAAGTGCACCGTCGGCATCGAGCCGCCCAAATCCAACTGGGCGCAGCCGCTCGATACTCCGCCTTTCGCTGCCTATGCCACGACCTGCGGCATCACCTTCACCTTCGGGGGTCTGCGCATTGCCAAGGACTCCGGGCAGGTGCTGGACGTCAACTTCCACCCGATCCCCGGGCTCTACTGTGCGGGAGAGATGGTCGGGGGGCTTTTCTACTTCAACTATCCGAGCGGCACCGGCCTGGTTTCGGGCGCCGTCTTCGGCCGGCTGGCCGGCAGCTCCGCCGCTTCTGCAGCGCGAATGCGGAATGATGAATGATGAATGCGGAATATTGCGACTTCGTCTGCTCTCGTCCTGAAATTCATCATTCATCATTCAGCATTCATCATTGCCTGGCATGAGCCACGAAGCGACCACAGATAACCCCTACACCCGCGGGATGGCGGAATTCGTCTCCAGCCTCAAATACGACGCGATCCCCGACGAGGTGAAGAGCCGCATCAAGCTCCTGATGCTCGACTCGCTCGGCTGCGCGCTCTACGGCGCAGACCTGCAATGGTGCCGGATTCTGCAGGAAAGCCTGGCCTCCCTCGACGCGACCCGCACGTGCTGCGTCTGGGGCACCGGGCACAAGCTCTCCGCACCGCATGCGGCGCTCGCGAACGGCACCGCGGTGCAGGGTTTCGAGCTCGATGACGTGCACCGCGCGGGCGTACTGCACGTGGGCGCAGTGGTGCTTCCGGCGCTCATCCCCATTGCCGAGCTGAAAGGCGGCATGAGCGGGCGAGAGTTCCTGACCGCAGCGGTCGCCGGCTACGAGATCGGACCGCGAGTGGGCCTTTGCATGGGTCCCGAGCATATCGCGTCAGGCTGGCATTCCGGCGCAACGCTCGGCGTCTTCTCCGCCGCGGCAGGCGCCGCGCGCGGCCTCAAGCTCGACGCGGAGAAAACCGTGCACGCTCTTGGCATCGCCGGCACGCAGGCGGCCGGGCTGATGGCGGCGCAATTTGGCGCGATGGTGAAGCGCATGCACGCCGGGCGCTCCTCTCAGAGCGGGCTCTACGGAGCGCTCCTGGCGGAGAAAGGCTTCACCGGCATCGTCAATGTGCTGGAGAGCGAGTACGGCGGCTTCTGCACGACGCTCTCGCAGTCGCGCGACCATTTCAACCTGAAAGAGCTTACGGCCGGTCTTGGCAGCAGCTGGCAGACGATGGGCGTCGCGCTCAAGTTCTACGCCTGCGTCGGCAGCAACCACACAACACTCGACGCGATACGCGACATGCAGAAGGAACGCTCTTTCGGCGCGAAGGATGTGAAGAAGATCGTGGTTCACGGCTCCCAGGTGACGGCGAACCACGTCGGGTGGAAGTACGTGCCGCAGGGCCTTGCCTCGGCGCAGCTGAACCTCCCTTACTGCGTCGCGACCTGGCTCCTCGAGGGCGACTGCTTCGTCGACCAGTTCACCGAGGACAAGGTGGCGGACCCGGCGCGCATGAAGCTCTCGGAAAAGGTCGAGGTCGTGCATGATCCCGAGATCACGGCGAAAGGCGCGAAGTTCCGCCATCTGGTCCACGTCGAAGCCCATTTGACGGACGGAACGGTGCTCAAGCGCACCGTAGAAGCGGCGCGCGGCAGCGAGAAGAAGTTCGCGACAGACGCCGAGATCGTCGAAAAGTTCGAGAAGCTGGCGATAAAGGCGCTGCCCGAGGCGCAGGTCGCGAAGTTGCGAGACGCGATGCTTGGCCTCGAGAAGCTCGATGACGCGACGGAGCTTGCGCGTCTGCTCGTTCGCAAGTAACTGCGAAAAGTACATTGAACCGCCGAGACGCCGAGACCGCCGAGACCGCCGAGCAGAATTCGTTCGAATCAGGCGCAGATAGATGCGGCCAATTGATTGGAAAAATAAGTCGCGTCACCTATAACCGTAGTGACGATTCACGGCCTTCAAATGAGAGAAGCTACGCAGGACGCCGTTGCCCGCGTTGACGAGGAGCGACTGTGGCGGCGTCATGTGGAGATGGCGGCGATCGGCGCCATTCCCGGCAACGGTGTCAATCGCGCCGCGTTCTCAAACGAAGACATCGCGGCCCGCAAGCGCCTCATCGCGTGGGCGAGGGCGCTCGGATTGTCGGTATCGGTCGACGGGATCGGCAATCTCTTCCTGCGGCGCGAGGGTCTCGAGCCGGATGCGCCGCCTGTCATGACCGGCAGCCACATGGACAGCCAGCCGCGAGGCGGGCGTTTCGACGGGATATTCGGGGTGCTGGCCGGGCTGGAGGCCCTTGAAGCAATCGAGGCAGCGGGCACGAGGACACGGCGCGCCATCGAGCTCGTCGCCTGGAGCAACGAGGAAGGGGGGCGCTTCGCACCGTGCACGATGGGCTCGGCAGCCTTCACCGGTGCACGGCCGGTCGCGGACTTTCTGGACGTGAAGGACAACGAGGGAATCGCGCTGCGGGATGCCCTGCGCGACACCCTTGCTGCGACTCCGGAGGCCGCCCCGCGAGCGTTCGCCACGCCGGTCGCGGCCTACGTCGAGGCTCATATCGAGCAGGGACCGCGCCTCGAGATGGAAGGCAAGACGATCGGCGTCGTCACCGGAATCCAGGGGCTGCGCTGGTTCAACGTCGAGGTTTTCGGCGAGACCGCCCACGCCGGCACGACCCCGCTTGCAGGGCGACGCGACGCGCTGGGAGAAGCCGTCGCGATCATCCGGGCGCTCCAGGAGCTTGGGCGCGGCCTGGACGACTCGTACCGTTTTACCGTGGGCCGAATGCTCGTTACGCCCAACTCCCCGAACTCGGTTGCGAGCCACGTTCTCTTCTCGGTCGACGTTCGGCACCCGGACCCGGCGACGATCCGCAGGCTTGGCGACGCCGTAGAACCCACCGTGCGCGGCGCGGCGGCCCGCTGCGCAGTCAAGATTACGCCGACGCTCGCCGATGATCCGTGCGTTTTCGATCGAGGGGTCGTTGACGAGATCGAGCGTGCCGCGAATGCACTCGGGATCGCGAACATGCGCATGCCCTCGGGCGCGAGCCACGACGCGATGTACCTTGCGCGGATCTGTCCCACGGGGATGATCTTCGTGCCCTGCGAGCGCGGCATCAGCCACAACGAGGCGGAGAACGCCAAACCGGCGGACCTCGCCACGGGCGCGCGTGTGCTCACGGCAACGCTGCTGGAGCTTGCGAACCGCTAAGAGCGCCTAATAGAATGAATCCCCTCCTGCCCGAGGGTGAGCCGGGGTTTCGAGGACCATGTGTCCGAGCCGGCGAACGACCGCCGCGATGCAGCGCGGCGGGACGGACGGGGTGCCCGCGCAAGCGGGCGGGGTGGTGGGAGCAAGGGTTTCCGAAGCAATCGCCCAGTCGACGCTTCCGTTTCACGTCTGACGTTTCACGGGCGACGCGCAGTCACTCCGTGACCTCGTCGCCGGGCCGCAGCCGGTAGTCGAAAAGCGCGAGCAGCTCGTCGACGTCCGACAGCTCTTCCAGCGACCACGCTTTTTTCAGTATCCCGTCGATGCGGGCGCGCGGCAGCGCCCGGTGCGCCAGCGCCCGGAATTTCCCTTCGATCTCCGGGTCGCTCAACGGCCGCTTCGCGTGCCCCTTGAAATACCGCGCCTCTGCGGACTGCTTCATCCCGCCGCGCCCGGTCGCCTCGATGCGGCAGCGCCATTCGTCCGGGTGCGCACGCGTATACGCCGGATTCTCGCTCATCGTTGCCCGCTCCAACAGGCGATTGATGAGACGGTCGCGGATGCGCGCCTCCTCGAAACTCGCCTCCGTGATGCCGCCGTCGATCAGCGCCGCGATGACGCAGTACGGAATGCTGTGGTCCGCGGTCTCGCGCGTCGCCGGTCGCCACAGGGCATTGCTGCGGTCCGCATATCGTTCCGCAATCCAGTAGGTCTCGATGGCGAGCGCCTCGATCTCCTCGGGCGGCATCCTGCCGTGAAGCTCGAGCGCCACCGTGATCGGCGTCTGCGCGTGAATCACCGCGGGGAAGTACTTGATATGAGTCTGGGTCACGCGGTACGGCCCGCCCCTGCCGCCAAAGGGCTGCCACTGGAACTCGCCGAGCATTCGCCACAATCCGTACTTGCCCTCGATCGCCTGCTCCGGCCCCGTCAGGCCCTCCCGCGCGAGCTGTGCGGCAAAGACTCCGTTGCGTGAAGCGTTGGCAGCCGCACAGCCCTTCCACATCGCAAGCTCGCCGGTGCGCGTCTGCTCAAGGGCCAGATTCGGCACGACGGCAAGCGAGACAGCGTTGCCCATCTGCTCCCGGGTGAGACCGAGGACCTTAGCCGCCCCGACGGCGCTGGCGATAACGCCGAAGACGGTGTGATCCCAGCCCTGGTCGCGCATGACGTTTTCGGCCAGGTTGCAGAAGACCTCGTACGCGAGCGTCGCTGCGGTCATGACCGTGCGACCGTCTGCGTGGACCGCGTCAGCCGCCGCCAGAACAGCGCCGAAAATGTCGCTCGGATGCCCCGCCGATTTTCCGAAAGTCGCGTCGTTGAAGTCGAGGTAGCGCATCGCGACACCATTGGCGAACGCAGCCAGCTCGGGGGTTGACGCCTCCTGCGAGCCGAGAATGCGCGCAGGAGGGTCGCCCACGGCGCGCTTGGCGATGGCGCGGGCGATGACGGTCGGGCGCGCATTGAACGCTCCCGCCGCGCACCCCAGCGTGTCGATCAGCCGGCGCTTGCACTCATGCACGGCGTCCGCAGGCAGCTCTTCGTAACGCAGCGCGGAGGCGTACTCCGCGAGCTGCTCGATCATCGAATCCATTGCGCCACCTACGGCGAATGATAAATTTGAATTGTGAATGTTGAATTAGAAGAGCAGGTTCCTGCCCGATTCCAGGACACGATTTTATTCTGCATTCATCAGTCAGCATTTAGCATTCGCCGGGCTCACCCGCGGCGGTGGCGGCGATTCTAGCATGGGAAAATTTGCGCCTCGTTCCTTTCGCCACCATGCGGACAGCCTGTCGCTTCGGTGGTTGCCTTGACCGCCCTTGAAGGCGCGACTTAACATCGCATGACCGGTTCAGACGCGTAAAAGGAACTCGCCATGACTCCTCTCAAGCTCACCATGGTCTCGCCGCTTCCGGTATACCTCGACGAGAGCGGGCCTCAAAGCAAGCTCGCGCCAAGACCGGCCAGTCTCGAGGGCAAGGTGGTCGGCCTGCTGCCCAACTGGCGCCCGTCTGCCGTCGAGATACTGCGCGCGATCGGATCGCTGCTGAAGGAGCGCTATCCTATCAAGGAGCTCGTCATGGAGCAGCCGGTTCGCGAGCTGCCCATCCGCACCGGAAAGCTGCTCGACACGATGCGCGAGCAGCTCGACAGCCTCGCGCGCCGCGTGGACGTCGTCATCACCGCCACCGGAGACTGAGGGTCATGCACGACGTGGTGTAGCCACGTCACGCCGGCCCTTGAAGACCGCGGGATTCCGACCGTGATGGTCGTCACCGACACCTTCTCGAGGTTTGCGCGCCGCATGTCCTCGACCCAGGGCTGGCCCTACGTGATCATTGCCGAGACCGAGAATCCCATCCGGCAGCTCGAGCCCGAAGCGCTGCGCGTGCGCGCCGAGGCGATGATCGGCACGGTCATCGAGGGGCTGACGCTGCCGCCCGCGGAGATCGAATCGCGCTTGAGGACAGTGGCGCGAGGAGAGATCCACCCTGAAGGTGTAGTGCGCTCGGCGGTTCCCGTGTGAACCCGGGTGGAAACGCCGACGAACGCCGATCGATGGCACAAACGCAAGTAGAACTGCAGGCCGAATCAGTTGAGGAGCTCCTGCTCCGCGCTTACGAACACGCGTACGAGCAGGGATGGACCGACGGCCTGCCGATCATTCCGGCCACGCCACAGCGCGTGAAAGCGTTTGTTGCCGCCTCCGGCCGCGCTGCGGACGATCTTATCGGAGTGCTGCCGCCGCGCAAAGGGCGCGCGACGGTGGAAGCGATCGCCGTCAGCGCCATCATGGCCGGGTGCCGTCCGGAGTACATGCCTGTCATCATTGCCGCGGTCGAGGGCATGACCGATTCGAGCTATCCGCTCGAATTCATGCAGGTCACGACCAACCCGATGACCCCGTTCCTCCTGGTGAACGGACCGGTCCGCAAAGCCCTCGATATCAACTACGGAACCGGCTGCCTCGGTCCGGGCTGGCGCGCGAATGCCACCATTGGCCGGGCAATCCGGTTGATCATGATCAACATCGGCGGCGCGCTGCCGGGCGTCTACTCGAAGGTGAGCTTCGGCTCTCCGCTCCGGTACTCCTATATCTGCGGAGAGAACGAGGAGGAAAATCCCTGGACGCCGTTTCACGTCGACCGCGGCTTCAAGCCCTCGGACAGCACGGTGACGGTTTTCAAGGCATCCAACTTCTGCAACATCTCGGGTGGTGAGGGCGTCGGCACGGAAGAAATCCTGCGCCAGATCGCAACCAACATGCCTCCCATGTATGGCGGCGGTGACGGTGTCCTGCTCCTGCTCGGCGTCAATCACGCGCGTTCCCTCTCGGAAGCGGGCCTGTCAAAGCGCGACATCCAGAAGCGGCTGTGGGAGATGGCGCGCCTGCCGATCAGCCATTTCGCCGAGGGCTTCGCCTCCACGGAGCGCGCGGCCGGCCGGGGCGATGCCGCGACCGTGTGGCGCGCGCGCAGCCCGGACGAGATCTATATTGCCGTAGCGGGCGGCCCCGGCCCGCAGGACGTCTATATCGGGGCCGGCATGCCGCAGACCCGCCTCATTCGCGCGGCGTAGTCATCGACATCAAATGGGCCTGCCCCGCTCTCGCCTGGGCACTCTCCTGATCGGGCTTTTTGTCGTGGCTTGGCCACAAGGCCTTCCCCGGCAACCGCGCGGCGCGCGCCCTGGAAAAAGGCTCCGAGCTGGCAATGCTCCTGCTCCTGCTTCCGCTGATTCTTCTCGCGTTCCTGCTGCAGGGCATCAAGAGCGGCTGCGAGCGGCTATTCAATCGCCTGCGCGGCAAGCCTCCAGACAAGTGATGCGTGACGAGCGATCTCACCACTCACTATTCACCATTCACCGGTTCTGATCAGCGCGGGCGCTCCCCCGCCAGCGTGACGCGATGCATGACCCGCCTGAATCCCTGGTAGTCGTTAACCGCGTTATGCTGCGCGCACCGGTTGTCCCAGAACGCGAGTGAGCCCGCCTCCCAGCGGAAGCGGCAGGTGAATTCCGGACGGACCTGGTGCCGGAAGAGATACTCGAGCAAAGGCCCGCTCTCCTCTTCGCTCATGCCCTTGAAGTGCGTCGTGTGGCCGACATTCACGTAGAGCGCCTTGCGCCCCGTTTCGGGATGCGTGCGCACGACGGGATGCTCGCCGATCAGCACCTTCGATTCCACGCCCGCGGCGCGCAAGCGGTCCTCGCGCGTCCTTGACGCGTCGGCCTTGAGCGAGCTGTTCACGCCCGTCAGCGGATCGAGCAGCTTTCGCATCCCCTCCGACAGCGACTCGTAAGCCAGGTACTGGTTCGCGAAGATCGTGTCGCCCCCGTAAGGGGGGATTTCGATCGCATACAGCATGCTCGCCATCGGCGGGCATTCGAGGTAGGCCGTGTCCGAGTGCCAGATGCCGCCGAAATTGACGCGCTCGTGCTCGAGCTTCACGACGGGTGTGATGAGTGGGAACTCGGGCAGGCCTTTCAGATGCGGATACTCCATCGGCTCGCCAAAGCATCGAGCGAACGCAAGCTGTTGCGCAGGGGTCAGGCTTTGTCTGCGGAAGAAGATGACGAGGTGCTCGAGCCACGCCTGACGGATCTCGGCCACAGCGTCTTGCGGGAGTGGCTGCGAGAGATCCACGCCCCCGATCTCGGCGCCGAGCGCGCCGGCGATCGGCGCCACCTCGATTCGCCGGTATTTGCGTTCTGTCTCTCTTGTCATGGATCCTGCGGCTATCGAAACCGCACCGATACCTTCGGGTCCCCGGGCAACCCCTCGTAGCGCACGCTCACCGCGAGACCCGTCCGCGGCGGCATCGGCGCAGTGAACGATCCCAGGCTCAGCAGATCACCAGCCTTGAGCTTCGCGCCCGATCGCTCCACGTCGGCCGCCAGCCACAGCACGGCATTGAGCGGATGCCCGAGAATAGCCGTGCCATTCGCGCTCGCGAGCTCCTTGCCATCCTGATCGGTCACGCGAACCCGCATGCCCGCGAGCTTCGCAGCGAATTCCTCCGTGGCCTCGGCGGGGATCCCCTTGCCCACGACGCCCAGGCGCGCGCCGACATTGATGAACACGATGAGCGGCGCGGTGAGCTTCTCGCCCTCGGCCACGACGAGATCGGGCAACTCGATGAAGGGAACGACGAGCGAGAGCGATTCCAGCGCCTCGATGTGCGTGCGCGCGCGGTGAATTCCGGAGTCCTTGACCACCACGAGGAGATCGGGCTCGAATACGGGACGCGCGCCGAACCGTGCCGGCACGTCCGCGCCGTCCGGCAGCAACATCCTTTGCAGAAGCACGCCGCGCAAAGGCGCGGAGACGCCGAAGCGATTCTGGATCGCCGGATTCGTAAGGCCCGCCTTGTAGCCGACAACGCGCCCAAGCGCGAGCTCGAGCTTCTGCACGAGACGCCGGCGCCCGCATTCGGCCTCCTCCATGGAGAGGTCGGTCTTCAGCCCGCGAACCGCCTCACGTGCTTCCCACGCGCGGATGATCGCGCTGACCTTCTCGTGGCTCGGGCACGCGGCGCCGGCCGGCAGTGATGCCGGCAGGACCAAGGCCGCCATGAACGCGTGGACGGTTGCGGAATACGCAAGGCGCCCACGGGTCCCGTTCGCCCGCGCGACCTCGCTCAGCGCCGTATCCGGCCTTGTTTGTTGCTGGTTCACGTTGAAGATCGCCCGCGTCGACCGCAGCTGGCTAGAATACTGATCGCAACACGGGAGAACAACGATGCGCCGTTATTTTCGGGTTTTCTTGAGCGCGCTGGTCGGCGCGTGCGCCGTTTCGGTGGCGCCCGCAGTCCAGGGTCAACCGCAAGCCTCTCCGCGCGATCTCCCCACCCTGGCCCCCGTCGTGAGCCAGGTCACCCCGGCCGTGGTCAACATTTCCGTGGTCACCGCCTCGCCGCTCGAGAATAACCCGCTTTTCCAGGATCGGTTCTTCCGCCGCTTTTTCAACCTCCCCGACCGGCCGCAGCGCGAGGAGCAGGCGGTCGGCTCGGGCGTGATCGTGGACGCCGAGCGCGGCTACGTGCTCACCAACAATCACGTCGTCAAGGGCGCCGAAAGGATCATCGTCACGTTGAAGGACCGCCGCCAGCTTCAGGCACGTCTCGTGGGCACTGACCCGGGCACGGATATCGCCGTGCTCCAGATCCCGGCGCAGGAGCTCTCGGCGCTCAGGTTCGGAGATTCCGATCAGCTCCAGGTCGGCGATTATGTCATCGCGATCGGGAACCCGTTTGGCATCGGCCAGACCGTGACCTCGGGCATCGTGAGCGCGCTGGGCCGCACGGGACTGACCCGCGGGGCCTACGAGGACTTCATACAGACCGACGCCTCGATCAATCCCGGCAATTCGGGCGGAGCCCTCGTGAACCTGCACGGCGAGCTCGTCGGCATCAACTCCGCAATCATTGCCCCGGCCGAGTTCAATGTCGGGATCGGCCTGGCCGTGCCGTCTAACATGGCGCGCGCCGTGCTGAGCCAGATCGTCCGTTTCGGCGAAGTGCGGCGCGGGCGTCTCGGCATCACCATGACCGATCTCACCCCGGCGATTGCAAAGGAGCTGGGCGTGACGGCGCGCGAAGGCGCAGTCCTCACCGCGGTCGAGCCGGGGTCGCCGGCCGAAAAAGCGGGCCTGCGCGAGCGGGATGTCGTTCTAGCCCTGAACGGCCGGCCGATACGCGGCTCGGGCGACATGCACGTAAAGCTCGGGCTCACGCCGGTCGGTGAGGAAATCGAGCTGCGGATTGCACGCGGCGCGGAGGTTTTGACCATCCGCGCGCGCGTGGCCGCTCCCCGGGCCGTCGCCGGCACCGGCGGGCGTGCGCTCCCGCAGCTGCCCGGTCTCGCCGTCGTCGAAATCGAGCGAGACAGTCCGCTCTACGAGCGCCTGGAGGGAGGCGGCCTGCTCGTGGCGGGCGTCGAGCCCGACAGCCGTGCCTGGCAGGCCGGATTCCGGCCAGGCGACATCATCTACGCAGTGAACCGGCGGCGCGTGCAATCGATCGCGGACTTCGAGAGACTCCTCGGCCGCGCGCGCGGCGGATTCGCAGTATCCATGCTGCGCGGGGATTTCCAGATCACCATCATCGTGAGATAGCCCGATCGGCCATGTACCCCCTCCGATCACGGGGCCCCCGCGTCATTTCGCCGCCGCCCGCCTCAGGACATCGAGCGACAGCTTCACCTGCTCACCGCCTGCGCCGGAGGCAGGCTTTTGCGCGACTCGCGCGGGGGCAACCGAAAGCGATTTGACCAGGTGCTCGCCGACCGCGCCGGCGCGTGCGTCGGCGACCTTGCGCAGGGTGTCCTCGCCGATTTGCGCTGAATCGACGAGCCGTTTCGAGAGCGCTTCATAGAACGCCACGTCCTCGCTCGGCTTGCCCACCGCGGCGAGCAGCAGGTTGGCGCGCTCCACCGGCTTGCCGCGCTCCTTTCCGAGCTCGGTCACGAACTGACTGAGGGCCTGTTGCGAGTTGCGTTCAACGAAAAGCCCCTCGAGCACGCGCTGCGTCTTTGCGTCAGCAGGGTTGACCGGCGGTGGCGCAGCGCCCGGGGCCGCCGGCCGGCCGAGCTTTCCGGCCACGGCGGCTGCCACGTTGCGCTGGCGCAGCGCCGCGCGGTCCTTCTCGCCGTACTGGCCCTCCAGCGTCAGCTTCAGCTGCGGACGCTTGCCGAGCGCGGTCGCGATTTTCTTCAACTTCTCGCGCTCGGGCGGCAGCAGCCTGGTCTCGCCAGGCTCGAAGGCAATGCTGTCCAGATTCTCGCCGCCGCCCCCGAAAAGCCCGCCCAGGGCGCGAAAGGGCGCGGTCACGATGTTCTGGATGAGGGTCCCGAGCGCCTGCCAGATCAGGTGGCCATAGCTGAACTTCGGATCGTCCACGTTCCCGCTCACCGGGACGGCAACGTCTATCTTGCCCTCCGAATCCGTGAGAAGCGCCACCGCCAGATCGAGCGGCAGGTTGAGCGCGCCCGGGGCTTCCACGCGCTCGCCGAGCGTGAATTGCTCGAGCACGACCTGGTTTTCCCCCGACAGCTGGCTCTTATCGATCTTGTAGCGCAGATCCAGCGCGAGCCGGCCGCTGTCGATCTTGCGGCCGGCGAAGGTCACGCTGTACGGCGAGAGCGGCGACATCGCGACATTGCGAAACGTCACGCCGACGTTCATGAATGTCTTGGGCTGCGCCACGTTGACGCTGCCTTCGACGCGCGCGTGCCCGTGCTCCCCGACCCGGCCCTCGAGCTTAACCGCCGCCCGGCTGGCAGGCTCCGAGGAGACGCCGGATACCGAACCGTGGAAGTCTTCGACCTTGGCCTCGAACGGCAGGACCAAGCTCAGGTCCGCGAAATCCACTACGCCGTTGTCGACGACGATGCTCTCGACCGCGATCTCGGGCGGTGCCTCTGAAGTCGATTGCGCCTCAGGAGTGCCCGAAGGTGCTTGTGCCTTGCGCTCCTCCGCCGGCGGCGCACCGCCCGCTGGCTGCGCAGGCGGCGTCAGCGCCTTCGCGAGATTGAGGCTGCGGTCCTTGAAGATGACGACCTTCGCGCCCGGCTCGACGAGCCGGATCTCCTTCACCTCGACCTTGAGCGGCTCGAGCGCAAAGCGCGCGCCCTTGGTGGCGAAGGATTTCCATGCAATGAGGCGCTCTCCGCTGCCGGCCTCATTGACCCGGAGATCAGCGAGATCAAGCGTGCCCGACACCTGCAGATCGGGGCGGGCCTTGCCCGCCCGGAAGGCGATCTTCGCGGCAGCCGAAACCACGCCGGATTCGAGCCGCGTTGAACTGAACTTCGCCACCACAGGCTGCAGCGGCATGAGAGTGAAGCGCTCGACATTCACGGCGGCGGTGACGCGCTCCCCGCCCCCGCCGACCTCTCCCGTGGCGCGCGCGGTGCCGCCTTGCGCGACGCGGAGCCGCGCGTCGAATTGAATGGGCGTCTTGCCGTCGTTGCTGATGTTCTTTGCCGCAGCTTTCAGCTCGTCGATGTCGTAGGCGACCGCCGTCCCGAATCCCTCGTCACGCAGCGCAACGCGCACGCCCGCGACCTCGAGCGCATAGAGCGCAAACCGCCACGCGTGCCCCGCCTCGCGCGCGCGTTCCAGCGCGGCCTCCAGCTCGCGCCGCGCCTTGGCCGTCCTGGACGCAGTCGCCACGTCAACGATCCGGACGCGGCCCTCGCCGTCTCGCGATACCCGCACCTGCCCGCCCTTGACCGCCACTTGCTTCATGCCAACGCGGGACTCCGCGAGGTCGAGCTCGCCGCCCGCGACCGAGACCTCGTCGAGGACGATAAGCGGCTCCCTGGACCCCGGCTCGCGCAAGTTGATGCCCGAAAGCGTAATCTCGAGATCGCTCACCAGCGCTTGCGTCTGGCCCTGCGCCGCCTCCAATCGCGCTGCAAGACCGACCTGGATGCCGCTGGTAGTGACGGTGATGGGTATGGCACGGCTGTTGTCAGCGTAATCCAGTGCCACCCCGTCGACGCGCACTGAGTCGAGTCGGACCTTCCACGGTTGTCCTTCGGGCTTTGCATCTGCCACCGCTGCGGTTCCGGCCTTCTTCGTCCTGACCAGATTCTGCCAGTTGAGCTCGCCACTCTCGTCGACCGCGACGGCCACACTACCACCCCGCACCGCGATCTCGGGCAGCGTGAGCTGCCGCGCACCGAGATCGAAGCGCCCGCCTGAAACTTCGATCGTGTGCAGCGACAGGATCGGACCCGGTTCCCCCCGTCTCGTCAGGCCGATGCCCTTTGCGGTAAGGCGCATCTCCTCCACCACCAGCTCCAGTACCTGACGGGCATAGGAGAATCGGTAGCGCGCGCTGATATCGACTGTGCCCTTCGGCTCGGTGAGATGCGTCTCGTCGCGCAGGAACCGCCACGGCAACTCGGGTCTCGCCCCTGTCACCCGGATCTCCCCTTCGGAAGCAATCGGATGCAGCGAATTCTTGCCGGTCCAGCTGAGCACAGCCCCGCCCGGGAACTGCGCGTGAACGCGGTGCCGCCCGTCTTTGTCGGGCAAGGTGGAAATGTCGCGCAGCTCGAGGTCGATCGGCTTGACCGTGACGCTTGCGGGCGTCGGGTCGGAGTGGTCGCTGAACGTGAGCGCAGCGCCGCTCAAAGCGATGTCGCGCAGCAGCAGGCGGGGCGGGCTCTCGTCTCCCCGCTCGCTCGCGCTTGCCGGCGCATCATCCTTGAGCAGGGTTTCGGCGAGGAGCGCGAGGTTGAGCTTCCCGTCCGGCCTGATGTCGACATTGACCTCCAGGTCCTCGATGCCGATGCGCGAGAACGTCCACGCCCAGCGAAAGAGGCTCGAAAGCTCGAAGTCCACCAGCAGCCGGCGAAATCCGACGATGGGCGTTCCGTTCGTTTCCGCGAGCGAGAAATCCCTGACGTCGAGCTTGAAGATGAAAGGATGGAACCGAACGGTGCCGATCGTCGCCTTGCGCTCGAGGTGCTCCGCAACGTAGTCGGGCACGGTGTGCTCGATCACGCGCGGCACGCCGACGAAACCGATCAGCGCGTAGACCGCGATCACGCCGAGGGTGATCGCGAGCGGCTTTCCGTACGGGATTCTTCTGAAGACGCTCATCGAGGGCGGTTCGCGGCGCCGGCAACGTTTACAGGAAGATTACAGCGGAGGGAAATCCGTATCCATTATGGAGAAGCCGGGCGAACGGGGCAAATGCCACAAAAAAACCCCCGCGTGCGCGGGGGCCTCTCGGGACTCGCGCGGGATGACCGACTGCTCGCAGTCGGGTCGATCCCGCGCAGTTAGACCGGCCGCGTAAGCGGTCCGGTTTAACAAGAGTTAGTAGTCCATGTCGCCCATCCCGCCATGTGCATGGCCGGCCGCCGCTTTTTCTTCCTTCGGCGCTTCGGCGACCATGGCGTCGGTCGTGAGGATCAGGCCCGCGACCGAAGCCGCGTTCTGCAGTGCGGCGCGCGCGACCTTGGTCGGGTCGACGACGCCCATCTGCACGAGATCGCCGTACTCGTCAGTCTGCGCGTTGTAGCCGAAATTGCCCTTGCCCTCGACCACCTTGTTCACCACCACCGAGGCTTCGATTCCGCCGTTGGCCGCGATCCAGCGCAGCGGCTCTTCCAGCGCGCGCATCACGATCTTGACGCCGGATTCCTGATCGTGATTCTCCGGCTTCGCCTTGGCGTTGACCCGCGCCCGCAGATACGCTACCCCGCCGCCCGGCACGATGCCTTCCTCGACCGCCGCACGGGTTGCATGCAGCGCATCTTCCACCCGAGCCTTCTTCTCCTTCATCTCGACCTCGGTCGCGGCACCGACCTTGATCAGCGCCACACCGCCCGCCAGCTTCGCCACGCGCTCCTGCAGCTTCTCGCGGTCGTAGTCGCTCGTGGTGTCCTCGATCTGCTGCCGGATGGTCTTGATGCGGCCTTCGATCTGCTTTTTCTCGCCGGCGCCGTCGATGATCGTCGTGTTCTCCTTCTGCGCCTCGACGCGCTTCGCCCGGCCCAGATCCTTCAGCGTCGCGTTCTCGAGCTTGAGGCCGAGCTCTTCGGAAATCACGGTGCCGCCGGTCAGAATGGCCATGTCCTCGAGCATCGCCTTGCGGCGGTCGCCGAAGCCGGGGGCCTTGACCGCACAGGTCTTCAGAATGCCGCGGAGGTTGTTCACCACCAGGGTTGCCAGCGCTTCGCCTTCCACCTCTTCTGCCACGATGAGAAGCGGCTTTCCGGCCTTTGCCACCTGCTCCAGCATCGGCAGGAGATCGCGGATGGAGGAGATCTTCTTGTCGTGGAAGAGAATGTAGGGGTCGTCCAGCACGGCGATCTGCTTCTCGGCGTTGTTGATGAAGTAGGGCGAGAGATAGCCCCGGTCAAACTGCATCCCCTCCACCACCTCCAGCTCGTTCTGAAGACTCTTGCCGTCCTCGACCGTGATCACCCCTTCCTTG
>Ga0302046_10001569_pt1 | contig 21422 bp, 15 predicted proteins | sample RVTome_11_FD_200261 | JGI IMG/M metagenome (GOLD analysis project Ga0302046, IMG submission 200261) | Soil microbial communities from uranium-contaminated site in the Upper Colorado River Basin, Wyoming, United States - RVT147D111 (version 2) ...
CCCTGCCCTGCTCGATGGTGCCGATTTGTCGCCAGCTCGTACCGGCCCGCAAGGTTAGCGGGGCGGCGTGCTTGGCCTTGACCGTGACGCCTTCTTCCAGCCGAAAAACCGCGTCGGCGCTGTCGGTGACCGACATTGGCGAGGATAAGTTGACCATTGGAGTGGAGCAGGCGCTAACAAAAGCAACCACGATCAGAAGAAGACAGCGGTTCATTGGATGGCCTCTCCCAGCCTGTTTCGCCGAACGGCGCTTTGGGCGGGTGTATTTTGAATTATAGTACAGGTTCGATCATGTGGAGATGAGCATCCCTGGCATGAACGACGTGCAGCGACAGGCCGTATTGATCACACAAAAGGCCGACGGTATCGCCACGCTGACCTTGAACCGCCCTGCCCAGCGCAACGCGCTGAACATGGGGCTGATGAAGGCGATGCTCGAGGCGCTGGAGGAGATCGGGGCCGATCCCGCCATTCGAGCGGTGATCATCGCGGCCGAGGGGCCCGCCTTCTGCGCCGGGCACGATCTCAAGGAAATGCGCGCCGATCCCTCCGAGGACGCGCAGGCGAAGACCTTCGCCACCTGCGCGGCCATGATGATGGCCATCATCCACCTCCCCCAGCCCGTGATCGCGCGCGTGCACGGCATTGCCACCGCGGCCGGCTGCCAATTGGTCGCCACCTGTGATCTCGCCGTCGCTTCTGAAGACGCCCGCTTCGCCACGCCGGGCGTGCACATCGGGCTGTTCTGCTCGACGCCGATGGTGGCGCTGTCGCGTAACGTCGGCCGCAAGCAAGCTATGGAGATGCTGCTGACCGGCGAGATGATCGACGCCAAGCGCGCACAGGCATTGGGATTGATCAACCGCGCGGTGCCTGCGGGCGATCTCGATGCCGCGGTAGAGGAACTGGCCGGGAAAATCTGCGCCAAGTCACCGCTGGCCGTGCGCATCGGCAAGGAAGCCTTCTACCGCCAGCTCGAAACCGGATTCGAAGCGGCCTACGAGTACACCGGCGCCGTCATGGTCCGGAACATGATGGCCGACGACGCCACCGAGGGCATCGACGCCTTCCTGGAAAAACGCCGGCCGGAATGGAAGGGCCGCTAGGCCTTACTCATCTTGTATGCATGCGCCGCAATCGCATCCATCAGCGGCGGCGACAGGCAGTCGTAGGCCTCCAGGCCCAGTTCACGCAGCCGTCCACGCACGCGCGGCATGTCCGCCGCGTCGAAGCCTGACTCGATGATGGATGACACGAAAGCCGCAAACTGCGGCTCGGACCAGCCCTGTTCGGCCGACAGTTCGGTATGGATGAAATCCAGGCCGTAGAACGGATGCTTCTTGTTCTCGATACGCCCGAACATATGGACGCCGCATCGCTTGCAGGCGTGGCGCTGGATCGGGGCCTTGCGGTTGACCACCTTCAGCTTGCCCGGGTACCTCGTAACCTTCAGCTTATCCCGCGGAACGACGGCCACCTGTGAGAACAATGCGCCTTCCGGCTTCCAGCACTTGGTACAACCGCACACATGATTGTGGGCCGACTGCGTGCGGACCGTCACTTCGACTTTGTTTCGCGGACATTCGCAGCGCAGCACGCCGCCCTTGAAGTCGTTCTTGCCTTTCTTGAGCCCCCGGTCCACCGCCGGGTGGATGGAAATTTTTCCGGCCACGCTCATACCTTCCCTTCCCGCCCTGCGGGAACAGCCCTGATGAGCCTAATATAGGAGAAATTCGGGAATCTGCCAGCGTGACGTACGGGGATCTCGAGGTGGGTTCTATTCGAGGCGCCGCTCAGCCTCGGCAATCAGGGCATCGTATTCGGACACAATGGAAGCCCGGTCGGATTCCAACTGCCCGATCTGGCGGTTGAGTTCATCCTGTTCGCTGACTGCCATTTCCAGGAATTCCGCACTGCCCGCCTGCTGCCTCAACTGAGTGAGCTGATTGTCGATCTCGCCGATCTGCTGCTGGCGTTGCGATCGCAACATCACCAGGAAATCGCTGAGATCCTGGCCGCTTTGATCGGGGCTTGGGGTCTCTGTGCCTGCGCCCGCGGTCACGGCCTCGTCGACGGGTTCGGCCGGCACCGCGGCACCGAGGCCCCGCATGTCGAGGACGTTTCCGGCCACGACGACTTCTTCAGCGCTCGCCCCGCAGGGCATGTCCGAATACGTGACGCCGGAAGCGCCCTCGCAGCGGTAGACCTGAGCCTGGAGTTGATGGGAAGCCGCCAAGACAACGGCCAAGGCGAGCAGCGCACAGAGTCCTTTCAGCATTTTAGTATTTCCTATACTAAATCAGTTGCTTGGATCATGAGTATAACACTCGGCTTGAGCAATAATCACCCCTTTGTAAGCAAAACGTGTTCGTTAATCGGGCGCCAGCGCGAACTCGCTGACGATTTCCGCCCTGGAGCCGGAAAAAATCGGCTGCGCGTCGCTCGGCCATGTGACCTCAAAACGCTCGCGGATGCTCTCCGGCAAGGGCTGCCTGCAGGTCGTGGCGATGCTGAATGGCTTATTGTTTTCCAAGTGCAGTTCAATGTCGATCGGCTCTGTACCGGGGTAGGCGATTTTCAGATTTCGCGGCCGTTCGCCCAACCGGTTCCCGGCCTCCCCGTGCATCGCCAGCACGCCCTCGACCCGCGCTTCGCGAACCTCCACGGCGTGCGGAAACGCAATGACCAGTTGTTCGCAAGCATCCGGGGCCTGTAGCGAAAATCTCAGTGGCTCGCCCGAGTCGGCCGCACCATTCCGGCCTTCGACCGCTACGAGCCCGGCGCCGGGCAGTTCCAGCGAGGGCAGTTCCACGGCCGGACGATCGATGGTTGGCTGTTCGCGATTCGGCGTGACGTTTTCACTCGAATACCGGGCAGGCATGACCCGCGTCAGGAAATCGTGCGTGTCGGCGAACACCGGATCGACCTTATTGGCCGCAGACTCCAGGTACACCAAAGCGGGCCCTTCTGCCGCTGGCTGACGGTACACGAGGTTCATCCCACGCGGCCGTTCTTCGCTGAAACCGGGCATCAGTTGGTGCAGCAGCGCGGCGGCCGCGACCACGCCTCCCAGCAGCAGCGCCGGCCGCCAGTCGGGGATGGGATCGAAGTACCTCCCGAACCAGGCGGGAAGCAAAGGCAACAGCAACAGCGCCAGCGGCGCGGCCTTGAAGTGCGAGTAGGAGAAGGACAGCACCACATCGAGCGCGAAGAAGTGGTACAGCGCCATGTAGGCGGCTGTGCAGAAACCGAAGAACGTCGCCAGCACGAGTCCGTTCCGCGACCGCCACCTGAGCAAGTCCAGCAGCATGCCGACGAAGAACGCCGCCAGCGGAAACAGGGCAACGAAACTTGCCGCCGGCAGCTTGAAATCCAGCCAGAATGCCAGCGCGGCGAACGTGGCCCAGCACACCAGCGTGGCGGCCCCGAAACTGATTCGATGGGCGAAGAGTTTGCCTGCGATCCACACGGCCAGCGCGCACAAAGCGAACAGCGAGACGCGCGCCACCCAGGGATTGGGGTGCTCGATGGCGTTGGTGTTGACCCAGTGCCCCAGCGGCCAGTTGAGCAGCCATCCCCCACCCACCAGCAGCCCGACAACGATGACCTGCGCCAGGATGGCCCAGAAAACACCCACGGGCGTGATTTCACGTCTGTGGGCGACCACGATTCCGAGCAAAACCAGCACGGTCAGCAGCACGGTGACCCCCGTGGCAATGCTCACCGGGTAATGCCACAGAACCCTTCCGAAGACATCAATGTAGGCGGCGTCCTCGCGCGATTTCAGCCGGCCGATGTCGCGATCGGCAAGCGCCTGCACGAGGGACCAGGCGTTCTGGCCGTGGTGCTGCACGCTGGCCGGATCGAGATGAGCGACGTCGTCCAGCCGAGAATGGTACAGGGCCACCCCGCCCGTGAACGCGAAGTTCAGGCCCAGGACGCCTCGCTCGCGGTACACCGAGTAATCGGTGTCGTTGGGCATCCGCTTGTAGACTTCATAGGCAATCGAGTTGGCAGCCGGGCGTTCCAGGCTTTTTGACAGGATGCGGATCAGACTGCGGTTGCCATCGCCGGTCTCGAACATCGAACTTGGGCCGGTGACTCCCCGCGCCTCCAGGTTGATGACGGTCGAGACCTTCCCAAAGAGGGGATGCTGCGCGGCAAAGGCGTGGGCGCCGATCAGGCCGAGTTCCTCGCCCTCCGTGATGAGGAAGATCAGGTCGTTCCTGAAATCGCCGTAATGCGCGGCCATGCGCGCGATTTCCAGCACGGCCGCCGTGCCCGCGCCGTCGTCGCCTGCCCCCGGGCCGGCCCAAGCGCTGTCATAGTGCGCCGTGAGCAACACCGCGTGACTGCCATCCGAGCCGGGCTTGACAGCGATGATATTCTCGACCGTCGCGCAGTTGCCGAAGTCGGGATTACAGTGGAACAGGGCCTGGACCTCGGGCTCATAGCCGTGGGCGCGCAGGAGGTTCTCGATCCGGTCGCCGATTTCGCGGTTCAGCGGCGAGCCCGCGACGTGCGGTTCGGATTCAGCCAGCAGGCCGCGCAAAATAACCAGCGCGCGCTCGGCGGAAAATTCGTCCTGGGGGGCTTCGAGTCCACGCGGCGCGGGCGGCAGCATGGTCACAACAAGGACGATGAGCATCACTGCCGCTACGGCGACCAGCGCAACCGGATGCGCCAGATGGCGCAACCATTGCCTTCTCTCCCTGCGCCCCATTTCTCTCGCCTATCCCTGATGGCCTCTGTCCGTCCTACTTTACTGGTTCGGCAGGGCGAGAGAAAGCCAGGGCCAGAAGGCGATGATCAAAACCGAAACCAGCAGGATGAAAAAGAACGGCAGCGTGTCGAGGTAAACGGACACCACCGGGCGCTCGAAACGATAGCTGGCGATAAACAGGTTGAGGCCGACCGGCGGGGTGATGTAGCCGAGCTGCATGGTGGCCAGGAAAATGATCCCGAGGTGTACCGGGTCGACGCCGAACTGGATCGCCACCGGCAGCATCAGCGGCACCACCAGCACGATGGCGGAGAAAATGTCGAGGATGGCACCCAGCGCCAATAGGAACAGCAGCAGCAGGACGATGAATGACCACTGCCCTTCCACCAGCCCGCCGATCATAGCCAGCAGTTTCTGAGGCACGCCGGCGTCGATCATGTAGTTGGTCGAGGCCAGCGACATCCCCAGGATCAGCAGGATGCCGCCCACCAGTACCATGGATTCCCGGATGATCCTCGGCAGCTTTCCAAGCGGGATCTCGCGCAGGATGAAGACGTCGACGATCAGCACGTAGATGGCCGTGACCGCGGCGGCCTCGGAAATCGCGAAGTAGCCGCTGTAGATGCCGCCGAGCACGACGATGGGCAAAGGAATTTCCCATTTCGCCTGCCACAGGGCCGCCCTCACCTCGCGCCATGAGAAGTCCGCCAGCGGCACGCGGATGGCGCGGTTTTTCCACACGCTGTAGCCTGAGAGCAGCACCAGCATGAGCAGGCCCGGCAGCACCCCGGCCAGGAACAGGCTGTCGATACTGATCTCCGCGACCACGCCGTACAGGATCAGCGGAAGCGAGGGCGCGAACAGCAGGCCCAGGCTGCCCGCCGTGGTGACCAGCCCCATGCTGAAACGCTCCGGGTAGCCGGCCTCGAGAAGGGCGGGCAACAGGAGGGCGCCGAGCGCAATGATGGTGACCCCGGAGGCTCCGGTGAACGCGGTAAAAAACGCACACGCCGCCAGTGAGACGATGGCAAGCCCTGCCGGCATCCACCCCATCAGGGTGGTGGTCACGCGAACCAGCCGTTTGGGCGCACCGCTTTCGCTGAGCAAATATCCCGCGAAGGTGAACAGTGGGATGGCGATCAGCATGGGGATCTCGCCGATGCCGAAGAACTCGATGGCGATCGCCTGCAGGTCGATCCCCTCCTGGCTGAATCCCCACATGGCGCTGGCCGCGATGATGGTGAACAGCGGTGCGCCCAGCAGGGCGAGGAGCACCAGCAGGGCCGGAATCACTTTTCGCCCTCGCCCATCCGGCCGCTGAGCAGGGTCACCAGGTCAGCAATGCAGAACAGGGTGTAGCGGTAGCAGATCAGGCCGAAACCCACCGGCAGCACGAGCTGCGGAATCCATGCCGGGACGCCGCCGAGCGCAACGTCGCCGTATTCGCGCGTGGTCAGAACGAATTCCATGCTGAACCAAGTGAAAATCCCGCACATGACGGCGGCGAACGCATGCGTAAGCGACTTGACCGCGCATTTCATCCTCGGCCCGATGAAGGTATCGACCAGGCTGATGCTGATGTGCCTGTCCGAACGGCTGGCCGCCACCGCGCCGATCAGAGCGGTCCAAAGTACCAGGGTTCGCAGCACTTCCTCGGACCAGTAGAAACCGAGGTCGAAAAAATTGCGCAGGACGATCTGAGCCGTCGACAGGCCGATCATGGCCAGCAGAAGTATGACCAGCAGTCCAGTCTCGGCAGCGGCGCCTGCCTTGCCTAGCACGTCGAGGGTGCGTTGCAGGCGCGCCACTGAAAATTACGGAGAGCCTGATGCCTGGTCAGCGCGAATTTCGGCCCGGTACTCGGTCAGAAGTTCGCGCATGCGTTCGAAGAGTGCGAGGTCGAAGGCGCCCTGTTTGGCCTGCTCGATCTGCGATGCAACGATTTTTTCGCGCCACTCGGGCACCTGGCCTTGTGTCGGCTGGACCATCTGCAGGCCGGTTTCGAGCAGCCCGTCGAGCGCTTCTCGGTTATCAGCGACGCCGCCCTCGTCGAAGCGCTTATAAATGGCTTCGAGTTCCTCGCGGACGATCGCCTGGTCGGGCTCGGAAAGCCGCGAAAACGACTTGGCGTCGATGATGAGGGTGCCGTAGGTATAAGCCACCGGAAGATCGGTGATGTACTTGAGCCGCGTGTGCCACTGGAACACAATCGCGCCGACCGGCGGCACCACGACGCTGTCGAGGAGATCCGTCTGCAGGCCTGTCAGAACGTCGGTGATAGGCATCATGACGGGCGCGATGCCCAGGGCCTTGAACGCCGCGAAGGAAACCTCGTCCCCTTCGGGCGTCCAAACCTTGTTGCCGTTCAAATCCTCGATCCTGGAAACCGGCTGGTTCGACATGAGATAGCCAAATCCGCCGCTGGCGAATCCGAAGCTGACGTAACCCGCATCTTCGAGGCGCCTTTCCAACTCTGCGTCGAACGCCCGCCGCACGTGACGCGCTTCGTCGAGGTCGTTGAACATCAGCGCCATGGCATACATGCCGGCATCTTTCTGAAACACGGCCAGCTCTCCGGCCGTGAAGACACCACCGTGCAGCTGCCCGGTGCGCATCTTGCGCTGGACCTGGCGCGCGTTGCGGCCCTGGACGCCGCCGCCATAAAGCTTGATCTCCACCCGACCTTCGGTGCGTTCGTCGATCTTGGAAGCGCCCTCGCGCATCTTAACCATCCAATGCGAGCCTTCCGGCACGACGGTGGTGAGTTTGAGGGTCTGGCTGAAGGCCGGCCCGGTGGCAAGCAACCCCCCCGCGAGAATTGCAACCAGGATCAGGGCGTTTTTGATTGTTCGGTTCCTTTGGTGCATGGCTGAATCAAAAATAGTCGTCGGCGGATTCGAGCAGCGCGCGCGCCTCGGACTGCGCCAGGGTGTTCGAGAGCACGTAACCCGGCACCTCCGCGTCGGCTTCCAGGACTTCGGTCAATAAACCGTCGTGAAGTTCCCGCTCGTACAGGGTGCGCGCATAATAGCGCGCAAAATCCACCTTGATGCTCAAATCTCGATCGCCGGCAAGCTCGACGGCACGCTTGAAGTGCCGCAGGCCCGCCTCGAAGTCGCCCCCCAGGGCGGGCGGCCGGAAGGTGTTTAACACACCCAGGTAATGCTCAACGTCGGCGGTCCGGTAGTCGGGGTCGAGCGCCTGCAGCCGCCGCAGGGTCGCCGTCACGTCCGGCAATCGCGCCACCGCCTTCCAGTCGTCGGCATGCGCCCGGATGTAGGCCAGCGAACTGACGACAAGGGTGTACATGGCCGCACCGTCCTTGCGATCGAATGCTTCGAGATCGACAAGATATTCCTCGTAAGGAAGCTCCCAGATACCGCAGGCGGCGGGCTGCGAGGCGCACACCGCCCGACGGCCATACGCGCGACCCCGCGAGGTCAGTTTGCGCGCGCGCTCTGGCTGGTCGACGAAAACCACACCGTAGGAGGCATACAAGTCGGCGGCCGCCGCGAGTAGTTCTGGATCATCCGGTGATTCCTCGACGAAGCCGTCGAGCATCATCAGGAAGGCGGGTGCGCCATCACGTACGATCTCGGGGTCGTTCTGGTTGCGCATGGCCGAACCGACGCTGTCCGCGAGCCCGGCGCCGGCGCTGGACATCATCGAGGCACAGGCCCCGAGGACGAGCGCTTGCGCGGCCGCGAACAGGCGTCGAAAGCGCATCCCCGCCGCTATTCTCCGTAGGGGATCCAAATATTCTTGATCTCGACCGCCTTGCGCAGGAACACCTCGCCCTCGCCCTGCTTCGGGTCGGCCCAGTCGTGGTACTTGCCGTAATTGACCCAGGTGCGCTTCATGGTGGCCGCGGCCTCTTCCTCGACCGACTTGCTGCCCTGGCGGCTGCCCCAGTACCACATGGCTTCGATGTCGTAATGCTTGGCCAGCACCTCGGTGAGCACATCCTGGTTGCCGGTGACGATGTTGACCACGCCGCCCGGCAGGTCGGAGGTCTCGAGCACCTGGTAGAAATCGGTCGCCAGCAGAGCGTAGTGCGATGAAGGCACCACCACGACACGGTTGCCCATCGAGATCGCCGGCATCACGGTGGAAATGAAACCCAGCAGTCCGGCTTCTTCCGGCGCGACGATGCCGATGACCCCGAGCGGTTCCTTCATCGCCAGCGTGACGTTGCGGAACGGCGTGGAATGGACATGGCTGTCGTACTTGTCCGCCATCGCCGCGTAGGTGTAGATGCGGTCCAGGCACAACACCAGCTCAGTGGCCGAATCCGCCGTGGACTTGCCGCTCAGCTGCGCGATGCGCCGGGTGAACTCCTCGGCCCGCGCGCTGAGGTTTTCGGCGATGTAGTAGATCACCTGAGCCCGACTGTGGGCGGTGGTGGTGCTCCAGGCTTGCGCCTGGCGGGCTGCCTCGACAGCATCGCGGATGTCTTTGCGGTTGCCGGCCGGAACTTCGGCGATGACGCGGCCCTTGGCGTCCATCGCCGCCGTGCTGTAACCGCCGTCCGGGCGGACTTGCTTGCCGCCGATGTAGAGCTTGGGCGTGCGGTCGATCTTGGGCACGCGCTCCTGTTCGACCTCCTCGGCCGGAACGTAGCGCGGCAGCGGATGGATTGGCTCGAGGCTGAGTTCGTCTTCCCAAAGCGGCTTGATGTATTCGTAGAGGCCTTCCTTGCCGCCCTCGCGTCCGAAGCCGGACTCGCGGTATCCGCCGAAGCCCGAGGCTGCGTCGAACTGGTTGGTGCAGTTGATCCACACCGAGCCGGCCTTGAGCTTGGGTGCGATGTCGAGCGCGAGGTTGATGTTCTCGCTCCACAGGCTGGCGGCCAGCCCGTAGCGGCTGTTGTTGGCCAGCTGCACGGCCTCCGCAGGCGTGCGGAAAGTCATCGACACCAGCACCGGGCCGAAGATCTCCTCCTGGGCCAACGTCGCCGAGGGTTGCACGTCAGTGATCAGTGTCGGCGGGAAGAAACAGCCGATCTCGGGGAGCTTGCAGTCGGGCTGCCACATGGTGCCACCTTCCTCGACGCCCTGCTCCACCATTTTTCGAACCCGCTCGAGCTGCGAGGGATCGGCCAGCGCGCCGATGTCGACACCCTTGTCGAGTGAGTCGCCGAGGACCAGCTTCGACATGCGACGCTTGATCTTCTCGTGCAGGCGGTCGGCCACCGATTCCTGCACCAGCAGCCGCGAGCCGGCACAGCAGACTTCGCCCTGATTGAACCAGATGGCATCGACCAGGCCTTCGACCACGCCGTCGAGGTCGGAATCCTCGAATACCACGAAGGGCGATTTGCCGCCGAGCTCCAGGGTCAGTTTCTTGCCTGTGCCGGCGGTCTGCTTGCGAAGAATGCGGCCCACCTCGGTTGACCCCGTAAAGGCGATCTTGCGCACGTCCTCGTGGGCGACCAGCGCGGTTCCTGCCTTGTGATCGCCCAGCAGCAGGTTGAATACGCCCTTGGGCAGACCGATTTCCCGGCAGGTGTCGGCGAACAGCGCCGCGGTGGCGGAGGTGTACTCCGCCGGCTTGAGCACCACGGTATTGCCCATGGCCAGCGCCGGGGCCACCTTCCAGGCCAGCATCAGGAGCGGGAAATTCCACGGGATGATCTGCCCCACCACGCCCAGCTCCCGATAACCCGGCAGCTCCTTGCTCATTACCTGGGCCCAGCCCGCGTGGTAGTAGAAATGCCGGATGACGAGCGGAATGTCGATATCCCGCGACTCGCGGATGGGCTTGCCGTTGTCCATGCTTTCCAGCACCGCGAAAAGCCGGCTGTTCTTCTGGATCGCGCGGGCGATGGCATAAAGGTAACGCGCCCGGCCGTGGCCACCGATGGAAACCCAGCCTTCCAGCGCGTCGATGGCCGCGCCGACCGCGGCGTCCACGTCGTCTGCATTGCCGTCGGCCACCTGGGCGAGGAGTTCGCCCGTAGCGGGGCTGCGCGATTCGAAGTACTCACCGGAGCCCGGCTTGCGCCAGCGCCCGCCGATGAAGTGATCGAGCGTCTGTTGACGCTCGCGCAACCACGCCCACGCCCGATCCGGGCTTTCCGGTGCGGGCCCATATTCCATGCTTTCGAAGATGTCGCGTACTGACATGGTTTCCTTCCCTGTCAAACGGTCACGTCACGCTCAGCCGACCGGGTGCCTGAACTCGGCCGAGTAACTGCCGGTGAGATGGTGTTCGAGCTGGCGCTCGATATCGGCCAGCAGGCTGCTGGCCCCGAAGCGGAACAGCTGGGGCGAAAGCCAGCTCCGACCCAACTCCTCTTTCATCAGCACCAGGTAATCGATGCTTTGCTTCGCTTTGCTGATCCCGCCCGCCGGCTTGTAGCCGACATAGTGGCCAGTCATCTCGAAGTAATCGCGGATGGCGCGCACCATGACGATGCTGAACGGCAGCGTCGCGTTGACCGACTCTTTGCCGGTGCTGGTCTTGATGAAGTCCGACCCCGCCATCATGCACACCCAGCTTGCCTTGGCGACGTTGCGCAGGGTGGCCAGTTCGCCAGTGGCGAGGATCGCCTTCATGTGCGCCTTGCCGCAGACCTTGCGGTAGGCGCTGACCTCTTCGTACAGCCCCGGCCAGTCGCCGGTCAGCACCTTGGCGCGGCTGATCACGATGTCGATCTCCTTCGCGCCCGCGCGCACGGACTCGCGGACCTGGGCGAGCTTGAGCTGCTGGGGAATCTGGCCTGCGGGAAAGCCGGTGGAAACGGCCGCGACTGGAATGCCCGATCCCTTCAGAGCGGCGACCGCGGTTTCGATGAAATTGTGATAAACGCAGACGGCCGCGGTGGTAATGCCGAGGTCGGCGACGCCGAGGCCCTCGAGGATGTCGCGGCGAATCGGCCGCTTGGCTTTTTCGCACAGGCGCCGCACATTACCCGGCGTGTCGTCGCCGGCCAGCGTGGTGAGGTCGATGCAGCTTACCGCCCTCAGCAACCAGGCGGCCTGGTAATCTTTTTTGATCGACCGCCGTTTACCCACGGTTGCGGCCCGCCGCTCGACGGCGCTGCGATTGACCCGGACTTCCTTGATCAGCCCCGGGTTGAACTCCATCCCGGGGTTGCGCTCGCTTGGGCGCTGGGTAATGGGATGGACATTTTGGTCCGTGGCACTGGCCATGGTCGCTGAGAAACTTCCGCCTGATTCAGGAGGGACAGTATAAACGAGCCAAGTGCTTGAGGTATAAACAGGCCATGGTTTACGCCGTCGCCATCTACCTCGTGATTTTGATCGCGGTGGCCGCCTGGAGCCGCCGCGAGGCGCGAACCATGAGCGGCTATTTCATTGCCGGCAAGAAACTGCCGCCCTGGGTGGTGGCTTTCAGCACCAACGCCACCGGCGAGAGCGGCTGGCTTTTGCTGGGCCTGACGGGCATGGGCTATGCCGTCGGCGCCCAGGCGTTCTGGGTCGCGGCCGGCGAAGTGATCGGCATCGCGCTGGCCTGGGTGCTGATGTCCCGCCGGCTCAAGCGCTTGTCCGACGAAACCGACTCCATCACCATTCCCGACGTGCTGGCGGCGCGATTCAACGACCGCCTGCACCTGCTGCGGGGGCTGTCAGTGCTGATCATCCTGCTCATGGTGGGCGCCTACGTGGCCGCCCAGATGGTGGCCGCAGGCAAGGCGGTCGGCGGCTTTACCGGGATCCCCTACCACTGGGCCGTGATCGCCGGTGCCGCGGTGATCATCGCCTACACGCTGGTTGGCGGATACAAGGCCGTCGCGTGGACCGACCTCGTGCAGGGAATCATGATGCTGGCGGGCCTGTTGGTGTTGCCGGCCGTCGCCATCGTCGCCGCCGGGGGCTGGGATGCCGTGGTGGAGAATCTCCGCGCACAGGATCCCGGCCTGCTGGGGCCCTGGGGCCCGCAAGGCAAATCGGTGGCCGCCATGGTGGCGATTGCCAGCTTCCTCGCCATTGGAATCCCGTTCCTGGGCGTGCCGCAGCTGATGGTGCGCTTCATGTCGGCCCGTTCGGTCGAGAGCCTGAAACCGGCCATGATCATTTCGATCATCGTTATCGCCCTGTTCGACATCGGCGCGGTGCTGACGGGCATGGCCGGCCGCGCCCTGTATCCCGAACTGGCGGATCCAGAGGCCATCCTGCCGCTGCTTTCGAACGAGTTGCTGCCGCCGCTTCTGGCCGGGGTGATGATGGTGGTGGTAATGGCCGCGATCATGTCGACCGTCGACAGCCTGCTGATCCTCGCCTCCTCGGCCGTGGTACGGGATTTTCTCGACAGGATGCGCAGCTCGGTCCTGAGCGACGGCCAACTCGCGAGGCGCGGCCAGTGGCTGACCCTGATCATCGGCGTGATCGGCGTCGCCTTTGCGCTTGAGCAGACGCCGGCGGTGTTCTGGTTCGTACTGTTCGCCTGGTCCGGCCTGGGGGCCGCCTTCGGGCCCGTTCTGCTGTGCGCGCTGTGGTACAAGCCGACCAATCTAGCCGGCGCGGTAGCCGGCATGCTGGGCGGATTCCTCACCACCATGCTGTGGGTTCTGGTCTTTAAAGAACGCACCCATGGGCTGCTCGAGATCATCCCGGGCTTCGCGGTGGGCCTGCTGTTGACGGTGCTGGTCAGCCACGCCACCCGTGTGACCCAAAAGGGGTCAGAGCCCATTTTCGAGAGTCCAACTTGGAAAGCCAACTCCCGCGAACGAGAAAAAGGGCTCTGACCCCTTTTTCTGGCTGTGGCATACTGCCTGACCGTTTTTTTTAGACTCTCCCGGAGTTTCGCATGACATTCAAGGGCTTGCTAACGCCTGTTCTCATCGCCATTTTGTGCGCCAGCCTCTTGACGGCCGCCATGGCCCAGGAGGAAGAAGCTCCGCCGCCCGGGTTCAACGAAGCAACCTTCAATGGCCTCGAATGGCGGGGCATCGGGCCTGCGCTGATGTCGGGGCGAATTGCCGACATCGCCATCGACCCCCTCGACCCCGCCACCTGGTACGTGGCCGTGGGCAGCGGCGGCGTGTGGAAGACCGATAACGCGGGCGTCACATGGACATCGCTGTTCGACGGCCAGGGCTCGTATTCGATCGGCGCGCTCGCCATCGATTCCAACCATCCGCACACACTGTGGGTGGGCACGGGCGAAAACGTGGGCGGGCGGCACGTGGCCTACGGCGACGGCATTTACCGCAGCCGCGATGGCGGCAAGACCTGGCAGAACATGGGGCTCGCCGCATCCGAGCACATCGGCATGATCCTCGTCGATCCGCGGGATTCCAAGGTCGTATACGTGGCTGCCCAGGGCCCGCTGTGGTCCACCGGCGGAGAGCGCGGCCTGTACAAATCAGTCGACGGCGGCGAGAACTGGCAGAAGATCCTCGGCGGCGGACCCTACACCGGCGTCAACGAGGTGCACTTCGATCCGCGCGACCCCGACGTGCTTTACGCCAGCACCCACCAGCGCTACCGCAACGTGGCCGCGCTGATGAATACCGGCGCCGAGTCCGGCATCCACAAGTCCACCGACGCTGGCGCGACTTGGCGCGAGCTTAGTAACGGCCTGCCCAAAAAAGAAATGGGGGAGGACATGGGCAAGATCGGTCTGGCCGTCTCGCCCGTCGACCCGGATGTGGTATACGCCACCATCGAGCTCGGCCGGCGTACCGGCGGCTTCTGGCGCTCGGCTGACGGCGGTGAAAGTTGGGAAAAACGCAGCGAATACGTTTCCGGAGCCACGGGCCCCCATTATTACCAGGAGCTCTTCGCCGACCCGCACCAATTCGACCGCATCTACGCCATGGACGCCACGCTCCACATCAGCGAGGACGGCGGCACCACCTTCGAGCCCGAGGAGGAAAAACCCAAGCACGGCGACCACCACGCCATGGCCTTCGACCTCGACAACCCGGGCCACTACCTGATCGGCACCGACGGCGGCCTGTACGAGACCTGGGACCTGGGCAAGACTTTCCGCTTCACGGCCAACCTGCCGGTCACGCAGTTCTACAAGGTGGCGGTCGACTACGACGAGCCCTTTTACAACGTCTACGGCGGCACGCAGGACAACAACACCCAGGGCGGGCCTTCGCGCACCGATAACGTCCACGGCATCCGCAACAGCGACTGGTTCATCACGCTGTTCGGTGACGGCCACCAGCCGGCGGTCGACCCGACGGATCCCAACATCGTTTACTCGCACTGGCAACAGGGCAACCTCATGCGCTACGACCGCACGTCCGGCGAGGTCATTTACATCCAGCCGCAGCCGGGCGCCGACGAAGCGCTGGACAGGTGGAACTGGGACGCGCCCATCGTCATCAGCCCGCACGACCCCGCCCGGCTCTACCACGCCAGCCAGCGCGTCTGGCGCAGCGATGACCGCGGCGATTCCTGGCGGGCGATCAGCGGCGATCTTTCGCACGCCATCGACCGGCTGAGCCAGCCAATCATGGGCCGCGTGCGCAGCTACGACGAGGGCTGGGACCTGTACGCCATGTCCATGTACGGAACCATTACCTCGCTGTCGGAATCCCCCGTGGTGGAAGGGCTGCTGTACGCCGGCACCGACGACGGCCTGATCCAGGTGAGCGAGGACGGCGGCGAGAACTGGCGCGCCATCGATCGCCTGCCGGGCGTGACCGACCAGTTCTTCGTCAACGACATCAAGGCCGACCTGCACGATGCCGACACCGTCTACGTGGTGGTCGACGACCACAAGTCGGGCGATTTCCAGCCCTACATCTACAAGAGCAGCAACCGCGGCGGCGGGTGGGAGAGGATCAGCGAAACGCTGCCCGAGCGGCACCTGGTGTGGCGGCTGGTGCAGGACCACGTCAACCCAAACCTGCTGTTCGCCGCCACCGAGTTCGGAGTGTTCTTCACCATCGACGGCGGTGGACGCTGGACCAAGCTGTCCGGCGCGGCGCCGACCATTGCCTTTCGCGACCTGGTGATCCACACCCGCGAGAACGACCTGGTCGGCGCGACCTTCGGGCGCGGTTTCTGGATCCTCGACGATTACACCCCGCTGCGGAACATCACTGAGCAGCAACTCAAGGAGGGCACCTTGCTTTTTCCGGTGAAGGACGCCTGGTGGTATCTGCCTCGCCGTCCGCTCGGCGATTTCGATGTCGGCAACAAGGGCTCACAGGGCGACAGCTATTTCGTGGCGCCCAATCCGCCCTTCGGCGCCGTGTTCAGCTATTACCTCTCCGAGGATCTCAAGACCGACAAGGAGGCGCGGCGCGAGCGGGAAAAGGAAATCGCGGCCGAGGGCGGCGACACCCCGTTTCCCGACTGGGACGTGATCCGCGCCGAAGATCACGAAGAAGCACCGGCGATGGTCTTCACGGTCCGCAACAGCGAAGGCAACCTGGTGCGGCGGATCGAGGGTCCTGCCACGGCTGGCTTCCACCGCGTGGCCTGGGACCTGCGCTATCCCGAGACTTCGCCCTGGCAGCGCGAACCCGAGGAAGGCGGCTTCACGCCACAGGGCCCCCTGGCGACGCCCGGCGAGTACACCGTCAGCCTCGCCAGCAAGGTGCTTGGGCAATTCACCGACCTGGGCCAGCAACAGACCTTCCGCGTCCTGCCCTTGCGCGAACGCGGCCTCAAGGGCGCGGACCCGGCCAACATGGTCGCCTTCTCGCTGGAGCTCGACAAGCTGCGCCGCGACGTGGCCGGCGCCGAAAGCGCCATTGCGGAACTGCTGACCGAAATCGATGCCATCAAGTCGGCCCTGGCACGCTCGCGCGCCGCCCCGGACCTGCACCATCGGGCCGAGGCCATCAGGCAGGACCTGCTCGATCTGCAGTTGCGGCTTTCGGGCGACCCCAACCGCCAGTTGTTCAATGAAGGCGGCCCGGTCCCGGTGACCCGTCGCCTCGAGGTTGCCTACTACGGAACGGCGTTTTCCACCTACGGCCCGACGCCCTCGCACCGCCGTTCCCTTGAAATCGGCGGGGCGGCGTTCGATCCGATCAGTACGGAACTGGCGGAAATCAACGACCAGCGGATGCCGGCCCTTCGCGACCTGCTGGACCAGGTCGGCGTGCCCTGGACGCCCGGCAGGGAGTAGGCCCCGTGCACTTGTCCGACGGGGGCTTGGCTCCCCCCCTTCTGATACTGGTTGCAAGTGTTTTTCTATCGTCCTGCGAGGAAGCCTACCGGCTCGAGGATGCGCTGCCCGAGGCCCCGGGCGCCAATGTGCTGGTCATCAGTTTCGATGCCCTGCGGGCCGACGGGCTGGGCCTGTACGGCTACCACCGCGACACCTCGCCCAACCTCGACGCATTCGCCCGCGAGGCGCTGGTGTTCGACCGCGCCTACTCCGCGGCGCCGGTCACTCCGACTTCCTTCGCGGCGGCCTTAACCGGCCTGCATCCCTTCAAGGTGTTCATCGGCTGGCAAATGGTGCCCACCAAAACGCTCGCCGCTGTCATGCGGGAGGCCGGCTATCACAGCTTCGCCCTGCTCAATAACGTGCAGCTCGTCAGCGAGCGCAATTTCGACGAGGGCTTCGAGGTTTTTGAAACCGGGCCATGGAAGGAGCGCGAACTCCTGCAGCTCGCCATCTCCACGATCGATGAGGCCGCGGCCATCGGCCGGCCTTTCTTCGGCTGGGTACACTTCATCTCGCCGCACACCCCCTATGACTTCCGAAAACTTTCCGCCCATCTGAGCAGTCCCCGGACGGAAGGCCGGTTCGCGGAAGGCACTGGCGGCACGTTCGAAGTCGAAACCGAAGAAGAGCTGCGGCGCGTCAGGGACCTGTACGACGGCGAGGTCTTTTTCGCGGACTACCTGTTCGGCGAACTCCTGGCGCACCTGCAAAACTCGGGCCTGCTCGATGAAACCATCGTCATCGTCACCGCTGACCACGGCGAAGAATTCATGGACCACGGCCAGCTCCAGCACAACACACTCTATGAGGAAGTGATCCGGATACCGCTGCTGATCCGCCATCCCGGAAACTTGGCGGGATCACGCAGCGATGCCCCGGTCGTGAACATGGATCTGCTGCCGACCATCGCCTCGATGACCGGCGCCGAAGTGCCGCAGGAGCTGGACGGCATTGACCTGCGCGAGCCGATCGACAGGGACCGACACCGCATTGTCACCGCCATGACCAACAACCAGCGCTACGAGATCCTCAGCGAGCAGGACGGTCGCAAGCTGATACAGACCTGCACGGAGGAATTCCGCGAAGAGTTGTACGATCTGAATACCGATCCCGGCGAAAAGCACAACCTCATCCTCGATGATCCGGCCCTTGCCAACCATCTCGACGAGCTGCTCGGGGAAGCCCTGCCGGTCGAGCCTTGCGGAATGATCAGGGCTGTGACACAGGGACGCGCGCCGCAGGATCTGCTCAGTCCCGAACAGATCGAAGAACTCAAGTCGCTCGGTTACATACAATGAACCTCTCGCCCGGTTCCCATCGCCGATTTTCCTGGCTTCTCCGCCCTGCCCTCGCGGCCCTCCTGTGCCTGAGCGCCTTGCTGCCGACCGGCTGCGGCAGACAGGCGCCGGAGGTCGATCAGCGCCTGATCATCCTCGGCTTCGACGGCATGGATCCCGCGCTGGCTCGGCAATGGATGGATGATGGCAGCCTGCCGAATTTCTCGGCGCTGGCGGCGCGCGGCGGCTTCCGCCCGCTCGGCACCAGCAACCCGCCGCAGTCCCCGGTCGCATGGGCGGGATTCGCCACCGGGCTGAACCCCGGGCAACACGGCATCTACGATTTTCTGCGGCGCGACCCGGATACTTACCAGCCGGCGTTTTCGATCTCGCGCAGCATGCCACCCGAGCACGTGCTGGATATTTTTGGCCTCAGCCTGCCGCTCGACAGCGGTGAAATCATCAACCGCCGGCTCGGCCAGCCGTTCTGGTCGCAGGTGGAAGCGGAGGGCGGGCGCACCACCGTGCTGCGGGTTCCGGTCACGTTCCCGCCCGACCCCGTGCACCGCATGCTGGCGGGCATGGGGGTTCCCGATCTGCTCGGCACCCAGGGCACCTACACCATGTTCTCGACCCACCCCCTTGCGGCGGCGTCGACCGGGAGTACCCGAACAGTCCGGATCCGCCCCAATCGCGCCGGCCACATCGAGACCGCCCTGCAGGGCCCCCAGCATCCACTGAAGCCGGATGCCGGCCCGCTGGAAACGCCCCTGACCATCGACCCGACGTCTGACGGGGCACGCATTCAACTCGGCGATGCCAACGTTGAATTGCAGCCCGGCGAATGGTCGGGTTGGATCACCGTGGAGTTCGACTACTTCGGGCCGGCATCGGTGTCGGGCATCCTGCGCCTGCTACTGGTCAGCGGCTTTCCGCGGGTGGAGCTGTACGCCTCGCCCATCCAGATCGATCCCCGCGCACCGGTGGTCCCACTGTCGTCCCCGCCCGGTTACGCCGAGTCCATGGCCGAGCGGTTCGGCCTCTACCACACCATTGGGATGCCGGAGGAAACCTGGTCGCTGAATGAAGGGCACATTTCGGATGCCGCATGGCTGGAGATGGTGAAGACCACTCTGGCCGAACGCGAGGCCATGTTCTTCGATGCCCTGGATGCGCGTGACAGCGACGTCGTGACTGGCGTCTTCGTGCACACCGACCGCGTCTCGCACATGTTCTACCGCGGCATCGACCCGCTGCATCCGCTGCATGCCGAGACCGGCCCCGAGGCGCGCGATGCCATTCACTGGATCTACCGCGAAGCCGACCGCATCCTGGGCGAGACGATGAAACGAATGGGCCCCCAGGACCGGCTCATGGTGATCAGCGACCACGGTTTCGCGCCCTTCCGGCGCGCCGTGAACCTCAACCGCTGGCTTGCCGACCGCGGGCTGATGGTGTTCAAGGACGGCATGCGCGAATCCGGCCCCGGCTTCGCCGGCGTCGACTGGAGCAAGACGCGCGCCTACGCGCTGGGGCTCAACAGCATCTACTTCAACCGGGCGGGTCGTGAAGCGAAGGGCATCGTGGACAAAGCCGAGGCGCAAACCCTCAAGCAACAGATCGTGCGGCAACTGGCCGGCCTCACGGATGACCACCACGGCGCTAAAGTGGTCGCGCAAGTCTACGATGGCGCCGAGCTCTATCCGGCCAACGGCAACGGCGATGCGCCCGACCTCGTGGTCGGTTACGCACCGGGCTATCGGGCTTCCTGGCAGACGACGCTGGGCGCCGCACCCAGCCGCCTGATCGACGACAACGCGCGCAAGTGGTCAGGCGACCACTGCATGGCTCCGGATGCCGTGCCGGGCGTGCTGTTCACCTCCTTTCAGATGGACCGGTCGCTCGAGTCCATCGCCGACGTCGCGCCTTGGGTCCTCGACCACTGGCGCGACTGACGTCATCGCCCCATGACTGAGCGGAACGACCGCATCGACGTTGCCGGCGGGCTCTACTGGCAATCCAGGTTTTTCGCGGCGACGGCGCCGGTCTGGAAATGGCTGAGTGACCTTGAAACCCGGGCCGTGGCCGACGAGATTGATGACATAAAGGTTCGCGACCCGATCTACGTCACCAGCCTGGCGCGCGCCGGAACCACCATCGTCACGGAGATGCTCGAGGCGCACCCGGCGCTCGCCTGCCACCATTACAGCGACTTCCCCAACGCCTGGACCCCGTACTGGCGCAATCACCTGCTGCAGCGAACCCGGCGCCAGGCGCCGCGGGCCGCCGAGCGTGCCCACCGCGACCGCATCGTTGTGAGCCACGACAGCCCGGAGGCCGTCGAAGAAGTGCTGTGGATGGCTTTTTTTGAGGGCCTTCACGACCCCTCCAAACCCGGCGTGCTCGACGAGTCAAGCAACAACGCCGCCTTCGAGCGCTTCTACCGCGATCACATCCGCAAGCTGCTGGCCGTGCGCCGCGCGGAGCGTTACCTCGCCAAGGGCAACTACAACATTTCCCGCCTGGCGTACCTGCAGCGGCTTTGCCCGGACGCGCGTTTCCTGGTTCCCGTGCGCGCCCCGCAGCAGCACATTGCCTCGCTGATCAAGCAGCACCGGCTGTTCAGCCGCGGGCATGCGCTCGACGCGCGGGTAGGCCGCCAGCTCGCCATGTCCGGGCATTTCGAGTTCGGCCCGTTTCGGCGGGCCGTTCACTTCGGTGATGCCAAGGCCGCCGACGCCATCGAGGCCGCCTGGCGCGAGGGTCGCGAAATCGAGGGCTGGGCCCGCTACTGGACCACCACTTACGCCTTTCTCGCCGATCAGCTCGAGGCCCGACCCGCGCTGGCTGACCGCTGCCTGCTGTTCACATACGAAGATCTCTGCACGGAATCGAAAACCGTCATCGATGCGATCCTGGCTCACTGTGACCTCGACCCGCAGCCCTTTGCCGAGGCCCGGGCCCGTTACGCCGAGCGCCTGAGCCTGCCCGATTACTACGACGATGGACTGACGGGCGCCGAATCGGACCTCGTGGAAACATTGTGCGGCAACGTCTATACGCGCATACGCAAGCGCTGCCTGGAGACTTAGCGGCGGCCCGCACGCGCTGCCGTTACGCGCCATACTGAGTTGCCAACGTCATCGGCTACCAGCAGACCTCCACGCCCATCCAATGGCACCCCCACAGGCCGCGGCCACGTATAAGGTTTCCCCGACCAGCGCCAGGTCGTAGATGCGCGGAAAACCGGCCGACGCACCATCGGCGAGTCGCGGTAACTGGACGCTTCAACTGCTCGAGGCTGAACAGCTCCG
>Ga0302046_10001570_pt1 | contig 21417 bp, 18 predicted proteins | sample RVTome_11_FD_200261 | JGI IMG/M metagenome (GOLD analysis project Ga0302046, IMG submission 200261) | Soil microbial communities from uranium-contaminated site in the Upper Colorado River Basin, Wyoming, United States - RVT147D111 (version 2) ...
GGCGACGATCGCGAGCTGCTCGAGCGACAGAGCTAGATGTCCAGACGCGCCAGCCGCACGCTGCCGTCGTCGTCGAAGGTCGTCCAGGCGATCAGATAACCGCCGTCGGCGGCGATCATCTGCGGCACGTCGATCGGCTGGGAGACCGTCTCGTGGGTGACGATCTGCTCGGCGCCGGCGCTGCCGTCGCGGGCGTAGCTTCTGACGACGAGGTCGATGCCGTTCTCCTCGCCCCGCCGCCACCAGCCGACGAGCGCGCGGCCATCGTCGTCGAGCACGATCGACGGCTGCCCGTAGGAGCCCGCGCCGTCGACGTCGATCGCGGCGCCGAAACGCTGTCCCGAGTCCGTCGAGCGCGCGAAACGCACGCGCGGGCTGTCGTCGGCGGCTGTGAACCAGGCCGCCACGACGTCCGTGCCGCGCGCGGCGATGACGGGCCCGTTGACCGGGCAAGCCTCGATGTGCCAGCCCTCGTTGCCGAGATTGACGGGCTCCGTCCAGCGCCCGTCGACATGGCGCCGGACGACGATGTCGCGAATCTCGGCCTCGGTCCGATCGCGGTAGATGACGACGGGACCGGCCCCGGTCATCGCGACGTCGGGCTGGCAGCAGTCGCAGACGAGGTCGTCGACGACGCGCCGCGCCGTGACGCCGCCGTCGTCGGCATAGCGCGCGAGCCGGAGGCTCACACCGAGCAGGGCGTCGGGGTTGTCGAACGACCACTCGGCAAGCTCGCGGCCGTCGAGCCAGAACGCGGCGATTTGCCCGTCCCATGGGAAGACGCTGACGAAGCCGTGCTCGGCCTCGGCGTCGTCCTCGTTCATCTGCTCGGCCTCCGACCAGCTCGTGCCGCCGTCGTTCGAGATCGCGGTCGCAATGTCGTAGGCGTAGCCCTCGGGCCTGCGCCTCAACCAGTGGGCGAACCAGAGCTCGTCCGTGACCGGCGTGACGGACGGGAAATCGGCCCAGTTGACGAACATGCGCGCACTGCGCGCGACCTCGTGCGGCTCGCCGAAGCCGCCCGACTCGTAGCGCGCGTAGCGGAGCACGGTGTCGTCGCCCTCGGGCTCGAGCCAGCTCATGACGGGCGTGCCGTCGGCGTCGGCCGCGAGCCTCGGCTGAGCGCTGCCCGGCGCGCCGCCGAACGCGAGCCGCTCGAGCTCGGGCTCGGGCTCCGGGCTGCAGCCGCAGACGGCGGCCGCGAGCAGCACGATTGCGATCCGGACGCTCATTCGAGTCTCCCCTTGCGCGCGATCCGATAGACGAACGCGGGCGGCATGTTGAGCGCGATGAAGCCGACGCATCGGGCCGCGAGACCCTGGCGCTCGAGCTCGCGGCGATCGAGCGGGCAGCGGCCGCCGTAGGTGAACTGATAGAGCGCACCTGTCTCGCGGAGCAGCGAGAAGCACTCGCCGAGCAGCTGTGCCTTCTGCGGCCGCGAGAACAGCACGAGCGGCAGACCGCTGACGATGCAGTCAATCGAGCCGCGACAGGAAGCGAGCGCGTCCTGCGGCACGGTCGCGTCGCCGTGCACGACGGTTGCGCCGGGATAGCGCCGCTCGAGCAGCTCGGCGAAGCCCGGGCAGCGCTCGACGAGGTAGAGATCGCGCTCGGCCACTCCGCGCTGCATGATCTCGCGCGTCACGGTGCCCGTGCCGGGACCGAGCTCGACGACGCGCGCACCGGGCTCGATGTCGCGCGCCATGAGCTTCGCGAGCGGCCGCCCGCTCGGCGCCACTGCGCCGACCGCAAAAGGGTCGTCGAGCCAGCTGCGGAGAAATCTCCCGTACGAGCCCGGGAAGGAGCGCTCGCGCTCGCGCATCGGCTAGAGCGGCCGCAGCCTGACGTTGCGAAACCTGACGGTGCCGGCGGCGCGCTGCAGCGCGATCGGGCCGCTCGTGAATCCTGAGTCCTCGACGTCGACGAGATCCCTGCCGTTGAGCGTCACCTGAAGGCGGTTGCCGTCGGCCGTGATCCGGTAACGGTTCCACTGCCCGCCCGTGTAGACGAACTGCGACGGCGACGCGAGATTGACGATGCCGCCCGTGCGATACGTCTGATCCGAGCGCGTATCGAAGATGTTGACCTCGTAGCAGGACGTGTCTGTGATGGCTTCGGGATCCTGGCAGCGCAGGAAGATGCCGCTGTTGGCTTCGGTGTTGACCCAGAACTCGAGCTCGAGCTCGAAGTCGTCATAGGTGGCCGTGCTGACGAGGAAGCTCGCAGCCGTGCCCGAGTCGGCGGTCATCGCGCCGTCCTCGACCCGCCAGTTCGCGTCGCCGACGACGTTCCAGAACGAAAGATCGGCGCCGTTGAACAGCGCGTACCAGCCGTCCTCCGACATCTGCGGCGTGGCTTCCCCGCCACCGCCGCCGCCGCAAGCGCAAAGGCCAGCCGCCGCGGCGCCCAGAAACGTCAGTCTCTTCACTCGTCTTCTCTCCTATCCTGCGATGTAGTGTTGCAGTTGCTCGATGACGTGCTCCTGCTCCGTTATCGTAGCGTGGACGAGGTCGCCGATCGAGACCAGGCCCACGACCTGCTTCCGCTCGACGACCGGCAGATGCCGCACGCGGCGGTTCGTCATCAGCGCCAGGCACTCGTCGATCGTGCGCTCGGGCGGCACGCAGACCACCTCCTCGGTCATGACGTCCCTGATCGGAGACTCCCGCGACGAGCGGCCGACGAGCACGACCTTGCGTGCATAGTCCCGCTCCGTCAGGATCCCGACGAGCCTGTCGCCGTCGAGCACGAGCACGGCGCCGATCTCGTGCCGGGCCATGACACCGAGCGCATGCAGCACCGAATCGTCCGGGCCGACGGACCAGACGGTGCTGCCCTTGAATCGAAGAATTTCGCCGGCCGTCCGCACCGTTATTCGTCCGGAGACAGCACGCTCTCGCCGGCCGGGCGCGAGAACTGCCGCGCCGAGGCCGGGTCGCAGTCGTAGGGGACCATCGTCGCGTCGTCTGCCACGCGGCGCAGCGTGACCCGCGCCGTGTGCTCGCGGCTCATATAGGCAGGATCGAACAGGACGTAGTCGTAGTAGAGCGAGAGACCGTCCTCGCTGGTCGAGAAACGCTCGACGACGGTCTTCTGAGCGCTCGACGGCACGTCGCCGCCGCCGCCGTTGATCTGCGTCGCGGCGCCGAGCCCCCATCGCGACGGCGGATAGTCCTTGCTCTCGATGACGAGTGCGCCGCCCTCGATGCGGCCGCGCACGCTGCCCCACTGGCCGGCGGGATCGGCCGGTGCGTGCTCGTCGCCGAGCGGCACGCGGCGGCGGACGTCGTAAGCCTCGTTGCGCACGACGACCTCGCCGTCGCCGAAACGGATGTCGACGTAGTAGCTCGGCGCGTTCATGACGACCGGGATGCTCATCGGCTCGCAGGTGTTGGCCGGCGACTCGATCTGGTCGTAGGCCGCCCAGGCCGCCTCGCCGGCCTCGTTGAGCGGCAGCGCCGAGCGGTCGCCGGCCGGCTGAAACGGCGGCGTCCAGCGCCCCGCGACACGGCGCGCGCCCTCGGCGTCGGGCGCTTCGGCCCGGCCCGCCCGCGCGGGCCCGGCGCGCGCGAGCTGGCTGCCGTCGGGATTCAGGAAGGTGCTCGAGTTGGCACGCCGCAGCTTCGGATCGCGATGCGGCGCGCCGCGGACGAGGATCTCGTCGCCCGGCTCGAAGGTATCGGCCGTGATGCCGCGGGAAGCGAGCCCCTTGACCGCGCTCGACTCGATCTCCCAGCGCTCGACGCCCTCGCCGATCGGCTCACCGTTCTCGTAGCCGATGCCGTCGATGACCATATTCGCGTGCGGGCTGACGTAGTTGAAATCGACAACGGTGCCCCGGATCTCGATCTCGCGGCCCGTATCGAAGTTCGCGACGACCGAATGATGCGCGCCGGCGACACTCGAGCCGAGCAGGGCCGTGCCGAGGCAAACGGCGATGGCTGACGCTCGATTCATGGCACCCCTCCAATGCCCGGCCGGCGCCGAACGCCCGGCGCAACGACGGCGCTGTGTATAGTAGCTCATCGACGCGCAGCCCGGGCTAGGCCAGGCACTCGCTGCCGAGGTAGCCGCCGCCGCCGCAGTAGCTCGTGTCCTGCAGCTGCAGCAGGATACCGTCGGGATCGGTGAAATAGAGCTCGGGCGTGCCGCCCTCGGCGCCGCCGCGCGCCGGCATGCGCAGACTGACGTAGTGCATCAGCGGACCCGTGCCGCCCTCGCCGCGCGCCGCGAGACCGTAGCCGGTCAGCATCGCGAGGACCCGGTCGACGTCGAAGTCGTGCATGTTGAAGCAGCCGTGATGGATGTTCGCCGGCGTCGCCGCGCCGCCGCGGCCGCGGCCGCCGCCGCCCGCGTACATGACGAACTGGTAGCCGTCGCCGATGCCCGTGACGGGCGACTGCGGCCCCTGATAGGTCTGCACGGACAGGCCGAAGGTCTCCTGATAGAAGCGATTGGCCGCCGCGCCGTCGCTGACGAAGACCGTGAAGTGATTGAGGTCGTGCAGGCGCATGAGCCCGTCGGGCGCCGCCTCGACGCGGCAATCGCTGCCGTCGGCGCCCGCGCCGCCGCAGTAGGCCTCGCCGCTGAGCTGAACGACAAGCCCGCGCTCGTCGGCGAAGAAGAGCTCGTCGGTGTCGCCGTGCCGGCGCAGCCACATCGACATCGGATGCTCGATGCCCGGAGCGCTCACAGGAGGGGCCTCGATCCGCGCGAAGCCGACGCCGGCGAGAGCCTCGAGGCTTTGCGCGGCATCGAAGCCCTCGACCGAGTAGCCGAGGTGCGTGATGGCCGGCGTCTCGCCGTTCTCGATGGCGCGAAGCGCCATGAACTGCGGCCCGTCGCCGACCCGAAGGCAGACCCTGCCGCCGCTTCTGGCCTGCACGGGCATGCCGAAGAGGCCCTGGTAGAACGCGACCGAGGCGTCGACGTCGGCGACGCTGATGCCGAAGCTGTTGAGCTTCCTGAGCCTGATGCCCGCGGCCTGCGCAAAGGCCCGGGGCGCCATCGCGAGGGCGGGAAGCGACGCCGTGAACAGCCGCCGCGTGGTCTGGAATGGCCGAAACGCCGGCCGGTAGGTCGCTGTCATCGCACTGACTCCTTGAATTCGGGCCTGCTATGGGACAGATTAGTCGCTGGCCCGGCATCTGACAAAGGGGGGGGCATGCATATGACGACCGTTCGCGCGCTTGTCCTCGCCGGCATTGGCGCGATCCTCGCCGCGGGTCACGCCGCGGCCCAAGGCCCGTCGCGGGATCCGCTCAGTGCGGCGGCCGGCAACAGCAGCCCCGCGCTGCACTGGGCCGTCGAGCGCGGCGACCTCGAGCGCGCGCGCGAGCTCGTCGCGGCGGGCGCCGACCCGAGCGAGCGCTCGCGCCTCGACATCACGCCGCTCTCCCTCGCCTCGGCCAACGGCGATGCCGAGATCGTCCGTCTGCTCGTCGAGGCCGGGGCCGATCCGAACGAGGTCGACCTTGTCGGCGAGACGATGCTCATGGCCACCGTCGGCAGCGGCGAGCTCGCCGCCGTCGAGGCGCTGCTCGAGCTGGGCGCCGAGGTCGACCGCCGCGACCGGGACTTCGGCCAGACCGCGCTCATGTTCGCCGCGCGCGCAGGCCACGAAGCCATCGCCGACCGCCTGATCGAGGCCGGCGCCGATGTCAATGCCTCGACGCGCGTCGGCCCCGAGCCGCGCTGGGTGCTGCCGAACTCGCGCGCCGGGTTCAGCTTCGGCGTCGGCATCATCCGCGGCGGCCTGCCCGAGGACCGCGGCATGCGGCCGTTTCGAAGCGGCGGCATGACACCTCTCTTATTTGCCGCGCGCGAGGGTCACACGGCGACGGCCGAGCGGCTGCTCGACGCCGGCGCCGATATCGACACCGGCGAGGCCAACGACATCGCGCCGCTGCTCATGGCGATCTCGAACGAGCGCGCCGAGACGGCCGCGATGCTCGTCGCGCGCGGCGCCGCGCTCGACGCGCAGGACTGGTACGGACGCAGCCCGCTCTGGGAAGCCGTCAACGTGCGCAACCTCTACCTGCACAACCAGACCTTCGAGCACGTCGTCGACCGCGAGCCCATGCTCGGGATCATCCGGCTCCTGCTCGAGCGAGGCGCCGACCCGAATCCGCGCACGACGGAATCGCCGCCGGTGCGGAACCACCTGCTCGCGACGACCGGCACGCTCGAGTGGGTCGACTTCACGGGCCAGACGCCGTTCCTCGCCGCGGCGCTCGCGGGCGACGTCACGGCGATGCGGCTGTTGCTCGAGCACGGCGCCGACCCGCACATCGCGACGATTCACGGCACGACGCCGCTCATGGCGGCCGCGGGCGTCAACTGGGTCGTCTCGCAGACCTACACCGAGGGGCCCGAGGCGCTGCTCGAGGCCGCCCGACTCTGCCTCGATCTCGGCATGGACGTGAATGCCGCGAACTCGATGGGCATCACGGCCGTCATGGGCGCCGCGAATCGCGGCTCGGACGACATCGTCGAGCTCCTGGTCGCGAATGGCGCGAGGCTCGACGTCGCCGACAACGAGGGCCGCACGCCGCTCGACTGGGCACGCGGCGTCTTCCTCGCGACGCATCCGGCCGAGCCGAAGCCGAGCTCGATCGCGCTGATCGAGCGGCTCATGGCGGCGCGCTGACCGATGCGCCGCACCGCCCGCTTCGCGCTCCCGGCCGCAGCCCTCGCCGCGGCCGCAGCCGCCTGGTTCTACGTCGGCCAGCCCGCGCGCGAGGCCGGGGCCGCCACGGCGCTCATCGGCGACTACTGCGTCGACTGCCACAACGGCGTCGATCTCGCGGGCTCGCTCAGGCTCGACGACAAGGACTTCGCCGACGTCGGCGCCCACGCCGAGACCTGGGAGCAGGTCGTCCGTAAGCTCGAGACGGGCATGATGCCGCCGGCCGGCGAGCCGCGCCCGCCGCGGGCCGAGCTCGACGCGCTGACGGCGGCGCTCACGTCGCGGCTCGACCGCGCCTGGGCGGCGCTGCCCGTGACCGCCGAGCCGACCGCGCTCCGGCGCCTGAACCGCACCGAGTACGCCAACGCGATCCGCGACCTGCTCGATCTTACGATCGACGCCTCGACGCTCCTGCCGCTCGACGACTCGAGCGAGGGCTTCGACAACATCGCGAGCGCGCTCGGCGTCTCGCCCTCGCTCGTCGAGGCTTACATCTCGGCCGCGATGAAGCTGAGCCGCCGGGCGCTCGGCGACCGCACGGCACCGCAGACGCAGGTCGCCTACGCCGTGCCGCAGGATCTGAAGCAGGACCGCCATCTCGAGGGGATGCCGCTCGGCACGCGCGGCGGCCTGCGCGTCGAGCATGTGTTCCCGCTCGACGCCGAGTACGAATTCTCGATCGGCCGCGGCTTCGGGCGCGGCGGCCGCGTCGACGTGACGCTCGACGGCACGCCGATTCAAACCGGGCGCGGCGGCGGCTTCCGGGTCCCGGTCAGCGCGGGCCCGCATACGCTGACGGTCGCGCTCGTCGATACGCGCCGCGCGGAAGGCGTCGATTCCGTCTATTCGTCGCCGGCTTCGACGGCCGGCGTGCAGGGCATCGAGATCGACGGCCCCCTGAACCCGACCGGCGTCGGCGACACGCCGAGCCGGCGGCGCATTCTGACGTGCGAGCCTGCGACAGCGGCCGATGAGACGGTCTGCGCGCAGGAGATCGTGACGGCGCTCGCGACGCGCGCGTTCCGCCGCCCGCTGCCGCGCGAGGAGCTCGCGCCGCTCATGGCCTTCTTCGACCGGGGCCGCGCCGAGGGCGACTTCGAGACCGGCATCCAGCAGGCGCTCGCGCGCATCCTGGTCGATCCGCGCTTCCTCTATCGGCTCGAGCGCGATCCGCCCGACGCCGCGCCCGGCACGCTGCACGAAATCGACGACTACGAGCTCGCGACGCGGCTCGCGTTCTTCCTCTGGAGCACGATCCCGGACGATGCGCTGCTCGAGACCGCGGCGTCCGGCCGGCTGCGCGCGACCCTTGAGGACGAGGTCAGCCGCATGCTCGCCGACCCGAAGTCGGACGCGCTCGTCGAGAACTTCGCCGCGCAATGGCTCTTCCTGCGCGAGCTCGAGTCGGTCACGCCCGACTCCGAGGCCTTCGACCAGAATCTGCGCGCGGCCATGGCGCGCGAGACGAAGCTCCTGTTCGAGACGATCCTGCGCGAGGACCTCGGCATCTCGCGGCTGCTCGACGCCGACTTCACCTATGTCGACGAGCGCCTCGCAGAGCACTACGGCCTCGACGGGGTCCGCGGCAGCCATTTCCGCCGCATCGAGATGCCGGACGACAATCCGCGGCGCGGCCTGCTCGGGCACGCGAGCATCCTGACCGTCACCTCGGTCACGAACCGGACCTCGCCCGTGATCCGCGGCGCCTGGATCCTCGAGACGCTGCTCGGCTCGCCCGCGCCCGTGCCGCCGCCCGACGTCGAGACGACGCTCGAGGGCGACGACGGCGCGAAGGTCACGCTGACCGTGCGCGAGCGGCTCGAAGCGCACCGCGAGAACCCGGTCTGCGCGTCCTGTCATGCGATCATGGACCCGATCGGCTTCACGCTCGAGAACTTCGACCTCGTCGGCGCCTGGCGCGATGCCGAGGGGGGGCAGCCGATCGACACGCGCGCCGTGCTCGTCGACGGCACGGTCATCGACAGCCCAGAGGCGCTCCGCGAGGCCCTGCTCGGCCGCGAGGAGGCCTTCGTCACCACGGCGGTCGAGAAACTCATGACCTACGCGCTCGGACGGCGCATCGAGCCCTACGATATGCCGGCGATTCGCGCTATCGTCCGGCAGGCGGCCGAGGACGACTATGCGCTATCCTCGCTCCTGCTCGGCATCGTCGAGAGCGAGCAGTTCATGACCCGCATCAAGGGAGGGAACGGCTGATGCGAATCCTGACGGGCAGACACCTTTCGCGCCGGACGCTCCTGCGGGGCGCCGGCGCCGCGCTTTCGCTGCCATTGCTGCAGTCGATGATCCCGGCGGGCCGGGCCTTCGCGCAGAGCGGTGCGGCGCCGCGCGTCAGAACGGGCTTCATCTATTTTCCGCATGGCGCGACGATGGCGCGCTGGACGCCGGCCGAAGCAGGTTCAGGCTTCGAGCTCTCCGAGATCCTCGCGCCGCTCGAGCCTTTCAAGGACCGGATCAACGTCATCAGCGACCTGACGCACCCGCAGGCTTACGGGCCCGGCGGCGCGACGGCGCACCACAACCGCTCGTCCGCGGTTTTCCTGAGCGGCGCGATGGCGGCGGCCGGCGCCGAAGCGAGGCTCGGCACGACCGTCGACCAGGTCATCGCCCAGGCGATCGGCCAGGACACGCCGCTGCCCTCGCTCGAGCTCATGATCAACGAGGGGAGCTTAAGCTGCGGCGACGGGCTGAGCTGCGCCTACCGCAACACGATCTCGTGGCAGAGCCCGACCTCGCCCTTGCCGATGGAGCGCAATCCGCAGGTCGTCTTCGAGCGGCTCTTCGGCGACGGCAGCACGAACGAGGAGCGCGCGGCCAGGCGCGCGCAGGCGCTGAGCCTGCTCGACGCCGTCGGCGATCAGATCGCGTCGCTCGAACGCACGCTGCCGGCCACCGACCGCGAGCGCCTCGATCGTTTCCTGACCGACGTCCGCGAGATCGAGCGGCGCATCGGGAAGGCCGGGTCGACCTCGACCGGCGATCTCGACATCCCGCCGCGACCCTCCGGCATTCCCGAAGACATCGAGGAGCACATCAGGCTCATGATGGACCTGCAGGTGCTGGCCTGGCAGGCCGACATCACCCGAGTGACGACTTTTCAGCTTGCCTCAGAGCTGAGCAACACGGTCTATCCCGCGAGCGGCATCAGAGATGCGTTCCATATTCTCTCGCACCACTCGCACGTCGAGGAGAACAAGGCGAAGTTCGCGGTGCTGAACCGCTATCACGTCGGTCTCCTGACCGGTCTGCTCGCGAAGCTCGACGCGCTGCCCGACGGCGACGGCAGCCTGCTCGACAACTCGCTCGTGCTCTACGGCTCCGGCATGAGCGACGGCAACGAGCACAACCACCATCCGCTGCCGATCCTGCTCGCCGGCCGCGCCGGCGGCGCGCTCGAAGGCGGGCGGCACCTGCGTCACTCGTCCGACACGTCGATGTCGAACCTGCTGCTCGCGATGCTGCACAAGCTCGGCATCGACGAGCCGAGCTTCGGCGACAGCACCGGGGCACTTGCGATCTGAGGCGTCGCCGGCTGCAGAGGACCTACCGGGCCTCTCATACCAGGGCTAAGGCGCGGCCGGCAACGGCATCTCCCCGTCGAGCGCGAACGTGAAGAGCCGCCCCGGCGGATCGTTGTTGGGCGTCCCGGCCATGACCGAGACGTACTGCGTGCCGTCGATCTCGTAGGTGACCGGCGAGGCGATCGTCGGCAGGAGCTGCGCCTCCCAGAGCAACTCGCCCGTCAACGCGTCGTGCGCCGCGAACTCGCCGCGCGCCGTGCCGTGGAAGACGAGGCCGCCGGCCGTCGTCAGCGTGCCGCTGTTCTCGCGCGTCTCGTAGGTCAGCCGCCAGCGCTCTTCCTGGGCGATCGGATCCCAGGCCACGAGGAAGCCCGGCTCGTTCTCGGGCGGGACGGCGCCGATGAACGGCGGCGTGACCGGCGGCGCCGACGGCGCCTGACCGCCGCGGCCCCGGCCGCGGCCGCCGAAGACGATGCCGAGCGACTGGCTGAGATCAGCCCGATACGTAAAGCTGTTGTCCTGGCCGGGAATATAGACGAGCCCCGTCTCGGGATTGAACGACATCGGATGCCAGTTGTGAGCGCCGCGCGGCCCCGGGTGCAGCACCACGGGGTCGGTGCCGTAGCGCGCCTCGGGGCGCACGATCGGCCGGCCGGCCGCGTCGATGCCGGAGGCCCAGTTGAGGCGTGAGATCGGCGCAGCCGAGATGAACTCGCCCGTCGCGCGGTCGAGCACGTAGAAGAAGCCGTTCTTCGGCGCCTGCATGATCACCTGGCGCTCCTCGCCGTCGATGACGAGATCGGTCAGGATCATCTGCTGCACGGCCGTGTAGTCCCAGCTCTCGCCGGGCGTCGTCTGGTAGTGCCAGACGAGCTCGCCCGTCTCGACGTCGAGCGCCATGATCGAGGCGAGATAGAGGTTGTCGCCGCCGTCCGGGCTTCGGAGGTCGCGGTTCCAGGGCCCGCCGTTGCCGGTGCCTACATAGAGGAGGCGGAGCTCGGGGTCGTAGGCGAAGGCGTCCCAGGCAGTGCCGCCGCCGCCGGGTTCCCACCACTCGCCGCTCCAAGTCTCGGCCGCCTGCTCCATCGCCTTGCTTTCGAAGCCGAGCGCAGGGTTGCCGGGCACCGTGTAGGCGCGCCAGACCTGCTCGCCGGTCTCGGCGTCGTAGGCCGTGACGAAGCCGCGTGCGCCGGCATCGCCGCCGCCGTTGCCGATGACGACCTTGCCGTCGACGACGCGCGGCGCGCCCGTGATGCTGTAGCGGTCGTCGTAGGGCGTCGTCTTGACGATCCACTCGACGGCGCCCGTCTCGGCGTTGAGCGCCGCGAGCCGGCCGTCGATGATGCCGACGTAGACCTTGTCGCCCCAGAGCGCCGGGCCGCGGTTGACGGGGCCGCAGCAGTAGCGCGGGCCGCCCATTTCGCGGCCGCGCGGCGCGCCGGGATCCCAGATCCACTTGAGCTCGTGCGTTCGGAGGTCGACGGCGAAGGTGACGCTCCAGGTCGTCGTCGAGTAGAGCACACCGTCGGCGACGAGCGGCGTCGCCTCCTGGTCGCCGTCCTGCGAGCCGACCTCGACCGACCAGGCGAGCCCGAGCCGGGCGACGTTGTCGCGCGTGATCTGGTCGAGCGTGCTGTAGCGCGTCTCGGCGTAGTCGCCGCCGTGCGTCAGCCATTCGCCGTCGGCGCGCGCGCTCTCGAGCCTGGCGTCGCTGACGAGAAACTGCGCCTCGGCGACGGACGTTACGAGACCGAGAATGAACACGATCGTCAGTTGCCGCCCCATGACCCATCCCCCTGGTTCAAACGCAATCCGCTCCGATCACATATTGCAACGGCGCGCCGCCCCAGTCGAGTCCGCGACTGTGGCATATTGCCGTTCCTTGGAGCCAAGACCCGAAACCCTTGCCGATCTCTTCGCCGGCCTCAGCGCGCGGGGCGACAAGCCCGCGCTCGTTCAGGTGCACGAGGAGGGCGGCGTCTCGCTGAGCTACGAGACGCTCGCGACCGACGTTGCGCGCTTCGCCCGTGGGCTGAAGGACCAGGGCCTCAAGCCTCGCGACTACGTCGTCCTGCTCGCGGCCGGGGGGCCCGACTGGATCACGGCCTTTCTCGCCGCAATCCGCGCCGGCGCCGTGCCGATACCGCTCGACACGCAGACCGACGCGGAGACGCTCGGCCACATCCTCGAGGACTCGGCGGCGCGCTGGGCGCTGACCGACGCCGCGCGCGCCAGGACGCTGGCCGACGCGGGCTTCGGCGGCCGAGCGTTCCGGCTCGACGACTCCGCCGACGACGAAGCGGGCGACGAGGCCAACTGGCGGAGCGTCAAGAGCGAGACGCCGGACGATGCGCCTGCAAGCTTCGAGCCCGACGCCACGGCCGTGCTGTTCTACACCTCGGGCACGACCGGCCCGCCGAAGGGCGTGCCGCTCCGCCAGCGCAACATCGCGTTTCAGCTTCGCGCCATCGCCGAGGCGAACCTCGTCCAGGACGATGACCGCGTCCTTCAGCCCTTGCCGCCGCACCATGTCTATCCGCTCATCGTCGGCACGCTCGTGCCCATCGCGCTCGGGCTCACGATCGTGATCCCCGAGGCCATGCTCGGACCGCAGATCGTCGCGGCGCTCCGCGCCGAGAACGTCACGTTCATCGTCGGCGTGCCGCGGCTCTACGAGGCGCTCGTCACGGCGATCGAGTCGCGAATCGCCGAGCAGCGCGGACTCGCGGGCCTGTATCTGCGCACGGCGTACGGGTTGAGCCTCGCGATTCGCCGGCGTTTCGGGCTAAGGCTCGGCAAGACGCTGCTCTTCCCGCTGCATCGGCGCCTCGCGCCGGGGCTTCGCGTCCTCGCCTCGGGCGGCGCGGCGCTCGATCCGACGCTCGCGCTCAAGACCGAGGCGATCGGCTGGCAGATCGCGGTCGGTTACGGCCTGACCGAGACCTCCCCGCTCCTGACGATCAACCCGCCCGGCAGCGGCCGCCTCGACAGCGTCGGCCGCGCCGTGCCCGGGATCGAGCTTCGCATCGACGCCGCCGTCGCCGGCACCGAGGAGGCCGCAACCGACGAAGGCGAGATCCTGGCGCGCGGCGACGGCGTCTTCGCCGGCTACCTGAACCACGAGCGGGACGAGGAGTCGTTCACGGCCGACGGCTTCTTCCGCACGGCCGATCTCGGCCGCGTCGACAGCGAGGGCTACGTCGAGGTCACGGGCCGGCGCAACACGCTGCTCGTGACGAGCTCGGGCAAGAACATCCAGCCCGACGAGCTCGAGCAGCGTTACGCCAAGCACGAGCTCATCGAGGAGATCGGCGTGCTGATGGACGATCGGCAGCTCGTCGCCGTCGTCGTGCCGGCGATGCCGAAGGTCCGTGAGCGCGGCGTCTCGGCCGAGAACGCGGTCCGCATGGCCTTGTCGCAACAGGCCGGCCAGCTCGCGAGCTACAAGCGCGTCAGCCGTCACGTCATGAGCCGCGATCCGCTGCCGCGCACGCGTCTCGGCAAGATCCAGCGGCACAAGCTCAAGGAGCTCTACGAGACTCTCAAGGCCAATCCCGAGCATCAGGAGCCGCGCGCGGCGCCGATGCCGATCGAGGAGATGAGCAACGCGGACCGGCGCCGCCTCGAGAACGAGCGTGCGCTCCGGGTCTGGAAGCTCATGGCGGAGCGCTACCGAACGCACGGGCTCACGCCCGACAGCAGCCTGCAGATGGATCTCGGCATCGACTCGCTCGGCTGGCTCGAGCTCGGGACCGAGCTCAGCCAGCGGCTCGGCATCGGCCTCGACGAGGAGCAGATCGCGAAGATCTCGACCATGCGCGACCTGCTCGACGTCGCTGCCGAGAGCGCGGGCGATGCGGTTCAGAAGGACACGCCCGTCGAGCACCCCGAGGCGCACCTGAGCACGGACCAACGCCGCTGGCTCGAGCCGCTCTCACCGCTCGCGCGGCGCACGGCCAACGCTCTCTACGCCGTGCATCGCGCTCTCGTGAAGCTCCTGTTCCGGCTGCGCGTGCTGGGCCTCGACAGGCTTCCGGCCGACCGGCAGTGGATCATCGCGCCGAACCACGCGAGCTTCCTCGACCCTTCGGTCATCGCGGCGGCGCTCCCGCCGCGGCCGCTCGCCGAGACCTATTGGGCCGGCTGGACCGGCTACGCGTTTCGCAACGTGCTCTTTCGCCAGATCAGCCGCCTGGCGCAGATCGTCCCGATCGATGCCGAGCGCGCCGCGAGCTCGAGCCTCGCGCTTGCCGCGGCCGTGCTCGGACAGGGCAAGAACCTCGTGCTGTTTCCGGAGGGCGAGCGCTCGGCGACGCACGATCTGCTCGAGCTCAAGCCCGGCATCGGGCTTCTGACGGCACACTTCGACGAGGTGCTGATCGTTCCGGTCCGGATCGAAGGCAGCCTCGAGGCCTGGCCCAGGGACAAGTCGCTGCCGCGGCTGCACCGGATCTCGGTGACCTTCGGCGAACCGCTCGATCCGCGCGCGATCGCGCGCGAAGCGGGCAAGGACGATGCGGCGAACGCGATCACGGCGGCGCTGCGCGAGGCGCTCGAAGGGATGCGGAAGTAGAGGGCCGTCATTCGAGAAAAAGGAGGAATGAGCCATGCCGAATCGACATTACACCGGCAGCTGCCAGTGCGGCGCAGTCAGCTATGAGGTCGAGGCGGACCTCTCGAACACGATCACGTGCAACTGCTCGCGTTGCCAGCGGCTCGGCCTCGTGCTCGCGTTTGCGCCGCGGGACAAGTTCGAGCCGAAGTCGGGCGAGGACAACCTGACCGAGTATCTGTTCAACAGGAAGCAGGTTCGTCACCTGTTCTGCAAGACCTGCGGCGTCGAGAGCTTCGCCTACGGGCAGATGCCGGACGGCTCGCCGGTCGCCGCGATCAACGTGAACTGTCTCGAAGGCGTCGACCCGCGCGCGCTCGAGTCATCGCACGTGGATGGCAGGAGCTACTGAGGGCTTCGAGGGCCGGCCGCAACGGTGAAGGTCGAGAACGCTCATGCCAGACGCTACCAGCGCAGACAAGGCCGCGTGCATCGTCGCAGCGGCCGGGCGGCTCCGCGACGCTACCGCGAAGCTCCGCTTCCGTCCGCCCGTCACGCACGTTTACCGGCCGCTCGAATACGCGTGGGAGCCGCACCGGCGCTATCTCGAGCGCTTCGCCGGCAGCGGCGCGCCCGTGCTCCTCGTCGGCATGAACCCGGGCCCGTTCGGCATGGCGCAAAGCGGCGTGCCTTTCGGCGACGTCGGTTCGGTACGCGGCTGGCTCGGCATCGAGGGCGACGTGGGCCGCCCGGCGGAGGAGCACCCGCGCCGGCGCGTCGACGGTTTCGCCTGCGCGCGCGGCGAGGTCAGCGGTCGGCGTCTGTGGGGCTGGGCGCGCGCTGCATATACGACGCCCGCGCGTTTCTTCGCGCGCTTTCTTGTCTGGAATTACTGCCCGCTCGCGTTCCTCGAGGAGAGCGGACGCAACCGGACGCCGGACAAGCTCCCCGCGCCAGAGCGCGCCGCGCTCTACACCCCATGCGACGCAGCCTTGCGCGCCGTCATCGAATGTCTTGCCCCGACGCACGTCATCGGCATCGGTCGTTTCGCCTTCGAGCGCGCGGTCGCGCTCGGCGAGCTCGGCGCCGCATACGGTTGCGCGCTGCATCCGAGCCCGGCAAGCCCGGCGGCGAACCGCGACTGGGAGGGACAGTTCGAGAAGGCACTGCGCGAGCTCGGCGCGCTCGACGATGAGCCAAAAACGCGTCGCACCAGCCGGCAGCGCCAATGACGTTCATGCGCCGGCAAAGCCGAGCTCCTGCGCCGTCCTGGACCAGCGGCGAAGCCGATTGTGGACGGATGCCGCCCATTCGCTATACTTTGGCGCCATCCGGAAAATGAGTCGGATCGACCCGGTCCGGCGGTTCGGCCCACGGATTTTGGCCCCACGGCCAGGAATTCTGATGTATGATGCTCCCGTTAATCTCCACCGCTTCAAATGAATCTACGGGCATGGTGCCCATATCTTCTAAGCGGATCCGGACCCTTAGGAGGAATCATGGGTAGGAAACTTTACGTAGGAAATCTACCGTACTCGGCAACCGAGAGTGCTCTTTCGGATAAGTTCGCGGCATATGGAACCGTCGAGTCATGCAAGCTGATTACCGATCGTGACACTGGCCAAAGCAAGGGCTTCGGCTTCATCGAAATGGCGAGCAACGCCGAAGCTCAGGCAGCTATCGACAGCCTCAACGGCACCGACTACGACGGGCGTCCAATGAAGGTCAACGAGGCGAAGCCCCAGGAAAAGAGATCCGGCGGCGGCGGCGGCGGCGGCAATCGCTGGTAAGCCCTTCCCTTCAAAATCGGTCAGTTCTGGCCGACGCGGATTCGATGCTGGTCACCACGGGTAACCTCTAGCAACCGGCCGCGCAGCCAATTCTTCGGTACCTGCCTCTCGCCCTGCTGCGTTCAGACTGGTGTTATGCAGTTTGCAGCGTCTTTCGGCCGTTCGCGGCCAGACTGCGGGAGAGGTTACGAATTCTCACGGTCTGACGAAGCACAGACGGTAAGGGGCCAACGCCCTACTCGGACCTGGGCCTCGAACTCCGAATCGTCGAGCGACGCGTCGGGTCCGGCACCTCGCGCGCCAAACGTCATAGGCAGACTTACGCGTCCAGTAACGCTCGTTTACATACATAACTCTACGCGTTGTCTTTGCTGCTTCCGGCCGGCTATGCCGCGTCGGTCGCATAGCCGCACGGCGCCCAATGTCGACCCCCGATCCCGCGGTCTCGCTCGAGGAGCAGATCGATCAGTGGCGCAGCTACGTCCGTCGACGCCAGGCGATCCATTCCGTCGATGTCGCGGAGCTCGAGGACCATCTGCGCGAGCAGATAGCGAGCCTCGTCAAGGCGGGGCTCGCGACGGACGACTTCGTCTGGAAACGGCGGCTCGATCCGCGGACGGTCCGCTGGCTCGTCGCGGCGTTCATCGCGGCGCTCGTATTCGCGAACGCTTATCCGTTCGTTCCGGCCGGCGCCACGGAAGTGCTCACGGCGCTGCACTTGCCGATCGCGCTCTGGCTCGTGATCGGCGTCGCCTATGCCGGCGGACGCTTCGGCCAGGTCGCAGGCCGCATGGACTTCATCCGCTTCTCGGGCGAGCTCTTCATCTATTACGTGCTGATCGCGCTCGGCGGCGGGGTCCTAACGGCGTTCTTCGTGACGATGTTCCAGGCAATCGGAATCGATGTCGAACCGTTCGTCGGGGCGTGGCTAATTCCTTGCGGAGCCGCCGGCGCGGTCCTCGTCGCGTCATGGCTCGTGGAAGCCAAACAAAGCGTGGTCGAGAACATGGCGCCGGTGTTGACGCGTCTCTTTACGCCCCTCTTCGCCGCCGTGCTGATCGTCTTCCTGGTAGCGCTCGTTTTGACGGGACGCGGTATCGATATCGAGCGCGATCTGCTGATCGCGTTCGATCTACTGCTCGTGGTTGTCATCGGTCTCTTGCTCTACTCCGCGTCGGCCCGGGATCCGCAGGCGCCGCCCGACGTCTTCGATGTCGTGCAGGTGGTGCTCGTCGTGAGTGCGCTTTTGGCCGACGCGGTTGCACTCTGGGCCATTGCCGCACGGATTACCGAATTCGGCTTCAGCCCGAACCGCATGGCGGCGCTCGGCGAGAACGTGATTCTGCTTGTAAACCTCGCGTGGTCGGCCGTGCTCTACATTCGCTTTCTGCGCGAGCGCGGCTCGTTCGTGGCGCTCGAGCAATGGCAGACGAATTACATACCGGTCTACGCGGTGTGGGCAGCGATCGTCGTGATCGTATTCCCACCAGTGTTTTTCATCGCAGTGTCGTAGGGCACATACCGTTGGATCGAGAACCGGAATGGGTGACTGCGCCGGATGGCGCACCGCAACGAGTTGCGCGAGTTGCTCAAGGAGCGGGAGCGAATACCCGGCTTCGGCGAGATCGCTCCGGACTAAGTTCGCGATGTCGAGATCAATGTCGAAGTAATCGGCGCGGTCGTCAAAGTGGTGTGCTATCCGCTGCTCCAGCCGCGGATCGTGGTTCGCATCTGGGACCATGTCATTGGGACCACCAGATCGCCAAGCTTTCCGACGACGGCCGGGGCTTTCCAGACACTGCACGGCGACGCCGGCAGCGGTACCACCGATGCCTTCGTCACCAGGCTGAATGCGCTGGGCTCGGAACTCGTGTATTCCACGCTTTTGGGCGCCACCGGCAGCGAATCGGGGGAGAGCATCGCCCTCGATGAGACAGGCGCCGCCTGGCCGGGTGGCAGCACTGAAGCAGCGAATTTCCCGACAACGACGGCGGCCTTCGATCCGACTCACAACGGTGGCGACGACGCTTTCCTCGCCGCGGCGCTCGCGCTGCTCGCGACGTAGGCACCGGCGGCGGCGGGCGATGAAGTCCTCGGGGCAACCCCACGTCGCGCTTCTCCCCCGTCGCTCAGTCCGAAGCAGCCGCGTCGGGCACGACCAGGGATAAGGTCTGTCGGCGATCCTTTCGATAGAAGCGAAAATCGCCATCGAGCGTCCAGATGCATGCCGAAGGATTCAGTTCCGCCATCCTGACCAGGCAAGCATTGGCGAACGCCATCGGCCGGTCCCGGTACCGCCGCATCAGATCGCGCACATGCCGGTACTGTGCGCGGAAATCGAATTCCGAGCGCAGAAGCCCCATGTCTACAAGCCCGAACAGAACGTCCGTTCTGTGGCCGCCGCGTTTGATCAGAAACAGGGCTTCGGAAATCACGGCGTCGCAAGTAAGCACCGATGCAGGCGCCTGCTTAGACGCTTCGACAGCCCAATGGTGCCAGGCATCGTCCCGAGCGAGCAGTGCCACGAGCGGCCCGGTGTCCAGCAGCCACGTCTTCACCGACCGTAATCGTCGAGATGCGCCGGATTGGTCGAGAGATCCGCGGGACCACCGCCAAGTGTTCCGATCAGCGTCTCGATGACCTCGTAAGCTGACTTCTCCGAGCCGGGTTCGGGCGTTACACCGTACGCGCGCAGCGCCTGGCGAACCAGACTCGCCCTCGAGACGCCTTCGCGCTTGGCACGCTCGCGCAACGCCCGCGCTTCGGCCTTTGAAATACGCAGGGAAAGCGTTTCATCGTGCATTCAAGAAATGCAAGACAAATTTTAGACAACGCAATACACCTCGCAGGGTCGCAAGGCCGACGGCTCGGGCAGGATCTTTGCGTCACCTCCGGCATCGTCGAGAAACGCAAGCACGGCCAGGGACATGAGACGGGAGAATAACCAGCAGTAGAACATGACAGATGGGAGTGGGCGGGCTCGGATTTTGCTCCCGGCCAATTCGTTGTAATGCGAGGCGCGATCGCGATCTGTGTGTCACTCATCCTAGAGCCTGGCTGTCCGCAACCTGAGCGCATTCGAAACGACAGAAACCGACGACAGACTCATTGCCAGACTCGCAATGATCGGTGAAAGCAGCAAACCGAAAGCCGGATACAGGACCCCGGCCGCAAGGGGTACACCGATTGCGTTGTAGCCGAACGCGAACACGAGATTCTGGCGAATATTGCGCATCGTGCGGTGCGACAGCTTGACAGCACGAACGATGCCCTGCAGGTCACCATTGACTAGCGTGACTCCCGCTGACTCCATCGCGACGTCCGTGCCCGTCCCCATCGCAACACCAACGTCGGCCTGTGCCAGCGCCGGCGCGTCATTCACGCCGTCGCCCGCCATGGCGACAATTGCACCGTCCTGCTGTAGGCGCTTTACGGCGTTCGCCTTGTCTTCGGGCAGAACATCTGCGATGACCTCGTCGAGCTTGAGCTTCCGCCCAACTGCCTCCGCCGTCCGCTGATTGTCGCCGGTAAGCATGACCACATTCACACCTTCGCGCTGCAACGCTTCAATTGCCGCAGGCGTCGTTTCCTTGATGGCATCCTCGACGACAAGCACGCCCGCCGCCGCCTTGTCGACCGCGACGAATATTGCCGTGGCGCCGCGTTCTCGTTGCTGTTCCGCGGCCTGGCTCAGCTCGTGCACCGGGATCTCGTGCCGCTCCATCAGGCGCAGGTTGCCGACCAGCACGGTCTGACTGCCGACCTGACCCCATACGCCAAGACCGGAGTCCGAGTCGAAATCCTGCACCGCCAGGATCTGCACGCCTTTCGATTTTGCACCTTCCACGATAGCGCGACCCAGCGGGTGTTCGCTGGACGACTCAACGGCGGCAGCCAAACCGAGCACCTGCACCTCATCGTGCCCACCAGCGGTAATGACGCCCTGCAGACTCGGTCGGCCCTCGGTCAGCGTGCCGGTCTTGTCGACAACGAGGGTCGATACCTTCTCGAGGCGCTCGAGTGCCTCGGCATCCTTGATCAGAACACCGGCTTGCGCGCCGCGCCCGACCCCGACCATGATCGACATCGGCGTCGCAAGTCCGAGCGCGCAGGGACAGGCAATGATCAGCACCGACACCGCGACAACTAACGCGTACGCAAGACGGGGCTCGGGCCCTGTCGTCCCCCAGATGACAGCCGCGGCGACGGCTGTCAGGACAACAGCGGGCACGAACCAGGCCGAGACCTGATCAACCAGCCGCTGAACCGGCGCCCGCGAACGCTGGGCCTGCGCCACCATGTGCACGATCTGCGACAAGAGCGTATCACCGCCCACGCGGTCGGCACGCATGACGATGCTGCTGCTGCCGTTCGTCGTTCCCGCCGAGAGTTTATCTCCGTTCGACTTCCGGACGGGTGCGGGTTCGCCCGTGAGCATCGACTCATCCACGTGACTGGATCCTTCGAGAACCTCTCCGTCCACCGGGATGTTCTCACCCGGACGAACACGAAGACGGTCACCAACGCCGACTTTCTCGAGCGGAATATCGCTCTCGTTGCCGCCATCATCGATTCGGTGCGCGATTTTCGGTGCAAGCTTCAGCAGCGCCTTGATTGCGCCTGACGTCCTGGCTCTCGCGCGAAGCTCGAGTACCTGACCGAGCAACACCAGCGTCACGATGACGGCGGCTGCTTCGAAGTAGAGGGGCACGGACCCGTCTTCACCCAGAAAAGAAACAGGCAGAATATCAGGCATGACCGTCGCGACGACCGAGAACAGCCAGGCTGCGCCGGTGCCGATCGCGATCAGCGTGAACATATTGAGACTGCCATTGACGATCGACT
>Ga0302046_10001571_pt1 | contig 21416 bp, 22 predicted proteins | sample RVTome_11_FD_200261 | JGI IMG/M metagenome (GOLD analysis project Ga0302046, IMG submission 200261) | Soil microbial communities from uranium-contaminated site in the Upper Colorado River Basin, Wyoming, United States - RVT147D111 (version 2) ...
ATCACCACGAGCGTTCCCGTGAGCAGGATTCCCGGCAATGTTTTCTGTGGATTCTCCAGTTCACTGCTGAGATAGGTTGCCGCGTTCCAGCCGGTATAGGCATAGCTGACGTAAATCAGGGAAACCGCAAAAGCCGTGCTGGTCAGCAGCGCGCCGTCGCCGGCGGAGGGCAGGAATCGCACCGGCTGGTCGGCATCGGCGAGCAGCAATGCAGCGACGCAAAAAACCACGATGACGCCGACTTTCAGGATGGTGAACAGTACCTGCAGCGTTCCGCTGTTGCGTCGGCTTCCGCCGTGCACAACCGTCAGCAATGCGACCAGGCCGACGGCGAAAACTTTCTCAAGCCAGTCCGGTGTGTCGCTGGACCATGCCGAGGTGCCATACGCAGCGAAAGTCATAGCCGCCAGCGCCGTCGGTCCGGCGAAGCCAATCGTTGCCGAGACCCAGCCGGAGACAAATCCTATCGCCGGGTGATAGATGCGCGACAGGAAATTGTACTCGCCGCCGGAGCGCGGCAGAGCCGCACCGAGTTCCGCGTAGGTCAGGGCGCCGCAGACGGCGGCGACACCGCCGACGGCCCACAACATCAGGATGGCGAACCCCGACTGGATGTCGAGCAACTGAAAACCAAGGCTGGTGAATACGCCTGTGCCGACCATGTTCGCGATGACGACCGCAATCACAGTCGTGTGGCGAAATTTCGTGCTGCTCAAGGCGCGTTTTCCTGCAGGATGGAAAACGAGTCGGCATCGACATGAAACGGAAATTTCTCGCGAAAAGTCCGAAGTGCAATCTTGTCGAGGCTCACGGTTGCGATCCCCGCGCGATCGCCGAGATCGGCAAGATCCTGGCCGAGATAATCGATGATCGCGCTGCCGCCGTTGTAGGGCAGGTTGTTGCCGTCCGTACCGGTGCGATTGACACCGGCGACGTAACTCAGGTTCTCGATGGCGCGGGCCCTGAGCAATGTCTGCCAGGCACGGTGGCGGCGGCTCGGCCAGTTGGCGACATACAGCAGCAGGTCGTAAGCGAGTTCCGGGCGATTGCGGCTCCAGACCGGGAAGCGCAGGTCGTAACAGACCATCGGGCACAGGCGCCAGCTGCGCCACTCAATGATCTTTTGTTCGCTCCCGGCAGAATAGTGTTCGACTTCGCCGGCCAGGCGAAAACGATGTCGTTTGTCGTAACAGTCGACGCTGCCGTCCGGACGCAGCAAAACGAATCGGTTGAAGTACCGGCCCTGATCTTCGATGATCAGGCTGCCGCAAACCGCCGTGTCGCTGGCCCTTGCCCACTTCGCCATTTCCTTGAGTGCCGCCCCGTGCATCGTTTCCGCGTGATCCGCCGCATCCATGGTAAAGCCGGTGGTGAACATCTCCGGCAGAACGACCAGGTCGGATTTCTGTCCGATCGAATCGATTGCAGCGCGAAACTGCGCAAGATTGCGTTTTGCATCGTGCCACGCCAGGTCCGCCTGTACGATACTCACGGTCAAAGTCTGCATAGTTTCTCCGCTGCCCGTTCGAGCATGTCGTCACCTTTCGCAAAACAGAAACGCAGTTTGAAATCCCTCGGCGGTTGCTCGCAAAAAACCGAAACCGGAATGGACGCCACTCCGATCTCGCGGGTCAGTCGCTTCGCATAGCTGACATCATCTTCCTGCGTGATCTCCGAATAATCGAGTAATTGGAAAAAAGTGCCCTGGGCCGGACGGAACGTGAAGCGCGAGTCCTTGACCAGCGAGCAGAAGCGGTCACGCTTTTCTTGGTAGAACGCCGGCAGCTCGGCATAGTGCTGCGGTGTTTCCCGCATGTAATCGGCAAGTGCGTGTTGAATCGGGGTAATGACTGCAAAACAGGTGAACTGGTGCACTTTGCGAAACTCGGCGGTCAGTGCCGGCGGCGCGATGCAGTAACCCACCTTCCAGCCGGTCGCATGGTAGGTCTTGCCGAACGACGAGATGACGAAACTGCGCGGCCACAACTCATCGTGCCGCAACAAGCTCTGGTGCAGGGCGCCGTCGAACACGATGTGTTCGTAGACCTCATCGGACAGCAGGTAGATACCGCTATCCCGAACCAGGCCCGCGAGTGTATCGAGGTCACCATGGGTCAGGTTGGCGCCGCTAGGATTGTGCGGAAAATTGAATATAATCAATCGAGTACGCTTTCCGATGGCATCCTCCAGGCGGTCCCAGTCGATCGCGTAATCGCCGCCCGCGTGTGGCACATGCAGCGGAACGTGAACGGTGCCGCCGCCGGCCAGGCTCACGGCAGGCGCATACGAATCGTAAGCCGGGTCGAATACGATGGCTTCGTCACCGGGGCGGACGATCGCCTGGATCGCACTGAACAGTCCTTCGGTGGCACCGGTGCAAATCGTGATTTCCGTGTCCGGGTTCACCGAGCGGGCATAGAGCCTCGAACATTTTTCGGCAATGGCAATTCGCAGTGATTGCACGCCCTGCATCGGGGCGTACTGATTGGCGCCCGAGTTGAGGTAATGCGTGATCAGATCGCGCAGCCGCTGCGGCGGGTCGAAACTCGGAAAGCCCTGCGACAGGTTAATGGCGCCGCATTCGTTTGCGAGTTGCGACATCACGGTGAAGATCGTCGTACCGACGTCGGGCAGTTTGCTGTCCATGCGTTGCGGTTTGTGACTCAGCCTGACGCCGGCGCGGCCCAGCGCACCGGCAACGGGCCCTGGTCGAGAATGATTTCGCGGTGGCCGCTCCAGGTATTGACGATGGCCTCGGGTGTGCCAATGCCGGCAGCGCGCGGATCGCCGCAGGGCCCGAACCAGTGGTTTTGCGGTGCGCCGGTGGTACGCGCACGCATGCCGCAATAGGTAGTGCCGTTCACCGTGGCACCGAGCACCCGGTTCTGGAACAGGATGTCGGCGCTGACTACGGCCGCAGTCAGGTGGTGTGTGATGCGTTCCAGCACACCGAGCACCGCATCCATATCCTTGTCGGCATAGCGCACGATCACCTGGAACGGCCCGAAAAGCTCTGTGGTTACCGCATCGAAATGATCCCCGGCCAGTGCTTTCAGCGGCACCTCGACGGCACTCGCTTCGAATGCGCCGTAGCAATCCGGAATGGAGTGCCCGGATAGCGGCTTGCCGCCGAACAGCAGCTTCGCGCCCTTGATTGCCAGCAACCCGTCGATGTGGGCCTGGATCCGCGGGTTAGTCCAGCTGAGCACAGGCCCCAGCGTGAGGTTGTCCAGCCGCCGCTTGCCGGCGAAGTCCGCCAGTTTCGCCAGCAGCGCGCCGGCCCAGTTGTCGTGTACGAACAGCAGGCTTTGCGCGGAACACTTCTGGCCCGATGCGTTATACGCATCTTGGTCGCATTGCCAAGTGACGTATTCGAGCCATTCCGGCCGGTAATCGGGACCGATGATTTTCCAGTCGAAGCCGGCGTCCTCCAGACGCACGGCACCGTTCATGAGCGAGGCTATTTTCTCTGCGACCTGGCTCGAGCCGGTGAACTGCACCAGCCGGATGTGTGCTCTGGCGGTCTCGATCAGCCGCCCCATGGCGGAACCGCGGCAGTGAATCAGGTCGATGTCGCCGGAGGGCAAACCACAGTGAATCAGTAGCCGCAGAAACTGCTCGAACACGACGCTGACCTTGGAGTCCACCTTCACCAGCGGGCGATTGCCCATGAACAGGGCGCCGAGCGCCTGAAGGGCAGGAATCTCGAGCGGGAAATTGAACGGAGCGATCACCACCACCGGACCGAAAGGCCAGCGGTAACCGCGCGATTCCTGGCCGGCGTGATCGCCGGGGTTGGAAAAACCGCGCCCAAGGAAACGCACCCCATCGCCGGCAAAATTCTCGAGGAATACGCGCGTGACCACGACTTCGCCGCGACTCTGGTTCCAGCTCTTCGGCATGACGCGCTGAATGAGGCGCGTGAAGTAATCCTCGACGGCCGGCTCTGCGAGCAACGCCGCCGCTGTTGCGCAAACCTGCCCCAGCATCAGGTAACGCTCGGGGCGGCGATGCGGATTGTGCAAGCCGGATTTGCCGCAGCTTTTGAGGCCGGCGATGAAAGGGGCGTGATCGGTGGTATCCGGCACACTGAGAAACAGCCCTCCGTGCAACGGGTCCAGGATATCGCTGCGCAGCCTCGTATCGCCAAACCACCGGCCACCGGCGAGGTTCTGCACCGGCCCGGGTATATCCGCGGTCATGCCGTTCCATGGATCGACCGTTGCGAACTCAGGGACTTGGGACATGCAGGGCTCCGCTCTGGACAGTGCGTGAGAATAGCAACCGGATCGCTGCAGAATCCACCGGCGCGACCAATCCCACCGGCGTTTGTATCTGTCGCACGCGGCAGGGATAATCGCCGCCGGCCCGTGCCGGCTTCCTCGCGACGGTCAGCCGTGAACCCCGTCAGGCCCGGAAGGGAGCAGCGGCAGCGGTGACGCCGGGTGCCGGGGAACAGCTGGTGCGGGCCACTTTCCAAGCCACACAAGGACTTGCAGGCACCGGGCTTGTTACCTGAGCCTCATTCGTTACACTGTCCCACTTAACCGGATGCCGGCACGTCAATCCGGGCAAACGACCGGAAACTCTATGAGCTATCTTGTTCTCGCCCGCAAATGGCGACCGAAAAACTTCGCCGAAACGGCGGGCCAGGAGCACGTGCTCAAAGCACTGACCAATGCCCTGGACAGCGCTCGTCTGCACCATGCCTACCTGTTCGCCGGAACGCGTGGCGTCGGCAAGACCACCATTGCGCGCATCTTGGCGAAATCGCTCAACTGCGAAACCGGCATTACCTCGACACCTTGCGGCATCTGCAGTGCCTGCCGGGAAATCGATGAAGGGCGCTTTGTCGATCTGATCGAGGTCGATGCGGCCTCGCGTACCAAGGTCGACGACACGCGCGACCTGCTGGATAACGTGCAGTACGCGCCGGCACGCGGCCGCTTCAAGGTGTACCTGATCGACGAAGTGCACATGCTGTCGAAGAGCTCGTTCAATGCGCTGCTGAAAACGCTGGAAGAGCCGCCGCCGCACGTCAAGTTCCTGCTGGCAACGACAGATCCGCAGAAACTGCCGGTGACGGTGTTGTCGCGTTGCCTGCAGTTCAATCTCAAGCGCCTGAGCCCGCAGGTCATCCGCGAGCGGCTGGAATTCATCCTTGCTGCAGAAAAGATTCCCGCGGAAACAGCGGCGCTGGGAGCCATTGCCCGCGCCGCCGACGGCAGTCTTCGCGATGCCCTGAGCCTGCTCGACCAGGCAATCGCGTTCTGCGGCGGAGACGTCACCGCAGCGCAGGTTAGCCAGATGCTCGGTACCATCGACCGGCAACACGTGTCGAGGCTGCTCGGACTCCTCGCAGCGGCCGACGGGCCCGGGCTGTTGCAGGCGATTGCCGGGATCGACCAGCAGTTTCCGGACTATGCGACCTTGCTGCAGGATCTTGCGCGCGCGTTGCAGAAAATTGCGGTGTACCAGGTAGTCGGCTCGGTCCATGCCGAGGATGAGGCCGAGGAGGCCGAGATTGCGGGCCTCGCCGGTCAGTTGTCGGCCGAGGACGTCCAGCTATTTTACCAGACCGCGCTTATCGGTCGACGTGACCTGACATTGGCGCCGGATCCGCGTAGCGGTGTCGAAATGACCCTGCTGCGCATGCTGGCATTTCAGCCGGCAGGGCTCGACCAGCAGCCGGGCAGCGGTACACGCGGACCGGCCGTGCAAACGGCGGCGCAGGGAAAACCCGCGGGTGCCACCAGGATCACGGCACCGGTACAGGACGGGCAGCGGCCGGACGTGGCCGAATTCGGAAACGGACAGTCGGTTGCGAAAGTAAAGTGGAGCGAGCCGGACTGGGGTGAACTCATCGAACGACTCGAATTGAAAGGGGCGACGCGACTGCTGGCCGGAAACTGTGCTTACCTTCGCCGTCAAGGAACGACGATACACTTGGGCCTGGACAGACGATTCGAATCGACATTGTCGAAACCCCGGCAGTCAGCGCTGGCCGATGCGCTGACCGGTTACTTCGGCGAGCCATTGCGGGTCGAAATCACCCTCGGCCGCACGGAGTCCGAGACGCCGATGCAGAAAAAGGCACGGCTCAGTGACGAGCAGCTGGAAGCTGCGCGGGCATCGCTCGAAGCCGATCCTAATGTGCGGGCACTGCAGGACATGTTCGGTGCCGAACTCAACCCGGATTCGGTAGAAATCCTCACGTCACGAATTTCCGGCAATCAGGAGCAGGTTCCATGAAAGGTGGCATAGGCCAGCTGATGAAGCAGGCGCAGAAAATGCAGGCCGATATGCAGAAAGCGCAGGAAGAAATGGCGCATCTCACGGTAACCGGGGAAGCCGGGGGCGGTATGGTTAAGATCACCATGACCTGCAAACACGAAGTCCGCGCGCTGGAAATCGACGACTCGCTGATCGGCGACGACAAGGACATGCTCGAGGACCTCATCGTTGCGGCATTCAATAACGCAATCAGCCGGGTCGAACGAACCGTGCAGGATAAGTTTTCCGGCCTTGCATCAGGCCTGAATTTGCCGGCCGGCATGAAACTGCCGTTCTAGGTCAGTCACGTGGCGACTACCTACTCCCCGTTGCTGGTGCGCCTGATCGATGCCTTGTGCTGCATGCCGGGTGTCGGGAGGAAATCGGCGCAACGAATCGCCTTTCACCTGCTGGAACGCGATCGCGAGGGGGCCGCATTGATGGCCAGCGCGCTGGCGGAAGCGGCCTCCGGGATCGGGCACTGCCACCGCTGCCGCATGTTCACGGAAAACGATCTGTGCAATATCTGTTCGGCAAGCGGCAGGGACCCGTCACAGTTGTGCGTAGTCGAATCACCCGCTGATGTCATGGCGGTGGAGGATGCCACGGGTTATCGCGGCCACTACTTTGTGCTGATGGGTCATTTGTCGCCGCTGGATGGCATAGGCCCGTCCGAACTCGGACTTGCTGCGCTGGAGGAGCGCCTCGCGAGCGGCGAGGTGACGGAACTCATCATCGCCACCAATCCGACGGTGGAGGGTGACGCAACCGCCCATTACCTGGCCGGAATCGCCGCCCGCTGCGAGGTGCAGGCCAGCCGAATTGCCCACGGTGTTCCATTGGGCGGAGAACTCGAATACGTGGATGGCGGAACCTTGTCCCATGCTTTCTTCGGCCGCCGCATTGTCGGCTGATGCGGATGCAAGACTGACAGGTGACAAAATGAACGACCCGGATTGCCTTTTCTGCAAATTTGTCAGTGGCACGATCCCTGCAAACATCGTTTACGAAACCGAGCATGTGCTGGCGTTTCGCGATATCAACCCGCAGGCGCCGAGCCATATTCTGATCGTCCCGCGGCGGCATATAGCGACGATCAACGATATCGAGGACGGCGATGCCGAACTCGTCGGCATGTTGATTACGGCGGCGCGCGACATTGCGAAACAGGAAGGTACGGACGGACCCGGCTACCGAGTGACCATGAATTGCAACAAGGCCGCCGGGCAATCGGTATTCCACCTGCATCTGCACCTGCTCGGCGGGCGCAATTTCGCCTGGCCGCCGGGTTAGGAAGCAAGGCAGGTCGCCAGTCGTTGTCAGCTGCCGGCACGCTTGTCCGAGAGGCGCCGGCTGAGGTTCATCAGACGTCGATAGCTTTCGTAACGCCGTTCGCTGATGCCTCCGCTGGCAACTGCGTCTTTCACCGCGCACTTCGGCTCCCTGAGATGCTGGCAGTTGGCAAAATGACAGGATTGGCCCGCGTCAGCGATTTCACGAAAGCCGACCAGCACGTCAGCCGCGTTGGCCGTTGCCGGCGCGTAATCGCGAACGCCCGGCGAATCGATTACGGTACCGCCGCCCGGCAATCGCAGCATCACCGAGTTGACCGTCGTGTGCTTGCCTTCGCCACTGGCCGACGAAAGGTCTGCCACCCGTTGCCCTGCATCACCGATCAGCCGATTGATCAGGCTGGATTTGCCGACTCCCGACTGGCCAACGACAATTGCGGTCCTGCCACGCAACAGCTCTTGGAGTGCCTCCATATTCTCGCCGCTTGCGGCGCTGCAGAGTACGGCCGGGTAGCCGACCCGTTCGAATTCTGCGAGTTCCCTGAGCCGCATGGCACGGTCCGCGACGAGATCGGATTTGTTGAACACTACGGCCGCCGGTACGTGCATCAACTCCGCCGCGCACAGGTAGCGATCGACGATGAACCAGTCCGGTTGCGGCGGATCGGACACGACGGCGCACAGAAACGTCACGTTGGCTGCCAGGACCTCGGCCTGTCCACGGTTGTCAGGCCGGGTCAGTTCATTGTCTCGCGACAATATTTCCGTGATCAGCCAGTCCGATTCATTGGGAATGCGATGCACGATCACGCGGTCGCCACAGACTGGCTGCAGTCGCTTGCCTTTGATGCGCGCGCCGACCGTACTGTCATGTACGAGTTGCACCGTCATGCGGCGACTGAACGTCGCTGTGACAATCGCCTGTTGTTCTACTTCGACCGTCATACGAGCAATGCGCCGCCTGTGTTCGCCGCAACTGAGTATGACCACAATCCGCACGCTATGCATCTGGAACCGCTGGTACACTAGCGGCCGGCAATGACCGGCATTACCAGGGAAGCAAAAGACCGAAATGACAGTCACGACTGCGAAATCTGACGTGATCGACTCCGGCAATCTGATCTGGATCGATCTGGAAATGACCGGACTGAATACCGCAACCGATCAGATTATCGAGATTGCGACCATCGTGACCGATTCCGATCTCAAAGAAATTGCCGAGGGCCCGGTAATTGCGATTCGTCAATCCGAACTCACGATGGCGTCCATGGATGAGTGGAATACGCGGCAGCACGGAGCATCGGGGCTTACGACGCGGGTACTCGCGAGTGCGGTGTCCCTGGCTGAGGCGGAAGCCGAAACCCTGCGTTTTCTGCAACAGCATGTCGAAATGGGCACTTCACCGATGTGCGGCAACAGTATTTGCCAGGACCGGCGTTTCCTGGCACGGCAAATGCCGGACCTCGAGGCATACTTTCACTACAGGAACCTTGATGTCAGCAGCGTAAAGATACTCGCAGAACGATGGGCGCCGTCAGTTGCTGCGGCATTTCGCAAGGAGTCTTCGCATCGGGCACTGTCCGACATACGCGACTCGATCGCGGAGCTCGTGCACTATCGCACCACGTTGTTCGACCAGGACGTGCTGAAACTGCCGTCATGAAAGCAATTCCGGATGCTCCGGCAACTGCGCGCAACAAGGACGCCATACTGCAGGTTCTGCAATACGAGTTTCGCGATTGCAAATCGGTATTCGAAATCGGCTCCGGTACCGGCCAGCATGCCGTGTATTTCGCAGCCGCAATGCACTGGCTCGTCTGGCAAACAAGCGAGCTCCCGGAGAACCACGAAGGTATTCGGGCCTGGATCGATTCGGCAAAACTGCCAAATGTCAGGCCGCCACTCGCCTATGATGCCGGGACTGCATTGGGTATCGGCAGCCGTTTCGATGCCGTGTTCTCGGCCAATACGGCACACATCATGAGTATGGGCGAAGTCGGAAGGATGTTCTCCCATGTCTCGCAGCTGCTGAATCCGGAAGGCCGATTCTGCCTGTACGGGCCGTTCAACGAGAACGGGCGCTTCACGAGCGACAGTAACGCCACTTTCGATGCCGGACTTCGGGCTAGGAAATCATCCATGGGACTTCGCGACAGGCAGGAACTCAATCGACTGGCCAGGGAGAACGGCATGATCGAGCTCCCCGGATATGCCATGCCGGCGAACAATCAGCTCCTCGTATGGACACCCCCGCTGCGAGACCCGGCGTCTCGATGAAACACCAGTGTGGCCATGAGGTTTCCGCCCATGCTTTCGGTCCCGGGCCAGTGCGTCGGCGCCTGCGACAATGACATGAGGTGCGGGAAGCGGTTGGCACAGGCATTTTGCATGTCATATAGTTGGCGACTTTCCGGAACTCCAGGCGGCCACATGTCCATTCGATCTTCGCTACTCGCGGCTTGCATCGTCGCCGCCGTTCTAACCGCTGGAGCTGCTCGAGGGGAGCCCGCCTGGGTCACCGATCAATTTGAAGTCCTGATCCGAACTGGTCCGACGACCAACAATGCGATCGTCCGGATGCTCGGCAGCGGTGCGCGGCTTGAGGTGCTCGAGCGCGACGAGGAGAGCGGCTACTCCAGAGTCCGTACGGCCAACGGTACCGAAGGCTGGGTGCTCACGCGATACCTGATGGGCGAACCGGCTGCCCGCGAGCAGCTGGAGCAATTGAGCTCGGAACTCACGAATGCGACTGCAGAGGGCTCCTCGCTGGGATCGCAGCTGCGGGCGATCAAGAGCGAATATGACAATGCAACCCGCCGCATTGCGACGCTCGAGAGTGAAAACAAGACACTGCAGCAGCAGCTCGATCAGATAAGGAAGACGGCTGCCGACGTCCTGGCGATCGATGAGCAGAATCAGAGCTTGCGGCAGGATCTGCACAATGCAGAAACCCGGATAGAACTTCTGGAACAGGAGACCGATGTTTTGGGCAAGCAGACGAATCGGAACTGGTTCATCACCGGTGCGCTGGTGTTGCTTGGAGGGATCGGTGCCGGCCTGTTACTTCCGCACATGCGTTTCCAGCGGCGTTCGCGATACGAGCGATTCTGAGGGCGACCGGGCGGCCCTGTTGTCAGATTTTCTGGCCTGCCAGGAACATCCAGGTTTCGATCACGCTGTCCGGGTTGAGAGACATGCTTTCTATGCCCTGATCGAGCAGCCATGAGGCAAGGTCCGGATGATCCGACGGGCCCTGTCCGCAGATTCCAACGTACTTTCCGCGTGCCTTGCATGCGCTGATGGTCATGCCGAGCAGTGCCTTGACGGATTCGTCACGTTCGTCGAACAAGTCCGCGACCAAAGCCGAATCGCGATCGAGCCCCAGCGTAAGCTGCGTCATGTCATTGGATCCGATCGACATTCCGTCAAAGTGGTCCAGGTACTGATCGGCGAGCAATGCATTGGTCGGCAGCTCGGACATCATGATGATTTTCAGATCGTCCTTGCCGCGCTCGAGGCCATTTTCTGCCAGCAACGTAATGACGTCCTTCGCTTGCGCAACCGTTCGAACAAATGGAATCATGACCTGCACATTGCGCAATCCCATGTCGTTGCGCACTTTGCGGATCGCCGCACACTCCATCTCGAAGCAGGGGCGAAAGCTTTCTGCGACATAGCGGGACGCGCCACGAAACCCGAGCATCGGGTTCTCTTCCACAGGTTCAAACGGCCTTCCGCCGATCAGGTTCGCATATTCGTTCGATTTGAAATCGGATAATCGGACGATGACAGGCTCCGGTGCGAACGCGGCTGCAATAGTGCTGACTCCCTCGGCCAGTTTGTCGACGAAGAAACTCACGGGATCCGGATAGCCGGCCATTTGTTCATCGACTGCCTGACGGGTGTCGCCATCCAGCGTTGAGTAGCTTAGCAGCGCGTTCGGATGGACACCAATCATGCGATTGATGATGAACTCCAGTCGTGCCAGTCCGACACCTTGGTTCGGGATGTTGGCGAAGTCGAAAGCCCGGTCCGGATTGCCGACGTTGAGCATGATCTTGACTGGGATCGGTGGCAGAGAATCGAGTTCAATCTGCGTCTGCTCAAACTCCAGCAGGCCCGAATAAACGAAACCTTCGTCGCCTTCGGCACAGCTGACCGTCACGTCGGCGCCATCCGGAATCGCGAGCGTTGCATCGCCGCAACCGACAACTGCCGGAATTCCGAGTTCGCGGGCAATGATCGCCGCATGGCAGGTGCGCCCGCCACGATTGGTGACGATAGCCGATGCACGCTTCATCACTGGTTCCCAGTCAGGATCCGTCATGTCCGATACGAGTATGTCTCCAGCCTGGATGCGTCCCATTTCGGCGGCGCTCTGTATGACTTTGGCCGTGCCGCTGCCGATTTTCTGTCCGATGCTGCGGCCACGAACCAGTACATGGGATCGACCTTTCAGCGTGAATCGCTGAATGGTCCGACCGGTTCGGCTTTGCACGGTCTCCGGCCGGGCCTGCAGGATATAGATTTTGCCGTCACTGCCGTCCTTGCCCCACTCGATATCCATCGGCCGTCTGTAATGCTTCTCGATGACAACGGCCGTTCGTGCCAGTTCGATGATCTCGTCATTCTCCAGCGAGAAGCGGTTCGAATCGGCCTGATCGACGTCAACCGTTGCGACCGTCATGCCCGGGCGCGCATCGTCGCTGAAAATCATTTTGATGGCTTTGCCGCCAAGATTTTTCCGCAGAATAGGAAACAGGCCATTCGCCAGTGCCGGTTTGTAAACGTAAAACTCGTCCGGATTGACGGCGCCTTGCACTACAGTTTCGCCGAGCCCGTACGATGATGTCAGGAATACTGCGTCACGAAAGCCGGTTTCCGTATCCAGCGTGAACACCACGCCGGCGGCGCCGATATCGCTTCGAACCATGTATTGCACGCCGACAGACAACGCCACCAGCGAATGGTCGAATCCCTGGTGCACGCGGTAGGCAATCGCGCGATCATTGAACAGGGATGCATAAACCTGGTGCATCGCCTCAATCAGGTGATCGATACCGCGAATGTTCAGGAAAGTTTCCTGCTGCCCTGCAAACGATGCGTCCGGCAGGTCCTCTGCGGTAGCAGAAGAGCGAACGGCAACGGCGATATCCTTGCCGCCGGACATCTCGTCCCAAGCCGAGCGGATTTCCGCAATAAGATTTTCAGGCAACGCGCTCTCGCGTATCCATTGCCGAATGGATCGGCCGGCTTCCGCCAGTGCGTCAATGTCGTCGACATCGAGGACCGCCAGGCTATCGTTTATCCTGCGATCCAATCCACTTGCAGAGAGGAAATCCCGGTACGCCGCCGCCGTAGTTGCAAAACCGCCCGGCACCCTGACGCCGAGACTGCCCAGGTTGCTGATCATTTCGCCGAGTGATGCGTTCTTGCCGCCGACGGTGTCGACGTCGTCCATTCCAAGCTGGTCAAGCCTGATAACATATGGCTTCAAAATCAGCTCCCTTGATTGACTGCTTCGGTTGTCTCTACTGCATTTATGGCGATAGCCATGCACAATCTGTAGGTGGTGTTCGGAAATCTGGCCGTCCAGAGGGGCAAACAGGATCAACGTCGAATGAGTGAGCGCACAATATATTTTCTCTCAGATCAAACGGGCGTGACCTCCGAGACCCTCGGACACAGCCTTCTGACCCAGTTCGAGAGCCAGAAATTTCGACAGGTGACTTTGCCATTTATAGATAGTGAAGACAAGGCAAGGGAAGCGGTTGCCAAAATCAACAAGGCGGCGGAAAAGTCCGCGTCCAGGCCAGTTGTTTTTTCAACTCTGGTGCAGGACGAACTTCGTGCAATTGTCCGTCAGGTGAACGGGCTGCACCTCGACATATTCGATGTATTCCTCGAGCCACTCGAGTCTGAACTGAAACAGAAGTCGAGTCATACTGCCGGACGAGCGCATGGAATGAGCGATATTGACAGCTACATGAAACGGATCGAGGCCACCAATTTTGCGCTCGCGAACGATGACGGCGGCCTTACCCGAAACTACGAGATGGCAGACGTGATTCTGGTCGGAGTCTCCCGGTCCGGCAAGACGCCGACTTGTCTTTACCTGGCGCTGCAATACGGTGTCTACGCCGCGAATTATCCTCTGACAGACGAGGAATTCGACAGCGGCGTGCTGCCGGAAATGCTTGTCAGGCACCGCCGGAAACTATTCGGGCTGACGATCGCGCCCACACGGCTCCGCCAGATTCGCAAGGAAAGACGTCCGCTTGGAAACTATGCATCAGCACAGCAAGTGAGCTACGAACTTCGGGAGGCAGAGAAGATATTCGAAAAATATGGAATTCCGCATGTCGATACGACGGAGTTCTCCATTGAGGAAATCGCGAGCAGAATTCTCGATAGTACCGGCGTTGAGCGTAGAGTGCGACCTTGAAACCCGGGTTTCGGCAAAATTTCGCAAGCGGAATTACGTAACATTTTCAACGGTGCCGCTGTGCTATATTTCATTCATGTTGCTCGACTATCAATTGGTCCCACAGGCACTCGCAAAGCCGCGAAGCTTTGTCGGATTGATGTCACTTTATGAAAGCAACTATCTCAGGTTGCAACAACTGATTCCGGATATTGATCGACTGGACGGTTATTTTCAATCCAGGGTTGCCGGGGACTGTGACCTGCACGTGGAGATTATCGATCGGAGCCGCTACACGGTGACCTTGAGCCTGTCTTACTTTTTCTATGACGGTCCCGAGCGAATTTCCGACCCGAACATGATCGTCAGGGTTTATTTTGACGGCAGTCTTGCCGAGGCCATGAGTTGCTCGGACGAGAATCGGCACGCCGAGTTCCGTCATCTGCGCCGCGCCTGCAGTGCCGAACTCAACCGGCGCTGGCGCCGGAACATGCTGCTGAACAAGTGGCTCGAGTACCTCATGGATCAGGGCCACCTCATCCTCGAACGCTGATCACGGCAGCCGGCAGCCGTACCGGTCTGGCAGCGAAAATGTCGATTGAATCAAGGATTAGCCCGCTCAGGCTTGTCATGATGCCGGCATCCGGACGGCAAGATCCTGGTGGCCGTACCGGCAGGATTATGTGAAAGAGGTAACCATTGTCCGCCCTTACCGCCATTTTCGGAAGCGCCGAGGATAAATCGCAGGACAGCGACAAGCTGTTGCAGCTGTACTGGAATCGCGCTGAGCTCAAGAAAGAGTTCGCCGGCATGCGCAAGGAACAATTTCGCCTTCAGGACCGGATCAAGCAACAGGAAGGTGCGACTGCACGTTTGCAGCAGAAACTGGAGCATCTCGAGGACTTGCTGCTGGATCCGGATTGGGCGCACAACGTCGTCACTTTCTTTCAGTTGCGAGGCCTTGCAATACGTTGCGAGCGCAAACTGGCTCGTTTTTCTGAACAGCTGAAGCAGCAACGCGAGCAAAAGCAGCACAATTCCATACTTGTGAACTGGAACGAGGAACGTGCTAGCGATGTACGCGTACTCGAGCGCAAGCAGCTCGAGCAGCGTGATAACGTGCACATGCTCGAGGACCGATTGCAGGCAGAGCGGCATCGATTGTTATCCATGAGCGGATTCCTGCGTTTTTTTCGCCGACGCTCGGTGACCGCCGTCCTCGACAGTCTTGCGGAGCAGATCGAATCGGCACGCCGGGGTGAGGAACAGATTGCTGCATCGATAGAAGAAGTCAAAGGCCGCACTCCACCGGAGAATCAGGGCCTTGATGTCGCAAGCAAGCGCTCGATCAATCTCATGATCCTGGCTTACGCCCAGCAACTGTACCTGCATTTCGCCGACGACAGGCTTGGCGCGCTGGCCAAGGAAGCGAGCGACAAGAGCGTCGGCGCAATCAACTACGGATCCAGAGACGAATGTGAAGCGTTACTCCAGCGCGTTCGCAAGCGCCGTGAAGCAATGGAGCAAAGCACCGATTTTGCCGCAGTCCTGCAGAGGCGGGCGCGGCTGATCGGCGAGAGAGCACAGTTTCGAAACGACACTGACGCGGTACCGATTGCCGGATCGGTCGCGATGGTATTTCAAATTGATCCGAACGGACTTGTTCGGGAGAGCGAAGCGAACTTGCTTGGAGAAAACTACTGGGGAATTTCCAAGGTCCTCAGTCGCTAGCCGGACGTCGTATTCGACTGTTCAGATATCCTTGCGGTACATCTGGCGCTGGAATCGCGCAATATCATCGTTGCGGAACACAGGATTGCTGAGCGTCGTGCCGTCATCCATGTCGGCGGAAGGTGTCGGCGGTGCCGAGACGGTCGGCGAAGGTTTGGATGCCTCGGGGTCTGCCGCCTTGCTGATTGCAGCCTCGGTGCCCTCGAATACGCTGTGCAGCAAGGAGGCAATGTGCGGCGCAAGGTAAAGGAGAGGGGCGACAGCCTGATTCAGTGGCTGGGCGGGATTCGGTGCTGCGGTATCGGCGTTCACGTGGTCGACCGGTTGAGCAGCCAGGGCGTCCATGGAGACGTTCAGGGTTTGCAAGCGATCGCCGGAGTTGTCGCAAGCGGGGCCGCTTGCGGCAAGTGCCGAGATCGACCAGATCCCCGTCAGAATCATCAACCCAACCCGGATACCGTGTAACTTACCGCGACCATTTGCGTCCACGTTGACCTCCACATCGTCAAAGTCGTGTAGATTGGTGTTATACATCAGTATAACACCGACCGCCCGCCATGCAAGTTTCGAAAAGGTCTACGGCCGCATCTGGGCCGTATGCTCCGGGGCCGCTTCGATTTCCCGCATTACCGCCAAGTCTGTAATGATTGCTGCCGCCTGGTCAAGTTGTACGTCCGGTGCTTCGAGCTGCTCCAGTTCTTCGATGGAAGTAATGGGCTCGAGCTGCAGAGCGGCCCGTCGGGCATTCTCCCTTTGTAGACGCTTCTCTATGGCTTCTTCGCGCTCGAACTTGCGCGTTTCGATTTTCAAAGAGACCGCTTTCATTGCCCGCACTTCCTCGCTGTCGCGAATATCTTCCACAAGGTACTGAAAGTCCGGGTCGTCCTTGATCCTCGAATTATAGTTCGCTGTCAGCGACGATATGGCTGTATCGAGCGGCGCACCCGGGCGAAAACTCGTCGTCCGTATGGTGTCCCACGGAAGGGCGGTATCCCGGACACTTTCACCGACCTGCTTGGCGTCGATGTGCGAGGGCAGCTCGATGTCCGGTGCGACACCGCGGTGTTGGGTACTTTCACCGGTTACCCTGTAGTACTTTCCGATAGTCAGCGTAAGCTGACCGAGGCCTTCGTCTTCCGGTCGGCGCACGTACTGGTCGAGGGAGTACAGATTTTGTACCGTACCTTTGCCGAAGGTTTGCTGCCCGATGATAACGCCTCTCTCATAATCCTGGATTGCCGCCGCAAAGATCTCCGATGCTGAGGCGCTGTACCGGTTGACCAACACGGCCAGCGGCCCGTTATAAGCGACTCTCGCCAAAGGATCGGGGTCGTCGAGCCGGCTGATTCGACCGTTGGAATTTCGCAGCTGCACTACCGGCCCGTTATCGATGAACAGGCCGGATAATGCGGTGGCTTCCGTCAGGTGCCCGCCGCCGTTGTCGCGCAGGTCGATGATCAACCCGTCGATGCCCTTTTCTTCGAGCTCCGCAATGAGGCGCTTGACGTCTTTGGTCGTGCTCGTGTAATCCTTGTCGCCGTTGCTCAGTGCCCGGTAGTCTCTGTAGAAGCTCGGCACTTCAATTACGCCTATCGACCATTCCCGCCCTTCACGCGGGACGGTGACAATATTGCTCTTGGCAGCCTGCTCCTCGAGCTTCACCTGGTTTCGTGTCAGAGTGAGAACCTTGAGTTCGGTTCCGGGCAACGCGCCGGCAGGCATTATTTGCAACCGAACCACGGTATCGGCAGGCCCTCGGATAAGCTGCACGACATCGTCCAGACGCCACCCGATCACGTCCACGAGCTCGCCGTCGTCACCTTGCGCAACGGCAGTAATCCGGTCTTTGGGCTGCAGTTTGCCGTCGATGGCCGCGGGACCACCAGGAATGATATTGATGACCTGCACGTAATCGTCTTCGAGCTGCAGCGATGCGCCGATGCCGAAATACGACAGGCTCATCTGAATGCGATATTCCTCGGAGTTTCGCGGCGACAGGTAACTGGAATGCGGATCCAGAGTGTGGGCGAACGCATTCATGAACGTTTCGAATACGTCATCGCTGTTCAACTGGTCCATACGCTTCAGGAAGCGCTGGTATCGCTTACGCAGGATATCCTGAGACTCGACCCAGCCTTTTTCTGTCAGTGCCAGGCTCAATGCGTCGTTCTTGACTCGCTGGCGCCAGATTTCGTCCAGTTCTGCCGTGTCCCTGGCCCAGGGTGATTTCTCCCTATCGAATTCGAATGCTTCGTCGATTGTGAAATCCGGTGCGATGTCGATTTGGGCCAGCGCGTAGTTGAGTCGCTCCCGCACGCGAGTGCGATAAACCTCGAACATTTGAAAAACCGGGTCCAGGGGCTCGGAACGGACCATGTCGTCAATCTTGAACCTGAACTGCTGGAAGGCCTCGATGTCGCCAGCCAGAAAATACATGCGGTTGCTGTCCAGCGCCTCTATGTAGCGATCAAGGACTTTTGCCGACAACGCGTCATCGACAGAGGCATGCTGATAGTGGGATTTCTGAATGAACTCTGTAACCAGCTGGCCGATCTTCTCGTGTCGCCCTTCGGGCAGCAGCTCGGAATCAACTGGCAGCGACTGGTTGGCGCCGACGACTGGAAAAAACAATACAAGTAACAGGCCGGTCAGTATCCTGCTGTTGGTCGCGCCCCGAGGTCGTTTCAACGTAATCTCCATGGATGGCAATGGTTTTGGGAATATCCCGGTTCGGCTAGGCTAGATGCCAAGTGCCTGCCGATCAAGTGTGCACTTGGCAAATTTCAGCAACCAGCGGCTGGCAGCAGCTGCTGTAAATCGATCATACCGATGGGTCCACTCACCGTAATTACCGGGATTCTGCTCGGATCCTGCCTTTCCATTTCGTTCAGCCTTGCGGCTGTGCTCCTCATGTTCCTTATGGTCGGCAGTGGCGAACCACAGTTGGATCACGAATTCCCGGCCCTGGTCATCAGCCTTGCCATATTTTCCATTATGACCGGTATTTCGGCCGTGAGTTTCTATACGCTGCTTCGCCGCCATTCGGCACGGTGGTTCGCTCAGGGCGCGCTTTGGTCGGGAGTGGTATTGACCGGGTACTACTATTGGCCGTGAGTGGGCCAGTCGCGGCCGCGCAATTCGTCTTATGTCAACGTTTTCAGCGCGACCGGCCGAGGGCTCACAGTAGCCGGAACGGCGACCCGGCGGCCTTGTCCCTGGCCCGTTTGCGCCTGCGGCGCATGCGCGACTGCAGCTCCATCCTGCGGTTTTCGAGCCATTTGTCCCGGGTCAGATTCGTGGTTTTGGCCTTAACGCCCCGATTCGGCTTGTAAGTGGTCCGGAAACTGCAAAAGTCCCGATAGGCGTCGATTTCGTGGCGCAGCTCCCTGACCACCAGTTCGATCATGATCGCATCGTCAAGCAGTCCAAGCCCCGGGATATGATCCGGTATTAGGTCCTCGGGTTCACAAAAGTAGGCCAGCGCATTGAGGACGCGGCCGGCATCTTTTTCCGGCAAACGCCATTCGTGATCAACCAGTAATTCAATCAAAAGTTCGAGTGATTCCAGTCGTTCGCGCACGAACAGCGGCACATGGTCGCTTGTGCCGACTTTCGCCAGCAACTCGCGTGCACCCGCCACGATCTCCTCGGGGGTCTTTCGCGCAGTGGATTTGCGCGCCTCAAGCATTATCAGTCGAAAATGTCTGAGGTCATCGTCGTGAAGCTCAAACGAGACTCGCATTGCGCAATCGATGCTCTTGCCGTCGATCGGTTCAGCCTAACCGTCATTCCTGCCAATGGTCAATGTGTTGTCAGGTGCTACGGAGGACCTTGCCGACCAGCAACCTCGCTACTTCCGGTTGCGGGAGTCCCAGGATTTCGATCGGTCGAATCGGCCGGTGTTATAGGGGTCGAGTCCGTATTCTTCGTCGGACTCGAGGACTGAGTCATCGAGGATTTTCAGCGTGTCGTGCGTACCGGTGTCCTCGCGAACGAAGCGATTGCGAATCAGTACGTTCTTGCCTGGTCCGCCGTCTTCGATCCTTCCGCCGACTGCAGCGCTGTAATCCACTGGAGGAGCGGCCGGCGGTACGGGCAGGGCGGGCCGCGGCATCGGTGACATGCGTCGGCCGGTATGGTGCAGCGATTCGTCGGGCGGCGCTTTCCTGCCAAACAGCTTGAGGCCCAGCCATTCAAGGAAGCGGTTCATGATCGTCGTCCGGCAAATCTGGTCAATGCGCGCAAGGGCCTACAACTATAATCGGGATCGGCGACCAGCATGCATCAGCCTTAACATAATTTCTAGGCTTTAGTGCCTAAGTTACTGTTATTAATTCAAGTTCTGTGAGTCGCGTCACACTTTCTGCCGGCGACCGAAGAATGCTCAGCCACCCCCTTGCGGCGCTGCGCTGGTCGACTTTCGAAACACGTGGAGAGTCAGGCGAAACAATTGCCAACCGAGATAGGGTGACAGGACCAGGTACCACGGGACGTTCTGCCCGGCACGCAGTTCGTAATGCAGGCTCGCATAGAAATCCGCAAAGCCCCGGCCCCCGTAGTCACCGAATACGGACTGGCCAACAAGATATATCGCGATGGGCAGCAGCACGATTCCAGCAAAGAACAAACCCAAAAACAGGGCGGCCTCCCTGAGCAGGGTCTCCTTGAGATGATGTTGCGTATCGGACATTGCGGCAGCGCGTTTGAAATCGGCGGAGGTCAATCCTTGACCATCAAGTTCGCAACGTCAAGGGCATCGCGATGCGCTGGTATTCGGCTGGCGTGGCCGGAGCGACTAGGTGGCCGGCGAATCCCGACCGGCATGCGTTGGATTGTCCAAAACCCGCCTGCGGCGACGCCGGAAGATGTTGAATGCAAGGTGGAGACAAGCGGCCGAAAATAACAGGTAATGCGGCAGAATCCAGAACCAGGCACTGATGTACAGAGTTGCGAAAAATGCTGCAATGCCTGCGGCTAGGTAAAAATAGGGCAAGCAGTCGTAAAGCAGCTTCGGCAGCCAGATCTTGCGGGCTGCCAGATTGCCTGCATTTCGCGAAAGTACCTGCGTCGCACTCAAATCCGTTTGTTTCGGCGTCGATCGCGAAAGCATTCCAGGAAATCCGTTCCATTTCGTCCGTTGCGAGCAGGTACATTAACGGAATGCTATGCCGAAGTCCGTGATTCCACTCACAGATCGGCATGTGCCAGTGCAGCGGGGTACTCGAACGCTATCAGCGTTTCGGCCGTTCCTCGTAACGGAAATCGGCGTTGCCGATGGTGACAATATCGCCACTTTTCAGCACTTGCTCGGTGACTGCCCGATTGTTGACTGCAATGCCGTTCTTGCTGCCCCAGTCAATAATTTTCGTACGTTCGTTCTCGGTGACGATAAGCGCGTGACGTCGGCTGATGTACGGGGCTTTCAGGTGTATGTCATTGTTCTTCGTTCGACCGATCGTCAGCTTGTCCTTGAACAGCGGAAAACGAAGTTCCTGACCGTCGACGTTGCCGACCAGAAGTCTGGTTATGCGGTCCGAAACCGACTTTTCGTCCTGGCGACTGTCCAGCACGTATTCTGTTTCGTTGTTCCCGGATACCTCGGCCATACCAGCGACATTCGCCGCCGAGCTCCTGTTGGCCAGTTCATTCAGCAATGCGGCGATTGCGCCATCCTTGTTGGATAACTTGTGGCGGTC